>Ga0194125_10000246_pt1 | contig 88267 bp, 84 predicted proteins | sample TA2KigC250mmetaG_FD_148626 | JGI IMG/M metagenome (GOLD analysis project Ga0194125, IMG submission 148626) | Freshwater microbial communities from Lake Tanganyika, Tanzania - TA2015034 Kigoma Deep Cast 250m | ecosystem: Environmental > Aquatic > Freshwater > Lake | place: Tanzania: Lake...
AGGGGCCACAACGTGACGCTGTGGGAGAAGGCCGCCAAGCTGGGCGGACAGCTCTGCCTGGCTCCCATCCCCCCCACGAAGCAGGATATGGCCAAGTGGGTGATCTACCTCTCCGCCCAGATGAAGAAGGCCAAGGTCAAGGTGGAACTGAACAGGGAGGCCACGCCGGAGTCCATCGTGGACTTCAAGCCGGATGTGGTCATCGTGGCCACCGGCGGCAAGCCGCTCATCCCGCCCATTCCGGGCATCGAGGGGAAGAAGGTGGTCACGGCCGCCGATGTCCTGGCCGGGAAGGTGGGCGTGGGCCGGGGCAATGCCCTGGTGGTGGGAGGCGGCATGGTAGGCTGCGAGGTGGCCGACTGGCTGGCCAGCCGGGGGCTGGACCAGACCACAGGGAGCGTCCACGTGACCATAGTGGAGATGCTGCAGGATATCGGCATGGATGAAATCCCCCAGACCAGGATGCTGCTCATCCCCAGGCTGGAACAGAAGGGGGTGAAGTGGACTACCTCGGCCACGGTGAAAGAACTGACGGAGGACGGCGCCGTGTACACCAAGGATGGCCGGGACGAGACCATCCGGGGCATGGAATTCATAATCATCGCCTGCGGGGCCGCTTCCGTCGATGACCTGAGCGAGAAGATCAAGGACAGAGTGCCCGAGGTTCATGTCATCGGCGACGCCAAGAAGGCCCGGAAGGCGCTGGAGGCCATCGCCGAGGCGGCGGAGATCGCCAGGAAGATCTGATCCCGCCTCTCCTCAGCTGTAGCCAGGGAGAGCGGGCGAGCACAATCGCCAAGGGAAGAGTGGGGTTTCTGAGCCGACTGCGGAGGCAGCGCTCCAGGCCGGGAGGGAAGACATGCTGGTGATCATGAAGAACGATGCCACGGAATCGCAGGTCGAGGCGGTGGTCCGGGAGATCAAACGCATGGGCTACCGGGGGATCCCCATACCGGGGGCCCTGCGAACGGCCGTGTGCATCACAGGGAATGAGGGCCCCGTTGACGATTCGCGCCTGCTGTCCATGAGCGGCGTCAAGGAGACCGTCCGGGTCACCAAGCCCTACAAGCTGGTCAGCAAGGAGACTCGCGCGCAGCCGACAGTCATCGTCGTCGGCCAGGTGGCCATCGGCGGCGGCAAGCCGGTGGTCATGGCGGGCCCCTGCGCCATCGAGAATGAGACACAGACGCTGACCATCGCCCGGATCGTGAAGGAGCACGGGGCCCAGGTCTTCCGCGGCGGAGCCTTCAAGCCGAGGACCTCGCCCTACAGCTTCCAGGGTCTGGGGGAGGAAGGCCTGCGACTGCTGAAGAAGGTCCGAGAAGAGACGGGGCTGCTGGTGATCACCGAGGCCATCGACCACACCAACCTGGAGCTGGTAGAGGAGTACGCCGACATCATCCAGATCGGGGCGAGGAACATGCAGAACTACTCCATCCTGCGCCGGGCAGGACGCTCGACACGGCCGATCCTGCTCAAGCGGGGCTTCGCGGCCACCATTGAGGAACTGCTGATGTCGGCCGAGTACGTCATGGCGGCGGGGAACACCGACGTCATCCTGTGCGAGCGGGGCATCCGGACCTTCGCCGATGTGACCAGAAACACCCTGGACCTGAGCGCCATACCCTCGATCAAGGAGCTGAGCCACCTCCCCGTCGTGGTTGACCCCAGCCATGCGGCCGGGCGGAGCGAGTACGTCATCCCTCTTTCCAGGGGGGCCATCGCCGTGGGCGCCGACGGCCTGCTGGTTGAAGTGCACCACGACCCGGCACACGCGCTCTCCGACGGCAGGCAATCGCTGGACGCCGAGCAGTTCGCATCGTTGATGCGCCAGATCACCTAGAGCAGGCCGGGACCGGCGAGGCAGAGCTTTGGAGTCCTTCCACTACACGAAGGTTCCTTCCCCTTTTGGGGGACTGGCCATCCTCTGGCGGCAGGGAGACGGCGGGCCGGAGGTGCACCGGATCCTCCTGCCCAACGAGACAGGCCGAGCCGGGTCCGGGACTCGACAGAGCTTCGTCCACGCGACGCCCGCATCGTGCTCCGTCATCGCCAGCCTGGGGGAACGCATCCAACGCTGCCTCGAAGGGGAAGCGGTGGAGTTCGACCTGGCTGCCATGGCGCTTGACTCCTGCTCCGGATTCCAGCGGAGGGTCCTTCTGGCCGACTACGGCATCCCCAGAGGCTGGGTGAGCACCTACGGCAGGGTGGCCCGCAGCCTGGGCTGTCCCGCCGGGGGCAGGGCGGTTGGGGGCGCTCTGGCGCACAACCCGTTCCCCATCGTCATCCCCTGTCACCGGGTGGTCAGAGCCAACCTGGAGCTGGGGGGCTTCGGGGGCGGCCTCGCCATGAAGCGGGCCCTGCTGGAACTGGAGGGCCTGAAGCTCTCGGAATCGGGGCAGGTGCTCACCGACAGGATCTTCTACTGACCGCCCCATGGGGGTGATGGCGGGAGATGGGCCCCCGGATCACGGATGGCAGCCCTCAGAGAATATGGGTCAGCAGGATTCTGAGGCCGATGCCGATGAGGATAAGCCCGCCAACCGCTTCCGCCCATTCCCCCAGGATATGACCCGCCTTTCTGCCCAGCAGGAAGCCCAAGGCAGTGATGGCAAAGGCCACCCCTCCGATGGTCAGGGCAGCCAGGGCGATGTTCACCTCCAGGAAGGCGAAACTGAGGCCGACGGCCAGGGCGTCGATGCTGGTGGCCACGGCCAGGACCAGCAGGGCAAGCCCTCTGGTGGCATCCCTGGTTCCGGCTTCGGACTCTTCTGAATGCAGGGACTCCCAGAGCATACGGCCACCGATGACGGCCAGCAGACCGAAGGCCACCCAGTGGTCGTAGGAGGCGATGAAGTCCACTATGGTGCTCCCCACAGCCCAACCGATGGCAGTCATGAGGGTCTGGGCCACTCCAAAGGCCAGGGCGGTGCGGAGCATCCGCCGGGAGGAAGGGCTGGCGGCGGAGATGCTCACTGCCATCGTCACGGCAAAGCAGTCGGCAGACAGACCGACGGCTATGAGCAAGAGGGAGGTCAGATCCACCTGAGCCATCGCACCAGTGTACGGTCAGGCCGGGCATTTGCCAAATCGCTCCGCCCGCAGGTGCGGGGCAAGGTGCCAGGCGAGGGCTGGACTTCGGCCCGGGAATGGGAGAGAATGGCTGCAGCCGGGAGTAGGGAATGCCTGTGCTCTTCTTCGTAGTCCTGATCTGCGTGCTGATCGCCGGGGGCATCGCCTTCGCCATCTGGCGCCGCCGGCTGAGAGAGAAACGCATGATGGCGCTGGCCATGTGGGCTGAGTCCAACGGCTTCAGCTTCCGGGCCACGGTGGACAGGGGCATGCACTGGCGCTTCAGGGACTTCCGTTGCCTTCAGCGGGGCGACGACCGCTACGGCTACAACATCATGGAGGGAACGGCAGGCAAACGGCCGGTGTGCGCCTTCGACTACCACTATGAGACCCACTCATCGGGCAGCAAGGGACAGCGGCAGACGCACCACCACCACATGTCAGCCCTGGTCATGGAATCCGGCCTGCCGCTCAAACCGTTGTTCATCCGTCCCGAGGGCTTCCTCGACCAGGTGGCGGAGTTCGTCGGATTCGACGACATCGACTTCGAGTCGGCGGAGTTCAGCAAGCGATTCCTGGTCAAGTCGCCCGACCGCCGCTGGGCCTATGACGTGCTGCACCAGAAGACGATGGAGTTGATGCTGGCTCATCCCAACTTCACCCTGGACTTCCAGGGGAGCCAGATCATGGCCTACCGCGACAACAAGACCCTCGCTCCGGGGGAGTTCAGCGCAGCCCTGAAGCTGATCGCGGTGATCCTGGACAACCTGCCCGAATCCGTGGTCCGGGAGCAGAGGAGCGTCAATACGGAGGTCCGACAAACATGAATCCAATAGCCATCGCCGTCCTGGCCGTTGTGGTCCTGCTGATACTTTGGGTGGCCTTCATGTACAACTCGCTGATCCGGGGCCGCAATCACTGCGACGAAGCGTGGTCCAACATCGACACCGAACTCAAGCGGCGCTACGACCTGATCCCCAACCTGGTGAACGCGGTCAAGGGATACGCCGCGCACGAGAGGGAGGTGATGGAGCGGGTGACCCAGGCCCGGACCAACGCCATAGCCAGCCAGGGCTCGCCGGCCTCGCAGGCTAGGGACGAGAACGTGCTGGTGGACAGCCTGCGCCGTCTGCTGGCGGTGGTCGAGAAGTACCCCGACCTGAAGGCCAATCAGAACTTCCTGTCCCTGCAGGAGGAACTGGTCAACACCGAAGACCGCATCCAGAGGGCGCGGCGGTTCTACAACGGCAATGTGCGGGACTACAACAACCGCGTGGAGGTCCTGCCCTCCAACATCGTGGCGAAGTGCTTCGGCCTGAAGAAACGGGAGTTCTTCGAGATCGAGGCCGCCGTGGAGCGGGCAGCACCTGCGGTGAAGATCTGAAGCAGGGCAACACCCTGCGTCAGGTGAGAGACGTCCACCTGGGCTTCAGATCCTGGCCGCCAGACCGCTGATGAAAGCCGTGAGGTTCCTCTCTGCGCGCCGCGCGCTTCTGAAGAGGGTGAACACGTTGATCAGGTACCACGGGTGGAGAAGGAAGGAAACCGCAGCCCTCTTCCAGAGGAGTCTGCCGTCCGCAGTGAGAACCCGGTCGAAGGGTTGGACGCCCTGCCGCGTTGTGTCCGAAATGGACCGAATGGCGATGAAGGGCACCCCCCGGGCGGAGGCTATCCTGGCAATCCAGTAGCTCTCCATATCGACGATGTCCGCCCGCAGGCCAATGCCGAGCGCCTGCGTCTTCTGAGTGCCGGAGGCCAGATGCCTCACCGTGACACCGGTGCCAAGGAGGACGCGGGGCACCCCCTGCCCTGCCGTCTCTGAGGCCAGGGCGAGCAGCCGGGCATCGGCATGACAGGCCTCAGACTCCCCCTCCCACCCCAGAGGTCCGGACGCGCAATGCAGGGTCGAGCAGACAATCACGTCACCGATGGCCAAGTCCCGACTCAGCGCCCCGGCGAAGCCCAAGGAGATCACAGCGGTGACCGGGTAGCGCTGCAGAGCAAGATGAGCCGCAGCAGCAGCCTTCTCCCTGCCCATCCCGGTCCGTGCCAGGAGGCAGTCCCGGCCTTCCAGCCTGCCCCGGTACACCTTGCCGCCCGGGCCGGCGATGACCTCCTCAATGGCCATCCTTCCCCGCAGGCCAGCTATCTCCTGGTCGAATGCACCCAACAGAGCCAGCATCGGCACCCCAAGGCGAGCAGACGATGACTTGTGCCGTCGTCGGCTGCCGGGCTAGGTCTTCTCGGCGGGTTTCTGGCCGAAGTACTTCATGAGTATGCCGGCCAAGCCGTCAACTGATGACCCACCGGAGACCATCACGTCCGGTACGAACTTGAGGTTCTTCTCGGCGAGCTGCCCGATGGTGTTCACCAGCACGGCTCCATCCTGTCCCAGAGCCGTCTGCTGGGCCTGGTAGCCCTTGGCCTTGCCGACACCGATGGCCTCGAAGGCGGCGCCATCGCCCTTCCCGATAGCTTCCCGGGAGGATCCTTCGCCTTTGCCGATGGCTTCCCTCTTGGCTCCTTCGGCCTTGCCCATCCTCTCGGTGTAGAAGGCTTCGCCATCGGCTTCGGCCTTCCTCTGCTCAGCCTTGTTCTTCTGAATGGACACGCCCACTTCGGCAGCGGCCAACTCGGCCTGTTTGTCCGCAGTACCCCGGGACTTCTCTGTCTGAATGCGCTGCTGCTGGGCCTCCTGCTGCTTCTTGTACGTAGCGATCTCCTGGTTGGCGATCTCTCTGGCAGTCAGGACATTGACTAGCTGCTCAGGCAGAACAACGTCCTGGATGTAGACACCCCTCGTTTCCACTTTGTACTGGTCAAGCTTGGTCTGAACATGCTCGAAGGCTTCTTCCTGAACCCGCTGCCTGGTTTCGATGAACTGAACGGCCGGCATGCTCTGCAACTTGTCCCTGAAGTGATTGCCCACAGCCCCCTGGAGCACCTCGTCGACCAGGTTGAGCATGGTGCCGACCATGGAAATGACCACGGGGGCGTTTCTGTCGGAGACGTGGATCTGAACCTGGAGGTCGATGCTGAACTTGAAGCCCTCTCTGCTCTTGGCCAGGATGGTGGACAGGTTGGCGTCGAGCTTGTGCGCCCGAGACCGGGCCTCGGCCCAGTTGAGGGTGAGTATGGCAGTGGGAACGACCTCGGCGTTGTAGCAGTGGGGATTGATAGGGTATTTCCCCGTCCTGAGAGGCTCTCTCCATATCCCACGGTGCCCCGGACGGACCAGTGTGCCGAACTTGAACTCCTCTCCGGTGACGCTCTCCGACGGCAGGCCGACGTAGGACTTGATGACGGCGACCTCGCCCTGCTCCACCACCAGCATGGGAACCTTCTGGACAGAGACCAGGAAGGGATTGAGGTTGTACGCGCCGTAGAGAAGGACGTCGTGCTGCAGACCAATCTTGCCGCCGCTGTCGAGGAAGGTCTGGAAGTCCTGGTAGTTGTTGTGGACGCTGTTCTTGCTGCCGAGGACAGCTTCGATGATGTCTATGTCCCCCTGAGTTGCCTCCAGGGCCCTGATCTCGCCGAATCCGCCGATTCGGCTGGCGATATCACCGGCCAGGAGGGGATCACCCTCGTAGGTGGTGACCACCCCGACCATGTCCTTCCCGCTGGCGTCAGGGGTAATGACCACTACTCCAAGCTGGTCAGGAGTGAGCCCGAAGTGCTTCGGCTTGAGTTCCTCCTTGGTATTCAGTAGTTCGGGAAGGATGGGCACGCCATAGACACTCTGTCTGGTGAGCACCAGGAATGCCACCGGATGTATGGGGGCGGCGGTTCCCGGCGGCAATACCGGCCTTTGAACGCCCTTCTGGCCGCCGTTTTCGATGAAGGCCTTGAGGCTGGTGAAGTTGGAGAACTCCTTCTTGTAGACCGCCGACTTGGCCCCGATGGGCAGCGGATCGCCAACCTGAGCGATGACCACGCCGATTTCGCCCGCTGGAACCTGGACCCAGGGATGGCGTTCCACGGAATACACCGGCCAGAATCTGAAGAAGAATCCGGGCATGATGAGCCCCGCCTGGTAGCCAGCTTCTCCTTCGAAGCCTATGGGGTTGTCCTCCGGCAGTTTCTTGCCGAAGCGTTTGCGCACCAGGCCAACTTCCAGCGCCCCGATGAACCCTGTGGAAGGATAGATGAGGACAACAGCGATGACAACGAGGGCAATCGAACCGAGAACGATCCCCAGAACCATGATTCACCTCCTGGCTATGGCAATCCCGTTGTTGTCGGCGGCGCCGGCGGCGGAGCATGGGCGAGCCCGCCGATAGTGCCTGCAACTACCGTATGCGAATGGTAGGCAGGCAGCGACTCGGATGTCAAGTGAGCGCAGAAGGCCGCCGGACCGGCGGCGGTTTGCGTTTGACAATGGATTGGCCTGTGGTAGTATTGCGCCTAGACAAGCACTGAGGAGGCACTAGCGTGTTCTGTGGCACTGGCCCATGTGCATGGGGCTTCTGGACCGGCGTAGGCATACTGATAGGGGCCGCCGCCTCAGGGGTGGGGCTTCTGGGCTTTCTGCTCTACCGCCGACTGAAGAAGCCCGGCAAGCCGTCCACGGCTCAACAGTAGCTGGTTTCCCCCTCCCCAGCAGACGATTCCACAGCGTCAGCGCGACTGATTCCCTCTCATCACACGGTCGCTGGCATGCGCACCTCAAGCTCCGGGCGGAGTCAGACCCCCGTGCCGGAATCGCCCCACCCATGGATCCCGCATCAAGTGCGGGATGACAAACAGAAAGGGAGCGCGGGTGGACATCGGGGGTGAGGCACGGGATTGCATTGGAGGGGAGTCCGCCGAGTGGGGTTCAGGAGGCCTTGGCCACTTCGACCAGGGCGGTGTTGTAGGGGAAGGAGCCGCCGGGTGAGTGCCTGTCAGGGGTGAGGACGTTGGCGCAGCCACCTCTGTCCACGCGGTCCGGATCCGGGGCATACCAGGCCCCGTGGGGCACATCGACCACGCCGGGCATGATCCTCTCCGTGACGCGGGCCTTGATGAGTATCTGCCCCCGGTCGTTGAACACCCTGACCATATCGCCATCGTTGATGCCACGAGCACGGGCGTCTTCGGAGTTGATCAGCAGGGCATGATCCTGGAGTTCCCTCAGCCAAGGGATGTTCTCGAACTGACTGAGGGCCCGCCTCTTGAGATGGGTGGTGATCAGCTGCAGCGGGTACTTCCGGGCCAGGGGATCGTTGCGGCCTTCCCAGCTCCCGATGTACTTGGGGACGGCGGGCAGACCGGGTATGCCCAGGTCCGCCCACTGCCGTGAGTAGATTTCGATCTTCCCCGAGGGAGTGGGGAAGGGGTTGGCGGCCGGGTCTTTCACCTGAGCCCTGAAGGCAACGTAGGGCTCGATGGTCTTCAAGCGGTACACACCCCGCTTCTTGAAGCGGCGGTAGTCATAGACGCCGTTGTTCATGGCCCGTTCCTGCAGTATCTGCTCCTCAGTCTTGTCCAGATAGCCCTTGATGCCCAGGCGCTCGGCCAGTTCGGCGGCAATGCGCCAGGGGGGCCGGGATTCCCCCAGTGGTTCGATGACCTTGTTGACGCAGCCGACGTAGGCCGAGCCCACCCCCGGGGTGACGTCGTTCCTCTCCATGAAGGTGGCCACCGGCAGTATGATGTCGGCGAACTTGGCCGTGGGCGTCATGAACTGCTCTTCGACGACGATGAACTCCAGGGAGTTCAGCGCCCGGGCGATCTTGTTGCTGTCGGGGAACTGGACCAGGTAGTTGCACTGGGCGACCACCAGCGCCTTGTAGTCGGCGAAGTAGCCGCCGGCCCTGCCTCTGAGGATAGCATCAGCCAGCCTGGTGAAGTGGACCCGGGGTCTGCGGTAGAAGAGGGGGACCTTGCGGTCCGGCGGGAAGGCCCTCTCCACGGGGTTGGGCGCCCGGTCTATGGCGCTGGTCATGGAGTTCACCGGGTAGGGGAAACCACCCATGACCGACTCCCAGGCCCGGGCTCCGGCGTCCCCGCCGTGGATGCCGACGTTGCCGGTCATGGCGGCCAGGGTGATGGCGGCACGGTGGAACTGCTCGCCGTAGGCGGTGCGGCCCGGGGCGATGCCAGCCATCAGCGCCGCAGGCCGAGTGGTGGCGTACTGCCGGGCAAGCTCGACGATGGTCCCAGCAGCGACGCCGGTGATACCCTCCGCCCACTGCGGCGTCTTCGCTACACCATCCTCCGAGCCCAGGACGTAGTCCTTGAACCGGTCGAAGCCGACGGTATGCGCGGCGATGAAGTCCCGGTCGTAAAGCTTTTCGTCGACCATGACATAGGCCATGGCGATAAGCATGGCAGTGTCCGTCCCCGGCCTGATCGGTATCCAGCTGTCGGCGAAGGCGGCAGCGCTGTCGGTGTGCCGGGGATCAACGGAGATGATCGTGGTGCCGGCCTCCCGGGCACGGGCCAGATACCAGCAGGTGTTGGGGCCGGTGATGGTGCTGGCCGGGTCCCAGCCCCACATGATGATCAGCCTGGAGTTGAGTAAATCGTCGCGGGTGTTGCTGGCGAACCAGGTGCCGTAGGTAACCATCGAAGCGTACACCCCGGCCTGAAAGGAGGTCACTCCCCAGGGCGAGGTGTAGCCGCCGGCCATGCTCAGCAGGCGGTCCAGGGCCCCGAAGTTGTTCAGGGAGCAAACATCACCAGTCATCTGGGCCAGGATGATGGCTGGCGGACCGTAGGCATCCCTGACCCTCTTCAGCTCGGCGGCAACGGTGTCCAGGGCCTCGTCCCAGGAGGTGCGCTGGAAGCGGCCCTCCCCCCGGGGACCCGCCCGCTTCAGGGGATAGAGCAGGCGGTCCGGGGCGTAGACCCTCTGGCGGTAGGCCCGCCCCCGGAGGCAGCCGCGGAGCTGGGGCTCCTCGCCGTCGTCGCTCTCTATCCTGGTGATGACGCCGTCTCTGACGTGGACCTTGAGGAGGCAGGCACCGCCGCAGTGGCTGGCGCACATGGTGGCGATGACCCTGTCGCCGCCGGTCGATGTGCCGCCTTTGCCGTGACTCATGCCTGACCCTGCTGCTTCTGGTACCAGAGCAGCTCGATCATGACACCACCGACGCTGTCGGTGCCCAGGTAGGCGAAGGCCATCCAGCCCATGTTGTGCCAGAAGACGGGCTCAACGCCCTTGCTCTTGAAGCGGGCCAGCCAGCCGTGGAAATCGTCCACCTCGAAGCCCAGATGGTGCAGTCCCTCTCCCTTGGCGGCGAGGAACTCGGTGTAGATGCTCTCGCCCTGCAGAGGTTGGATCAGCTCGATCTGTACGGGGCCGGACTGGGCGAAGGCCACCTTGATGCTGGTGCTGGTGGGCCGGCCACGGAGGAGGGCGCCCTCGAACTTGACCTCCGGGATGATGCCGAAGGGACCGATGCCGAAGGTGGAGTGGTAGAAGGCAGCGGTCCTGTCGACGTCCCGGACCACGATGCCTACCTGACTCAGCGGGGGAAGACTCACGGGTGATTGGTCTTTCATGTTCAGATCCTTTCTACCTGCACCAGGGTGGTGTTGGAGCAGAAGGCCCCTCCCGGCGAGTGCTCGTCCCGGGTGAGGACATTGCAGCACCCTCCCCGGTCAACCCCATTCTCGTCGGGGTCATACCAGGCCCCTTGAGGGATGTCGACCACTCCGGGCATGATCCGCTCCGTGACCCTGGCGGGAATGACCATCCGGCCCCTGTCGTTGAACACCCTGACCATGTCGCCATCATTGATGCCCCTGGCCTGAGCGTCGGCGGAGTTGACGGACACGGCCTGAGTCTGGAGCTCGCGCAGCCAGGGCAGATTGTCGTACTGGGAGTGGGCCCGCCTCATGATGTGCGTGGTGACAAGCTGCAGCGGGTATCTGGCAGCAAGGGGATCACGGCGGCTCTCCCAGGTCTCGATGTACCTAGGGATGGGCGGAATCCGGGGATCGTCCATGTCCGCCAGGCGCTGGGAGTAGATCTCGATCTTGCCGCTGGGGGTGGGGAAGGGATTGTTCTGCGGATCTTCGATCTGAGCCTTGAAGGCCACAAACGGTTCGGCCATCCTCAGCTTGTGGATGCCGTCCTTCTTGAAGACATCGTAGTCGGCGATGTCGCGGCTGCCCTTGACGATCTCCCGCAGCCAGCCGTCCTCCGTATGCTCGCTGTAGTCGGCGACGCCTAGCTTCGCGGCCAGATCCATGCCGATCTGCAGGTGTGATCTGGCTTCGCCCGGCGGCTCGGCGGCCTTGTTCATGTAGCCGTAGAATCCCGTAGCGCCGTCCAGGGCAATGTCGTTCTTCTCCAAGGAGTTGCAGGTGGGCAGGACCAGGTCGGCGAACCTGGCCCCGGGGGTCGTGAACTGCTCGAAGACGACGACGAACTCCAGGCTCTTCAGGGCCCGGACGGCCTTGTTGACGTCGAGGTACTGATTGGGGTAGTCGGTGTCCACCAGATAGAGCAGCTTGTAGTCGGCGGGGTAGCCGCCGGCCCTGCCCCTGAGGATGGCATCGGACATCTTGGCGGTGTTGACCTGGCCACGCCTCATGGCCACGCCGAAGGCGGGGAGGGCATTGCGGCGGGGCGGGGCGTCGGCCTCAACGGGGTTGCGGGGCGATTTCGGACCACGGCCCAGGCTGAAGTAGGCCGTGGGACCGGCGGTGGGCCAGGAGCGTCCACCGGAGCTCCCGCCGTGGACGCCGACATTGCCGGTCATGGCGGCCAGGACCATGGCCGCCCGGTGATACTGCTCGCCGTAGGCGGTCCGTCCCGGAGCGATGCCGGCGATGAGGGCCGCCGGCGTGGCGGTGGCATATTCCCTGGCGAAAGCAGCGATGGTGGCGGCGGGCACGCCGGTGATGGCCTCTGCCCAGGCGGGCGTCTTGGCCACACCGTCCTCCAGTCCGAGGACATAGTGCTTGAAGTGATTGAGGCCCACGGTGTAGGTATCCAGAAAGGCCTGGTCCTGCAGGTTCTCCTTGATGATGACGTAGGCCATGGCGATGAGCATGGCGGCGTCCGTGCCGGGGACGATGGGGATCCATTGCTGGGAGAAGGTGGCGTTCGATTCGGTGTACCGGGGGTCGACGGAGACAATCCTGATCCCGGCCTCCCCGGCCTGGGCCAGGTACCAGGCGGTGTTGGTGTTCTGAATGGTCACCGAGGGATTCCAGCCCCACATGATGATAAGGCGGGAGTTGAGCAGGTCATCGCGGGTGTTGCCGGTGTCCACGGTGCCGTAGGTAGCCAGCTCGGCGAACAGTCCCCCGTCGAAGGAGAAGGTGCCCCAGACATCCGAGCAGCCACCGATCATATTCAGCACCTTGTAGTGGCACATGGCGTTGTGCAGCACGGAGGTATCACCTCCGGACCACTTGAAGAGGATGGCGGCGGGACCGTAGGTCTCCCGGACCCGGTTCAGCTCCCGGGCCAGGGTGTCCAGGGCCTCTTCCCAGGAGATCCGGGTGAACCGGCCCTCTCCGCGCTGGCCGACTCTCTTCAGAGGGTGCAGCAGCCGGTCGGGGGCATACATCCGCTGGCGGTAGGCCCGGCCGCGAACGCAGGCCCGGAACTGGGGATCGGCGCCGTCATCGGTCTCGATCCTGGCCACGACGCCGTCTTTGACGTGGACCTTGAGGAGGCATGCCCCGCCGCAGTGGCTGGAGTGCGTGGAGTAGATCACCTCCTCCGAGGCGGGCTGCCGATGGTCATGGTGAGCGCTCATTTCTCATCCTTCCCGCGTTTGGCCAGATGAAACAGCTCGAAGGTGACGCCGCCGATTCTGTCGGTGTTCAGATAGGCGAAAGAGGCCAGTCCCGGAAGCACCTGGTGGAACACCGGCCGCACTTCCTCCCTGCCGAGCTGAGACAGAAGTCCATCGTAGTCGTCCACGCGGAAGCGGAGGTGGTGCAGGCCTTCACCCTTGTGCCTCAGGAACTCTGAATGGGGCGTATCGCCCTCCAGGACCTGGATCAGCTCGATCTCGATGGTTCCGGAGCGGGCGAAGGCCATCTTCAGCCGGCAGCGGCCCGGCCTGTCCCTGAAGATGAACCCCTGCAGGTCAACCTCACTGATCTGGAAGGGGCCCCAGCCGAAGAGGGCGGTGAGATGCTCGACGGCCCGGTCAACATCGTGAACGACAATGCCCACCTGTTCCACCGGAGGCAGCTTCACCGCAGGCTCCAGACTGTCCGACATCAGAGCACAACTCCAACTAATGGGCGATACCGGCAGGCTCCGACTTGGGCTTGAAGATCACGGCCGGCCGGATCTTGGTCTTGTAGGTGAATCCCACGGCATGGTGGGCCCCGCCATACTTGGCCTGGAGATCCTCCAGCGGCCCGGCATCCAGGGCCCGCATGGGGCAGCCAGCGACGCAGATGGGCGCTTTGCCCTCGGCCCAGCGCTCGAGGCAGAAGTCGCACTTCTCCATCTTGGCGTTTTCTTCGGCGCCGAACTGAGGGGCCTTGTAGGGGCAGACCTCGAGGCAGCGCTGGCAGGAGTCCTTGCCCAGGCAGAGCCCCCGGTCGACGACCACTATGCCATCCTCATCCCGCTTGGTCATGGCGTCCACGGGGCAGGCGGGGATGCAGGCCGGGTGGGTGCAGTGGTAGCAGGCAGCAGCCATGAAGGCCACGAAGGGGTGCGGATACTTGCCCTTCTCTATGGTGGTCACCCGCATCCAGCTGGCCGGGCCAGCGGGGACATCATGCCAGTCCTTGCAGGCCACCACGCAGGCGTAGCAGCCGGTGCATCTGGTTTGGTCAAAGTAGAAAGCCAACTGCATGCGGTCAGTCCTCCTTCTTCAGAGCAGCCCTGAGCCCGTGGGTGGACGCGAGCGTTTCAGAGCACTCCCGGCACGCGTCATGAGGCAGAACGCCCCTTCCTGGCCCTCGTGAGCAGCGCAATGGCGGTCAATCCGGAGATGGCAAGACCTGTGGCCAGAAGCCACCACCAGGGGAAGAAGGGGCTCCGAGAAGGCGTCTCCCCACCGGGAACGTCGGGGCCCTCTGGGGCCGCCGGCGGGTCGGGAGTTGATGGCGGGGCATCCCCATCAGGGGTCACGGTTGCCGCGGTGAAGCGCTCCACGGCCTCACGCGAGAGGTTGCCGGCGGTGTCGACGGACACGGCACGGATCTGGTACGCTTGGCCATCATCCAGCGCGGGCAAGGCGCAGATCCAAGTGTCGGTGCCCTGGCCATCAAGCCATCTCTCTGCCTGGACCCAGGCCGAGCCATCCCAGCAAGCGCGGTCGCTTCCTCTGCCAATGGCCACCTGCACCCTGGCGATCTGCCCCGGCGGGGCATCCGAAGCAGTGCCGCTGACGGCGGACAAAAGTCCCACCAAATCGGGGACGTCCTCAATGGTGACCGACGGAGGAGCAGTGTCAACGGTGAAGGATTGTCCGGTCAAGGCACTCACGTTCCCGGCTGCATCAGTGGCCATCAGTTCCACCGAGTGGGCTCCGTCGCTGAGCTCTGTGACCGTGAAGATAATATCTTCGTCGGGCTCGTCGAACAAGCCATCGGCGGCAGCAGCCGCAATCCAGTGGCCGCCATCAAGCTCATATTGTACCAGCACGATCGGGCTGGTGGCATCCGAGGCGCTGCCGCTGAAGCCGGGTGTGCTGTCGCTCGTAACACTGCTCCCGGCAGGGAGTAGCAACACGCTGGGGGCGGTGGTATCCGTGACGAAGCTGGCGGAGAGGTAGCCGGCGGCTGCGGTGGAGTTGCCCAGAACGTCGGCAGACCGCAGCTCAACGGTGTGGGAGCCATCGCTGAGGCCAGAGAAAGCAACGGCGAACTCCTCCACCGGCTCATCGAAGGCCCCATCGGGCGATGAGGCCGCCGTCCACTGCCCGCCATCCAGGGAGCCCTCCACCGCGGCCGCCAAACTGCCGGCGTCCGCGGCGGTGCCATGGAGGATGACGTTCGAGGCGCCGATGTAGGCGGGGAGGGGTTCCAGAGCGAGAGAGGGCGCCGTGGTGTCTATGGCGAAGGTGTCGGCCACCGGGGCGCTGACGTTGCCAGCGGCGTCCCTGGCCCTAGCCTGCACGGTGTGCGGACCATCGGCGAGGGCAGCGGTGGTGAAGGAGTAGCCCTCAGAGAGGGAGTCGAAGGCGCCGTCAACGGCCGCCGCCACGGACCACTGTGCGCCGTCGAGGCGGAACTCCACCGCGGCTATGTGACTGGTGGAATCCTGGGCCGAACCGGTCACGGTGGGGGTGTTGTCGGCCGAGGCGTCGGGAGACAGAGGGACGATGGAGATCATGGGTGGAACGGTGTCGACACAGAAGACGGCAACGGCGTAGTCGTCGGCCGCCGTGGTGTAGCCCGCCTTGGTCGTAGCTTTGACATCGGCCTGATGCCATCCATCATCGAGATCCCCGGCAATGAAGGTATAGGGTTCGACGGCTGAGCCTCCGAAGGCTCCATCAACGGGGGCCGCCGGCAGCCAGGGGCCGTCGTCAACCCTGTATTCAACAGAGGCGACGGGGCTGTTCTCATGTGCGGCCGTCCCGGTGAAGCTGACTGTATGAGCGGCGGCGTACTCCGGGTACGAATCAAGGCTCACGGAGGGGGCTGGCCCATCCGCGTGAGCAGTGGCGGGCAACACCGGCGTGAGGAACACGGCGATCAAAGCCAGGGCCGATCCCAGCATCCCAAGGCTCGCCACGAGGGGACACCGGGTCAAGGCAGGCCCCCGGGAATGGCAGCCTCCCACAGGCGCGACCTAGCCCTCATCCGTTTCCCGGTCTATCCATTCCAGGTAGTCATCATTGCCGGCCATGATGGGCAGGGCTATGATCTCTGGAACGGTGTAGCTGTGCGCACCTTTGACCATGGCAATCACCCGGGGGACGAGCGCCATCCTGGTCTTGGCGATGAGCAGGCTCTCCTGGGCGGAATCCAGTTTTCCCTGCCACCAGAAGAGCGAGTGCACGCCGGGGACGATGTTGACGCAGGCCACCTTCCGCTGATCCAGAAGCAGCCGGGCTAGCCGCTCGGCTTCCTCCTTTGATGCGGTGGTGATCAGCACCACCGCTTTGTCTGTACCCTTGGTCTCTGTCATGGAGAAGTGAACCTCCCTTCCGGATCCGCCCACTGGAAACAGCATGAACCAGGGAGCTCCGGGAGACCGTCTGTGCCTGAATGATAGCCTATGGGGCTGCCCCGAATCAAAGCGGGGCCGGCCCATGCGGAATGCCGTTTCCGCTGGATGTACAACAGTCTCATGAGGAAGTATAATCGTAGCTGAGCCGACACGATGCCCGGGTTGCGGCCCCATCGCGACAATGTCCCATATTCCACCAATCAGACGGAGGTTTGATGCAGAGCGGTGACCCTGACAGTCAGCAGAGATCAGTCAACAGGCGGACGGAGGTCGAAGAGGACCACCAGACCCAGCCAACAGGGGACGAGGAGGACTCCAGGCCGAGGAAGCTGGAGCTGGAGATCAGGGAGATCGAGGTGGATGACATCCCCGAGGTCTTTCACCTGGGCGAGCAGATCTTCACCGTGGACAGGGTGCCCACGCTCTACCGTACCTGGGACGAATACGAAGTCACATCGCTGTTCAACTCCGACCCGGAGTTCTGCCTGGTGGCCGAGATCGGCCATCTCATCGTGGGCTTCGCCCTGGGTACCACGGTGACCAAGACCAGATCATCATGGAAGTACGGCTATCTGGTCTGGTTGGGGGTGCTGCCCGAGTGGCAGCGTGACGGAATAGGCGGCCGACTCTTCGACAGGCTGGCGGAGAAGATGATTGAGGACGGGGTGCGCATGTTCCTGGTGGACACCGAGGCGGACAACACCCCGGCCCTGGATTTCTTCAAGAAGAAGGGGTTCACCAACCCCGAAGAACACATCTACCTCACCCTGAACCTCAAGACCTACCGGCAGATCCGGAGGAAGGCGCGGGGCGCGGCCAGAAAGCACCAGAATGGAAACCACTCCTAGATCGGCGCCGGAGGTACAGCCAAGGAGGCTGAGGAAGCTCATTCGTGAGCTGACCGACATCTACAGCCCTTCCGGCAAAGAGGAGGAGATCCTCGAGTATGCCGAGCAGCACCTGAAGAAGCACGACCTGCCGGTGGAGAGGCAGGAGGTGGGCGAGAACCGATTCAATCTGGTGGTCTTCCCAGACAAATCAAATCGAGTCGACCTCTGCTTTGTGGGACACCTGGACACGGTGGTGGCCTTTGACCTGGAGGACTACGGCTTCCACGAGGAAGGCGACACCCTCTTCGGGCTGGGCATCACCGACATGAAAGCCGGGTGCGCGGCCATGATGGAGGCGTTCTGCGTGCTGGCCGAAACCAAGAAGGGCCTATCCTCGGTAGGCCTGGCTCTGGTGGTCGGCGAGGAGCAGGAGGGCGACGGTGCCAAGACCCTGATCCGAGAGCTGAGCATCCCCTGGGCAGTGGTCGGCGAGCCCACGAACCTGGTGCCCTGCCTGGGCCACTATGGCTATCTGGAAGTGCTCCTGCGCACCCGCGGCAAGCGGGCCCATTCCTCCATGCCGGAGTTGGGGCAGAACGCCATCGAGACCATGCTGAAGTTGCTCCTGAAGCTGACCGAGTATGCCGACAACGCACCTCACGGCCTGGTGTACAACATCAGGCAGCTCACGGGATTCCCCGGCGGGTTCGTGGTCCCCGATAGCTGCGAGGCCTGGCTGGACCTTCATCTGCCCCCCGACGCCAGGATGGACATACTCAAAGCAGAACTGGAGCAGATCGTAGAAGGGGCCATCGAGAACATCCCGGGCATGGACGCCTACATCAGGTTCGAGAACGCCCATTCGGGGTATCTCATCTCGCAGAAGAGGCCGCTGGTGGGCAGACTGAGAGAGGCCTACCGGAAGATGTCCATCGGCTGGAAGCCTCAGGTGTTCCGGAGCCATTCGGACGCCAACATCCTCTGGGCCGGTGGAACCGACCCGATCATTCTGGGGCCAGGGCAACTGGAGACGGCCCATACCCCCGAGGAATCCGTGGAGTTCTCTCAGGTAGTGCAGGCGGCTGAGCTCTACCTGAACTTCGCCCGCTCGGTGCACAGACGATAGGCTCGGGGAACAGGGGGCGTGCCGGGGATGGTGCGTCACTCACCTCGGTTGGACGAATCCATGCTGACCAGACAGGACCTGGAACGGTACGATCGGCAGATACGGTACGAGGGGTTCGGTGAGCAGGGGCAGCGCAGGCTCAAGGCATCGCACGTGGTGGTGGCCGGCGCCGGGGGGATCGGCTGTCCGGCCTCGATGTACCTGGCCTGTGCCGGGGTGGGGAGAATCACGGTCATCGACCACCAGTCCGTGGAACTGTCCAACCTCAACCGGCAGGTCCTGCACTGGGAAGAGGACATCGGCCGGCCCAAGTCTGTTTCCGCGGCGGCCAAGCTGAGGAACCTGAACCCTTCGACGGCCATCTCGCCAGTGACTGCCGAGATCACCGCGGCCAATGCCGGTGACCTTGTCAGAGGAGCCAGCGCAGTGCTGGATGCCATGGACAACTTCGAGACCAGAGCCGTCCTGAACCGGGCCACTGTGGCCAAAGGGATCCCCTTCATCCACGGAGGGGTCTGGGGTCTGTGCGGCCAGGTGACCACCATCATTCCAGGGAAGACACCGTGCCTGGCCTGCCTCTATCCGGAGAAGCCGGCGGAGAAGAGTCCTTTCCCGGTCTTCGGCGTGGCACCGGCCATGGTGGCCATCATCCAGGCCATTGAGGCCATCAAGATAATCGCCGGATTCGGCCGCCTGCTGGCGGGCCAGATGCTCTACTTCAACCAGGCCACCATGGACTTCAGCTTCCGCGAAGTGATCAGAAGGCCGGGTTGCCCGGTTTGCGGGCAGGCGGTCAAGCGATAGCCGATGAAGATCCGCCTGAAGTCATTCTTCCACTATGACCTGAGTCAGGTCCTCGACCGGGGCATGATGGAACTGGAAGGCCGGAGTCCAACCCTGAGGGACCTCCTGAATGAGATCTCTCTGAGGAGCGGCGGGAAGGTCCGGGCCATCGACCCGAAGACCGGAGAGATGGACGTGGAGTTCTTCGTGCTGCTCAACGGGCGCGAGGTGCCGGCTGTGCCGCAGGGGCTGGAGACCGAGATCCATGACGGCGACGAGGTGGGCATCGGCCTGATGCACTTCTGGGGTGGAGGCTAGGCGGAGACAGCAAGGCGATAGCAAGACCGCCTTCTCCACAGGGGCCGAAACACGGACAGGATGGGAACAACTTGAATCAGGAAGAGCAGATACTGGATACTTACCGTATAGTGGCCGTGGTGGGTCTGTCGCCGGATGCAGAACGCCCCAGCTTCAGGGTGGCGTCATATCTCAAGGCACAGGGCTACAGGATCATCCCGGTGAACCCGAGGCTCAGTCAGGTACTGGGTGAGACCTGCTATCCGGAGTTGACCTCGATACCGGAGCCGGTGGAGGTGGTGGACATCTTCCGGCGGGCCGAGGAAGCGCCGGCGATCGTGGACCAGGCCATCGCCGTCGGGGCGAGGGCGGTCTGGATGCAGGAGGGAATAGTGAACGAGGCCGCAGCCCGGAAGGCCAGGGAGGCCGGGCTGCTGGTGGTGATGGACAGGTGCATGCGCAAAGAGCATCTGAAAGCAACAGAGAAGAAGTCAGGAGGTAGGTGATGTCGAAGACCAATGACAACGTGGCAGCAGCATTCGCCGGGGAGAGTCAGGCAAACCGGAAGTACCTCTTCTTTGCGGAGAAGGCCGAGGAAGAGGGGCACAAGCAGATAGCCCGGCTGTTCCGGGCCACCGCGGAGGCGGAGACGGTCCACGCGCGGAACCACCTCAAGGTTCTGCAGGGCATTATGTCAACTTCTGACAACCTCAAGACGGCCATCGGCGGTGAGAACCACGAGTTCACGGAGATGTATCCCGGGTTCATCAAGCAGGCCGAGACCGAGAACCAGGCCAAGGCCAAGAACAGCTTCGACCTGGCCAACAGGGTGGAGGAGCTCCATCACGGCCTGTTCCAGGCCGCCCTGAGCAAGCTGGAGAAGAAGCAGTCCATGGAGGAGCAGCCCTTCTACGTGTGCCAGATCTGCGGCAACACGGTGGAGGGCAAGGCCCCCGACAAGTGCCCGGTGTGCGGCGCGCCGGCGAAGATGTTCAAGCGCGTCGACTAGCTGCGCCGTTCCCGAAGCAATCGAACACCTGATGTCAGCGGCTCCCTGTCCGGAGCCGGGCGGAGGCTGTGATGAAGATCATGGGCATCATGGGCAGTCCACGGATAGGGGGCAACACCGAACTGCTCCTCGACGAAGCCCTGCGGGCGGCGGGAGTCCAGGGGGCGGAGACGGAGAAGATCGCCGTGGGCAGGCTGAAGATATCCCCCTGCAAGGAGGACTACGCCTGCCTCAAGGACGGCACCTGCGACATCAGGGACGCCATGGATGACATCTACCCCAAGCTGCTCGGCGCGGACGCCGTGATCATCGCCTCACCGATCTTCTTCTACGGACTGACCAGTCAGGCCAAGGCGCTGATCGACCGCTGCCAGGCGCTGTGGGCCAGGAAGTACGTCCTGAAGCAGAAGCCGCACGGTTCGGGCAGGAGAGGCGCCCTCATAGCCGTCGGGGCCACCAAGGGAGAGAAGCTCTTCGAGGGATCGATACTGACGGCGAAGTACTTCTTCCAGACCATCGGCGTTGACTATGCCGGGGAGTTGCTCATCCGGGGCATAGACAAGAAGGGCGAGATACGGGAGCATCCCACGGCGCTGAGGGATGCGGCGGAACTGGGCAGGCGGTTGGCGCTGCCAAGGCCGGAGTGAAGTCCATCCCGTCTCCGCCGGCGACACAGCCGAGCCGCTGAAGGAGTCATGGTGGCCCCATCCGACAGGTGAGGAGGAGTCAGGCGATGTCGAAGCAGATCCAGAGAATGGCCGGCGCCCTGGAGACGGCCCTGGGGATGGAGATCGAGGGCAAGGAGTTCTATCAGAAGACAGGGCGGAAGAGCGTCAGTCCACTGGTTCAGGAACTGTTCAAACACTTGGCGGCGCAGGAGGATGTGCACTACCGCAGGGTGAAGGAGGTTCACGCGGCGGTCAAATCCGGGAACAGATGGCCGGAGAAGGAGTCCACCTTCAAGCGCCCCAGGAGCCTGCAGCGGGTCTTCAGGGAGGCCATAGACAAGATGGGCCCTCATTTCCAGGCTGCCTCCGCCGAGATTGACGCCCTCAAGGTGGCCATGGACATGGAGGACAAGAGCTGCAGCTTCTATCGAAATCGCGAGGAGGAGGCGGGGTCGGCGGCCGAGAAGGCCTTCTACAAGGCTCTGATGGGCGAGGAGAGGGTGCACTACCTCACACTGCAGTCCTCCCATGAGTACCTCTCCGATCCGGAGGGCTGGTTCACCACGAAGGAGCGGTGGAGCCTGGACGGGATGTAGCCCCGGCCCTCGCCAGGCCCGGGTGCTGGTCTGGGTGGGGACGCGGGTATATAATCTTCTCTGCTCCGCGGAGCCGTCCTGAACGTCAATGGCCATCGAAGTCGCGCTGCTGAAGTCGATACCGTACTTCCTGGGTTTGAGCACAGCGGAGCTCGAAGCCATCAGGAAGTACGTCTTCGAGCAGGCCGTGGGAAAGAACGACATGATCCTCATGGAGGGGGACCCGGCCAATGCGGTCTACTTCGTGGTCTCAGGGGCGGTGAAGGTCTTCAAGACGTCGGTTGAAGGCAAGGAGCAGATCCTGTGCATCCTCAGGCCGGGCGAGTCTTTCAATGACGTTGCCGTGTTCGACGGCGGCCCCAATCCGGCCAGCGCCATAGCCATGACCCCGGTGCTCCTCTACGGGATAAACAGGGCCAACGTGGAGACCATCCTCAGGGACTACCCCAACCTGGCCGCCAACGTGATCAGGATCCTCTCCAAGAAGGTGCGCCACTTCGTGTCGCTGGTGGAGGACCTGTCGTTCCGGCACGTCACCGACAGATTGGCCAAGCTTCTTCTGGAGTACGCCACGGACCACGGCACCGTCGCCGGGGAGCCCGGGGCGCGCCCGAGGCTGACCCAGCAGGAGATGGCCGCCGTGGTGGGCACGGCCCGGGAGGTGGTGGGCCGGTCTCTCAAGGCGCTGGAGGAAGAAGGGGCCATCAGGATGGACCGGCACCGGATCGTCATCGTCAACAAGAAGCGTCTGGAGCAGATGAGCGGGGTCGGGGCCGGGTCCGGCTAGATGAGATGGAGACAAAGGTTACATACGTTCGGCCAGAGAGTGTGCCACTATCGCTGTTGGGCAAGCGAGGTTTGAGATGCTGGTGAAGCCTATCCTGGATGAGGCGCTGTGCAATGGATGCGGGCTGTGTGTGGACGTCTGCCGGTGCGGGGCCCTGGTCCTGGTGAAGAAGATCATCAAGATCATCGAGGCAGAAGACTGCGGCTACTGCACCCAGTGCGAGCTGGTTTGCCCCACCGGGGCGATCCAGTGCCCATTCGAGATAGTGATCGAGGAAACCATCGAGATAGGCCCTGAGGAGTAGTACCCGGGGGCGCGGCCCGATCAGCCCAGAACCCTGGCGAACACGGGGTTCGAGGTGAGCACCCGGGAAGGCTCCAATCGATAAGACAGACCTTGGCGCGTCAGCCATCCCTCATTGACCATTTCATCCAGTCTGCGTAGTAGTCCGGCAGCAACGCCGTGCCCGTACCGGCTGACCAAATCATCAGCCATCAACCCCTCTGAGAGCAAGCGCAGGCGCAACATGGCCTCCTCTGCGGCCTTGTCCGCCGGCCCCAGTTCCTCCGCCTCTTCCACCAGTCCGCCGGGCTGGCAGAGGTAGGCATCCAGATCGGTCCGATTCCGGAACCGGCGTCCGTTCAGGTGCGAGGCGGCTGCGGGGCCGAGTCCGAGGTACTCACCGCCGCGCCAGTAGTTCAGGTTGTGCAGACAGGCACGGCCCGGGAGGGCGAAGTTGGAGATCTCGTAGTGGATGTAGCCCGAACCCTGAAGGAGACACCGGGCAGCCTCGAAGAGATCGACCTGATCGTCCGCGGAGGGCAGATCAGGCGGCGGATTCGAGGCCAGGGCCGTGCCCGGCTCCAGCGACAGGCAGTACAGCGAGAGATGGGGCACACGGAGGGCGGTCAGGCCGTCGAGGGTGGCCTGAAGAGCCGGCCAGCGCTGACCGGGCAGGCCGACAATGACGTCGACGGATATGTTCTCGAAGCCGGCCTCCCGGGCACGCTGAACCGCACCCAATGCCTGCGCGGCGCTATGGACCCTACCCGCCCGGCGGAGTTCCTCATCCTGAAGCGACTGGACCCCGACGGAGAGTCGGTTCAGCCGGGAGTCCAGGGCAGCCCGAAGCAGATCAGCGCTGGCTGACTCCGGGTTGACCTCAATAGTGGCCTCCACCATGGCCGAGAGGTCGAAGACCGAACGCAATCCCCCCAACAGCCTGGTCAGTCCCCGGGCTCCCAGGAGGCCGGGCGTGCCGCCGCCCAGGTAGAGGGTGTCGAATGACAGTCCGGGGCGGGCGCGGGCCTCGCCAATCAGAGCCTCAACATAGCTGTCGATGAGGTCGATCCGTCCGGCAAGGGAGTAGAAATCGCAGTAGGCGCACTTCCGGACGCAGAAGGGAACGTGGATGTAGAGTCCGGCCATCTGCCGCTGCCCGGAGCTATCCCTCGACGACATCGCCGGAGGCGGAGTCCACCCTGATGCCTTTGGCGGCCACCCAGGCGATTCCCCTGTCGATGTCCTCGTCCGCGCCCTCCAGCTCCAGAACCACCCAACCCCTGTTCTCAGTCACATCGGCGCGGCGGATATTGGTCACCACCCCGAACTGGCGGCCGAGCAAGTAGATGACCGGCTCCTCAATGCGCTCCGGGGGGAAGGTGAACATCACCCGTCTCTTCGGCATGGTCCCTCCTATCGAACCTCTGCGGCTGTCCCGGCGGCCGGCACTCTCTCTTTGAATGACTCCAGCGTGGGCTGGATGACGATGGGCTGAACCACATCCCAGACCACCTCCTGGGTCTTGAGTCCGGCCGCGGTGATGCAGGCCACAGTGAGTTCATCGCGCCGGATCACCCCTGATCTTACCATGTTCTGCAATCCGGCAATGACCACCCCACCGGCGGTCTCGGTGAAGATGCCCTCGGTCCGGGCCAGGAGCTTCATGCCGGCAATGACCTCGTCGTCGCTCACCGCCGAGGCGCTGCCCCCGGACTCCCTGACGACCTTCAGGGCATAGTGGCCGTCGGCAGGATTGCCCACGGCGATGGACTTGGCGATGGTGTGCGGCTCCACGGGATGGACGTGCAGCGTGCCGGCTCTGTAGGCATTGACGATGGGCGAGCTGCCGGCAGCCTGAACCAGGTGCATGTGGGTATTCACCGGCTCGATCAGGCCGAGCATGGACAGCTCGTTCAGTCCCTTCCAGATCCGGGTGAACAGCAGTCCCGAGGCAGACGGCGCCACAACGCAGTCCGGCGAGCGCCAATCCAACTGCTCTGCGATCTCATAGCCCAGGGTCTTGCTGCCTTCGGCATAGTAGGGACGCAGGCTGATATTGATGAAGCCCCAGCCATAGGCCTCGGCCAGCCTGTTGCAGAGGGCATTGACCCGGTCGTAGCTGCCTTCAACGGCGACCACCGTTGGCCCGTATACGGCCGTGCCCACCACCTTGCCTGCCTCAATGTCCGCCGGGATGAAGACGTAGGCGCGGAGTCCGGCCCGGGCCGCATGGGCGGCAACGCTGGCCGCCAGATTGCCGGTGGAGGCACAGGCGACGGTGCGGAAGCCCAGTTCTCGGGCCTTGGTGATGGCCACGGCCACGGCGCGGTCCTTGAAGGAATAGGTGGGGTTGAGACAGTCGTTCTTGATGTAGAGCTGCTCCAGTCCCAACTCCCGACCCAGGTTGTCGCACCTGGTCAGGGGGGTGAAGCCCGTGCCGATGTCCACCACCGGGTCCTCGACGGGCAGAAGATCACGGTAGCGCCACATACTGGGCGGACCACTGCTCAGCGCCTGGCGGCTGACCCGCCTGGACATGGCCTTGTAGTCGTAGGCCACATCCAGCGGGCTGAAGCAGAAGTCGCAGAGGTTGACGGCTTTGAGGGGGTATTCACCGCCGCACTTGCGGCAGCGCAGGCTGGTGGCATAGGACACTGTTCTGCTCCCTCAGTCCCCTTCCCGCAGTCCGGCTTCGCCGGCCAAGGCATCCTTCTTCTCCAGGGCGGAGTAGAACGCCTTCCAGAAGGGATCAACCCTGGGGTGGACCAGTTCCCTGCGCGCACCCCCGGCGGTGACGGTCATGCCCTGTCTGGCGTCGGTCAACTCTGCGACCACCGACGACCTGATCCCCTTCCGCGACAGAGCGGCAACGGCATCGGCCGCCCTGTGCTCGCGGCAAGCAATGACCAGGGTTCCCTCACTGATGGAGGAGTAGGGGTCGATGCCGAAGTAGCCGCAGACCTCGGGGACGCAGTCCTCGACCACAATGCGGTCGGCATCCACTCTGATCCCCAGTCCGGAGGCCTGGCAGAGCTCATAGAGAGCACCCCAGATGCCACACTCCGTGGCGTCGTGCATGGCAGTCACACCGTCCTCCCTGACCCCAACGCCGGCCGCGGTGAGCGCATCATCAACGACGGACATCTTGTAGAAGATCCCCTGTGCCTTGCGACTGAAGGCCCCTCCGAACTGCCTGGCGATCAACTCAGGGAACATGGTGGCCAGTATCCCCACGGCTTCGATGGCCGGCCCCTTGGTGACGATGACTCTGTCGCCGGCCCGGCACATGGCCGGGGTGACGTATCTGTCCTTCTGGCCCACACTGATCACGGTGGCACCGCCGACCATGGGATAGTGGCAGTTCTCATACCTGGCGGTATGGCCACAGATGACGCAGATGCCCAGTTGCTGACACTCCCGGTGGATGACGGTCCAGGTGATCTCCAGTTGCTCCCGGGTCATCTCCATAGGCAGGTTGAGATCGATGGAGAGGTAGGTCGGCTTCAGTCCAGAGGTCACCGCATCTGAGGCCAGTATGTGAAGGGCGAACCAGGCGGCCTTCTCCCAGCCGTACTCCGGCACGATGAAGACGGGGTCGGTAGTCAGGGCCACCGCCTTGTCCCCGATCTCAACGATGCCCACGTCAACGCCGTGCTGGGGACCGACCAGGACGCTGTCATTCCTGGCTCCAAGGCGGGGCAGTATCAGCTCCTCGAAGATCTCGGGGGATATCTTGCCTATCTCAGGAAGTTCCTTCATGGCTCACCTCCGATGTCGCCTCGCTCAGGGACGGGGCGACGACAGCAGTTCATGCCGGCATTGTATCAGGACCAGATACACTGATAGAAGGTCAAGGCTAGACCCCAGTCAACGCCTGTTCCAAGTCTTCGACAAGGTCGTCCACGTTCTCCAGGCCGACCGATAGGCGGATCAGCCCTTCCGTGATGCCCACGCCGTTTCTGACCGACTCCGGCATGGAGGCATGACTCATTGTAGCAGGATGTTCCACCAGGGAGTCCACGCCCCCGAGGGATTCCGCCAGCGAGAAGACCTTCATCCTCCTGAGGAACGCCGGGACGGCCTGGCTGCCGCCCTTGATCTCGAAGGAGACCATGGCCCCAAATCCCTTCATCTGCCTTCTGGCGATGGCATGGCCGGGGTGGGACTTCAGTGACGGATAGAAGACCCGCTCCACCCTGGAGTGACAGTCCAGGTACTCGGCCACGGCGGTGGCGTTCCGCTCCTGCTGCTTCATCCTGACCGGCAGGGTCTTGATGCCTCGGAGTACCAGCCAGCAGTCGAAGGGAGAGGCGCAGGTCCCCATGGCATTCAGCAGGAACTGCACCCGGATGGCCAGATCATCGCTGGCGGTGACCACCGCCCCCCCGACGACGTCGCAATGCCCGTTGAGGTACTTGGTGGTCGAGTGCACCACCAGATCGACGCCGTACACGATGGGCCTGAGGAAGCAGGGTGTGGCGAAGGTGTTGTCCACCACGGTAGTCAGATTGTGCCTCCTGGCTACGGCAACGGCCATCTCGAGGTCAACGATGTTCAGCAGCGGGTTGGACGGCGTCTCAATCCAGAGCATCCTGGTGCTGGGCCTCACAGCATCTTCAATGCGCCGGGGGCTATCCATCCTCACGAAGGAGCACTCCAGGCCGAACCGGGTCATGACGTCCTGAAAGAGACGATATGTCCCCCCGTAGACATCATCCCCGCAGATGACGTGATCGCCCTTCTGGAGCAGACAGGCTACGGTGGTCTCGGCGGCCATTCCGGTGGCGAAGGCGAAACCAGCCTTGCCGCCTTCCAGGGCAGCGATGGTCTCCTCCAGCGCACTGCGGGTCGGGTTGGAGGTTCTGGAGTAGTCATACCCCCGAGTCCGGCCCACGTCTTCAAAGACGAAGGTGGATGTCTGGTAGATGGGCGGTATCAGAGCGCCGGTGGCCGGGTCGGGCCCTCCAGCGGAATGAATAGCCAGCGTCTCAAATCGCATTGTCTCTTCCCTCCCCTGTCCCTTCCAGAGAACGCCCGTGCGGGTCCTGCTGCTATTCTACTGGAAGACCCAGGTGCTGAGGTAGCGTTCCCCGGTATCGGGCAGAACGACCACGATGATCTTGCCCCGGTTCTCCGGCCTCCGGGCCACCTGCAGAGCGGCCCAGGTGGCGGCACCGGAGGATATGCCCGCGAGTATACCCTCTTCCCTGGCCAGGCGCACGGTGGTGGCGCCGGCGTCCTCGTTGCTGACCCCGATGATCTCATCGATGAGCTCCGTTCTGAGCACAGCGGGCACAAAACCGGCGCCGATTCCCTGGATCTTGTGCGGTCCAGGCTGTCCCCCGGAAAGCACAGGGGAGGCGGCCGGCTCCACGGCGACGGTCAGGAAGCCGGGCCTGCGGGCCTTGATGACCTCGGACACGCCGGTGATGGTTCCCCCGGTGCCCACGCCAGAGACCAGGATGTCCACCTTCCCTTCGGTGTCCCTCCAGATCTCCTCGGCGGTGGTCAAACGATGTATCTCCGGATTCGAGGGGTTCTTGAACTGCTGTGGCATGAAGGAGTTGGGGGTGCTAGAAGTCAGCTCCTCGGCCTTCCGGACGGCCCCGGCCATTCCTTCAGCCCCCGGGGTAAGTACCAATTCAGCGCCGAGAATGCGCAGAATCTGGCGACGCTCCAGCGACATGGTGTCGGGCATGACCAGGATCAGCCGGTACCCGCGGGCGGCACAGACGAAGGCCAGGGCAACGCCAGTGTTGCCGCTGGTGGGCTCGATGACCACGGAGTCCTTGTGCAGGAGGCCCTTCTCCTCAGCATCGGCGATCATGGCCATACCGATCCTATCCTTGACACTGCCCAGGGGATTGAAGGACTCCAGCTTGGCCAGGACCTCCGCACCGGTCCCCCCGGCGATACGGTTCAGCCTGACCAGCGGAGTATTGCCGATCAGCTCCGAGCTGTCCCCGGCTATTCCCCTAGTGAGCCGGGGCAGGCTGACCGTCTTGTAGCGTAACTTGTCAGCAGCGTGCATTGTGCCACCCTCCTCAATTCCCGAAGTCCGGCGCCTGACGAGCCGCCGGGACGACGCACCTATCAGGGCAACCCGGCGACCCTGGTGTTCTCGTATGCAGTGACCAGGTCGCCGATGCCGGCAGCCAGCCTGTCACCGACGACGGTGTAGGCGGCTCCCGCCTTGGGGTAGTTCTTGCAGGCACCGGAGATGCCATCTCCCGTAGCTGCCTGGAATCTGGTGCCACAGGCATTGCAGACCAGAACGTCGCCAGCAAGTGAGAAGCTCTCTGACCGGCAGGGCGGACAGATGCTGGCCCGGAGCTGAATCTCCTCACCCAGCCGATAGGCCATGAAGACCATCTTCTTCCCCTGATCTTCCACCCTGAAATGGGCCATTTGAGCGTCATCGATCTCACTCCTGGAGACGGACACCTGCTCTCCATCCACCTGGGCAGTGACCCACGTAGGCTTGATCTCCACTCCTGTTCCGCCGGAGCTGCGGCTGCAACCGGCAGCCAGAAACGCCACGAGGGCCACCAGGACCAGCGATACCGCAGCGAACGCCAGTGTTCTGTGCTTCATCCGACTACCTCCTCAGCCTGTACTTGGATCACGCTCTGGAATCCTGCTAACACCGGGGGACTCCGACTCAGCCGGCAGAGACCACCTCTCCGTCCCTCAGGGAGACGATCCTCCTGGCCCGATGGGCTATCTCGGGACTGTGAGTAACCATGATGATACTGACACCGTCCCTGTTCACCTGCTCGAAGAGCTGCAGAACCTCGATGCCCGTCTTCTGGTCCACGTTGCCAGTCGGCTCATCGGCCAGAATGAGGGTACAGCCGTTGACCAGGGACCGGGCGATGGCCACTCTCTGCTGCTCTCCGCCGCTCAACTGACTGGGCTTGTGCCCGGCCCTCTTCTCCAGTCCCACCCGGCGGAGAAGCTCCATGGCCCGCTGTTCGGCATGCCCGTTCGAGGCACCGAAGGTCAGCGGCAGGAGAACGTTCTCCAGGGCGGTGAGGGAGGGGATGAGATGGTACTGCTGGAAGACATAGGCGATCTTCTTCCTGCGGATATCAACAAGAGCATTCTCACTCAAGTCGTCGATGCGCCGGCCGTCCAGGATGACCTGGCCACCGGTGAGCTTCTCCAGTCCGCCAATGACATTGAGGAGGGTCGATTTGCCGCTGCCGGAAGGACCTGTGATGGCCACGAAATCGCCATCCTCCACACGGAGGCTGACATCATTCAGCGCGGCTACCCTGGCCGGACCGCTGCCATAGATCTTCGACGCGTGCCTCACCTCCAGCATGGCATCACCTCAGAGGGACCTCAGCGACTCCGCGACTCTGATCTGGGAGGCCCGGAACGCGGGGTACACGCTGGCCACCGCGGCCACCAGGACAGCCAGGCCGAGTGCGGGGCCCAGATACTGCAGTTCGTAGGCCACGGCCAGGTCGTCGAAGATGAGGGGGCCGATGACGTAGGACAGCAGGGTCCCGGCCGCGTATCCCAGCAAGCCCCCGATGACGCCGACGCCGATGGCCTCATAGACGAACATTCGGACGATCTGGCGGCGGGAAGCCCCGACGGCTTTCATGATGCCGATGTCTCTGACACGCTCGTGCACCGAGGAGATCATGGTATTGACCACCCCGAATGCTCCCACGATCAGGGTGATCCCGGCCAGAGTGATCATGAAACGGTTCACCTTGTTGACCAGATTCATCTCGGTCTCGGCTATCTGCCTCACGGCCACGGCGCGGACCCCGGGGATCTCCTCATTGATCATGTCGGCGATGTCCACCGCGGGACAGGCGGAGCACAGTGCCCGGATATCGGCCGCGGAAACCAGTCCTTCCCTGGCGAACAGTCTCTGAACCGTGGGCAAGGGCACGAACACATGATAGTCATCATTGGAGCCGGTCTCCCCCAGCACACCGACAACGGTGGTCTGCTCCCCCCCGAGGAGGAGGGTGTCCCCCACGCCGAGGCGGAGCGATGCACTGGCCCTGGCACCGAGAACGGCCTCATCGGCCTGTTCCACATACCTGCCTTCAGACACGATCCACCAGGTCTTGACAAGCCTTTCCTGCTCCGGATCAATGCCTACTACCATGGCGGACGTACCCTGCAGTTCAGTGTCCACGTAGAGCTTGGGGGCGATAGTGGCAATATCACCTTCATCCTGGATGTCGAGGGCCTCCCGTATGGCGTCATCGGCAATCCGTCTGACCTCAAGCAGTTTCTCTTCCGCAAAGTAGTTGTCGCCTATGGCCAGGGTCCCCAGGCGCAGGTCCCCCAACTGTAGATCCAGGTCGCTGACCGCCGGAGTGACCATCAGGTTCGGGCCGTACTTGTCGATTTCAGCATAGACCCTGTCCTCACCGGCCCGGGCCACGGTGAGCACGGCCACGAAGGCGGCCACGCCGATGGCCACGCCAAGCGCCGTGTAGAGCACGCGCCGCTTCCGGCGCAGCGCATCCTTGAACACCACCTGAAGCAACTTCATCCAGCCTCTACCTCCCGGCTAGAATAACACGATAATCATTATCATGTTAGTCATAAATTATCATGGGCTCCAGGCCTTGTCAAGCGATTCCGTGATCCTGAAACGAAGGGGGAGTCAGTCGGCGTCCATCAACAGAAGTCAGGGGCCGGGCCGAGGATTCACCGCCGAATCGGTGCTACTTCCGCCTGCTTCTGGCCGACGACCCAGACCGGCGGGGCGATCCGGCCCTGGCCGCCTCAAGCATGGTCTCCCACTTGCCTTCGCTCGGCAGCGGACGGCCGGCCTGCTGCGGGCTGTAGTGGTCGAGATACATCAGATTGCCGCACTGGACACAGTTCTCGTACCACTCACCGAGGTAACTGCCCATCATGAGTATGCCTCCGCACTTGGGGCACTTCCGCGAACTGAGACCCATAACTGCACCTCTCCTTCCTGGTCTTCCGGGGAACTGCCTATGACGATAGTCCAGCGGGCATCTCCAGTCTGTGACCGCGGTCACAGTCGGCATGAGAGTGAAGCAATGAACAGGCGGCACTTGCAGTCCGGCAACCCCCGTGTTATGATGGCATCAACAACTGAATAGACGATACATAGAGTCCAACGGGTCATAGCTCAACGGTTACAGCCAAACTAGGAGAAAGAAAGGGCCGATCTGAGCACTCAAGCGGACTCTTTTCTTTTGCCCAGAACCGTCTGGAGTCAGCTGGCTTGGACTAGCCGAGACTCCACCCCGTCACCCCTGGAGGGAACCGGACAGACTGCCTCCATCGGGCTGGCAATACCACCACTGATTCGAGATTCGTCTTTGCGGGAAGTGGATGACGCATCAAGTGCGGCGTGACTTGGGGCGAGTGCCGGGAGGGGCACGAGCCATACGCAAGGTGCAACCTGGGCGCGCATGTACCGGCAGCAAGAGGAGTGCACCGGCCAGCGGGAACTGTGTGACACGCAAATGCCCGCCCGGGGACAGGGGAGACAGTCCCCGTTGGCGGTCCGGGATCAGCCGTAGCTGAACTGCTGCTCCGGCTCGGATCTCCTCACCCGCCGGTGAGTCACTATGGATGGCACGTGCATACAGCCGATAAGGCGGTCGGCGAGGTCCTGGCAATCACTCATGTAACGGCAGTTGCGGCAGTCGTCGTTCGTCCTGCTGCAGGCGAAGGCCCAGCGTTCAATTAGCTTGTCGTCGTCCTTCTTGGGATACCACCTGGCCCATCTCTGTCGTCCACTGGATTTCTCTCCCATTACGCGCATGCCTCTGTCTCCTCCTTCTGAAAAGGGGGGATGGTTTTGGAATAGGGCAAGCATAGGGGAGGGAGATTAGCTCCAGATGAGGGCAACCTTAGAAGAGCCTTAGAGTTTTGTCACAGAGCGGAGGCCGTGTTATACTTTTACCAGTTCAAGTATAACAATATCCAGCGATCGGCACCGGCATGGCAGCACGCAAGACAACCGCCCAAACCCCGCCTGAGGGGAAGTCAACGGCCATTCTCCTCGGCGACACCGCTCACTCCCCGCTCTTCACCCAGATAGTGGCACAGGTGAGGCAACTGGTAGCCACTGGCAGGCTGAAGCCAGGCGAACGCTTGCCCACCGTCAGGGAATTGGCGGACACCCTCGGGGTCAGCCCCGGCACAGTGGTCAGGGCCTATCTCGATCTGGAGAAGCAGGGGGTTGTCCAGTCCAGGCGAGGGGCGGGCACGTTCGTCTCCGCCAGTGTCGGACGTCCCGGAGCGTCTGCGCTGCGCAGGGGCCAGCTCTCCAACATAGTGAGCGGCAGCATCCTGGAAGCCCTGACTCTGGGCTTTGAGCCCGATGAAGTGGAGGCGGCCTTCTCGGTGCACCTGGCCCGCTGGCGCGAGGAGCGACAGCGGCTAGCAGCCACACCACCGAAGAGAGGCAGGAACGGGAACAAGACGATTGCCATTGTCGCCAGCCATGACCTGGCGCTCAACCTTCTGGTGAGCCATCTCAAACAGCGCGATCCCCGGACTCGGGTAGAGGTGACCTATGCCGGAAGCCTGGGCAGCCTGATCGCCCTGCAGGGCGGAAGGGCCGACATAGCCGGCATCCACCTCCTGGATGGTGAGACCGGGGAATACAACTGCCCCTACGTGAAGCACGTCCTCCCCAACCAGGAGGTGGCCGTAGTGCACCTCGCCTACAGAGTGCAGGGCATGATGTTCGCCGCGGGCAACCCCAAGCGGATCAAGGGACTGGAGGACCTGAAGCGTCCCGATGTCAGGATGCTCAACCGCCAGAAGGGCTCGGGGACCCGGGTACTGCTGGACTTCCAGTTGCAGCAACTGGGGATAGCGCCGCGTGACGTTCAGGGATACGAAACAGAGGTGGACACCCATCTGGCTGTGGCCGACGGCGTGGCCCGGGGAGAGGCAGACGTGGGCATGGGCATCGAGGCGGCCGCCAGAGCCTGCGGGGCCGACTTCCTGCCACTGTTCAGGGAGAGATACGACCTGATCATCCCGATGGAGACCTACAAGAGCAGGCGGCTGTCCCATCTCCTGGAGATCGTAGCCAGCGAGGATTTCAGAAGGGTGGTGGCCGAGACCGGGGGCTATGACACCTCACAGACCGGGGCGACCACCTTCTGCAGATACGAGAAGAACTAGGCACTCCGAGCCCTGACCCCTAGGGGCGGTGAGCCTACGGGGCAGCGGCCGGCAGGGTATCGCGGGAAACGGCGATGCCTCCCTCAGCTTGGAAAGGAGTGTATGGCTAGAAGGGCAGGCCCGGAATGCCGGGCGCCACCGGGTACGGATTGATGTCTTTGATGCGATCGGCCCCATGTTTATGTAAATAAAGGACAGAAGGATCAATGACAAGAAAGCCACTGTATTGCCTGGTGACTGTGCTGGTTCTGGCAGCCCTGGTGATCGGCGCCATCGGCTGCAGCAGCGAGACCAGCGGAGGAGTGCTCAAGCCCGAGGGCAGACTCCGGGTGGCGACGACCACCAGCCTGTATGACACCGGACTCTGGGGCTACCTGGAGCCGAAGTTCGAGAAGCAGTATGACGTGGAACTGGACGTACTGTCGGGGGGAACCGGCCTGGCACTGGAGTGGGGCAGGAGAGGAGACGTGGATGTCCTCACCGTGCATTCCAAGGCCGATGAACTGAAGTTCATCGCCGACGGCTATGCCGCAGAGCGTGTCTGGTTTGCCTGCAACTACTTCCTGATCGTGGGACCAGAGGACGATCCGGCCGGCATCAAGGGTATGTCACCGGAAGAGGCCTTCAAGACGCTGTACGATGGCGGCGAAGGGAAGTTCGTCTCCCGCGGGGACAACTCCGGCACCCACAGCAAAGAGAAGGCCATATGGAAGGCCGCCGGCTATGCCGACTATGCGGCACTGACAGAGGCCGGAATAGCAGCAGGGTGGTACCTGGAGGCGGGCAGGGGCATGGGGGATACCCTGGTAATGGCCCGCGAGTTGGGAGCGTACACGCTGACAGACATCGGCACCTTCCTGGCATTTCAGAGCGACCTGCAACTGGTGCCCATCGTGGAGAGCGGCAGTATCCTGCTCAACGTTTACTCCGTGCTGGTCTGTGCGAAGAGCACGAAACAGGAGATGGCCAACAACCTGGTGACCTTCCTCACCTCGCCGGAGGTACAGGACCTGATCGCCGACTATGGCGTAGCGGACTATGGCCAGTCACCGTTCACGTCCTGCGCCGGCCAAGATGAGCCGACGTCGTAGCAGCACTGGGAGAACTGCAAGACATTGACCGAACTTTGGGACGGATTAGTACAAGCCCTGCACCTAATCGTCACCTTCGACGATGAGGTGGTGGACATCGCGTGGAGGTCGCTGCGGGTATCGGCGGCCTCCACCGTCCTGGCAGCCCTGATCTGCATCCCCCTGGGCGGACTGATCAGCTTCCGCAGTTTCCGGGGCAAGCGCCTGCTGATCAACGTCATCCAGACCTTCTACAGCGTGCCCACGGTCTGCGTGGGCCTGTTCGTCTTCCTGATGCTCTCGCGGGCTGGGCCCCTGGGGGGACTAGGACTCCTGTTCACGCCGTCGGCTATGGTGGTGGGGCAGGCGCTGCTGATCACGCCCATCATGCTGGGGCTGACCATCTCCGCCCTGAGCAGCGTGGACAAGAACATCAGGGACACCACCCTGTCCCTGGGTGCCTCCGAGCGGCAGGCCATCTGGGCCATTATCAAAGAGGCCAGATTCGCCATCAGCGCCGCCATCGTCCTCGGCTTCGGCCGGGCCATCTCCGAGGTGGGGGTAGCGATGATGGTGGGAGGGAACATCAGGGGCTTCACCCAGATTCTGACCACGGCGATCGCTGACGAGGCCAACCAGGGTAACGTAGAACTGGCGCTGGCTCTCGGCGTGATCCTCCTGGCAATTGCCCTAGTCGTCACTCTGGGTGTCAACCTGGTACAGCAGAGGCGCTGATGTCCATCATGCAAGTCATCGATCTACACCAGCGCCACGGCTCCAGGGAGACGCTGAAGGGCGTATCGTTCTCCCTAGAGCAGGGGGAGGTGTTCGGGATCATCGGCCCGACCGGCTCGGGGAAGACAACGCTGCTGCGCCTGCTGGACCAGATCGAGGTGCCCTCCTCAGGCAGGGTCTACTTCGAAGGGCGGGATGTCACCGGATCACCCAGGCTGCGGTCAGAGCTGAGGCGCAAGGTGGGGATGGTCCTTCAGAAGCCGGTGGTCTTTGATGCCAGTGTCTATGACAACGTGGCCTTCCCTCTGAGACTGCGAAGGTACAGCAGAAAGGTTGTCCACGGCAAGGTGGACACCATGCTGAATGCAGTGGGGCTCGATGGCTACCAGAGGCGGAATGCGCGCACGCTGTCGGGCGGCGAAACCCAGAAAGTGGCCCTGGCGCGGGCACTGATCACCAATCCGCAGGCACTGCTACTGGACGAGCCGACGGCCAACCTGGACCCGGTCAGCCTGAAGACGATCGAGGAGTTCATCCTGCGGTTCAGCCGGGAGAACGGAACGACGATTGTCATTGCCACACACGAGATGGCCCAGGGCCAGCGCCTGGCCGACAGGATAGGCGTGATAATGGAGGGACAACTGGTCCAGATCGGCAAACCATCCGAGATCTTCTATGCGCCAAGCGACATCAGGGTCGCCCGCTTCGTAGGGGTTGAGAACATCCTGGAGGGAAGGGTGACTTCAAACCGGGAGGGGCTCGTTCACTTGGACGTCCACGGACGCGCCGTAGAGGCCATAGCCAATCGTCATCCAGGTGATGAGCTGCACCTGTTCATCAGACCGGAGGACGTAGTCCTGTCACTGAGCGAGGCCTCAACCAGCGCCAGGAACTCCTTCTCAGGTCAGATAGCCGGGCTGGCCATGTCTGGTCCCTTGGCCAGGGTACACCTCGATTGCGGCTTCCCGCTGGTGGCACTGATCACCAGACAGTCAGCCGAAGACCTGGGACTGCAGGTCGGGAAGCAAGCTCACGTTTCCTTCAAGGCAACCGCGGTCCACGTCATCGGGCAGTGATAGCGACGCGGTTGACGTCTGCACGGGAGCCCGTATGGTACCATAGGGATCAGACCGTGCGGGTGTGCTGAAGCCTGATGGATGCTGGGCGTTCCGGCGACTCGAAGGCGACAGACAGAGAGGAGGAAAGACAGTGAAGGTTCTGGTTACCTATGTTTCGCGGACGGGCAACACGAAGAAGGTGGCCGAGGCGATCTTCAAGGAGATCAAGGGCACCAAGGAGATGAAGGACCTGGAGCAGGTCGGCGGACTTGAGGGCTATGACCTGGCCTTCGTGGGTTTCCCAATCGAGGCGTACGGGCCGGCCAAGCCGGCAGCGGCCTTCCTGGAGAAACACGCGACGGGCAGGAATATCGCCCTGTTCATCACCCACGCTGCACCGGAAGGCGACGACAGGATCAAGGAATGGCTCGAGAGCTGCAAAGGAGCCGCGGCCGGCGCCAAGTTGGTGGCGGTGTTTGACTGCCAGGGAGAACTGTCAGAACAGATAGCGGACTTTATGCTGAAGAGCGGGGACGAGCAGTTGGCTGCCTGGGCAAAGGAGCGCTCCACCACCATGGGCCAGCCTGATGCCACCAGGCTGAAGCGGGCAGCCGCCTGGGCCAAGGAGGTATTGAAGAGCTGCCGCTGAGGCAGGCCTGTAGCTGTCCGAGGGGCGGAGCCCCGGGGCGAGCGAGGCCGATTCAGAGCAAGTTGGCGGGCTTGCCAGACCAAAGAGGAGTCACTCTTGGGGGGTCGGTCTGGCTCACCCGCCAGGATACACCTGAGTGTGGCCTGATTGAAGCCGCCTACACGCGTGTGCCTCCGACGCCGATGGGCACCTCCTCCGGCGTTTCCTCCAGCGTTTCCTCGCGGACCATCTCGAACTCGCCTTCAAAGACGCAGCACTCACTGCCGTTGTCCATGGTGACAAGCCAGCTTCGCGGGCAGTCCTCTCGCCTCTCTCCAGCGCCGGTGATCCGGCCCAGATCGCCCTGGTCACAGACAAGCCACAAGCGCCTCCGCATCCGGATCCGTGAGCCGATTCCGGGCTTCCCTCTCTCGCAGCCTGCGGCGGGCAGAACCAGGACCCCATCGGCACTGACCCAGACAGGGACATGGGTGGAGCGTCCCTCCACAACGATGACCCCGCTCTTGGAGCACCACCTCTCGTCAGCGAGTTGGCGCCGGGGCATCCACTCATCTGCACACACAGCCCTGGCCTCCTCGTTTGCCCAACACCGGGCAGAGGTCGCCTTGCGCCTCCGGGTTCAGGGATAACACAACTGGATTCGTCTTGGAAGTGATTATGTTATAGAAGATACTTCTATATGCGACTGTTATGAGGCAGGCTTGGCGCCACGCCACCCCAGCCCTGGATGCCGCATCAAGTGCGGCATGACATCTCGGAGATGCGCGGGGTGACCCGACGTGGGCGGACCTGCCGGTGCAGGTCAGGTGGAGCGTGGTGCTGGGGACTACTCCTCGAGCTTGAGGAGGGAGAGGAAGGCTTCCTGGGGCACCTCCACGGAGCCAACCATCTTCATGCGCTTCTTGCCCTCTTTCTGCTTCTCAAGGAGCTTCCTCTTGCGGGTAACATCGCCGCCGTAGCACTTGGCCAGAACGTCCTTCCTGATCGGGGCGATGTCCTCTCTGGCCACGATCCTGCCACCGATGGACGCCTGGAGGGGGACCTTGAACTGCTGCCGGGGGATGAGCTTCCTCAGCTTGCTCACCAGCACCCTAGCCCGTGCAATGGCGGCATCCCGGGTGGCGATGTAGGAGAAGGCATCCACAGGGTCGCCGTTGACCAGGATGTCCACCTTCACCAGGTCGCCGGTGCGGTAGCCGGCGAGCTCATAGTCCATGCTGGCATAGCCCTGGCTGACGCTCTTGAGCCGGTCGTAGAAGTCGGCGATGATCTCCACCAGGGGGAAGTCGTAGGTGAGGACCACCCTCCTCTGATCCGGATGATCCATGCCCGCCAGCGTGCCCCGGCGGGAGCTGGCCAGCTCCATGCAGGGTCCCACGAAGGCGGTGGGGACGACAATCTGGGCCCGGATCATGGGCTCCTCTATGTGGTCGATCTCCTGGACACTGGGGAACTTCGAGGGGTTGTCGATCATGAGCACATCGCCCGCGGTGGTGGCCACCTTGTAGACCACCGAGGGCATGGTGGCGATGAGGTTCTGCTCGTACTCGCGGCGCAGTCTCTCCACAGTGATCTCCATGTGGAGCATGCCCAGGAAGCCAACGCGGAAGCCATGGCCCAGGGCGGCGGAGTTCTCCTTCTGGAAGACGATGGAGGAGTCGTTGAGCTGGAGCTTCTCCAGGGCCATCTTGAGCTTGTCATAGTCGCCGGTGTCCACCGGGTAGAGTCCGCAGAAGACCATGGGCTGGAGCCGTCTGAAGCCGGCGATGAACGGGGTCTCCGGATGCTCCGGCGAGATGATGGTGTCACCGACACTGACATCGGCCACTTCCCGGACCATGGCGCTGACGTAGCCCACGTCGCCGGCCACCAGCCGCTGGCAGGGCATGGGCTGGGGACTGAAGTGGCCCACGTCCTCCACATCGAAGGTCTTGCCGCTGGACTTGACCAGGATATGGTCGCCGGGCGAGATGCTGCCGGAGAAGACCCGGATGTGGGCGATGACCCCGCGATAGGGGTCGTAGTGGGAGTCAAAGACGAGGCAACTGAGGGGGGCGGCGGGCTCTCCTCCGGGGTGCGGGATGCGCGACACAATGGCCTCCAGGAGCGCGGGCACGCCGGTGCCCTCCCGGGCGGAGACCAGCAGGGCATCCTCGGCGGGCAGTCCGAGCATCTCCTCGAGCTGGAGCAGGCAGTCGTCGATCATGGCATTGGGGAGGTCGATCTTGTTGATCACGGGGATGATCTCCAAGCCGGCGTCAACGGCGAAGTAGGCATTGCCGATGGTCTGGGCCTCGACGCCCTGCGAGGCATCCACCAGGAGGACAGCCCCCTCACAGGCCTTGAGGCTGCGGGAGACCTCGTAGTTGAAGTCGATGTGGCCGGGGGTGTCAATCAGGTTCAGGACGTACTCAGCGCCGCCGGGGGACCTGTAGGGTATCCTGACCGGTTTGGCCTTGATGGTGATGCCCCGCTCACGCTCCAGGTCCATGCTGTCCAGGACCTGCTCGCTGCCGGAGGTGCGGATCACCCCGGTCAGCTCGAGGATGCGGTCGGCCAGGCTGGACTTGCCGTGGTCGATGTGGGCAATGATGCAGAAGTTGCGGATGGCCTTGGTCTTGCTCAAGCGGCCACGTACCTCTTGACCAGGTCCACGGTGTTGACCACGTTGAGCTGCTGGAAGAGGAAGGAGAACTGCTTCTCCAGCGCCTCCCCGACCCCTTCCAGGCTGTCCTCAGGGAGATCCCAGAGCTCCTTCTTGAAGTCGCCGAAGGCCTTCTTGCGGGTCTTGTAGAGGAACTGCTCCCTGGTCTCTCCAGCCTTCTTCTCGGCGGCGTAGGTTTCCAGGAGGTGGTTGTTGACAGTGCTGAGAAGCTCTCCGGGGAAGTGGGGGCTGTCATAGATGATGTTCTGGAATCCCGTGGCCAGATGCACCTCTGCGGTGCCCCCCTGTGGGAAGAGTGAGAAGGCGTCGTCGGGAAGTGTGGAGGCCCCGTGCTGCACGGCGCCAGCCATGCCGTATTCCTGGCGGGCCAGGTTGGAGAGTTGCTCCAGGACCTTGAGGTCGAGTTCCACCTTGGCGATTGACCCGTCGGGCAGAACTACCCCGCCGTGGGTGGTCCCTGTCTGGACGCTGATCTTGGAGATGCCCTTGACTCCAGAGTCCAGCAGCTTGAGGTAGCCCTTCATGAAGGCCCTGAGGTCCTCCACGGTGCTGTTTCGGCCGCCCACCTCACCGATCTCGCCGCCGACGGAGATGGCCATCCCCTTGGGCTCGATGCCCCGGATGAAGCGGGTCATCCGGGCGGTGACCAGGGAGTTGTCCTCCTGCTGTTCGTCCAGTCTCTCCCGGCCCAGATTCACCAGCGTCGAGGCATCGACATCGATGTTGAGGAAACCGGCGGCCACCGACTCCCGGATGAGATCCTCGATGGCCTTCAGTTCTTTGTCCCGCTCGGAGGCGTATCTGGCGGCGTTGACCTGGAAGTGATCGCCCTGGATGAAGACCCGGCCGCTGAACTCTTCCTTGACTGCGGCGGCCAGAACGCAGGCGGCGTACTCACCGGGTCTCTGTTTGGTGTAGCCGATCTCAGAGCGGGCGATCTCGAAGATGAAGGCGCCCACCTCCCGCCTCAGAGCCGCCCGAAAGACGGCGCGGGCCACCTGGTAGGTGAGCCCCCGGATGTTGATGGCCGGAACCGTGATGCCGCGGTAGAGTCCCTTGCCGGCCGCTTCGTAGAGGCCCTGGATGCTGGCGGGCTCGATGCCCCGGGCCCGGGCCGACTCGGTGATGCGGCGGCGGGCATCCTGGCGGTCTTCCTCCCGGGCGGCGAAGACCGCGCCCTCGACAAGGGCATCGATTCCAGCAGAATCAGCTCCCATGCTTTCCTCTCAGATCCAGATTCCCAACGGGAGAGGCAACGTGCCCTCTCCTGCAGCCGCTGGGCAGCTACCGGCTCAGGATGGTGCGGCGGCCGTTGTAGCGCTCGGTATCATACTGGGTGGCCACGTCGACCAGGCTGAGCCGGCCCACGATATCCTTAAGGGGGACAGTGCCAATCCGGCCGTTGCCGTAGCTGACCATCTTGCCGAAATCACGGGCCACGATGAGATCGACCGCAGCGATCCGAAGTAGCGGCCCATGCGGCGATCATAGGCACACGGCGCGCCACCGCGCTGCAAATGGCTGAGGACCAGGCTGCGCGTCTCCAGTTTGGTGGCACCGGAGATCTCCGTGGCCAGGTAATCGCCGATGCCGCCAAGGATCTTGTGGCCGAAGCTGTCTTCGCCCTGGTCCCTGATGAACTCCCCGCCGCCGGAGGGCTTGGCCCCTTCGGCCACGACGATGATCTCATATCTGGCCCCCTGCCGCCTTCCTTCAAGCACCAGATCGTTGATCTTCTGAACAGAGAAATCGTACTCAGGGATGAGGATGATGAAGGCCCCGGCGGATTCGCCTCCCTCCAGAGCCAGCCAGCCGGCAGTGCGGCCCATGGTCTCCACCACAAATATCCTCTTGTGGGAGCCGGCGGTGGTCCGCAGCCGGTCGATCTCCTCGGTGATGACGTTCAGCGCAGTCTCGAATCCCAGGGCGTAGTCGGTCCCCCAGAGGTCCTTGTCGATGGTTTTCGGTATGGCGACGACGCTGACCCCTTCCTGGCTCAGTTTGGAGGCTACGCCGAGGGTATCCTCCCCGCCGATGGCCACGATGGCGTCCAGACCCAGGCCCTGGATGTTGCCCAGGACCTTCCGGGACTGGTCGTTCTTGGGGCTGTAGGGGTTGGTGCGGGAAGTGCCCAGCATGGTGCCGCCCAGCCTGTCCCAGGTGCGGACCACGTTCTGGTCCAGGGGCATCAGCCACTCCTGCGCATCGCCCCGCGACGGGTCGGCGGCTACGAGGCCCTTCCAGCCATCCCGGATGCCGATGATCTCGTAGCTGGTGTCCCTCTCGCGCTGCAGTCGGTCGTCGAGGGAAGTCTTGACCACCCACTTGATGGCCGAGTTGAGGCCGGCGCAGTCGCCGCCGCCGGTGAGGATGCCTATCCTGCTCTTCCTCATGACGCTGGCTAGATTCTAGGGTCGGGCCCCCCCGATGTCAATAAGGCCTGAGAACGAAGTGAGCGTGGAGCGGCGGGGGGCATCTGGCGACAAAAGTCGCATACAAGGATCACCTCTTACTCTAGACTGGGTCCGATCAGCGTAAGGGGGTAAGCAAGATGGTGACCAGAAGCGCGGTAGCAGACGAAGAGACGGTAGCGGAGGAGAGGGGGGCCGAGTGTCAACACCACTGGGTGATTGATGCGGCAGCGGGGCCGGTGAGCAGCGGGAGGTGTCAGAGCTGCGGGACCCAGAAGCAGTTCCACAACTACCTGCCTGACTGCCTGGCGAACAAAGACAGGGAGACATACGAAGGGTGGCTGGCGAAGCACAGCCAGAATGAGAGAAAGAGGTCCAGAGCGAAGCGGGGCATCGTGTCTCTTCTTGACGAGGACTAGGGGAGATGGGGATGGCGGATGATATCCAGGGTGTGAGGCGGCGATGGGCCAGGTGGTATCCCAAGAAGCAGGATGACACCATAATTGAGCGCTGGGCCCGGGCTTGTAGTAGAATTAATAACGACTGTCGGGACTGCGGTTTCGGCGAGGAGTGTCAGGACCTTGCCGACCGTCTCATTGTATGCATGACGGCATTACCGGGCAGAGGCGGACGCCGACAGAGAGGGCAGGATCCCGGTCAAGGCAGCAACTGACCAGCGCGGTCTTTGAACCACCATGGACTACAAGGACTACTACAAGGTCCTGGGCGCGGACAAGAAGGCCACCGCCAAGGAGATCAAGCACGTCTACCGCAAGCTGGCCCGCCAGCACCACCCGGACGTGAATCCAGGCAACAAGCAGGCCGAGGCGCGATTCAAGGAGATCAACGAGGCCTATGAGGTGCTGGGGGACGAAGAGAAGCGGAAGAAATACGACGAACTGGGCGCCAACTGGAAGCACTACGAGCAGTGGCAGCGGGCAGGCGGCGAAGCCAGCGGACAACCCTTTGACTGGAGCCAGTATGGCTTCGGGGCGGGGCCGGGCAGGGGCGGCCGCTACCAGACCCGGACGGTGTCCGAAGAGGAACTGAAGGACCTCTTCGGCGATTCCGGGCCATTCTCCAGCTTCTTCTACACCTTCTTCGGCGGCGGAGAGCAGCCGGAGATGGGCGGCAGACGGCACTTCAGGACGACGTCGCGGCAGCACCGGGGCGAGGACCTGGAGCAGCCGGTAGAGATAAGCCTGGAGGAGGCCTTCAGCGGCACCAACCGCATCCTGCAGATGCAGGACGCCCACGGCAGAGTCCGCCGACTCGAAGCCAAGATCCCCGCCGGGGTCCAGGAAGGCTCCAGGGTCCGCCTGGCCGGCCAGGGGGGACACGGGGCGGGCGGGGGGCCGGGCGGCGACCTGTACCTGGTGGTCCACATCCTGCCCCATCATCTCTTTGAACGAAAAGAGGATGATCTTCACCTCAAGCTGGGCGTGCCCCTGATCACCGCGGTGCTGGGAGGTGAGGTCAGCGTGCCCACGCTGAACGGCAGGGCAATAATGCTGAAGATCCCGCCCGAGACACAGAACGGGCGGGTGTTCCGGCTCCGGGGCAAGGGCCTTCCCAAGCTGGCAGCCTCTCCGCAGAAGCACGGGGACCTGCTGGCTGAGGTGAGGGTGGTCCTGCCCGACTGCCTCTCCGACAAAGAGCGCAAGCTCTTCGAGGAACTGGCTAAGCTGCGTCCCGCAGACGGCGAGTAGTCCACGGCAGGCGAGGGACCCGGTCCGAGACCACGACCACAGACCAAGGGGGTGACAGCCGATGAGCATGAACAAGTTCACCGAAAAGGCGCAGGAAGCCATCGTCTCGGCACAGCAGATCGCCGAGAGGAGCAATCATACCCAGCTTGACGTGGAACACCTGCTGGCGGCCTTGCTGGACCAGTCGGAAGGCATAGCGCCTCAGGTACTGCGGAAGCTGGGGGCTGACCAGGCGCAGGTCAAGGTCGAGCTAGCCAGCGAGATGGACCGCCTCCCCAAGGGGTATGGCGCGGTGCAACTGTCGATGTCCCCGCGCTTCAAACGGGTCCTGGATACGGCCCAGATCGAGGCGGGAAGGCTCAAGGATGAGTACGTCAGCACCGAGCACCTGCTGATCGCCCTTGTCGACGATCAGGACAGGGGAGCGGCCAGCCGCATCCTGAAGAGCCACGGGGTGACCAAGGACCGGATCTATCAGGTGCTGACCAGCATCAGGGGGACGCAGCGGGTGACCGACCCCAATCCCGAAGGCAAGTACCAGCCGCTGGAGAAGTACGGCCGGGACCTGACCGAGATGGCCCGCAAGGACAAACTGGACCCGGTGATCGGCCGGGACAAGGAGATCCGCCGGGTGATCCAGGTCCTGTCGCGCCGCACCAAGAACAACCCTGTTCTGATCGGCGAACCGGGCGTGGGCAAGACGGCCATCGTCGAAGGTCTGGCACAGCGGATAGTCAAGGGGGATGTGCCTGAGGGGCTGAAGAACAAGCGCCTGGTGGTGCTGGATCTGGGAGCCATCGTGGCCGGCTCGAAGTACCGCGGGGAGTTCGAGGAACGGCTCAAGGCGGTGCTGAAGGAGGTCCAGGAGGCCGAAGGCAGAATCCTCCTCTTCATCGATGAGCTGCACACCGTGGTGGGGGCCGGCGCCGCCGAGGGGGCCATGGACGCCTCCAACATGCTCAAGCCGATGCTGGCCCGGGGAGAGCTGCACTGCATCGGGGCCACCACGCTGAACGAATACCGGAAGCACATTGAGAAGGACGCCGCTCTGGAGCGCCGTTTCCAGCCGGTGATGGTCAACGAGCCAACGGTGGAGGACACTATCAGCATCCTGCGCGGACTGAAGGAACGATATGAGGTTCACCACGGGGTGAGGATCAAGGACTCGGCGCTGGTAGCGGCAGCGGTGCTGTCACACCGCTACATCAGCGACCGCTTCCTGCCGGACAAGGCCATCGACCTGGTGGACGAGGCGGCCAGCAGACTGCGCATGGAGATCGACAGCGTGCCGGCGGAACTGGATGAAGTTCAAAGACGGACGATGCAACTGGAGATCGAGCGCCAGGCACTGAAGAAGGAGAGCGACGACACATCGAAGGAGCGCCTGGCGCACCTGGAGAAGGAGCTGGCCGACCTGAAGGAAGAGGGCAACCGGCTGAAGGCGCAGTGGCAGCAGGAGAAGGGGGCCATCCAGGGCATCCAGCAGATCAAGGAGCAGATCGAACAGGCCAAGCTGGAGGTGCAACAGGCGGAGCGGTCGGCCGACCTGGAGAAGGCGGCCCAACTGAAGTACGGCACCCTGGTGGAACTGGAGAGGCAACTCAGAGAGAAGGAATCCCATCTCACCGCGGCACAGGAGGGCCACACCATGCTGCAGCAGGAGGTGGGTGAAGAGGACATCGCCGAAGTGGTCAGTCACTGGACGGGGGTGCCGGTGAGCCGGCTGATGGAGGGCGAGATCCAGAAGCTGCTGAAGATGGAGGAGCGCCTGCACGTCCGGGTGGTGGGCCAGGATGAGGCCATCAACGCGGTGAGCAGCGCAATCAGACGGGCCAGGGCGGGGCTGCAGGACCCCAACCGGCCTCTGGGCAGCTTCATCTTCCTGGGGCCGACGGGGGTAGGCAAGACCGAGCTGGCCCGGGCGCTGGCCGAGTTCCTCTTCGACGACGAGCAGGCCATGATCCGCCTGGATATGTCCGAGTACATGGAGAAGCACACGGTGTCGCGGCTGATCGGCGCGCCGCCGGGGTATATCGGCTATGACGAAGGGGGCCAGCTCACTGAAGCGGTGCGGCGGCGGCCCTACTCGGTGGTGCTGTTCGACGAGATCGAGAAGGCGCACCCCGACGTGTTCAATACGCTTCTCCAGATCCTCGACGACGGCCGGCTCACGGACGGCCATGGCCGGACGGTCGACTTCAAGAACACCGTGGTGATCATGACCAGCAACCTGGGCGGTCACCTGTTCAGCGAGCCGGGCCTGGCCGACACGGACGAGGTCCGCCACCGGGTGATGGAGACGCTCCGGGCCCAGTTCCGGCCGGAGTTCCTCAACAGAATCGACGAGGTAATCATCTTCCACTCGCTGGACCGCGACCAGATCAAGGAGATCGTGGACATCCAGATGAGGGGATTGAAGCAGCGGCTCGATGGCCGGCACATGAGCTTTGAGCTGACGGATGCGGCCAAGGAACTGGTGGTGGAACAGGGATACGATCCCACCTACGGCGCCAGGCCTTTGAGGAGAACCATCCAGCGCCGCATCCTGGACCCGCTGGCCCTGAGGGTTCTCGACGGCACCTTCAGCGACGGCGCCAGGATAGTGGTCGACGCCAGGGATGGGGAGATCGTCTTCCGTGAGGAGGACGGGGGGCACGAACACAAACAGAAATCATCGCACAAGAAGTCCGCGCGGTCCGGATAGCCGCGTCAGAGAACCAGGCAAGGGGAAGGCAAGGAGGATGAGATGAATGTAGTACTGTACACCACGCGCACCTGACCCTACTGCTACCAGGTGAAGGAGTTTCTTTCACAGAAGGGCATCGCCTACCAGGAGCGTGACGTCTCGGTGGACCGGGAAGCGGCCCGGGAGATGATTCAGAAGACGGGGCAGCGGGGCGTGCCGGTGACCACGGTGGACGGCGAGGCGGTGATCGGCTTCGACCGGGCCAGGCTGGAGCAGCTGCTGGCCAAGCAGGGTGGGGGGCAGCATCCCTCCATGGGTCTGCAGGTGGCCGACGCCAGCAAGATCGCCCAGAAAGTGGGCGCCGTGCCGGTCTTCGGAGCCCTGGTGGGCGGCGTCAGACCGGGCTCGGCCGGTGAGAAGGCGGGGCTGGAGCAGGGCGATGTGATCACCGAGGTCAACCTGCGCCGGATCAGCAACGCCGATGATCTGGAGAAGGCCGTGGCTGGACTGTCGGCGGGCAGCCGGGCGGCCATAGTCTTCATGCGGGGGCAGAAGGAGATCCGGGCGGAGGTCACCCTCTAGGGCAACATCGGCGTCATTCTAGGGCACTATCACGCGGGGACGGCCGAGGGGCCGTCCCCGTTGCTTTGCGGCAATGGCAGCCACGGCGGGGATGCGTCTATAATATCAACTGCCGGGGGAGACAGCGTTGAAGATCGTGCGTTTTGGGGCCGGGGGCAGGGCCAGGTACGGTGTGCTAGAAGGAGATACCATCCGCGGCCTCCGGGGCAGCCCCTTCGCCGACTCCGGAGTCGGCCTTGGCTCCCTCGAGTTCGACGGCAAGACCCTCGATGCGGGCAAGGCGAAGCTGCTCGCTCCCTGCACTCCATCCAAGCTGGTGTGCCTGGGGGTGAACTACCGCAGCCACGCTGAAGAGACAGGACTGCCCACGCCCCCGCTGCCCCTGATCTTCCTCAAGCCGTCCACGGCAGTGATCGGCCCGGAGGAGAAGATCGTCCTGCCCCCGCTGCCCAAGCGCCGCGTGGACTACGAAGCAGAGCTGGGAGTGGTCATCGGGAGAAGGGCCAGAAACGTGGCCAGGGAGGAGTTCGGCCGGTACGTGCTGGGCTACACCTGTGTGAACGACGTCACGGAGCGCTACGCTCAGCGGGACGACGGCCAGTGGACAAGGGCCAAGAGCTTCGACACCTTCGCCCCCATCGGGCCCTGGATCGAGACCGACATCAGCCCGCATGACCTGAAGATCGAGAGTTGCCTCAACGGCGAGGTCCGCCAGTCAGCCCGGACCAGTGATCTGATATTCGGCGTGGCGGAGCTGGTGAGCTTCATCTCCGGCATCATGACGCTGCTGCCGGGCGATGTGATCGCCACAGGCACGCCCTCGGGCATCGGGCGGATGAATGCCGGCGATGTGATCGAGATCAGGATCGAGGGGATCGGCACGCTGAGGAACTTCGTGGTGGACCAGTCTCAAGGAGAAGCGGCATGAGCAGACTGAAGCACCTCTTCCAGCCGGTGAAGATAGGCACCATGGAGATCCAGAACCGGATCGTGATGTCCGCCATGGACCCCGGCTTCGGCATTGACGACGACGGGTGCGTGACGGAACAGCTCACCGCGTTCCTGGTGGAGAGGGCCCGGAGCGGCCCAGGGATGATCGTCACCGGCGCGACTCCGGTGCACCCCTCGGGGACAGCAGATCCGAACACCATCAAGATGGTGCACCTGTGGGAGGACAGGGTGCTGCCCAGTCTGGAAGCCATGGTGAAGGCGGTGCACCGCTACGACGTGAGGTTCGGGGCCCAGTTGAACCATGGAGGGCTGGCCCATATCCCTCAGGAGGCGGTGTGCGCTTCGGTGATCCCGGAACTGACCCAGCTCGGACTGCCTGTGAGGGAGGCCACCAGGGATGACCTGCAGGAGTATGTCGAGGCCTTCGCCGCCGGGGCAGAGAAGTCGGTGAGGGCGGGCTTCGACTTCATCGAGATCCATGGTGGTCACGGCTATCTGATCAACACCTTCCTCACTCCCTACTACAACCGGAGGATGGACGAGTACGGCGGCAGCTTCGACAACAGGATCAAGTTCCTCCTGGAGATCATCCGGGCCATCAGGGAGAGGATCGGCCGCGGCGTTCCCCTCGGGGTGCGGCTGAACGGCGACGATTTCATTCCACAGGGAGGCTGGAGGCTGCCGGAGGTCTGCCGGCTGGCTCCCATCCTGGAGAGGGAGGCGGTGGACTACATCAACATATCGGCCGGGGCCACCTCCATGGGCACGTTGCACTACACCATTATGCCCATGTACCAGGAGCAGGGTGTCTTCGCCCCCTTCAGCGAGGAGGTGAAGAGATACGTCTCCATCCCAGTGATCCTCACGGGACGGATCAAGAGCCCGGTAGTGGCGGAAGGGATCATCAAGGAGGGCAGGGCCGACCTGGTGGTCATGTCCCGGGCCCAGATCGCCGATCCCGATCTGGTAGAGAAGGCCAGACAGGGCCGCCTGGCTGACATACGGCCCTGCCTGGCGGAGTGCCTGGGGTGCATCGAGGGGATCCTGCGCTACGGCGAGGCAAGCTGCGCGGTGAACGCCAGACTGGGCAGGGAGTACCTCCTGAAGGAGATCGAGGGGGAGAAGAAGGCCTCGGCGAAGAGGGTGCTGGTGGCCGGGGCAGGGTGCGCCGGGCTGGAAGCGGCCCGAAGGGCGGCCTTCGCCGGGCACAAGGTGATTCTCTGCGAGAGCCGGAGTTGGATCGGCGGCCAACTCAGGCTGGCGGCCATGATGCCCGGGAGACAGGAGATCGGGGACATCATCCCCTGGTACGAGAGGCAGTTGCACAACCTAGGGGTGGAGATACGGCTGAACACCGCCGTGGATGAAGGCCTACTGGGCGACATTCGGCCCGACGTGCTGGTGATAGCCTGCGGCAGCCTGCCGGAGGTGTCTCTGGGGTTCATCGACGGACTGGGGAATATCAGGGATATCGAGCTGGTCATGGCCGACGAACTCATTGAGGAAGGACGGCTGACGGGCGCGGCCGTGCTGGTCATCGGCGGGGATCAGATCGGGCTGCAGGTGGCCGACCTTCTGTCACGGGACGGCAAGACCGTGCACGTGGTGGAGAAGGGGGACCACTTCGGGCAGAAGATGGCCTCCAACGACAGGCGCTTCCTCATGGGCCGGCTGATCGCCCAAGGGGTGAAGAGGCACAAGAACGTGGAGGGCATCGAGGTCCTGCCCACCGACGAAGTGTGGATGACCAGCGGAGGCAGGCGCGAGAGGCTGCCAGCGATCGAGACCATTGTTCTGACCAGCCAGAGACGCCCCAACGTATTCCTGGAAGAGGCGGCCAAGCGGAAGGGCATCGAGACTCACATCGTCGGCGACTCCGCGGGCGTCGCCGCTGAGGGCCAGGGCACCATCATGGCGGCGATCACCGCCGGATACGATGTGGGCCGACAGATCTAGGCAGGCCGGTCCCTGATGACATCCCCAAACCCAGCAGAACGCGCCTTCCCCACGGACAGCGAATTCGAGTCGCTCTTCGGGGCGCAGATCGCCGCGGCCACCAGGATGCTGGCCGGGCATGCCGGAGGCATCTGCCAGTCGTGCCGCGGGGAGTGCTGCCGCAGGATCGAGTGTGAGTTCTACTCAGACCGGTTCGACTGCTGCCCCATACACGGGTACCGTCCGGTGAAGTGCCGCTTCTACTACTGCGAGAAGATCCTGGAGAACGAGACGCTGAGCGACGAGGCACGCTGGCTGCTCAACCGGCCGGCACGGGAGCTGTCTGACCGCCTCAGAGAGGACCAGGGCCTGCGGGTATTCATCGAGCCGCCAGTCAGAATCGGGGGCCGAAGCTGGCTGGCCCGGTTCGGCATCGAGGACGAAGTGGCCGGGATAGTCAGAGCCGTGAGCAAGGGCGCCCTGAGTGCCGAAGCCGGCACGGCCGGGCTGGCCGAACTGGTCCGGCAGTGCAGAGAGCGGCCGTCCGGCTCAGTGGACGATCGATGAAGGCCCGGCGATGGTTTCCGGGATGAACTCCGGCGGCCTGACCAGCTCCATCGTCATAGCGCCCGGCGGGCACTTGAGCACACAGACACCGCAGCCGACGCACTTCTCGGCATTGATGACCGCCTTCGGCGCGTCAGGGCCATGGACCTTCTTCATCTCGATGCCATCGAAGAAGCACCAGGAGACGCAATCCCCGCAGCCGTCGCAGAGATCATTGTCCACTTCGACCAGGAAGCGGCTGGCGGCCAGGGCCTGGGGCACCTTGTCCGCCCTGATGATGGGGTTGAGCACCAGGCAGGCACACTTGTCGCAGTAGCAGATGAACTCCAGGGCCTCCATCGGCGAAACGTTGGCCACGGTGGGCACCAGGCCCGCCTTGCCGGCCTTCATGGACACGGCAATGGCCTCCCCCGCCGAGACCTTCCGTCCGCTGCCCCGATAGAGGTCGTATTCCGCCCTCCGGCCGAACTGGGTGCAGACCTCGGTGGGGTGATCACAGGCCTTGGCGCCCACGCGGCAGCAGCAGTGACGCACCGTGATCAGCTCCTTGTGGGCCTCGATGATGTCCGCGATGCTCTCGTGAGGCAACAGCTTCACATCCGGCGGGGTGGACTTGAGGATGGGGGCCACCCTGAGCACGGCATTTCCCAGGGTGGTCAGTGAGTCGGCTATCTCGCGCCACCAGCCGCTCTCATAGAAGTCCATCCACAGCCTGTCGATGCCCGGCGGGACGTGCTGGGGCAGGCTGGCCAGGATGTTGTCATGCAGCGTGCCCAGGTCCCGGGGATAGCGGAACCCCTTCCGTGATGAAACCACCAGACCTCTGCGGGCCAGATTGAGCACCCTGTCCGCCACCGCCCTCTCATCCATGCCGAACTTGGCCGCCAGATCGGCATTGGCCGCCGGCAACTCCAGGAGAAACCGGGCCTCTTCAGGGGTCATGGCCTTCTCCAGTATCCGGTGCAGCAGCTCCGAGTCGCGGTGTCCACCCCTCTCCGCCAGCTTCACATAGGCCTCATCAGTCTTCATGCTTCTCCTCTCCTGTCGACAATCGCAGCAACCATCGGGTCACTTCCCGGGCGGCGCGAACATACTCCTGGTGATCCTCAGGCTCTTGGTCTCGTTCCGGTCCCAGACCTCCTCGAAGACGCGGTCGTAGCCGGTCTGCTGGATCTTCCATTCCCCGCCGACCTTGACGTACTCGTCATGATAGAAGGACGCCCCCCTCAGAGCGGTGTTGCTCTGAGTGACGATGACATAGTCGTGCAAAGCCCAGATCCCCCTGGCCGTGGTCTTGCCGGTGATCTCGATCTCGGGGTGATGTCCGTGGTGCATGCTGATCATGGTCGGCCCCAGCCCTTCCCTGAGGAACTTCATGATGGCCTCCCGGCCCTGAAAGCTGTACTTGCCGCCGGAGTAGCTGGTGGTGGCATCCTCGGCGAAGCACTCCACCAACTCGTCCCACAGCTTGCTGTCCAGGCAGCGGAAGTAGCGGTACTTCAGGCGCTTGATGGCCTCTATGTCGTCGCGAACGGCCTGCGCCCGCTCCAGCTTCTTCAACCGTGCTTCTATCTTCGAGGCCTCAGCCATGGCAATCCCCTTTCCGCCGGGACGCGGGGCCTTCGACCCCGGGGTCCCGGTCCGCTCAACGCTCCTACTTCTTGCCCGCTTGGGCAGCGTGACGGGCGGCGATGTAGCCGAAGATCATGCTCTTGCCCTGCGCCGCGCCGCTGTCGTAGTGGTGGCCCAGGGGCAGCATGGCCTGGGTATTGCTGGTGCAATACAGGCCAGGTATCACCCGACCGCGCACATCGATGACCTGAGCCTGAATATCGGTGACCAGTCCGCCCAGATTCCCCGCCGTGGTCAGGCCGAGGCGCACGCCATAGAAGGGCGGCTTCTCCAGCGCGCCAAGCACGGCACCAGCGCCGCGTCCGGGGAAGACGAACTCTCCCCACTGGAGATCGAAGGTGCTCTCTCCCCGGCGGAAGTCGGGGTCCTTTCTCTCTCTGGCAAACCTATTGAACCGCTCCACGGTCTCCACGAAGTTGTCCGCCGGAATGCCCAGCGCCCCGGCCAGCTCCGGGAGCGTCTGGCCGCGCTTGATCCAGTCGGCCACGTCCGTGCCCCTCTTCAAAGTCATCACAGGCATGAAATCCCGGAAGGCCTGGTCGCAGATCCAGAAGATGGGCCAGTTGGCGAATTCCCCCCTGATCCGGTCGTACTCCAGGAAGGCCCGGCCCATGTCAGGATAGAAGCTCTCGTTGCAGCAGCGCCGGCCATAGCGATTGACCATGATCATGTTGGGATACCCATAGATGAAAGGCCGGTAGAAGGGCTTGCCCCCCTCGACCACCTCGCCGGGGAGATTGAAGCCGGGCTGAAAGATGCTGTGGTCCATCAGGGCCAGCGCCGCGCCGACCTCCATGCCCATGATATGGCCATCGCCTTCGTTGGAGGGAGCGGTGTACGCGTGAAGCGGCGGCGAGTAGATGAATCGCCGGTTCATCTCCTCGTTCCACTCGAAGCCTCCCGTGGCCAGCAGGACGCCCCGTCGGCCCCTGACGAAGAAGTCGCGCCCGTTGCGCTCCGCGCGGAGTCCGACCACCCTGCCGTCGTCGACGATCAACTCCTGACCGCGAACGCCCGTGATTATGTCAACTCCACGCTGGGCACAGGCCAGTGTCAGAGCGCCGATGAGGGCCCGGCCCTGAACCCAGGGCGGGCGGGGCCCGATGAGGTACTTCACCGGGTCCTTGCGCACTCTGGCCACGATGGGGTGGGCCTTCTCCGCCTCCTCCAGTACGGGGGGCATGATCTGGGGATCGGGCCAGATCTTCCGGCCCATGCACTTCCCGCCGGGGACATCGGCGCAGTACTCGGTGCGGCTGGCATCGGTCTCAGCAGTCATCTTCAAGGGTGTGTGTTCCTCGATGTAGCGGAGCATCACCGGGCCGTTGTCCAGGTAGGCAGCCAGGAGCGGCTCATCATGGTGCCCCATGCTCACTCCGCGGACGTAGGTCAGCGCGTCCTCCCGGGAGTCGTGGATGCCGGCTGCCGGCATGTGGTGATTGAACGGTATCCAGATCACCCCTCCGGAAAGGGCCGTGCCTCCGCCGAGGACATCGGCTTTCTCCAGCACCACCGTCTTCAGTCCCAAGTCATGGCCCACGATGGCGGCGGTCAGCCCGCCGCTGCTGGAGCCGACGGCCACCAGGTCAACTTCTAGGTCCCAGCTCTGGGGAACCCTGTTCTTGATCATCGTTCGTACCTCCGTGGTGAGATTGGCCAAGACTGGTTCGGTGCTGAAGTCCCGTCTGCGGGATGGCAAAGCTCCATGATGCAACCATATGGTAGCACCGGCGCTTCGAGTTTATCAAAGCAGAGATTGGCGCTGGCCGCGAGTGTTGACTAAAATGGACTGCAGAAGACTGACCGATCGCGGGAGGTGCTGAAGTGTACCCATCGTTTTCTCTGGCCAACAGAGTGGCCATCGTCACCGGTTCCGGCCGGGGCATTGGCAAGGCCACCGCCCTGGGCATGGCTCAGGCCGGTGCCGATGTGGCAATCCTGGCCCGCACCGCCGCCGATGTGGAGAAGACCGCAGGGGAGGTGCGCGCACTGGGCAGGCGGGCCCTGGCCATTCCCACGGACGTCAGGATCAGCGAGCAGATACTGGCCATGGTGGAGGCGACACTGAAGGAGTTCGGGCGGATCGACGTACTGGTGAACAACGCCGGCGCCGCCTTCCTCGCGCCGACTCTCAGCCTCAGTGAGGGCGGCTGGGACGCCCTGATCCGGGAGAACCTGAAGACCCCCTTCCTGTGCAGCAAGGCGGTGGCCCCGGCCATGATCAAGCAGGGCAAGGGCAGCATCATCAACATCTCCTCCACAGAGGGGGTGCGCTCAGCGGCGACCACCGCGGCTTATGCCGCGGCCAAGGCAGGGGTGATCAACCTCACCCGCAGTCTGGCGGTGGAGTGGGCTCAGCACGGGATCAGAGTGAACGCCGTCTCCCCCGGATTCATCGAGAATCCGGGGTTGCCCGAGGCGCTGCAGGCGAACACAGGGCTTCAGGAGAAGCTGTCCAGGGTGCCGTTGGCCCGCATGGGCAGGCAGGAGGATATCGTGGGTGGCGTGATCTACCTGGCCTCAGATGCCGCCGCCTACGTCACCGGGGCCAACCTGATCATCGACGGCGGCCTGACCAGCGTGCTGGGCTGACGCCGGGCCGACAAGGACCACGCGTGAAACATACAGGGGTGGGCCATGCAGCCCACGCCTTTGCCATCTCTATCGGTGGATACGGCCGGACGCTATTGCTGGAGCTTGAACTCCCAGCGGCAGGCGATGTCTTCGGGGCTCTTCCGCGGCGGTAGTACGAGGGGGGTCACAGTCACCTTGGGGTTGACCAGGTACTTCTCGATGACCGGCTTCTCCAGGTGGTGACACATGGGGATGATCCTCTCTGGCTCCGCCTTCTCGAAGTAGTCCAGGGTGCGGCACTTCATCACCGTCATGACCACGTGGTTGGGGCTGCGGACATCGTACTCGGCCGGGTACAGGCCGACGGTGTTGTCCAGAGGCAACTGGGTGACCTTGAGGGAGTCGAGCACCGTCTCCAGCTTGATGTTGGCTATCTTGGCGTACCTGGGATTGACCTTCTCTCCCACGATCATCCACGATGCCAGCTCGCACTCATTGGCGGCATCGGAACCATACCGGGATTTCACCGCGTCGTAGTAGCCGCCGCTCATGATGATCCAGGCATACTGGTAGGACTGCATCAGCTTGAGAAGGAAGTCCTTGGAGAAGTTGGCATGGGTGAGATTGAGATAGAAGGGACCGCTGTTGTCGTTCAGCTCTGGGATCTGATCCGATGGCCGCTCGTCGACCACCTCGGCCTTCTTCCTGATCTTGGTTCCCCTGGGGACTTTGATCTTGTACTCCCACTGACAGGCAATGTCCTCGCCGCTGCTGCGCGGAGGGAGCTTCAACGCCTTGACCTGGATATTGGGATTGACGATGTACTTCTTGATGATCTGGGGCTCATTCACCTGGCACATCGGCCCGATCCGGCCCGGCTCCTCCCGCTCACACCACTCCAGGGCAACGCACTTCCGCACCGTGACGATGGCATGGTTCTCGTTCTTGATATCGTAGTGAACCGGGAAGATGCCGCCCATGGTGTTGTCCAGAGGCAACTGGAGCAGCTTCAGTGAGTCCACAACGCTGTTCAGGGGGATGTTGGCCAGCTTGGCGTAGCGGGGATTGCAGCGCTCGGCCACCCTCAGCCACATCTCCAGGTCGCACTCCCAAGCCACCTTGTCGCCCCATCTCTTCTTCACCACGTCGAACCAGGCGGCATCCATGCGCAGCCAGGCCCACTGCCAGACGCCGATCAGTTTGACCAGGAACTCCTTTGAGAAATCCGAGAATCTCAGTCCGGGATTGAACGGGCCACTGAGGTCATTGAGCTCTGCCATTCGGCCCCCTTTCGCTGCGAACCTTTCCTTGAATCCGATCGCCGTGCCCGCCCGCCGTCCGGGAGGGCCAACCCGCCCTAGATCTGGGCGGCCACCCTGGCCGCCTGGTAGGCCACCTCGGCGGCATCCCGCGGCCGGACGCAGTCGCCGACGCTGTATAGTTCCGCCGCCACGCCCTCAAGCTCCTGGGCCAGCTTGTTCTCCGACTTCATGCCCACCGCCAGAATGACCGTATCGGCCGGCAGGGTATGGATGTCCCCTCCCATGGAGAAGATCACCGCTTTGTCGGTGATCTCCATGACAGTGGAGTTCAGATAGAGCGGAACCCGCAGGTCGAGCAGCCTTCTGGCCAGCGTCTTGAAGCTGAGCTTCTCCAGCTTGATGCCGTCCTCTCCCAGGCCGGCGCGGGTGACCAGGGAGACCTCCCGACCCTGCTCAGCCAGCCAGATGGCCACCTCCATGCCGATGAACCGTCCGCCGACCACGATGACCTTGCCCTCGGCCTGGACCTTGCCCTCGATGACGTCATGCCCCTGAACGACACTGCCGCCGGTGCCGCCGGGCACTCTGAGCCACACGGGCACCGCACCTGTGGCCACCACCACGGCATCCGGCCTCACCTCAGCGACCAGCCCCCTGGTGACCTCGGTGTTCAGGGTGATATTGACGCTGTACCGGTCCAGAAAGCGCTTGAGATACTGGGTGAACGCCGCATAGCCCTCTTTGCCGGGTGTGGCACAGGCCACATTCCACTGGCCGCCAAGCTGCGCTTTCTTCTCGTACAGTGAGACCCGATGTCCCCGCTGCGCCAGGAAGAGGGCCGCCTGCATGCCACCCAGCCCACCGCCGACGACCATGACCCGCTTCGGCGCCTTAGCTGGAGGGGGAGGGTACCTGGCCTCCCTGTAGAGATAGGGATTCACAGAACAAGAACCCGGCCCGGCCTCAGGGTCGGTCTTGAGGCAGTTGTTGCAGTAAATGCAGCGGCGGACGTCCTCCACGGGGCCCCTATGGATCTTCTCCGGAAGCTCGGGGTCCGCCAGAAGAGGCCGGCCCATAGCCACGAAATCAGCCCTGCCCCCGGCAATGACCTCCTCGGCCAGCTCAGCGTCTATCTTGCCGGCGGCGATCACCGGCACCTGGACCGCTTTCTTGATGCGCTCCGCCATGGACACCATGGGGCCTTTGGGGTAGGGGTAACAGGGTATGCTCAGGGTGGACCAGTACTCCAGTCCCCCGGAGACGCTGATGGCGTCCGCGCCTGCTGCTTCCAGTATCCGGGCCTGCTCCGCGGCCTCGTCAAGGGTGACCCCGCCCTCCACGTCGTCACTGGCGTTGACTCTAACCCACAAGGGATACTCCCTGCCCACCTCCTGCCGGATCCGCTCCAGGACCATCCGGGCGAAGCGGGCCCGGTTCTCCACGGAGCCTCCGTACTGATCGGTGCGGCGGTTGGTGACGGGGGACATGAAGCTGCTGATCAGGCAGCCATGGCAGGCATGAAGCTCAATGGCGTCGGCACCGGCCTGTCTGGCCCGGCGCGCCGCCTGGCCGAAATCCTCCATGTATCGCTCGATATCACTGCTGCTGAGCTCATGGTAGGGGTTCCTGGTCTCCTTCAGCCAGGGCATCATGGACGGGACCAGTATGGAGAACTCCTCAGGCACCACCTCGGAGTACAGGAGAAGCATGCCGATATGCATCAGTTGGATGCAGAAGGCGGCGCCGGCCTCATGGACCGCATCGGCCACCCGGCTCCAGTCCGGCACGTGACCATCGTCACACAGGGCCATGGTGTACGGGAGTGCGGAGTCCCGGCTCACTGCGGCGAACTGCGGAGTGACCATGGCCGCGCCACCCGCCGCCCGGGTGCGGTAGTAGCTGACCAGTCGGTCGGTGACCCTGCCCTCCGCGTCCGCCAACTGGGTGCCCATGGCGGGCATGATAAGCCTGTTCTTCAACTGGAGCGAGCCTATCCTGCCCGGCTGGAACAGTGAGGGAAAACGCTTCATCTCAAACGTATTCGCGGATTCGTGCGGCGACAGCAGCCACCTGGGAGGATGAACGCCGAATGAGTCTCAATATCGCCCTCAGCCCGAGGCAGGCATGCCCCGCGGCTACGAATAGAGATTATATGCTCTGCGTGTCCTGCGGCGCAATTCGGCAGCATCAAGTCAGACGGGAACGAAGCTGCAGGCGCAGCGGTCGGCAGCTACTTCACGATACTGATGATCTGCTTGAACACGGGCCCTTCGGCCACCCGGAGAAGCTCGAAGAGGGCGGTCTCCACGCTGGTGATGCTGGCCCCGGCGTCCTTCATCTTCTGCAGTCCGATGGCCTTGTTCTCCGCCCTCCTTGAAGAGACCGCGTCAGCCAAGACATGCACCTCATAGCCGGAGGCGACCAGATCGACGGTGGTCTGGTAGAGACAAACGTGAGCTTCGATGCCCGACAGCAGCACCTGGCACCGCTGCAGCCCCGAGAGCTCCCTGGAGAAGGCCTCGTCGCCGCAGCAACTGAAGCTCAGTTTGGGGATACGCCGCGCGCCGGGCACCAGGTCGGCGATCTCGGGTACGGTCGGCCCCAGACCCCTGGGGTTCTGCTCGGTGAGCAGCAGGGGTAGGCCCAGAGCCTGGGCTCCCTTGATGATCTTCTGCACGTTCTCGAAGAGCAACTCCCTGCAGTGCATCGACTGGGCCAGCTTGCCCTGCATGTCGATGACCACCAGGACCGCCTTGTCGGTGGTGAGCATGGGATGTTGCCTCCTCAGGAACAGTGTTCCGTCCGCTGCAGGTCAGAGCTGCAGCGTGTCCCAGCAATTGAAGCCCTTGGAGTAGTCCAGCAGGTACTCAATGATGGCCTTCCTCAGAGTCTGTTCCATATCCACCCCCCTGCCTTGATATCCTCTCCGAAAAGGACTTGGCAGGCATAGCCCGTCCGGGCCGACGCTCTCCCGGCTCTACCCATCCGAAGCCGGGCTACGCCTCAGCTCGAAGACCACCGGCTGCGGGTCGGGGCAGGAAACGGTGGCCTTGTCCGGGTCGTCCTCCCAGGGGAACGATCCCCCGAACTGCAGCACCTCGGCGAAGGGGAAGAGTGTGTGAAAGGCCCAGGAGCACATGCCGGGAGGGGTCTTCTCCCCCATGACGAACTCATCGCCCACCCGGTGGCCGGCAGAACAGGTCCCCGATATGACCCTGGCAATGACTTCCGCCATTCCTCTCCCTTCTGCCCGCGGCGTAGGTACAGGCTAGAGATTGATGACGAACTGCCCGTCTTTGTACAGCAACTCGCCGTCCACGCGGATCTCGCCTCCATGTTGAAGGTCGCTGACCAGATCCCAGTGAACAGCGGACTCATTGGTGCTGCCGGTCTCAGGATAGCCCGCCCCCAGCGCCATGTGGAAGCTGCCGTTGATCTTCTCGTCGAAGAGGATCTGCCGGGTGGCCCGGGTGATGCCCTCATTGGTGCCGACGGCGAACTCCCCGATGCGCCGCGAGCCCTGGTCGGTGTCCAGTATCTTCAGCAGGTACTCCTCGTTCTTCTCTGCGCTGGCCTTGACCACCCGCCCCCGCTCGAACCACAGTCGCACCCCCACAACCTCACGCCCACCCTCTATGGCGGGGTAGGAGAAGTAGGCATGTCCCTCGACGCTGTCCTCAACGGGGCCGGTGAATATCTCGCCGTCGGGCATGTTGTAGCGTCCGTCGCAGTTTATGAAGTGCCGTCCGGCGATGCCCAGACGGAGGTCAGTCCCCGGCCCGACGACACGCACATGCTCCTTGCCCTTGAGCCAGGCGACGATCTTGTCCTGCCGGGCCGAAAAGCGCCTCCAGTAGCCCACCGGATCATTCATGTCGGGCATACAGGCCCCGTAGGCGAAGTCCTCGTATTCACTGAGGCTCATCTCGGCATCCTGGGCATAGGCGTTAGTGGGGAACAGGGCATAGGTCCAGCGCAGCTCACCCGCGGCAGAACGCCGCAGGAAGGTCTTCATCAGCTCGGTTCGCGCCTGATCGCGGAGCACCATCTTGGCCGGGTCAACGCTGGTCAGGGACTTGGTGTTGTCGTCTCCGCCGATGGAGATGCGCACGTCGTAGGTCTCCATGATGAGCTTGTGCGGCTGGTGGATGTATCGAAGCTGGTCATCCGACCCATGTCGGAACAGCATCTCCTCCATCCCCGGCGGCGCGGCATTCATCAGCGGATGCCCGCCGGCCTGGAGCACCTTGATGTACACGGCCTTCAGTAGTGGCTCGGCCAGGCTGGCGCCCTCGATGAGCACCCTGTCCCCGCTGCGCACGGCAGCAGAGTAGCTGACCAGCAGGTGAGCCAGTTTCTCTACACGCGGATCCAAAAGCCCTGCCCTCCCGGATCCTCAGGCGACCATCACGCTCACGGCACCGGGGACGATCTCAAACGTAGCCGGCAGCCGGCCCACCAGCTCGCCGTCCATCTCCAGAAGGACCTCTTCCTCAGAGGTGACTTCAACCCGGCGGCCCTGCGAGTGACCCACCTTCTCCAGCCCCATGTGCTTCCCGTTGCGCAGTTTGGGAAGATGCCACAGCGCTTCGAGGGTGCCGAAATTGCCCACAGTGACGATGTCGAAGAGGCCGTCGTTCATCATGGCCTCCGGCGCGGCCAGAAAGCCCCGGCCGAAGAACCTGCCGTTGGCGATGACGACGTTCCTCGTGGCCAACCGTGCCGGCGGGCTGCCGTCAACGGAGATGGCCACCTCCCTGGCCCTGTAGAAGAGTGCAGCGGTGAGAATGCCCCAGGCATAGTTGGGCCTCCGGCCGAGGATGCGGGGCGCCCGGATAGCCTTCTGAACCACCAGTCCCCCGGCGCCGAGGTCGGCGATGTTGATGAAGAGCCGGGTCTCCTCTTCTCCACGGAGGTTGACGAACCGCACTCTGCCGACGTCAACCCTCCTGACGCAGCCGGCATCAGGGCTGTTCAGCACGGGGGTGGTTTCCGCGTTGATGCCCAGCGTCCGGGCCAGGTCGCAGCCGGAGCCCAGCGGGACAATGCCCAATACCAGATCGTCCCGGAGCGGCAAACCGTTCTCGAACATGCCATTGACCACCTCATTGACGGTGCCGTCACCGCCGACGGCCACCACCACCCGGCAGCCGGACTTCACCGCCTCCCTGGCTAGATGGGTGGCCTCCCCCGAGGCATCAGTTGACTTCACCTCGGCATGCCAGTGACCGTTGTTCCTAATGGTCTGCTCAAGACGGCGCCAGCGCTCGTCACACCGCCCCACGGCGACCGAGTTGACCACGAACGCTGCATTCAAGCCCAAGTCCTACCCTCCATGCGCATCCCCGCGGACTCCGAACCTGCCACCGCTTCGGAGTAGAATACCATCCGCGCCATATCCAAGTCCAACCCCGTCCCGCATCCCCTCTCCCCCGGCAGCATCGCCAGCCCGCGGCACAGCGCAGCGCCGACATCACGGCGAGGGCTGCGACCTGCTCCTGTAGTACTGCACGTAGCCGGAGATGCCCACCTGGACCATCAGGGGCAGCGCCGACAGGGAGGCGAAGCTCTTGACGTACTCCACGGCCCGCTCCGATATCTTCGAGTCATCCAATCCATCCCCGATGGCCGCCTGGATGATCTCTCCCAGAGTGAGACAGATCTCCTTCAGGCGGCGGGTCAGGGCCTGCGCCTCGGTCCTGGCACGGTGATGACCGTAGAAGATGACCTTCGGAGAGAGGGCGGTCAGCTTGTCAATGGACTGTAGGTAGAGGTCGGCATCGAAGGGCGGCAGTCCCACGGGGAAGGGCGTGTCGGGCACGGCATCGGTGATGAAGCCCAGCGCATCGCCGCAGAAGAGACCCCCGCTGAGGCTGTCTTCGATGGCGATATGGTGTGTCGCATGGCCGGGGGCGAAGACGATCCGCAGGTCACGGCTGCCCAGATTGATGATCTCGCCATCGCCGGCCACGTGGAGTCTCTCTCTGGGAACCGGCAGGACGGGCCCCATGTTCTGCTCGAGATTGTCGCCAAACACGAAGCGGGCGCCCCGAACCAGCTTGGCCGGGTCGGCCAGGTGGTCCGCCCCTCTGGGATGGACCACCACCATGGGCTTGTGCAAGCGCTGAACAAGGTAGCCCGCACCCCCACCGTGATCCAGGTGGATGTGGGTGGGAACGATGTAGGCCAGCTCCTGCGCATCGACACCCAGACTACCGATGGCTGGCAGCAGTTCGGCGGCCACCACGGTCGAGCCCGGGTCGATCAGCGCCGGCCGGTCGTCGATGACGAGATAGGCCACCTGGGGCAGGAAGTACTTGGCGTCCTGGCCGCAATCTAGGAGATAGGTGCTCCGGGCTACTTCTTCAATCCGGACTGTCATATCACGCCGGCTCGGCCATCGGCCTGCCGGAGTCAATCATAGCACAGCGGCCCGGCGGAACGACAAACAGCAGCCGCCCCGACCTAGACCTCAGCAAGGTTGCCAAGCGCCGCCTCTATCAGCTCATTGAGGGCGGGATGGATATGCATGCCATTGAGGATGTGATCCATCTTGCCGCCGGAGGCCATGGCATTGGTGACCTCCTGGATCAACTCCGGGGCGAAGGGGCCGATGATGTGGAACCCGAGCAGTCTCCGACTCTTCTTGTCCACGATGGCCTTGGCGAAACCATGCTCCTCCATCATAGCCTCTCCCTTGGCCACACCGAAGTAACTGGCCCGGCCGACCAGGATCCGGCGGTCCTTGCGGGCCTTCTCCTCAGTCAGGCCCACCGAGGCGATCTGAGGATGGGAATAGACAGCGTGAGGCGTCACACTGAGGTCTACTCTGGCACGCTTGCCGTGCAGGGCGTTGTCCGCCACCACCGCCGCCTGCCGGTTGGCCGCGTGGGTGAACATCTGCAGTCCATTGACATCACCAACCGCGAAGATACCCTCCCTGCTGGTCTCCAGGTACTCATTGACCTTGATGAATCCCTTCTGATCCGTGTCCACACCGGTGTTCTCCAGCTTGAGCAGATCGGCATTGGGTCTTCTGCCCACCGCCATGAGAATGCCGCGGGCGGAGAACTCCCGTCTCTGGCCGCCGGACGTCTTCACCGCCACCACCACACCATGGCCATCCCCCTTCACTTCCTCCGCGGCAGAGCCGGTGTGTACCTCCATACGCAGACTGAGCTGCTTCTCGAGGACTTCGGCGATCTCCGGCTCCTCCGCCAGTACCAGCCTGTCAGCCATCTCCAGAATGGTCACCCTGGTGCCCATGGCCGCGAAGAAATGACCGTACTCGACGGCGATATAGCCCCCGCCGATGATGATAAGGCTCTCCGGCTTCTCCTCCAGTTGGAGCACCGTCTCGTTGGTGAGGTAGGCAACGCTCTCCAGGCCCTTCACGGGAGGAATGAAGGGCCGCGAGCCGGAGGCAATGAAGACCCTCTCTCCCCTGAGCTCCTGGCCATCCACTTCCACGGTGTAGTCGGCCGCGAAACGCCCCGTGCCTTCGTACAGATCAATGTTTTCGGCCTCGGCAATGCCACGCCTGACGTGGTCCTGGCCTTCCTTGACGCTCTGCCTCATCCTGCCCATGATCGAGGCAAAGTCTATCCTCCTGATATCGGCCTCGATGCCCAGCCTGGCAGCCTCCTGGACTTCCACAGCCCGGTCCGCCGCATAGATGAGCATCTTGGAGGGTATGCAGCCCAGATTGAGACAGGTGCCTCCCAGGGGTCCTTTGTCCACCACCGCCACCTTGAGGCCATGGCCCGCCGCCTCGTCAGCTATGGTCATTCCACAGCCGGAGCCGATGACAACGACGTCGTACTTCTTCATGTGGTTCCCTCCTTCAGCCCGGACCGAAGGCTTCGCCATCCGGGCAGACCGGTTGAGCGCCAACACTAGGGACAGTGTGGACTTCGATCAGCCAGCGTTTGTCACGGGCAGAGTGCCCGGCGGGCGAGACTACGGTAACGCCCGGCTCAAATGGGCGGCAGAGTCCGCACCGCGGTGATCAGGGGGGAAGGCTGGGCATCCTTGGCCGGCGGTCTGACCAGGAAGATGGGGCAGGTGGCGCTGAGAAGCACCTTGCCGGCGACGCTGCCATATGCCCAGCGTCCCAGTCCGGAGCGACCATGGGTGGCCATGACGACGAGGTCGCACTGGTTCTTCTTCACGTATTCAATGATTTCATCGGCGGGATTGCCCTCGGCCACTTCCAGCTTCAGCTTCATGCCGGTCTCGGCCAGGCGCTCCTGCACCTTGCCCAGGTACTCCTGAGCCGCCTGCTTGGTCCCGGTCATGTGCTCTTCGGCCACCTTGGCCCAGTTCAGAGACGCTTCGGGAGCACCGACGGGCGGCACGATCAGGGGCTCGCACACCCTCATCAGGACCACCTCCACCGGCTCCGTGGCCCGCTGCTTTGCCAGAGCCGCAACATGAGGCAGGACCATCTCGGCCAGCTCCGATCCATCCAGGGGAACCAGGAACCGCAGCCCATCCCGATAGACGGCGCCCTTGGCGCCCGCTCTGACCAGCCAGATGGGCAACCACGAGGTCTGGAGCACCTTGTCGGCCACACTGCCCAGCAGCCACCGCCTGATGCCCGACCGGCCATGGGTGACCATGAGGATGAGGTCGATCTCGTGATCGGCGGCATAGCGCAGGATCTCGTCGGCCGGATAGCCCTCGACGACCTCCCCCTTGACCTGCACCGGCTCGCCACCCAGGCCGGGGCCAACCCTTTTCAGGACCTCAGCCGTTTCAAGCCTGAGCACCTCCGCCGCATGCTCAACGTAGCCGCGATACATGGGCAGGGAATCTGATGCCGCCACGCTGGCGACATGAAGCAGGATCACCTCCAGGTCCAGCCTGGCCGCCAGTTCCTTGGCATACGTCAGCGATTCCTCGGCCAGCTCTGAACCGTCCAGGGGAACAAGCAGTCTCTTGTACATACTCTCCCTCCCTCGTTGCATCACCGATGATACATTATGCAGGAGGTCGAATCAACATCGGCGGCCGAAGCTCGCCCTGGCGGCAATGCATCGGAAATCGAGGCTTGGGAATTGTTCAGCTCGATCGAATCGCGCCAGCGAGGGATTGAGTGTAGCGCTAGGTGCCTTTGCCCTGCTCGGGCTCGGTGTCCGCTTGTGCATCAGCGCAGGCCTCTGCTGACTTCTTGGCTGATTTCGGCGCTCGAAGTGCCCTTGAGGCAGCCTTCTGCAGCTGCTTCCGTGCTGCCTCGGCCTTCTCCCCTTCCAGCACCTCACGCTTCAGAACATCGTTGCGAATCACCCTCTTGATATCCTCGGCTTCGATCTTGACTCCCGGAGACATCCGCCTGACCTCTCTCTTCACCACATCCATGACCGTGTCCGAGAGAATGATCGCTGCCAGAGAGAATCGGCTGAGTGCCTGCCTCTGTGTGTGGTATTCTCCCAGGCGTGCCTTCTGCCAACTCTCCTTGGCCAGCAGCCAGAGCAACTCCATGTGCTCAGGACTCTTGGGGTTGAGGTCCAGCAGGCTGAACTCGACCACCAGTTCCGCTTCAATCGGCTTGGAGAAGGTCACCTTGTATGCCCGCCAGGTCACGCCGTTCGTCAGCGCCACCCACTCAAGCCCCTGATTGGCTGCATAGTCCACAGCTTGCCTCACATAGGCATCCTTGAGCTCAAGACCGATGGCCTTTACTTCGATGAGTATCTTCAGTTCTCCTTCGAGCTTGATGGCAAGGTCACAGAACGTGCCTCGGATCATGTGCTCCGAGGTGATATCTGCATACTTGTCATATCCAAAGACTTCATGGAGAACATCCGTAACGATGACGACAGTATCTGACTCGTTCACATCCCTTGAACGAGCAGACGCAAGGATTGGCTGAAAGCGCCTGAGGCCTCCTGATATCCTGGCTGCAATCTTGGTCGGCACTGTCACGGTTCACCTCCTGGGAATGCAGTGTTGACTCACCGTGAAACGAGATGCCCCAATGGACACTCGCATGGTAGCACTCGAGGTGTGGGCCGTCAACCTGAGTGTGGATCGCTAGGCGCATCGGTATTGGCGCTCCTGAGTCAGTGCTCCGGACTGCCGCTCGGCCAAGGGAGGCTCAGGCCAGGGCGCCGGCCAGGGAAGGCTCCGCCTGATCCGGCTCGTCATCGAGCTGAGGCAGGAAGCACATCTGCTTCTCAGTGGGCAACAAGCCCTGGAACCAGATGTACGGCATGGCCCTCCGCGCGACCACACCCATCTTCTTCAACTGTGAGACTGAGAAGATGGAATACTCCCGGCGCCCTTCCACGATCCGGCCGGCCGACACCGGGCCGATGCCCGGTACCCGGAGCAGATCCTCACGGCTGGCCCTGTTCACGTCGACGGGGAAGAGCCAGGGCTGCCTCCGGGCGATGGTCAGTTTGGGGTCCCTGGTCAGGGAGAGATCGCCGGCAGCGCCCAGCGCCAGGTCCACCTCCGCTGGCGAGAAGCCGTAGATCCTGAGCAGCCAGTCCGCCTGATACAGCCGGTGCTCCCTCAGAGGAGGAGTGGCCTCGTGTCCCTCCAGAGGCGAGTCCTCTATGGGCTGGAAGGCGCTGAAGTAGGCCCGGCGCAGTTCAACCTCACGGTAGAGGGCCACGGTGGTTCTGAGGATGTCGCGGTCAGTCTCACCGGCGGCACCGACCACGAACTGGGTTGTCTGGCCCGACGGCACCGCGCCCTCGTTCCGGGCAACGATCTGCTTCACCCAGCGCATGCGCTCCACGATGCCCTCGTGAAGCCGCTTCCGGGAGCTGAGCCTGGCCAGGTGCTGCACCGTAGGCGCCTCCATGTTGACCGAGACCCGGTTGGCCAAGCGGCAGCCCTCCTCAATGCAGTCGAAGGGGGCGCCGGGCAGTATCTTGAGGTGGATGTATCCTTTGAACTGATAGTGCTGGCGCAGGATCTCGACGATCTTGACCATGGACTCCATGGTCCGCGAGGCATCAACGGCGATACCCGAGCTGAGAAACAGGCCATGCGCCAGCCGCCTGTGGTGCAGGTCCATGAACAGCCTGGCCAGCTCGTCGGGCTGGAAGGAGGTGCGGGGTTTGTCCCGGCCGACCTGATTGGTGCAATAGGCGCAGTCATTGGTGCAGACGCTGGTGAGGAGGGTCTTGAAGAGGCAGATCGATCCCCCTTTGGGGAGACTGGCCCGGTATATGAAGCGCAGCGGAGAAGTGCCCTGGTGCCGGGAGTCCTTGCCTCCATAGCCGCAGACGTCGAAGCGGGCGTCTGCAGCCAGCAGGTCCAGCCTTCCCAGTTCATCCATGCTGCGCCTTCATCCGAGATGCTGGTCACAGAGACAGACTGCCTATCCCATGCGCCCTCGACAGGCAGCAGGAGTGGCACCGCTCCGGCTCCAGCCGGCTAGTCGGCAGCCGGCTTCTTCCCTGAAGAGAGGGCCAGCGCCCCACCAATGACCAGGGAAAGCAGAGGCACGGGAAGGTAGATCAGAGGACCCGAGAACGGGTGTTGCGGGAGCATGTTGGGCGGCATGAGGAAGTTGTTGTGGGTCACCATGTCCACGGCTTCCTCGTAGGAGGCGAAGCCCACGGAGATGGCTGCGGCGGCAGCCAGGAGCATGACTACTCCAGCGAAGCTGGGGTTGACGCGCACCAGAGCGCCACCCATCACACCCGCAGCTCCGATGGGGATCAGTGCAATCACCCACCAGGGTGCGTCGCCGCTATTGAGGGCAATGGATCCGGCACCACCGCCGATGAAGTAGGCTGTCCCGCCAATAATCCCGAGGATCATCGCTGCGATCAGCATTCTCCCTCCTTTGTGTTTTGGACTATTCTATCACGGCAGGCGATCCGTGTCCCTATGCAATCCACGTTCAGAGGACTGGCATGCCCCTCTTGTGTTTCGACGGTGTCGGGTACTCCGAACGCCAATCGGCCGCGGCGACCCCAGGCTCAGCAGATGCGGGGGAGGGGGTCACCCACCAGCATGTCGACTATGCGTGATGCCCCGATCCTGGTCTTCATGACCACCCTGCCGGGGTGATCCGGCTGGACCTCACCGATGATGGAGGCCTCTCTTCCATAGGCATTCCGGCGCATCCTGGCCAGAACCACCTCGGCGTCCCCGGGGGCGACCATAGCCACCAGCTTGCCCTCGTTGGCCACGTACAGGGGATCGAGGCCGAGCATCTCGCAAGCGCCGCGGACCTCGTCGCGGACGGGGATTTTCTCTTCCTCGATTCTGATGCTCACCTTGGACTGCGCCGCGATCTCGTTGAGGGTGGTGGCCAGTCCGCCCCTGGTGGGATCGCGCAGGGCATGAATCCGCTGGCTGGCTCGGATCATCTCGGCGACCAGTCCGTTCAAGGGAGCGCAATCGCTTCCGAGCGCAGTGGAGAAGCTCAGCCCCTCGCGCTGGCTGAGCACGGCGATGCCGTGGTCTCCGATGGTCCCGCTGAGAATGACCTTGTCTCCGGGTCTGGCGTTTGAACCGGAGATGTCGACGCCATCGGGAATCAGGCCCAGCCCGGCGGTGTTGATGAACAATCTGTCCGCGCTGCCCCGGTCAACCACCTTGGTGTCCCCGGTGACGATCTGGACGTCAGCCTCCCTGGATGTTGCCTGTATGGAGGCCAGTATGCGGTTCAGGTCGTCGCGGAGAAGGCCCTCTTCGATGATGAAAGCCAGGCTCAGGTAGAGGGGGACGGCGCCCGACATGGCCAGGTCATTGACCGTGCCGCAGACCGCCAGCCGGCCGATGTCGCCGCCGGGGAAGAAGATGGGCTTGACCACGTAACTGTCGGTGGTGAAGGCCAGCCTTCCTTTGCAGTCAAGAACAGCCGAGTCATCCAGTCTGGCCAGGAGGGGATTGGAGAGAGCGCCGAGGAAGGTCTTCTCGATCAGCTCATGGGCCAGCTTGCCACCGCTGCCATGGGCCATGATGATCCTGTCGCTCACTCAACCCCTCCGTAGAGGTAGTAGGCGGCGCAGCTTCCCTCGGACGAGACCATGCAGGGCCCAACTGGGCTGGCGGGGGTACAGGCCTTGCCGAACAACTGGCAGTCGCGAGGGGTCCTCACCGCCCGGAGCACCTCACCGCAGATGCAGCCCTTCGGCTCCAGGGTAGGACCGGGGTCGAAATCGAATGCGGATTCGGCATCGAAGCGGCGGTAGGCTTCCCGGAACCTCAGTCCGGTGGCGGGCACCGAGCCCATGCCACGCCAGCGGGCGGGGCAGGCTTCGAAGACCCGATCCATCAGCTCCAGAGCCCGCCGGTTGCCTTCGGGGCGCACCCCGCGGCGGTAGGCGATCTCGACCCTGGACTCCGATCTCTCCACCTGCGACACCAGCATGTGGACGCACTGGAGCACGTCCAGCGGCTCGAATCCCGAGACCACACAGGGTATGCCGTAGTCGCGGGAGATGAACTCCCAGGCATTTGAGCCGATGACGGCGCTGACATGGCCGGGGCAGATCAGACCGTGGAGCCTGACCTCGCCGGAATCGAGGAGCGTCTTGATCACCGGCGGGCAGAGCTTGTGCAGGGAAAGGACGTGGTAGTTATGCACGCCTTCCTGGTCAGCCTGAAGCACCGAGGCGGCCACCGTGGGAGCGGTGGTCTCGAAGCCGATGCCCAGGAAGACCACCGGCCTGGCCGGGTTGTCCCGGGCGATCTGAAGGGCATCCAGAGTGGAGTAAACAATGCGGACATCAGCACCAGCCGCCCTGGCCTCCTGGAGGCTGGCACGGCTGCCGGGGACCTTGAGCATGTCCCCGAAGGTGGTCAGGATCACTCGCGGGACGCGGGCCAGGGCAATGGCCTTGTCCAGATCGGCGTTGTCGGTGACGCACACGGGGCAGCCCGGTCCGGAGAGCATCTCGATGGTGGAGGGGAGAAGCTGGCGGATGCCATGCTTCATGATGGTCACCGTATGCCCGCCGCAGAACTCCATGAAGCGGGCGCGGCGGGTGGAGTGATGCCTGATGCTGTGGACCAGCCTCTGAGCCAGCTCGGAGCTGCGGAACTCGTCAACGAACTTCATCGTCTAGTCCCCGTCCGCGCCAGCCTCGGCGATCTGCTCCAGCAGGCTGAGGGTCTCCTCGGCCTCCGCCTGATCAAGGACATTGATGGCATATCCGGTGTGAAGCAGAACGTAGTCGCCCACCCTGGCTTCGGGAGTGAGCATCAGGCTGGCCTTCCGGCTGATGCCGCCGATCTCCACTTCGGCTTCGCTGCCATCGATTGACTTGATCAAGGCGGGTATGGCAAGGCACATGGTCTTCCCCTTCTAGGTGGTCAGCCCTTTCACTATGTTACGATTGTCATGCAGCCTTCGTCCATCAGCGCTCCGCTCAGGATGCCGCGAAGCTGGCGATGACCGCCTGGCCGAGGGAGATCCCACCGTCATTGCAGGGCACGATGCGGTGGGTCAGCACCTCGAAGCCCTCGCGGCGCAGGCCGGCCACGGCCTGACCCAGTAGCAGGCGGTTCTGAAAGACACCGCCGCTCAGGGCCACCAGCCTTGTACCGTCATGGGCAGATATGAGGCGGCACATGTCAACGATCATCCGGGCCACAGTGCCGTGGAACCGGGCGGATATCACGGACGGTGGGACATCCTTTCTGGCATCTTCGACCACAGCGGAAACCAGATCGGCCAGTCTGACCGTCCGGCGGCCGCCTTCTTCCACGATGGAGAAGGAGTAGAGATCGCAATCAGCGGGCCAAGCCGCCTCCATGGCCAGCATCTCCAACTCGATGGCGGCCTGGGCCTCGTAGTCCACAACGCCGCGCACTCCGGCCAGGGCCGACACGGCGTCGAAGAGGCGTCCCGCCCCGGATGTCAGCGGCGAGTTGAGCCTGCGCTCCATCTGGCGCCTGATGACGGCCACCTCCGCGGGGTCGACGGACCCCAGGATGGACAGCCCTCTGAGGGGAGCGTCCTGTCCCAGCAGACCGAAGAGATAGCCCAGGGCCATGCGGTAGGGCCGGTGGATAGCCGCCGCGCCGCCGGGCATGAGCACCGGCTCCAGGCAGCCCGCCCTCTCAAAGCCCCTCCAGTCAGCCACCAGGAACTCGCCACCCCAGAGGGTACCGTCGGTGCCATAGCCGGTGCCGTCGAAGGCCACGCCGATGACAGGCGTCTCGATCCTATTCTCCACCATGCAACTGACGATATGGGCGTGGTGGTGCTGCACCCCGACGAATCTCAGCCCCGATCTGCCCTGGGACTTCAGGCCAAGGGCGTACTTGGTGGAGAGGTACTCGGGGTGAAGGTCGTAGGCCACGATCTCGGGCTCGATGCGGAAGAGCTTCCGGTACAGCTCCACCGTGTCCTCGAAATGGCGCAGGGTCTCCTCGTTCTCCATATCGCCGATGTGCTGCGATACGAAAGCGTGCTCATCCCTGGTGAGGCAGAAGGTATTCTTCTCCTCCGCTCCGCAGGCCAGAACTGGGCGGGCCGGGAAGGGCAGGAAGACGGGGTACGGCGCGTAGCCCCGGGCGCGGCGAACCGCCCGGGGAGCGCCCTGCTCGACGATGCAGACGCTGTCGTCGTACTTGGCATAAATGTCGCGGTCGTGAAGAAGGAAACAGTCGGCGATCCGTCCCAGCCTCCTCAGAGCCTCGTCGTTGTCCCTGGCGATGGGCTCCTCGCCAAGGTTGCCGCTGGTCATGATGAGGGGTAGCCCCGCCTCCCGCATCAGCAGGTGATGCAGCGGGGTATAGGGCAGCATCACGCCCAGGTCCTTCAGTCCGGGGGCCACCTCCGCGCAGATATCGGACTCGGCTCTCTGCCAGCGGAGGAGGACGATGGGGCACTGCGGCGAGAGGAGCAGGCTCTCCTCATCGGGGGAGACCAGGCAGTGCCTCCTGACCTCGTCCAGTGAAGCCAGCATGACGGCGAAGGGCTTGGACGGGCGGCGCTTCCGCTCCCGCAGGGCATTGACCGCCTCCCTGCTGGTGGCATCGCAGGCCAGGAGGAATCCCCCGAGTCCTTTGACGGCCAGGATCCTGCCCCGCCTGAGCAGATCGGCGGCGGCATGGAGGACGTCGCCGCCGTCAACAGCCTGGCCGGCGGGGTCGACCAGTTCCAGGCGTGGGCCGCAGACAGGGCAGGCGTTGGGCTGAGCATGAAAACGGCGGTCCAGGGGGTCGTCGTACTCCCTCTGACAGTCGGGGCACATCCGGAAGTGCCTCATGGTGGTCTGGGGCCGGTCATAGGGGATATCTTCGATGATAGTGAACCGGGGCCCGCAATTGGTGCAGTTGGTGAAGGGATAGCGATAGCGCCGGTTCTGCGGCGAGAAGATCTCCTCCTGGCACGGGAGGCAGGTGGCGATGTCCGGTGAGACCAACTGGTATCGCCCCTCCTGGGCCTGGCTCTGGCCGATCTCGAAGCGCTGGTAGCCCCCGGGGGCGACGGTCGTGGCGGTGACACCCTCGATCCGGGCCATGGGAGGGGCCTGGGCTGTCAGCGCGGACAGGAAACCGTCGACAGCTGCTGCCGGCCCCTCTACTTCGATCTCCACGCTGCCTGAGGTATTGCGGACCCACCCGGCCAGGCCATGCTCGCGGGCCAGCCTGAAGACGAAGGGGCGAAAGCCCACGCCCTGGACCACGCCGCGGACGCTGATCCGCAGGGTCTGACGGGGCGTTTCTGCGTTCACTGCTTCACCATCAGAGAGCCGTCGCTCGGGGAATGGAGCACGGGGCCCAGTCCTGGCACCGCTACACCGCCGGGAGCCGGGCCATCGCCTGCCCCATGTGCGAGGTATCGTAGCCACCGAGCCCATCCACCTCGGTCCTGAAGGAGGGGTCCTGCAGCAGGGTCAGGAGAGGCTCGAGCAGCGGGCTCTCGTAGTAGATCCGGGGGATGACCAGGTCATAGCGCTCCCTGGCCACCGGAACGAAGTCCAGTTCCAGGGCCCTGGCCGCGGTCAGGATGCCCAGTCCGGCATCGGCAGCCCCGCCGGCCACTGCGGCGGCCACGGCCAGGTGAGTGAAGGCCGCTCGATCGTAGCCAGTGATCTGCCCCGGGGCTAGTCTGAGCTCCCTCAGTTTGAAATCCAGCAGCACCCTGGTGCCGGCGCCCCGCTGCCGGTTGACGAAGACCACGTCCGGGCGGCCCAGGTCGGCCAGCCCGGCAATGGCCTTGGGATTGCCCTTCCTGACCATGAGCCCCTGCTCCCGATAGACCAGGTTGACGATGACCACCTCCAGCCCGGCCAGCAGCCGTTTGACGTACGGCAGGTTGTATTCGCCGCTGTCCTCATCCAGGAGATGCGAGCCAGCCAGGTGGGCTTCCCCACCCTTCAATGCCAGCAGCCCTCCGAGGCTGCCCACATTAGAGGACGACAGACTCCTCTCGGGGTGGCGCCGGTGCAGGTGGTTGGCCAGGACATCCAGCGCCACGTCGTGGCTGCCCACAACCACGATGGCGTTCTCCGCCTCTTCGACGGTGCGCAGCAGCTCCACATCGATCTTCTGCCGCTCGTGAATCCCTTCACTGCCCCGGGGAATACTCACCAGGCCGTCCGCCCGGACCAGGGACATGGTCACGCCGGCACCCCTCTGCAGCGGTGTGGCCAGCCATTCGCCGCCCACCCGGCCCACCTTCACTCTGAGGAACTCGTCCTCACCCATGGGAGAGAACACCTTCCGGGTCATCATTGCCTGGACCACAGGCCGCTGCGGGACCGCCAAACCCTGAAGACGATAGACCAGCGGCCTGACAAAGAGGTCGAGGGTGAGGGCGGCCGAGACGGGGTAGCCGGGAACGCCCACGACGGGCTTGCCCTGAACGACGCCCAGTGCGACCGGATGGCCGGGGCGAATGGCCACGCCGTGAACGGCCAGCCGGCCCAGATCGGCCACCAGCGAGGCGGTGAAGTCGCGCCTGCCCGCCGATGCGCCAGCGTTGATGACCACGATGTCATGACCGGCCAGGGCCTCCTGGACAGCCCGCTTCAACCTGTCGTAGTCGTCGGGCACGGGTGGAAACCGGGTGGCCTGTCCACCCCACTCCTCCACCAGTCCGGCCAGGACCAGCGAGTTGGATTCAACGATATTGCCCGGCTTGAGGCTTCCCCCGGGCGGCACCAACTCCGTGCCGGTGGGGATGACGGCCACGCGGGGCGGGTGCCTCACGTCAACATGGACCAGGCCGGCCTGAGCCAGGGCTCCCAGGTCCGAGGGCCTGAGCAGGTGTCCTTCGGGCAGGAGTAGCTCCGAGGCCACGATGTCCTCGCCCATGAGCCGTACGTGCTGCCAGGGTGCGACGGGCAGCATGATCTCGATCAGCCCCTCCTCCACCACCTGGATGTTCTCTATCATGACCACCGCATCGAAGCCGGGAGGCAGGGGCATGCCGGTGTCCACCCACTGGGCCTCCTCACCGATCCTGAGCCGCACCGGGGTCTTCTCTGAGGCGCCGGCGGTGGCCTCCGACCGGATGGCCGCGCCGTCCATGGCGGCGGCATGGTAGTGGGGGGATGACAGCCTGGCCCATACGGGCTGGGCGGTGACCCGGCCCCGGGCCTCATGGAGAGCGATGCGCTCGGAGGGCGTTGGCTTCATTCCGCCGGCGGCGTCCAGGGCTGAGTTGAACCGAGACAGGGCCTCATCGAGGGGGACGTCCTCGAGGTAGTAGCGCCTCTGTTCCCGGGGATCGGAGCCCGTTGACTCTGTCACGCTTCTGCTCACCTGCAACTAGAACATCCGGACGGCGACGAACTCGCCGGCGGACAGGCCGCCCCTGTCGATGGGCACCCTGGCCACGCCGTCGGCCCTGATCAGGGCGAACATGAGATTGGACTTGCCGAAGACGGGCTCCGCGTGTAGCTCGCCGTTCCTCTCCTCGATCTTCACCGGTACGAAGTCCTCTCTGCCCGGCGCGGAGGGGATATTGCGGGTCAGTCTGGCCCGGATGTAGCGCCGTGCCGGCAGGGGGCGGCACCCGCTCAACAGGTGGATGGACGGAGTGACAAAGAGGTCGAAGGTGATCATGGCCGAGGCGGGATTGCCCGGCAGTCCGAAGACCGGCTTGCCGCCGATCACCGCGATGATGGTGGGCTTGCCGGGCCTGGTGGCGACGCCGTGGACCAGGACGCCCGGCCGGCCCAGGGAGCCGATGGCACTGGCGGTGACATCCCTAGTGCTCACCGAGCTGCCGGCGGAGACGACCACCAGATCGGCCTGGGCCATGGCCTTCTGGACGGCTTCCCTGAGGGCCTCGTAGCTGTCCCGGACGATGTCCAGCGGCAGCGGTATGGCCCCAGCCTGTGCGGCCAGCCCGGCCAGCGCATAGGCATTGGTGTTCCTGATCTGTCCCGGCCCGGGACTATCCCCCGGGGGCACCAGTTCATCGCCGGTGGGAATGAGAGCCACCCGGACCCTGTGGTAGACGGTCACGCGGGTGACACCCAGAGAGAGAAGGGCACCGATGTCCTGGGGCCGGATCAGGCTCCCCCGGGAAAGCAGGGCCTCACCCCTGGCCATGTCCTCTCCCACCTGGATGACGTTCTCGCCTCTGGCCACGGGACGGTAGACCTCAATGCTCGAGGCATCGGCGGTGCGGGTGTTCTCCACCATGACCACGGCATCCGATCCACCGGCCAGCATGCCTCCGGTATGGATCAGGGCCGCCTCGCCGGGGGACAGGCTGACCGCGGCGGGCCGGCCCATGAGCACTTCGCCGACCACCTTGAGGAAGGCCGGTTGGCTCTCCGAAGCGCCGTGGGTATCCCCGGCCCGGACGGCATAGCCATCCATGGCCGACCGGGGGAAATGGGGCAGGTCGGCAGGAGCCGCGATATCATCGGCCAGCACCCGGCCCAGAGCCTCGACGGTAGGGATGGCCTCGGTCTGGTCTATGGCTGAGAGGTGAGGCTCGAGTTTGGACCAGGCCTGGTCCGGCGTGAGCACTGTGAACAACTCGGGCATTCTCGTGTGACTAGGTTAGCACGGGCGAGAACGGGATGGCAAACACCGCACGAGGGGGTCACAGATCGCGGAAGAGCGCCGAGGGCAGATCCTCAGGAAGGAAGGTCTCTCCGGCCGTGCTCAACTCCCCCCGGAGGGGAGTGATAGAGATCCGGCACCGGTCCACCGCATGTATGTCCGTGCCCTCTTCGAAGCTCCACCGAGGCTTGCCGATGCTGATCCGGTAGTCGTCGCTGTCGCCGTCCCGTCCCATGGTGATGGCGGTGCTGTAGCCGCCTGTGCCCACCCGCGTCATGTCGATGCCGCCGATCCGCTCCAGGGGCAGATTGGGCAGATTCACGTTGAGGAGCAGGGGACCCGCTCCGTTGGGATTGACCCTGGCGGCCAGCAGGGGGGCCAGTCTGGCGGCCACCTCGAAGTTGGTGCTCTCCCCAGCCCGCCCCGCCTCCACCGAGATGGCCACCGAGGGCACGCCGTGGAAGTAGCCCTGCAGGGCAGCGCCCACAGTGCCCGAGAGGAGGACGTCGTGGCCCATGTTGGCGCCCCTGTTGATGCCGGAGAAGACCATGGTCACGTCCTCCAGCATCCTCAGGGCAAGGAGGACGCTGTCGCCCGGCGTTCCCTCAACGGAATAGGCCCTGACCGAGGCCAGCGGCGAGTCAACCTGGGTCAGCCTGACCCGCCGATGGAGGGTGATGGCCGTGCCCGTGCCGCTCTGCTCGCGATCGGGGGCGCAGACCACCACCTCGCCAGCCCGGGTCAGTTGGGCAGCCAGGGCCCAGAGTCCTGGGGCGTGTATGCCATCGTCGTTGGTGACCAGGATCTTCACTGGGACTGCCTAGGTGTATTTGTAGAATCCCCAGCCGTTCTTCTTCCCGTAGCGGCCCATGGTGACCATGGCCTTGAGCAGCGGCGGGGGAGCGTAGACCGGGTCCTTGAACTCGTCGTACATGGCACAGGCCATGGCGTACATGGTGTCCAGTCCGGCGAAGTCCATCAGGGTGAAGGGCCCCATGGGCGAGTTGGTGGCCATCATCCAGGCCTGATCCATCTCCTCGATGGTGGTCCAGCCCTCGTCCAGCATCCGGATGGCGTTCATCATGAAGGGGAAGCCGAGGCGGTTGACCAGGAAGCCGGGGGTGTCCTTGGCGAAGATCACCTTCTTGCCCAGGGACTTGGAGAAGGCCTCCGCGGTCTTGACCGTCTCATCGGCAACGGCGATGGTCTTGACTATCTCCACCATGGCCATGACCGGCACGGGCTGGAAGAAGTGCATGCCGATGACCTGGGTCGGCCTCTTGGTGGACATGGCCATCTGCAGGATGGACAGACAGGAGGTGTTGCTGGCCAGGATGGCGTGCTTGGGACAGATCTTGTCCGCAGCGGCGAAGACCCTCTTCTTCTCGTCCATGTTCTCGATGACGGCCTCGATGATCAGGTCGCAGTCCCGGAAATCCTCCATGTTGATGGTGCCGTGGAGGCGGGCCAGGGTAGCGTCGCGCTCCTGGGCCGGGAGCTTGCCCTTGCTCACCGCTCTGTCCAGAGAGGCCTTGAGCGAGGTCATGCCCTTGTCCAGGAACTGCTGGTTCACCTCCAGGACCACCGTTGAATAGCCCGAGCGGGAGCAGACTTCGGCGATGCCGGAGCCCATCAGACCGCAGCCAACCACGCCTACCTTCTTGATATCCACGTTGCCTCCCTTTCTTTACGTCAACTCGTTACGTCAACCAGAAGTGCGGCGAGCGCCGCCGTTCGACTGGGAGCCTGTCCGAGCAATAGGTGAGCCGTGCTCAGAAGGAGTTGAGAATCGAGGTCGGTCACGCTCACCATGGGCATCACTCAGATACACTCCTAGGAAAGATGCCTCAGCTTCTCCTTGAGTTCCTCCAACCGCATTATGTATGGTTCTGCAAACCGGTCCAGGGCCTGCTGCCACTCGGGCATGACCCTGGGGTTGATGCCGCCGATGGCGCTGCCCGAGATGCGCAGCTGGTGCAGTATTTCCCTGACCGACTCCTCGGCGTCCCGCCGCTCCTTCTGCTCCACCTCCTGATACTCCAGGAACAGGGCCTCCGCCCGATCTTTGATCTGCGTGATGCTGGACTTCTGCTCCTCTTTCAAAGCGGAGATGCCTTCCATGGCCTTGGTCAGCCTGTCACTGTTGCCCAGCTCTATGCCCTGCACCAGGCTGGATACCAGGGCCTCGGTGACCAGTTCCCTCTCCGTCCCCTTGTAGCGGTCGAGCTCGATCTTCAACTGCCACAGTCCCAACCCGCCCAGGTACCGCTCGGCCAGTCCCCGGCCCACGGGGGCCATCTCCTGCCGCCTCTGGTTCCTGAGCTCCTCCGGAGAGAGCTTGCCCAGCTTCTCCGTCTTCTCCAGGGCGATCTCCCAGGCGCTCTTTATGTCACCCATGCCAGCCTCTATCCCCCACAGCACAGAGCGGGAGACCAATCATCGGCCCTCCCCCCGTTTCCCTGCCGGGACGGGGGCCGCCGGTGCGCGGAAAGGCGGCGGGGCCTCCGACTGAAGTGCTCCGCAGATATCGCCATGTGTAGTTGTGCCACGCCACCCCAGCCCTGGATCCCACATCAAGTGCGGGATGACATTGGTGTCGGGGCAGTCTGCCTGAGGCAGACGACAGCCGCACGGCATACGATAGCTGGGCAGGCCGACGAACCGTCGGAGCCACCACACTAGAGTGTACTATATCCGCCGTTGACGCTGATGGTCTGTCCGTGTATGAAGGAGGCAGCGTCGGAGCAGACGTAGACCACGGTGTTGGCCACATCCTGGGGCACAGCCACCCGGCCGATGGGATACAGCTTGAGCTGCATCTTCTTCATGTCCTCGCTCAGGGTGTCCTGGGTCACCCCCTGGGTCATGGACAGCTCGGACACGTGCTCCTTCTTCTCCGGAATGACCCCGGCGGGGCAGACGCAGTTGACGTTGATGCTGTAGCGTCCCACTTCCTTGGCCACGGCCTTGGTGAAGCTGATGACGCCGCCCTTGCAGGCGGAGTAGACCACCTGGCGGAACTCCCCGATGCGGCCGGCCTCCGAGCCGATGTTGCAGATCTTGCCGTACTTGCGGGGGATCATCTGCTCCAGGGCGGCCCGGGTGCAGTTGAAGACGCTCCACAGGTTGAGGTTGACCATCTTCTCCCAGGTCTCCCGCTTCTGCTCCATGAACAGTCCCCAGGGGCTGTCCAGCCAGCCGACGCCGTTGACCAGCACGTCGACCTTGCCGAACTCCTGCACCGTCTCCTTGACCATGGCGTCCACGGACTCCACTTTGGCCACGTCTGTCTTGACGAAGATGGTCTTCCCGCCGCCACCCAGGGCGTTGGCCTCGGCGGCTACCTTGGGCGCCTGCTTGTCGTCGATGTCGGCGATGACCACATTGGCGCCCTCCCTAGCAAAGGCCAGGACGTTGGCCCGGTTGATGTTGGAGCTACCCCCGGTGACGATGACTGCCTTACCCTTGTAGCCCAGATCCATGCTTCCTCCTTCTGTCTCTATTGATGTCGGTGATGATCACCTAGAGTACGAACGGGTCTCCCTCGCTGCTGGTGAACTTGGGCGCGCGCTTCTCCAGGAAGGACTTGGCCGCCTCCAGATGGTCGGGCGAGTTCAGGGTGTGGTATTCGTAGGCAATGCTGGTATCGAAGAGCAGATTGATGCGGTCGATGAGTATCTTGTTCAGGCAGAGCTTGGTCAGGCTGATGGCCAGGGTTGGTCCATCGGCGAACTTCTTGGCTTGAGCCCAGGCCTCCTCCATGAGCTTGTCCGGCGGGACCACCTTGGTGATCAGTCCCATGCGCTCCGCCTCGGCGGCAGTGACCATCTCGCCGTTCATGAGGTAGTGCTTGGCCTTGCACATGCCGATGAGCAGGGGCCAGATGATGCAGCCGCCATCACCGGGGAGTATGCCCACCCCGATGTGGGGATCGCCGATGCGGGCCTTCTCGGAGGCGATGACAATGTCGCACTGCAGGGCGATGGTGGCCCCCAGTCCAGCGCAGGCGCCGTTCAGGGCGGCGATGACAGGCTTGCGGCAGTTGAGCAGATTGAGGATGATCCGCTTCACGCTGTAGCTGGCAATGCGGATGCTGTGATCGGTGTAGCCAGATATCATCAGATTGATGTCACCGCCAGCGGAGAAGGCCCGTCCCGCCCCGGTGAGGATGACGGCATTGACCTCCGGGTCATCGTTCATGTCCTCGAAGATGTGCTCGATCTCCGCGTGCTCCGGCTTGCCGATGGCATTCATGGCGTCCGGATTGTTCAGGGTGAGGATGGCCACCCTCTCCTTCTTCTCCACCTTGATGTACGAGTACTTGCTGTAGTCAACCATTACCTTGACCTCCTTCCGATTCGACTTGCCAACTACATACCCAGTTCCTGGGCCACTATCTCCCGATGGAAATCGGCATCTCCAAAGTAGAGCTCCGCCGCCTTGGCCCGCCGGAAGTACAATTCCAGATCGTGGTCCTTGGTGAAGGCGATGGCCGCATGTATCTGGTGGGACTGCGCCGTGACCCGTCGATAAGCCTCACTGAGCCACCCTTTGATGACCGAGATCTCTTTCCGGCAGGGTATCCCCTCACTGAGCATCCAGGCCGCTTTGTGCAGGCTCACCCGGGCACTGTCTACATCGATGGACATGTCCGCCATGTAGTGCTGGATGGCCTGGAAGCTGCCGATGGGCCGGTCAAACTGGACCCGGTCTTTGCCATACTGGATGGTCATCTCCAGTACCTGCTGCGCCCCACCCTGCATCTCGGCAGATTTGGCCAGCGCCGCCAGCTCCATGACCTTCTTGACGATCTCCCAGCCATGGCCCACACGCCCCAGGACGTCGTCCCGCGATACTTTGACTTTGTCGAAGCTGACCTCGCATTGTTTGTCCCCGGCTATGGTCTTGAGCAGTTGCACGCTGACCCCGGGCGTCTTGCGGTCTATGAGGAACAGGGTGATGCCCTCCTCGGGGGGATGGTGCCCTTTGGCCGTCCGCGCCGCTACGATGATTTTGTCGGCCACGTTGGCATCGTTGACAAAGAGTTTGGTCCCGCTGAGGATGAAGTCCTCTCCATCGTGCTGGGCCTCCATCTGCACCGCCCGGGCCTCATACCGGGCACTGGGCTCGGTCAGGGCCAGGGTCATGATCAGTTCCCCTTTGCATAGCTTGGGCAGTATGGCCTTCTTCTGTTCCTCAGTGCCAAAGAGGAGCACCGGCATGCCACCCAGTATCACCGTGGAGACGAACGGCCCGGGCAGGCAGGCCCGGCCCATCTCCTCTAACAGGATGACCAGGTCCAGGAAGCTGAACCCACCCCCACCGTACTGCTCCGGAAAGGGCAGGCCGATCCAGCCCAGATCCGCCATCTCTTTCCACAGCTCGGGGACATACCCCTTGTCGTCTTCCTCCATCTGCCTCACCAATGTCTTGGCAACCTTGCTGGCCAAGAAGTCACGGGCTGATTTCCATAGCATTTCCTGCTCTTCAGTAAGCGATAGATCCATCTTCCGTCCCCTTTCCTTCGTCCTATTTCTTGGGCGCCGGCTTGGGCTCCCTGGGAAGTCCCAGCGCTCCGGCGGCGGCGTTCCGGGCCACCTCGGTGGTCCCGGCAGCGATAGTGTTGCAGACCGTGCTGAGGTAGAGGTGCTTCATCCGTCCCCCCAGCCTGGTCCATTTGTCGTTGGGATCCATCTGTCGCCAGTTGCCGCCGACGGGGCCGAGCTGGCCGTGGAGTCCCATGATCTGCATGCCCACCTGGGCCACGCGCTGGGTGGTGATGCCACCCATGATCTTGACGCAATTGGCGGTGCTGACTACGTTCCCGCCGGTGAGGGCCAGGTAGTTCAGCTTGTAGCCCACGTTCCGGGCGATCTCCTGCTGTATGACCACCTCGGCCAGCCGGTTGCGGACCATCCGGTTCTGGGCCAGAGGCACGCCGTCGGCATCCTTGGTCTCCTTGCAGTACTGGATGAGCAGATCGATGTCCCGCTTGATGTTGATGAGGAGCATCACGCCGTAGCTGCGCTCGTGGCTGAGGGCGGCCATGACGATCTTCCAGCCGCCGTTGATCTCGCCGAGGAGGTTCTCCTTGGGCACCTTGGCATTGTCGTAGAAGACCTCATTGAAGGCCCCCAGTCCGCTCATCATCTCCAGCCGCCTCATGGTGATGCCCGGGGTCTTCTTGTACTCCACCAGGATGATGCTGATCCCCCGGTGCTTGGCCAGATTGGGGTCGGTGCGGACGTAGACCGGGGCCAGGTCGGCCACGTGGGCAGCGCTCTGCCAGGTCTTCTGTCCATTGAGCACCCAGTAGTCCCCCTGCAGCTCAGCCTTCAACTGCAGGTTGGCCAGGTCAGACCCGGCATTGGGCTCGCTCATGCCGGTGGCCCCCTTGATCTCGCCGCGGACCATCATGGGGAGGTACTTCTGCCGCTGCTCTTCCGTGCCGAACTCCAGGAGCAGGTCGCCCATGCCCCCGACGAACTGGTAGGGGTCCAGTCCCGGAGCGCCCCGATAGGTCAACTCCTCCTCGAGGATGATCTGCTTCCACAGAGGCTCCTCGTGACCGCCGTACTTCTTGGGCCAGGTCAGTCCCAGCCACCCCTTGGCGGCCAGCTTCTTCTGCATGGCGGCGCTGACCTCGTGGATGTGGGAGAAGGCGTCCTCATGGTAGAGGTCCGGGTCCGTCCCCGGCCAGTCCCGGGGCAGTTCCTTGTCGAGGAAGTCCCGGACTTCTCTGCGGAAGGCTTCTTCCTCTGGGGTGAATCGAAAATCCATCCGTCTCTCCTTTCAGATTGGTCTCCGGCTAGAGTCCCAGTTCCCTGGCAACCACCTCGGCGTGGTAGGCACTGCTCCCGAAGGAAGCTTCCCCCACCACGGCCTGTTTGGTGTAGAGGTGCATATCGTGATCGTGCTGGAAGGCGATGGCCCCGTGTACCTCGTGGCCCAGGCTGGTGATGCGGCGTGACGCCGCGCCCATCCAGGCCTTGGCCTGGGACACCTCCAGGGCACAGGGGAGACCCTCACTGACCAGCCAGGCTGCCCGGTGGATCATACAGCGGGAGGCATCGAGGTCGTTCAACATATTGGCGCAGTGGTGCTGGATGGCCTGGTAGCTGCCGATGGCCTTGCCGAAGGCCACCCTGTCCTTGGCATACTGGATGGTCATCTCCAGGACCTGCTCCGCACCGCCAAGCATCTCGGAGCACCGGGCGACGGCGGCCCTCTGCATCACCTTGTCCAGGTAGGCCTTGCCATGATTCAAGCCGCCGAGCATATCACTGCGGGTCAGCCTGACCCCGTCGAAGTTGACCTGGCATTGCCTCTCGCCGGCCATGGCCGGGAGGAGGGCGCAGGTCACTCCGGGACTCTTGGCGTCGACCAGGAAGAGGGTCACCCCACCCTTGGTCCGGGCGGCCACGATGATGTAGTCGGCCACATGGGCATCGGTGACGAAGAGCTTGGTGCCGCTCAAGGTGTAGTGATGGGCCACGTGTTTGGCTTCCAGCTCGAAGAAATCGCTGCGGTACATGGCATGGGGCTCGGCCACGGCCATGGTCAGGACCAGCTCACCCCGGGCCACCCGGGGCAGGATAGCGCTCTTCTGCTCCTCACTGCCCAACTCCAGGACAGTCATGGCGCCGAGCACCACGGTGGACAGGAAGGGACCGGGGACGCAGGCCCGCCCCATCTCCTCCAACAGGATGGCCAGATCCATGAAGCTGGCCCCCGAGCCGCCGTACTGCTCCGGCAACACCAGGCCGGTCCAGCCCAGATCGGCCACCGCCTGCCACAGCTGGGGCGGATAGCCCCGGGGGTCCTTGGCATACTCCTTGATCAGCGTCTTGGGCAGCTCGGTCTTGCAGAAATCGCGGGCGGTCTTCTTCAGCATTTCCTGCTGTTCGCTCAGGCCAAAGTCCATCTGACTCTCCTCTTCTCTATCCGAAACAGTGGGACTACTTCCGGGGCAGGCCCAGTCCGGTGGTGGCCATGGTGTTCCGGGCGATCTCGGAGGTGCCGCCGGCCAGGCTGTCGCCGGAGGTCCAGAGGTACCAGCGACGCATACTCTCCCTCAGGTTGGCCCACTTGTCGTTCGGGGGCGCGTAGGCGCAGAGTCCCAGTATCTGCATACCCCTGTCGAAGAAGCGCGTCCCCATGTCATCGGCCAGCACCTTGGCCGCCGACGCTTCGTAGGTGAGGGGCATGCCCTTGTCCAGCTTCCAGCCGATGTTCCAGAACACCTGGCGGCAGGCCTCGATCTCGATGGCGCTGTCCACCAGCTTGGCCCTCACCGCGGGCTGCTGAGACAGCAACTCCCCATCCACCCGGGTCTCCCGGGCGTACTGAACCAGGTCGTGGGTGATCCTCTGGCAGAAACGGGCCTTGGGGAAGCGGGCCCAGAAGCGGTCGAACTCCAGTGTCTTGGCCAGGTGCAGGACCGCCTGGTTCTTCTGACCCAGGAGGTGCCGCTTGGGCACCCGGACGTTGTCCAGGAAGACCTCAGTGTGGAAGACCTCTCCCAGCATGCTGACCATGGGCACAACAGTGACCCCCGGCAGGCTCTTGTCCAGAATGAGGGTGCTGATGGAGGCCCACTTGGGCACCTTGGGGTCGGTCTCCGTGCGGACGAAGAGAAAGCCGTACTGAGAGATGTGGGCCAGAGAGCTCCAGACCTTCTGGCCGTTGACCAGGAAGCAGTCGTCCTGCTCCACGGCGGTGGTCCGCAGGGCCAGCAGGTCGGAGCCGGCATCCGGCTCGCTCATGGCCAGCCAGAGGATGGTCTCGCCCTTCCCTATTCCGGGCAGGAACTCCTGCTTCAGCTCCTCGCTGCCCATGTCCAGGATGGTGTTGGCCATGGACCAGCAGATGGCGCCGGCCGCCCAGGGAACCCGGGCCCAGGCCAGCTCCTCAAAAAGGATCATCAGGTCCATATTGGACCGCTCGGAGCCGCCGTACCTCTTGGGCCAGGTCAGGGGGATCCAGTTCTTCTGACCGAGGAGGCGGACGAACTCGTAGGAGAAGGCACCATGTCCCCAGGAGTCCTCTCCGGACTGGGTGGGGAACTTCTCGGGGGGATTGTCTTTGAGGAAATCCTGTATCTCCCGCCGCCAGGCTTCCTGCTCGGGGGTGAAGGCGAAATCCATGAGTCCTCCTTAGAACCGCAGATGGCCGGGTGAAGTCAGTGGCAAGTCGACTGATGCCTGACCATACTTGGCCTGCCACAACCGGGGATGGCAGTCGCGTTTACACATCGGCATCACCGGCCCTTCCTGATGAAGGGCCATGCTGGGGCAGCACCCGCCGCCCCAGCGAACGCTTTCGATTCCGTGTATGTCCTAGTTACCGGGACCAACGATGGTCACAGACGCCTGGAACATGCCCGGCGTGCCGCCCTGGGAATGGGCCAGACCGAGCTTGGGATTCTTCAGCTGCCGCTTGTCGGCTCTGCCAAGCTGCTGGTTGTACAGCTCGTAGACCATGCGCAGACCGCTGGCGCCAACTGGATGGCCGAAGGACTTCAGTCCGCCGTCGGTGTTGACCGGCAGATCACCCGTCAGGGTGAAGGAGTCCTTCTCCACCTCTTCGGGGCCCTTGCCGCGGGGGCAGAATCCCAGCGACTCGTAGATGATCAGCTCAGTGATGGTGAAGCAGTCGTGGACCTCGGCGGAGCCGATCTCCGTGCGGGGGTCCTTGACCCCGGCCTGCTGATAGGCCTGCTGGGCCGCCGCCCAGGTCTCGTCCCAGAAGGTGATGTCAACATCGGAGCGGAACTTGCCCTTGAACGGGTCTATGCGGCCGACGGCCAGTCCCAGTCCCTTGATCAGAACGTGGGGCTTCTTCATGGCCTTGGCCTTCTCGGCGCTGGTGATGACGGCGCAGGCCGCCCCGTCGGTGACCGGGCAGCAGTCGAAGAGCCCCAGCGGCCAGGCGATGATGGGGGCATTCATGGCCGTCTCCAGGGTGATGGCCCGGCGGAAGTGGGCCTTGGGGTGCAGGGCGCCGTTGGCGTGGTTCTTCACGGCGATCTTGGCCAGCATCTCCTTGCCCTTCTGGAAGGGGATCTGGTACTTCTCGAAGTACTGCACGGCAGACTTGGCGAAGGAGCCAGGCGCCGAGCCGACCACAGAGATGGGGTGCAGCGAGCCGGGCATCTCCAGAGCGCCGCTGCCGTAGTCCTTCAGCTTCTCGAAGCCGACGCAGAGGACGGTGTCGTACATGCCGGCGGCGATGGAGAAGGCACCCACCCTGAGAGCCTCGGCGGCGGTGGCGCAGTTGTTCTCCACCCTGGTGGCGGGGATCTTGTCCAACTGAAGGGCCTCGGTCACCGTGGCCCCGGTCCACATGCTGGAGGAGACGTTGCCGACGAAAACCGCCTCGATGTCCTTGGGTCCGACCCCGGCATCCTGGTAGGCCTCGTAGGCACTGTCGATGATCATGTCGGAGACGCCTTTGCTCCAGAGGTCCCCGAAATTGGTGCAACCCATTCCGACTATGGCAACTTTGTCTTTTATGGTACCCATCATTTCCTCCTTCTTATCGCACCGGCTTGCACTTCCAGGCATAGGCAGCGACGTCTCCCTGCCTCTCCAGCCTCCGGAAGGTCATCTCCATGGGCTGACCAATCTTCATATCCTGGATGTTGCCGAAGTCCGTCATCTCAAGCTCCAGCCTGGCACCGCCCTCGAAGTCGACGATGGCCCGGCCCAGCGGCGGGTCGGTGACCTCGGGGATGGTGGGGATGGTATCGGTGCTGAAGCTGTACACTTTGACCTTCTGCTCCAGCAGTCTCACCTGATCGTAGCTGTCCTTGGAGTAGCACTTGGGGCAGATGCGGCGGATGGGGAACTCCAGCCAGCCGCACTGCTTGCACTTGCTGGCATGCAGCTTGTACATCGAGTCCCTCTCCCTCCAGAGCTGTGCCAACCCTGGGGTGATGGGGGTCATCCGGGAGGCTTCATAGTAGAAGAGGTGGCGCAGCCGGAGGTACTTGACGTAGCTGGGGAGCATCTTCTTGGACTTCAGATAGCCCAGCACACCGTGCCTGTCCCTGGCCTTCTCGATGGCGTCGGTGACCTTGAGAAGCATGACGTCCACGCCGTCACCCCAGGCAGCGACCAGGATGGTGTCACCCGGCTTGGCCTGCTCCAGAGCGGCGACCAGGAGCATCAGGGGGAAGGCAGCGCCGGTGTTGCCCATGACACCGAAGAGGCCGTCCTGTAACTGGGTCTTGGGGTCGAACTTCAGGGCGGCAGCGATGCCGGCATGGGTCCTGGCGTCGGGACCGCTGTAGACCAGCTTGGAGATGTCCTTGGCCTCGACCCCGAACTTCTTCATGGCAGCGGCGATGGCCTTCTGCATCATGGGGGTGTAGCCTTCGGCAACGGTGAACCGGTCGCTCCAGACATGGACGAACTTGTCGGTGGCCGGCCTCCAGGTGTCGGTGAAGTCGGTGGCGAAGGTGTAGAAGCCTTCGATGGTGGCGATGGCGTCCTTGTCACCGACGAGCAGGGCGGCGGCGCCGTCGCCGGAGTTGGACTCCACGGGGGACAGCGGCGTGCCCAGGCGGCAGTCGGTGGCGGCGACCATGACCTTCTTGGCCGAGCCGGCCTTGACCATGTCGGCGGCCAGCTTCAGGGCGGTCAGCCCCGCCTTGAGCGAAGCGGTGAGGTCAGCGGTGATGATGTTGTCGTTGAGATCGACTGCGGCTGCTGCGGCGGCGGCCAACTGCTTCTCCGCAAACGGCGATGAGGTGGTGGCAGTGAGCAGCGCCTCGACCGAGCCGCGGTCCATACCCTTGGTGCAGTCGAGGATGGCGTCAACGGCCATGGTCAGGGCATCTTCATCGGCCCCGGCAACCGCCCTTTCGCCTGCACCCCCTTTGCCCTCAAGGACCATGATCTCCCGGGCCAGTCTGTAAAGGGGTACATATGCGCCGTACGAACAGATTCCTATCATTTTCCCTCTTTACCTCCTTAGTCTAGATCTGTTCTCATTCTCCGATGTAGAGTCATGCCACCGGGCGACATGGGCCCCGGCAGGCACGGACTAGGCGGACCACCGCCTACACGCAGGGGCAGTCCGATGGCGAACGAAACGGGGCTCAGTCAGAAGCTGGAGAAGGGATGGGG
>Ga0194125_10000251_pt1 | contig 87675 bp, 84 predicted proteins | sample TA2KigC250mmetaG_FD_148626 | JGI IMG/M metagenome (GOLD analysis project Ga0194125, IMG submission 148626) | Freshwater microbial communities from Lake Tanganyika, Tanzania - TA2015034 Kigoma Deep Cast 250m | ecosystem: Environmental > Aquatic > Freshwater > Lake | place: Tanzania: Lake...
AAGTCCAAATGAGCCAATAAACACCCAATTGCTTTTCTGTAAGTTCCGGCAATGAGGCAAAAAGCCTCATCAAATCTCACTTCTCAGTGATTAGAGAACTGAAGGTTACTAAACCTACCTTCCTTCAGTCAGATAAAAGGGATAAACCAAATTAAACTCGTTGTTCGTATTGCGTACCCGATAATCGATACCAACCAGCAATTTGCCCTCGTCAGCTTCTTCGGTGGATACTTCTACTCTGAGCGGTTCGATTCTCGGCTCATAGAGCGTGAGCGCTTCGCGAACGCTATTTTCAATTAAACCGATAGTGGCAGTGTTTATCGGCGCGAAAACATAGTCATAGATGCCGCTTCCAAAATCAGGGCGCATCACTCGCTCTCCTTTGGAAGTCGCCAAAATAATCCAAATTGCTTCTTTAATATCTTGTTCATATTCGGACATCTGGATATTTCCTCGCGTATCGACATTTACGGGAAATTTCCATCCAACGCCAAGAAATTCTTTTGCCATTGTCAACCTCCAATCAGAACCGTAAATTCCCCCACAATAATCGGTGCACCGCAGCCTGCCATATCCCCCACCCTCGCGACCGGCCGTCCGCCGACAAGCACCGTAGCGCTGCCTTTGGCGATGGGGGTCGGTGGATGCACAGGCGGGGGAGGGAAAGAGCAGGTATGCAAATCCCCAACCGTGCAAACCGGTCGCCCGCCGATTAAAACCGTTGGATTGCCAGGCCCCGTGAGCACCCCTGGGTGTCCGGTTGAATCTCCGACTCTTGCTGCTGGTGGCATAACGTCCTCCTATTTTTGCCCCCCCCTGGATTTCTTAATTTTCGCTAACGCCTTCGACGCTTCTTTCCGTATCCATGTCTTTTGATGGCCTAAAAAAGGCTCAATCGCCTTCTCCGCTTTAGTCGCTTTCAATTTCCCAAGCGCCATAATTGCATGACCGGCAACTTCTTCATCTTTAAGAAACTCTATGAGAACATCAACCGCCCGCGGATTCTTCATGTTTGTAAGCGCAAGTATCAACATCTCTCGCGCTTGCACATGTTTTTTATCCTTCGCCAACTCAACGAGCTCCTCGAATACATCATCAGCAGCAACCATTGATAGCGCATTCCCAATTGCCCACTTGAGATTCACTTGACTCAGATTAGCCAACTTGAATTCATTGAGAAGCGGGCGAGATGCAAGGCATCGCGCCTCTTTCACCGTCAGTGCGCGAACAATGCCTTCCTTGATAACTTCCTCTTTAACCTCAGGCAGTAATTTGAGCAATACGGGAATAGCTGCTTCGTAACTTTGAGAGGTGTTGACAAGGTCATACACACTGTGAACTTCAATCCCAACTTTTTGAAGCGCTTTGACGACCATCAGATCATCTTGAAAAGCCTTTTGAAAATCTTTATCGCTCATGGTAAAGACCTCCGCAATTCAATTTCGCCAGCATCAATCAGCTCTTGAAGGGTTTTTGAGATGATTGTATTCCTACGCACTTCGAGAATAAAAGTACGGTTTGTCTGCTGCGAGAAAAGGTGAAAGTCACGAATTTGGTCCGTTAATCCTAATCGTTGGACATTTTTTATTTCCCGCAATGTCGTTAATGTGAGTTCGTCCGGCACTCTAAAATTTGCCGTCCTGGTGGGTGACCGGATCTTTTCCTTCGGACCAGTAATTCCGGCAACTCTTTCACCCACTTGTCCAACAAGCGCTGGACGAGCCCCACCTCTCGGAGCAAGCGGCCGCCCTGTCTGAATTGATTTCACTACAATCTCCTATCCCTCTCACCACCTAATTAATCTGCACCAATGCCCCTTTGATGGTCATGGTGGCGCTGGCTTTAATCGTCATCATTCCTGAAGATTCAATCTCTATCATCGGCGCTTTGATACTCAGCTTCATCGCGCTTTCAATAGAGATTGAATTTTGTACGGAATCGATCTTTATAAAGTTACTCCCCGTTTTGTCTATGATTTCCAACTTCTCTTGCCCGGAGGCATCGTCTAAAACAATTTTGTGACCTGCGTTGGTGAGAATCTCGACCTTTTCCTTACTTGCGGTATCATCGAAAGTGATTTGATGCCCACTTCTTGAGCGAATTTGACGAATGTTGTTCTTCCCATCGCTGTTGGTTTCGTGGGGGGTATCCACACCATTCCAGAGGGCGCCGACGACGTAAGGATGGTTAATATCCCCATGTTCAAAGGCGACGAGCACTTCATCGTCCACTTCTGGTAAAAAGAAACTGCCACGGTCTTTGCCTGCCATTAAAGTAGCAATGCGCGCCCAATAACTTTCATTACTATCCGAGAGCCATGGGAATTTTAATTTGACTCGCCCCATGCCATCAGGGTCCTTGTTGTTGGTAACAATTCCCACCGCAACCCCGTTAATACGTCTTGTCCTCGCTTCCTCCTGGTCTTCATCTGTCAGAATATCGAAGATGTTCATATCGCATTCCTCCGTGCGTTGAAACTGGTTTTATAACCGTTTCCGTCTATGGTGTGTGTTGTTTCTGTCAAATAATATTTTCCACTGAACCGCGTGCCTAATCCGTCCAATTTAATCGTAACCCCAGGTCGAAGTTCTGGGATTCCGAATGTCTCGCCGCGTCCTTCTACCAACTGGTTGCTGGCTCTGTTTAGTTCTGCGCGAGCTATGTTCGTAGCCTCTTCGGATGAGGATACCGGGCGGTAGATGACCCGTTTCGCTTCGCCATAAAGTTCTTGTGCAATCTCACTCCCTTTTCTTCGACCGCTCTCCTGAGTCTGTTCCTCTCCTGCTCTGGCGCGTCCTACAATTTCTTTCTTGGTGGCTGAATTCCACCCACGCACTTCAACCTCTGTGACCAGCCCTGTTGTGTTGGTCGTCGGGTTAAAACTGATTAGATGTTTTCCCCATGTAAGCGTCAAGATTTCCTTTTCCTGGACCTTCGGATTGACAAAATACAACGTTTTCCCTACGACATAAAATTCATAGTTCACCCTTCTGGCAAGGTCGCGAAGGAAATCTAAATAGTTGGTGTTGCTCCGTTTTACAATCTCCTCATGGGTTTCACTCGTCGCATCAACGGTCGCGGAAAGTCCGACTTCACCTGCAAGAGTTCTGGCTATATCGCTGTATTTGACATTGTTAAAAGTACGTTGGGGAGATGATTTTCGCGTCACCAGTAAATCAGAGGAAGCATCGGAACCTTCTATACTTAACGTTGGAGCGCCCTCCGAGAAGAAACTCGAACTGAGTGTGTTAATTTTTCCGTAAATCATCGACTGAAGATTGGCAACATAACCCATCTCAATAGTTACAGTATTTCCCACTTCAAAGAGCGGATGGTCAAGCCACTTAAACGTTTGCGTTTGAAGGTCAAATTCGTCGTTGACGACAAAGCTAAAATTGCTGACTCCATTGATGCGCTCATTCACTGTGAGATTGAGAATCGCCTTTGAGATATCCGCTTCAAGCGTTTGATTGTTAATAATAATGCGGAACCCGGGCGCATAATATCTTAAGTCAATCGCTGCCATCTGTTAGCCCTCCAAAGGTGGAATGAGGATTTCCATACCCGGTTCTAAAAAGCGGGGATTTTCAATATTATTCTCCTCCGCAATCGCGCGCCATTTGGCTGCATCCCCATACTCTTGGGCAGCCAATAGCCAAAGGCTATCCCCCTGTTCGACAATCCGCCGTTTCGTTCGGTCTGGCGATGAGCGTGGCGGTGTTCGAACCTGAATATCTACAGTTGTGTATTCCTTAAACGTGACACTCAGAGTTGCTCGAACCGGGATGCCATCGGCATTGAACATGGTGAAGCGTTGGCGTGCCTGTTGAAGTACACAGGTAAAATTGAGCTTGCCCCAGGAGAACAGGCAAACGGGCGGAGCATGAGTGCCTGAATCTATTTTTAGCAGGTCGGTGATTTTATTGGTGTAATTTCTAACATCCTCTCCGCCCTTATCGGTGTAGGTATCAAAGAACAGGTCCATGGTGAGCGTTTTGATATTACCTCTGGTGAATTGAATCAAAGGAGATTCCAAACCAGGGATGGCAATCTCAGCGAATTGATTGCTCTTTTCGAGAGAATATTCTGTTGGATTAAACAGTACAGGGATGGATGTGCCAGGGTTACCACTGGCGTCATAGGGAGTAATAAAAGCTTTTTTTAACTTTGAGGATGTTGCAAGTTCAGCCATGATTGATAACCTCTAATGGTCTATTTTGGGCATATTTCAAATTTGCTCAAAAGTTAGTTGACTGTACGTGAAACGTGAAGAGTGAAACGTGAAACGTGAAGAGTGATAAAACCTCATATCACGTGTCACATATCACGCATCACGCATCACGTTTCACGCATCACGTATCGAAATGTAAACTATTCACCTTCTGTTACTTTGTAATCCCAGTATGAGTCAATTCCAAAGTCTCAAAAGCAACTGCGTTGCTGTCGGCTTTCAAGTCGGGGCCTGTCCATTTTACAGGATACGCGCCTTTGAAATTCCATCTCCACTTTTCATTGCCTTCACTATCAAGTAGAATAATCGCGCCATTTTTACGCTCGATTTTCCCCATTACCACATTCTGATACCAGTCCCAAAGTTTCTCTGAATCTGTTATGCCGCGCTTGAAGGTGAGATTTGGGTACTTTGTAACTTTGGGAAGTCTATGCACATAGTCGTTGACTCCACCTTCACGATATTCTTCATACTCCGTCTCCGCTTGAATACCTGAACATTCGGCAAAACCACCCGATATAATTCCATCAATCTCTATGCGAAAACGATAGCTTAAATATGGGTCATTTCTTCCTGCTGTGGCCATTGTAGTCTCCCGTAAGGTGGGCATTGCCCCATGCGCGTCAAGTTAAGGTAAATCACATAGGCATAATGCCATTCCTCCCCCTTGATGGGGGAGGGTGGGATGGGGTCTCCACGAAGTGGAGAGGGGCCGGGGGTGAGGTAGGTGGGGGTGAGATTAAGGCCGTTGCCTAATCTCACCCTCCCCTAACCCCTCCCGTCAAGGGAGGGGAATTGAAAAAAGTCGTTTAGCTTGACGCCTATGGGGCATTGCCCACCCTAAAAATACCCTCTTCTTTCTTTCTCACTCCGAAGTCTTCTTTCAATAATGCTATATACTTCTTCAGCAATGCGATTAATGTCAATGCCAGTCGTTGTTGGCTCTGGAGGAGGTGGCGCGGGGGTTTCTGTTGACATAGATGTTTCCATACCTCTTCCCTCTTCAGCCATCTTCCTTAATAAAAGGGGTATGGGGTTGTCCTTTAAAGAAGTTGAAACCGTTTGAGACACCGCATATTGAAGCTGCGGAGAATGTTCGCTTCGCTCACCAACGCCGAAGGCTTGTGGTATATGGGTCAATTCGACTGGTTCATCCGGTAGGGGCGGGTTTGAAACCTGCCCGTATTTTCTTGCTATCATAGGAGAATCGCTCTGTGAATAAGTAAATGCTTGAGGTTTGACGCTTAAGAACGATAAAGTTGCCTGCTCATTTGTTAATGCTTCTGATTCTAAAGCTTCAGGTTGTGATGCACTCATCTTACTGGCATTTAAAAAGGACAACCCGCTACCCCTTTCCCCCTTACCAAAGGGGGGGCCCGATAATTCGGGAGGGGTTGTGGTAAAGGGGACTGCGCCGGTTTCTTCTTGCTGTTTCACGTGAGTAAATGCATGAGCCAATAGGGCAATTCCTCTGGGCGTAGAGAGGTTTAGCTTCCCTGAGGCAAAAAATACATCACGCCCGATTGTAAATGCTTCTGCATTTAGCTTTGCCGCCATAAAATTCGCCGACGCGTCGTTATGAAGCTGAACATGAGGCATATCCAAATACCGCCTGAAAATACGCATCGCGTTGCCGATATAGAGCGGCTGCATGCCACCCGCTATTTCTTCTGCTGCACCTCTTCCAACCATAACGGCTGGACGTGCAAGTGCTTCAGATATGACCACGGAGGCTGGTGAGACCGACCTTCGTAAAACGTTGATGTTGTCGGTTGTCAAAGGCGGCGACTCTGATTGCCTCGTTGCCCTCGCAATGACATTATTAGTTGATTCCCGTGTTTGTTCCGCGGTTTGTCTGTATGTGTCAGTGCTTACACCTCCTGCCGATTTGTATTGAGCGATGAGGATTTTATCCTGCCAAATTCCTATAGTCGGCTTCAAACCTGATAGCGATTGAACCACTGGCGCCATTTTTCTATTCGCAAGGATAGGTGTTGCGCCGGCTAAAATAGAACGAGCGCTCTCTGCTCCCCCCCTAACCCCCCCGTCGACGGGGGGGAATGAGGGGGCGGGGGCTGTCCCCGTCAACGGGAATTGGGGAGTTGGAGCACGAAGTGTGTCTCTTGTCCCAAGTTGTACATCGGTTCCAGTCTTTCTATCAATTATTGCATCAGGCTGTTCCATTAACCTTTCGTGGCCTTTCTTGCGCTGGACATGAGTCAATTCACGCCCGATGGGTGTAGCCTCATGACGTGTAGCAAGCTTCAACTGTCCTATTTGAGAGTGGGTGTCGCTACCTACGATAGAAGGTTCAGATTTCGATTTCTCCGCCACCTTATCTGCCAAAGAAACATCGTTGATATTCACCGGTATTGAAGAGGCAAGCTTCCGAAAAATGCCAACCCCTTCAAATGGTGACGGTGGTGTTGAAGATTCTTCTATTCGGGACAGTTCAGATATTGGTGCACCAGATAGCTTAACCTGACCCTTAGGTGAAACAAAGGGAGAGCTTACAGCAGAAGTCCCTTGTGTCATTGGAGCGCGAAATACATCTCTTTCCTCAATCTGTACACCGGTTCTATTCGCCCTGGCGCTTACATCAGTCTGTTCCATTAAACTTTCGTGGCCTTTCTTGCCCTGGACGTGAGTCAACTCACTGGCGGTGGATGCAACCTCACGGAACGTAGCCAGCTTCAACTGTCCTATTTGAGAGGGAGTATAGCTACCTATAGAAGGTTCAGATTTTGATTTCCCCGCCACCTTATCTGCAAAAGAAGCATCGTTGATACTTACAGGGACGGAAGAGACAGGCTTTCGAGAAATGTTAATTCCAAATGGTGACGGTGGTATTGAAGATTCTTCCCTTTGGAACGATTTAGATATTGGTTCACCAGATGACTTAACTTGCCCTTGAAGTGAAGCGAAGGGAAGGCTTATCGTCAAACCTGGTAATGTTTTCTGAAGGAAACTTTTACTGATTATCCCTTCCTTTTTACTTCGCTCAACAGTCCCCTCTCCCCTCTTGGGAGGGGCCGGGGGTGGGTAGGAGGAGTTAGGGGTGGGTACTTCGTGAATCACCGGCTTTATGGAAAGAACACGCGAAGGCTCTTCGGAGAATGAAAGGTCAGAGTCAGCTCTTGGTTTTCTTTTTTCAGTGGGAGAACCGCCTTCTCTAACGGTCTGCGAACGAAATTGCCCCAATTTATTTTTTACTGATGTCTTGAGCAGGTGGGGTTGTAACAGCGATTCGGATAAGGAACCCACAAAACCCACTTCTGAAGCCAAAGCGTTCTCTGAAGACGCCTGTTTACCAACCGCCAGGGTTTCAAGAGTGTAGGGAACAAAATTCCTGATGCTTACAGCACTTGTTCCCGATGTCAATCTTCTCTGGATTTTCGAAAGGACATAGCGGCTGAACAAAAAAGCTCTCGGCGGTTTGGTATAGTTATGCGCAATCCTTTGAACAAAACCTGAGTCAGTTACTCCTGAGAATAGTGGTATCTCAGTCGCTTTTGCTAACAATGTATCTGACAAGATTCCTTCCTCCTTGACCCTTTAAATCAATATAAAATCTTTACTAACCATATATTCTTAAAAAAGTTTCATTTTGCCTTCTGGCTCTTCGTTCATCTTTCTATTAATCTTTGAAATTTCTTCGCACCACCTCTGCCTTTCTCGGTGTTCCATGTTGAGAATATCTTCATAATTCCAGTGAAAGTGATAAGCTATGAAGGCTACCTCCTCGTATATTCGCTCGATAGGGTAGCGCGTTATTCCCCCAAAGGGAGCACCTCCACTTCAAATTCATGTTCGCATTTCGGGCAGATAGTTTTGATAACATTTGTGCCATCGCCATTGATTTGTCTATAAAAATCCTGAAGATAAGCAAGGTCTGAGGCAAAAAGACCTTCCATCACTTTGGGGTTAATCACTTGCAAATCCCCGAGTTTAGTAATCACTCTGGAAAACAAAATGATGTTCAAATATGCGGGATTCTGCTGTATCCTTGGGTCTTTCAAGGGGAGAATCTCATCCGCTGCCGTGGCCAGCCGCATTATTCCCTTTTTATGCAGATTCCCCTCTTCGTCCACATAACCTTTCGGCAAAGTAAATTCGTATTCTGTTTGAAATACCATCTCTGTTCACTCCTTTTGGAATATCATTGTAGCACAACGTTCTAAGTAGCCGAAGTCGCCAGACTTAGGGCTCCCCGACTTCTGTTCGCTTCGCTCAGTAGTTTACTTCGTAAACTACTCGAATTCGGCTACGATAGAAGCTTAGTGAGTCTACTTTTGCTGGGAGACATTATTGTAGTCCAATTTTCACTTACTTATCGCCATCTTTTTCATAACCGAAAGCGATTTGTTTGTTTTGAGGCGATAGAAATAGATACCACTCGCCACCTTTTCCTTTGTATCATTTCTTCCATCCCAATAGGCGGCTTTGTCTCTCGTCAAGTAGAAATTCGCCTCTTTACGTCCCAAATTCAACATACGCACTAATTGTCCGTTAGCATCGTAGATTTCGATTGTCACCGAAGAAGCTTCCGCCAATTGATACGGTATTATCGTTGCTGGATTAAAGGGATTCGGGAAATTTTGGAAGACAGTAGTACACGTCGGCAGTAAGGTGGGCAATGCCCATCCTACCGTCACCTGAATGCTTTGCGATTTATTGCGTATACCACTGATATCAATGTTCTCAAGATAGTAGTAATAAGTTACTCCCGTTTTCACTGCTGTATCAAGATACTGGTATTCCTGTAGTGTGCCAGAATTGCCTGCGCCCGGGAGCAGATGGTCATTGATTTTCGTAAATTCTATCTCTTGTTTCGATTTACGGTAGATATTCCATCCCAAATTGCCAACCTCGCTTTCTGTGCGCCAGCGAAGCAAGATTTGTCCATCCGAAACGGATGCTGTTAAGGAGGAAAGGAAAACCGGGAGCGAACTATCAGAGAATACCCGCTGGGCATAAATGTCCCAATTGCTGCCATTACGATAATCCTGCCAGGTAACAATAGCTCCCTCTGAACCATCGCTGACAAGTTGTGGAGAAGATTGATTATTGGAAGCAGTAGAGATAGCCACGCCGTTAGATGTCCACAATGCCGTTCCGCTACTATTTACTCTCTGAGCATAAATGTCATTTACATCTTGCCATACGATGATAGCTCCTGAGACACCATCTGAGACGCTTTGAGGGAATACCTGATTACCTGAACTTTCACAGATGAGCTTACCATTGTCTGTCCATTGTGTCGTTCCGTTAGCATCAATTTTCTGAGCATAAATATTTTTATTTGTGTTGCCATTGCGCCAATCTTCCCAGGTGATGATAACGTCGCCAGAACCATTGCTGATGAGTTGTGGATACAATTGATGGTTAGATTCAGTGCAGATGGATACACCACTGGCAGGTGTCCACTGTACAGTGCCGCTGCCATTCACCTTCTGGGCATAAATATCCGCATTTCCGTTGCGCCAATCCTGCCAGGTGAGGATAGCCCCCAGTAAGCCATCGCTGACAAGTTGTAAAGTGGATTGGTCATCGGAAGCCGTACAGATGGACACTCCATCAATAGGCCATTGGACATTTCCGCTACCATCGACTCGCTGGGCGTAGATATCGCTATTCAATAGATTCCGCCAGTCTTCCCAGGCGATAATCGCCCCTCCCGCGCCATCGCTGATGATTTGAGGATACTCTTGATGGTCTGAAGCGCCAGAGATAGATACGCCGCCGGTTGCCCACTGAACTTCGCCGTTGCTGTTCACCCGCTGGGCGTAAATGTCGTTATAACTGCCGCGTCCATCTGTCCATGTGATGATAGCGCCCAATGCGCCATCTAACGCGATTTGAGGGAATGTTTAATCTTCTGAATAAGCGCAGATGGATACTCCATTGGAATTCCATTGTGTCGCACCACTACTATTGACCCGTTGAGCATAAATATCCCAATTGCCATTTCGATAATCCTGCCAGGTAATTATAGCCCCACCGGAGTCATCACTAACAATTTGCGGTGACTCTTGATTGCCCGAAGCATTGCAGATGACAACGCCGTTTGCTGTCCAGAGTGCAGCCCCGCTTGCATTCACTTTCCGGGCATAGATATCCTTATCGCTGCCGCGCCCATCCTCCCAGACGATGATAGCTCCGCCAGCATTGTCAGAGACAATTTGGGGAGACAGTTGATTGCCTGATTCCGTACAAATCAATACATTGACTGTTGGGTCAGAAGGCCATGCATCGGAATATTGACCATCGCCAACGGCTAATAAAGTCAATACTGCGAGGCCTACGATAGATATTTTTCCCAGGTTTTGCATTGTTGATACCTTAATTCAAATCGCTTGAAGGGCAAATGGCTGGAAGGCTATCCACCAACCATTTTGCCCTTAATCCTTTATGGCGCCACCCGTTCCATCCCCTCATGCACAATCTCAAGGGTTTCGATGGCCACCTCATTCCCCTTGGCGGTGAGGGTTGGCGGAGTATACTTGGTTGGCCAGGCCTGGATAAAGTTCCAACGGGCGACATCGCTCCCTTCCTCATCAAGCACGATAACGGAAATGTTTTTCCGCTCTACCTTGCCCAGGAACCCTGCTCTATGCCACTTATAAAGTTCCATAGAGGAGTCTGTGATGCCCCACTTCAGAGTCAGGTTGCCATATTTGGTGAGACCTGACAATTTGCGCACGGTAGGTGTCTCATTGCCTTCTCTGTATTCGACCACATCCACGGTGGTATCAAACCCTGAAGCATCGCTGAATCCTGCTTGTTGAATGCCGTCAATTTCTAACCGATATCGAAAATTGCGATAAGGGTCATTCCTCTCTCCTTGTGCCATGATTATTGTCTCCTTTCTATTCTTACCTTATTTTTCAAGGTTCAAATCATCATCTACTCATTATTTACCGTCTGGCAGTTCTGTTACTCTGTCGCGCTGCCTGTCAACTGGGCGATGCGGAAGATGACGAATTCTGCTGGCCTCACCGGTGCAACTCCGATGAGGATAATCAGCCTACCATTATTAATATCGTCCTGAGTCATGGTCGTTTCATCGCATTTGACAAAAAACGCCTCTTCTGGCGTGTTTCCAAACAGAGCTCCATCTCTCCAGACTCTGGTCAGAAATTCCGTAACTGTCGCGCGCACCCGCACCCAGAGTTTGGGGTCATTCGGCTCAAAAACGACCCACTGTGTACCTTCGTCAATGGATTCTTCCAGAAAGAGGAATAATCGCCGAACGTTGACGTATTTCCAGAGAGTGTTGGTCGACAAAGTACGAGCCCCCCAGACGCGAATTCCTCTTCCAGGGAAAACGCGGATGACATTCACACCTCTCGGATTCAAAATATCCTGTTCTCCCTTGGTAATCTGAAATTCCAGCTCAACAACCCCTCGCGGAGTTTCATTCGCTGGCGCCTTGTGTACTCCTCTTTCCGTATCGCTACGGGCGTAAATCCCCGCTATATGACCGCCAGGTGGAATCAGACGCTGCAATCCAGCTTCTGGGTCGATTACTTTAATCCAGGGATAGTAGAAAGCTGCATATTGTGTATCGTTGCTACTACGTGGGTCTAACGCGGGAACGCTTGCCGAGCCTTGTGCGGCGTCGATAATCGCGAAGCGGTCTTTGAGTGTTTCACAATGCGTAATCAAAGCCCCGACGAGACCGGCAACAGGTTGAGCATTGGGCGCATAGACGATTGAAATATCGTCAATTTCTGCAAAACCAGTCAACCCTTTGCGGTTTCCTGGGGTATTTGTATCTGTCCTCTCGTAATCGGAAAGTACTAAAGTACCAGTCCCATCGCTACCGTCAGCGAGGTAAGTGAGCCAGAAGAGCCGGTAGACAGAGGTATTATCGGGCACGGTTGTCCAGTTCGAATCCACTGTTGCCAGCCTGTTGGTTCCGTCATAGTCCGTGATTGTACGAAGCTGGCCGCTTCCTGTTCCTGAAGTAATCTCAATTCGCATCCCGTTGTAAGCATTATCCATTGATGAGGCAGTGTTGGCAAGCGTGATAGTCGTCGCAGCTCCACCTTGAGCTGTGCCGCTATGCCCAACTTCAGGCATTACTCCTGAATCCCCAGCTTTTTGGGATAGTTTAATCAAGTTCGATATTCCATTGACCCTTTTTTCGTAATAATCCGGTGAGGTTTCGGTGACGGAGAGATTATCAAAGGACTCAGTCGCCGTAGGCCGTGGTTTGGTCTTCAGGTCAGTTTCTGGGTCATAAAGGGTAGTGGGCGCTTCCTTCCAGTAAAAGACACTCAACTTAAAACCACCAAAGGTCCCTGAGGTAACCTTTACTGCAACTCGGTTCCCCCAACTACCTTCGCCGACAGCATCCACAGTCAAAGCGTTGTTGCCTTCCGCTGTCAACTTCAACCCGGCAGTAGTCGCGGTAGCGGTCCCTGCCTTGACGATTCGGCCGATGTAGCATCTTTGCCCGCCATTGGCAAAAAATCCTTCCACTGCATAAGGAAGGTATTTGTCGGCGCCGAAGTAACTCCCAAAAACCCGTTGGTACCCCAGCCAGCTTGTTACCAATTGTGGTATCGTCGGTCCCCGTTCCGCTTCGCCTAAAAACCCAGCCGTGCTGGTACTCACTCCTTCAATGGGCTTCGCGCCGATTTCAATTTCTTCGATGTAAACTCCCGGTGACAAATATTCCGGCATTGTTCTCATCTCCTTATTGAGGTTGAATATTTTCTATAAATGTAGAAGTGGTTTTACTTTCCTCCACTTCAATCTGTACCCTTTTCCTTCTATAGTCAGGGTGGGTAGTTTCTAAAACTAAGATTGGGTTCCCATTGCCTTTGACAAATCTTTTTTTGTTGACTTTGATTACGTCCTCTTCTGTCAGCCCCGTGAAATATAGAACAAATTCCCCTTTGCCCGTTGTCTGATTCTCAATCTCTTTGTTTAAAACCTTCACCATTGCCCCCGAGATAGGCTGTTCTTCTAAGTCCTTCACCATCCCCTTTATCAAAGTTGCCCCCGGAGGAAATGGATAAAAAGGCATTGGCTTCAACGTAATATCGACAACAGGATTCTTGGGGTCTGAAAGAGGCAGCATCACCTCCTCTTCTTCGTCAAAATAGTAATCCGACGTTACCTGAATAGTATAAGCGCCATCTTCAATATCCGTAAAAATGTAATAGCCGCTGAGATTCTGAATCGCTTGCCGTTCCTGTTCTTTAAGGGATACCTTTATTTTGCCAATAGGCCGCCTATTAGTAAAATCATCATGGAGCGAAACGGCGAGCGAAAGCGTTGTGGTTATTTCTTCAGCGAACGTCGCCTTAATTTGTTCATCTAAAGTTAATATTTGCTGTGCCATATTCACAATCCTGGTATTTAAAGATTGCAGAACTTTTTAACTTGACTTAGGTGGGGGGAAAGAAAGAAGCTAATTACCCCTCACCCTCCCCTAATCCCTCCCATCAAGGGAGGGGAATTATATAAATTTCCGTGAATCTTATGATGAGTCCCGATTCATCGGGACACCTTATTGAAAGAAGCCCCCGTTGTCAAGCGTGGGATAATTCCGAAATCCGAATTCCGTTCACATGCTATTTATTTGGTAATAGCGCATATCTTTCCGGATAACCCTATCTACATCGCGCTGACGGGTGGAAGCGATGGAAGCGGGTGTAACTTGATAGAACACAGAAGGTCTATACGGTTTGCCTTCAAAAGAATTCCACATCTGGGTTATATTTTCCATATTCATCGTTGCGAGGATAATCCGCAATTCCTCCTCTGTTCCCGCCAGACTGCCCCTAAGCACAGACCCCCTCAGAATACCATTATCGTAGAAGATTTGCATTGCCCTCCCCAAAATTCTATGTTCTTCCAACGTTCTCTCCGTTCTATCCTGGATTTGCTGGGAAGGGTAGGAGGTCATCATGTAAAATAAATCCAGCGTGAGGGGCGGATATTGGAGCGCATTGGAGTTGACCGGTCGCATCTCCTGATTTTTGAGGTGTTCGTTTTCAAGCACCTGGTACAAAAAGAGGGATAAACGCGTGGCATCATCTTCAATCTCACCAGGAGAGCACAGAACCATCCTATCCTGCTCCGGAATCAAATCGCTCATATTATCCCGTAGTAATTCAATTAACGTCTCGCCAACATCGGCTATCACTGTGTAATTGGCCATTTGTTGCTCCTTGAGCCAGCATAGAGGCCCGCAACTAACAATTTCCAGTAAGGTGAGCATAGCCCATCCTACTCTCTGGAAACTGATGAAACGCATTACGTATTACGCATTACGCATTACGTTTTACGTTTCACGTTTTTGAAATATTTCCTCTAATTTGGGATTGATAATGCTTTTTTCAAAATCAAGCCAAATACGATTATCTGTGCGACAATCGTACCCGCGACATGGAACTGGTCGATACTCCCGCACTGTACATAGGCACATGGTTCGGTCAAGATGCCGACAATAGCCATCCCCGTCCTTCGCAATCATGTATGGTCTACCGAGATTCCACTTTAGAATACCCTCTTCGATATCTTGCTTCGACAGTGCAAAATCAAGCCGGCAACAAACAGCGTGGCAGATGTGAAGTCGGCTCAAGCAATCTATCTCGACTTCCTTATCAAAGGTGTATTTGTCCTGTTCAGGGTCTTGCAAAGCAACAACGCCCATGCCTTGTTCTGCAAACTTTGCCACAAGGCGCTTGCCGACGATTTTTTTGCGCTCATCTAATTCCGTGATGGTGATGATGCCCTTCTCACTGAGCAACTCTATTAGAGCATAACAGAAGGAAGCGACTTCGAGCGATTTGCCTGTATTGTCATTAGCGCGGGTGTGGGAATACAGAAAACCCTGGACGACTTCCTTGCGCAGTTCCTCCAAAAACTCTGGATAGTTCCCATTGTCAGTTGCTACGTTCTGAAGGTCGCTCTTTTTTTGAATAAGCGAGCTTTCATGATGGTTTGCATTTGTCATCTCATTTATTTTTTCCATGTTGTATTTTCGACATTACGACTCTGAGTTATTTGACTAAAAGGGATTTGTTGAGCCATGCCTTATGCTTGTCCAACCCGGTGTACTGATAGTGCAGTCTTCTGACCGGGAAAATCCGTTTTCAGTACAGGTCACGTCAACTTCACAGTCATCCGGGATTTTGAACCATTCCGTCTTGGGCGTATGGTAACGCCACCAGAATCCATCGGTATCATGCCAGACACCATTACTCGGTGTGAATGTCGTCGTACCGTCCTCTGGAATCACAGCAAAGTCGCTCAGATCTTGTTCGGAGCATTCTTCGAACCGGACCTCTCCTGCCCCAAAAAGCCAGCTTCTTCTCTGGATTTTTACAGTAGACTGAAGTCCTGATGCACCTTGCTGAACCACATGCGTCAGTTCGTGCGCCATTAATCGCCGTCCCTCGTCAGTCTTCGGCGCATACTGTTCTGCTCCAAATACGACATCCCGCCCCACGGTAAAAGCTTGCGCTTTTAGCGACTGCGCTACCTGGGCTGCATGATTGTCTGTGTGGAGGCGTACCTGGCTGAAGTCATATCCAAAGCGTGACTCGAAGAAAGCGCGCTCAGACACGGGAAGCGGCTGACCGCCATCTCTGATGTCGTTGATGCGAGTTACCAGATTCGGGGTAACTTCCGACGCCTGACCAGGGCGTGCTTTTGTCTGAAGTTCCTCTTCTTCCTCAACCTGCTTTTTGGTCTGGATATGTTGAGCAATTACCCGTTGGACAAACCGATTCCCATATTGCTGCTGAAGCTTTAGCAACGATTGAACTTTCTGACTTTCATTCATCGGATGAAACAGTTCTGTCCGATGTATCGTAGAGACATGCTTTGCCGCGCATGCTTTATCGCCCATTTTACAGGTGATGTTTGCCAGGGGATTGTAACCGCGCGTCAGCACATCTGATTTTTCAGCGTTCTCCTGTATTTGGACTTTGAATTGCGCATCTTGTTTCTGTCTAACTTCAACTGTTTTGTCATTCATGCGCTGTTGCATATCATACCTCCCGGTAGTAGCGCATTTACTCAATTTCCCGCTTTCCTGTTTTCCCGTTTTATTCCTTTGCTTCGCCCTTCTTAAATAGTCCTCTAATTTGGGATTGATAATGCCTTTTTCAAAGTCGAACCAGTTATCTGAAACGCCTGGTGTAAATTATTGTTAAGGAGGCAGAAAATGGCTGTAATTCAATCGGCACTATCATCTAAACAGGATTACCGTGGCTACTCAGACATACCAGCACCGGTTCAGGCACATAAATTGGCCAGGAGATGTTGTGCTGTCTGAACGTGTGGAAGTCCGCCTGGCCATAGGGTTCTACTTCAATAAATGTCACATGTCCGTAACTCCCGCTTGTTCCCTCGCGGGCCATGTAAGTGGGAACAACCCGCAGGTTGTCAGCGGCGGTAAACTGCTTGCCTCCAAAGCTCACAATAAACAAATCGGTTTCGCCTATCAGCCCTTCGACCCGGTAAATCGGACAGAACCTGAAAGACGTAGTACCTTGGGTTGCTGACATGGTAAGTATTTCGTATAAAGCGGGGGCCTGACTGTCATTAATGTTCAAGAGTTCGGGCGGCCAATGCCCCGTGATGCCAACGGGCAAGAAGCTGCGGTTCGTTTCAAAATCATGATCTCGGTTGTATTCCTGCAAGGAACCATTTGCGTCCAAGGACCCACAGTACTGATTAATCTGGTCTCTTGTGTAACCTCTCGCGGCCATATAAAAACCGATGAGGTTGGATGGGAGGTCTTCCTGTGAGAAAGAGGATCTGCCTACTAGTTGGGTCCACTGTTGTTGGGTTTCAAAAACAACAGATAATTTCTTAAATATGCTTAATGCCACGCTCAAGACTTCGTCACCAGAAAGAGGACGAAGCAATCGTACGCGCAAGGATGCGCTGGACAGTACTACCCCCACTACGGGCGCTCTGGAGGCCATTGTTGTACTGGTGAACTCACCCGTGGAAGAGGTGGCGCTTGTGCCGGCCGCTCGAAGGGCATCTGAGGCTTGGCGCACTCGGCTAATTAAGTCGGCACCGATTCCCGGATCGGCATGGCTCCAATCAATCCATCCACAGTTCGTCGAGAAGTTATATCGTGGGGGGGTCTCCCGGATGCCACTCTCATCGGGGACTCTTGAAAGAAGATCGCTTTTGCCATCACCTTGCTGTATGGTATGCGCCAATTCGTGCGCAAGCAACCTGCGCCCCCTGATGGTCCGCGGTGTAAACTGGTTAGCATGCTGTGCAATCACCCGCTGAACAAAGCGATTTCCATATTGCTGCTGGAGCCTTAACAATGATTGTACTTTCTGGCTTTCATTCATCGGGTGGAAAAGTCCAGTCCGTTGTATGACTGAAACGTGCTTTGCCGCGCAAGCATTATCGCCTATCTTGCAGGTGATGTTTGCCAGGGGATTATCATTATGTGTCTGCCCAGACGATAATTCTTCAGTTTTTGGGCGTATTTGTACGTCGGACGGCGAATTTCGTTTCTGTCTAACTTTAGCTTTTTTGTCATTCATACGCTGTTGCATGTCATGCTCCTGGGAGTCACACTATATTACGGATTCGCCAGTTCTTTACCTTAGTAATCGCCAGTCTGTTAACTGGTGGTGAGTTTACGTCATGCCTTGTCGCCGTTTTGCTGCGCCACATGAGTAAGTTCGTGGGCAAGAAGCTTCTGGCCGCTGGAACTGCCGGGATTATAAGCCCCCTGGCGGAAGAAGACATCCTGACCAGTGGTGAAAGCTTGGGCGTTCAAGGAATTGTTGAGATTATCAGCTTCGGCATCGGTATGCACTCTCACCTGACTGAAGTCATAGCCAAAACTCTGTTCAAAGGAGGAACGTGTGGATATTGGCAGAGGTTGGCCACCGCCCTTTAGCGCGTTGATGCGAGATTCCAGCTTCGGAGTGACTTCTGAGTTCTGGCCAGGAAGCTCTTTCATTTGCATCTCTTCTTCCTCTTCTTGCGGCTGTCTTTGAACCATCTGAAGTTCTTCCTCTTCCTCCGCTGGTTGTCGTTGCGTCTCTGGTTCTGGCATCTGCATCACTCGCTCCGCCACCCGCTCCGCCTCCCGCTCATAGATGTCACCTGGCTGGCTGACTTGCAGCCTGGTCTGGATAGCATGCTGGGCAAGAACCCGCTGGACAAAACGATTCCCATATTGCTGCTGTAGCCTTAACAAGGATTGGACTCTCCGGCTTTCATTCATGGGATGGAAAAGTCCTGTCCGCTGTATTAAGGAGACATGCTTTGCTGCGCAGGCATTATCGCCTATCTTGCAGGTGATGTTTTGTAGAGGATTGTAGTCACGCATCAATGCGTCTGCTTCTTCGGTTTTCTTACGTATTTGTATATTGGACTGTAAATCTTGTTTCTGTCTAAATTTTGGGTCATTCATACGCTGTTGCATATCATACCTCCGATGTTGTAGCAACGTAGAAAAATGGGAAATACCAGAGATGTGGGCATGTTTCAGAAAATAGTTTACATTTCGATGCGTGTTTCGTGTTACGTGTTAAGTAATTTTTTCGCACCACGCAATACGCAATACGCAACACGTAATACGCAACACGTTTCACGTATCAACTAATTTTTGAGACAATTTGAAACATGACTTTTTTCATTTATTAAGTTAATATGGGGTCGGTGAGCAACCTTGTAGACAGAACCCGCGCAGATACCAGGGTTGCTGGTTACAGATTTCATGGCACTCCATCATTCTGCGACCCTCGCGCTCAAAGTGCTGATTGAGGTCACGCCATCTGGATGACCAAAATGCCCCCCATCCTCTGGCCCAGATGCCTCCCTCATCCTCGAATGTATGCCGCCACCAGTCGCTCGCCGAGTCATATTGATTGGGGGTACCCCGGCAGCCGGCATCCTCATGATTCTCATCGACGAGGGCACCATTGTCATCATAAAAACACTCATTCTGCGGGTCATCTGGTGATGGGCGCCTATCCTCTAAAATGCCCCGGTAACAGCAATGGAACCAACACGAATTTCCGTGATACTCTTTCCAGCCGGATGGAACGGGCTCTGAAGCATCCAGCATCGGCGGACAAGACGCCATTCGTTGCACGAGCATACCCTGGAGGCCACCGGCTTGCTGTAACGTATGCGCCAGTTCGTGGGCCAGGAGGTGTTGCCCACTACTCGTCTCCGGCGCATACTGCCCCCTCCCAAAGACTACCTCCCGACCAACCGTATAAGCCCGCGCATTGACTGCCTGCGCTGACTCCGCCGCCTTCGCGTCCGTGTGCACGCGCACGTGACTGAAATCATACCCAAAGCGCGGTTCAAAGAAGGCGCGGACAGACTCAGGTAGAGGCTGGCCACCGCCCCTGATGGCGTTGATGCGGGATTCCAGATTCGGAGTGACTTCCGAAGTCTGCCTGGGGAGCTCTTTTGCCTGAAGTTCTTCCTCCTCTTCCTCTATCGGTTGTCTTTGGAACTTCTTCTCCGTACCCCCTGGAGTATACGGCTCTGACCTGTGCATCACGGCATCCACGACCTGATGGGCTTCCTGCTCATAAATGTCCCCCGGTTCGTTGATTTTCAGCCTGGCCTGGAGAACATGCTGGGCAATCACCTGCTGTACAAACCGATTCCCATATTGCTGCTGAAGCCTTAGCAGCGATTGGACTTTCTGGCTTTCATTCCTGGGGTGGAACAGGCCTGTCCGCTGTATGACTGTGACATGTTTTGCCGCGCAGGCATTGTCACCTATTTTGCAGGTAACGTTTTCCAGAGGATTGTCGTCATGCGTCAGCACGTCTGATTCTTCGATTTTCTTCCGTGTTTGTATATTGGCCTGCGAATCTTGTTTTTGTCTAATTTCAACTGTTTTGCCATGTACACGTTGTTGCATATCATATCTCCAGTAATCGCATACTTTGGAGCACAGGCAGACAACTTTCTAAGTTGGTAAATTCGTATTGAACCGCCAAAAACCAGGATAGAAACTTGGGCTCATTTCTATTTACCAAAGTCATAATAGTGTAACCCAAAAGCTACAGGACAATGCGCCCTCTGTGGTCGAACTGTTGAATTATCACCGATTTATCGGCTTTAGTCATTCGACGCATCTTTAACTTTCCATTGTTCCAGTAGACATATTCATCCTTCCACTCTAACTTGCCGTTCGCGAATTTCTCAAAGCAGATGAGTTGTCGTTCACTGTTATAGTAGGCTATATAGTAGTTTTTTCGCTGTTCTGCTTCTTCCCTGGAAATAGGGTTTTGGGGAACAAAAGGGACTCTATAAGAACCCCAACTACCAAAGTAGTTGATAGTTGTATCATTATCGTTTTGTTCTATCATATTTTCTCTAATGCTACCAATTGCATTGTAGAACGGTCACACAACCCAATCTCGGGAGCGTGTCTAAAAAGGCCTATGGTTCCTTCAGGCCCACAACGCTCATCAAACTTTTCTGGAACGTGCGACAGTTCTGTCCCCAGCCGAGGGTCCATCGCCATTCGCCTTTGTAGGCTCTGGCGAAACTGCGAACTTCGTCCTTGACTTGAGTGTCGGGCTTGGTGGGAACTACCAATTTTGGATGAAACTCTTGGTCAGCAGAATCTCCATGATGTGGGTCCTTGGTACTAGTTCCACCAAACGAGGTAACGCCATTCAGTTCACCCTCCACCCCGGTCAGAGTTCGCCACAATCCGCCAAGTCCACCACCTAACGGATACTTTGGCCACCAACCATAGCTCTCGTCGTTTTCGCCATTCATTTCAGTCCACCAATGACCATACTTGTCGTCTCCTTTCAGTGAAATGTTCTTTCGCTTCATGGTCATGAAATCAAGTATTCGCCCAGATTGAGGAAGCGGATAAACAATGCCCCTGATGGTGTTGCTTTGTGCTTCCAGGTCCAGAGTGACTTCCGGGGTCTGGCCGGGGATTTCTTTCATCTGAAGTTCCTTTTCCTCCTCTTCATCAACCTGTCTTTGAAGCGTCTGGATTTCTTCCTTTTCTTCTTCAAGCTGTCTTTGAACCAATGGTGTACTCTGTTCGAAAAGCGGCTTAGTTTGTAACTCTTCTTTCTCCTCTTCCTGCTGCGCCTGTGGCGAAGGCATCTGCATCACTTGTTCTGCCACCCGATCCGCCTCCTGCTCATAGATGTCCCCAGGCTGTCCGATTTGCAGTTTGGTTTGAATAGCATGTTGAGCAATAACTCTCTGGACAAACCGATTCCCATACTGCTGCTGAAGCTTTAGCAACGATTGAACTTTCTGGCTTTCATTCATCGGATGAAACAGCCCTGTCCGATGTATCGCAGAGACATGCTTTGCCGCGCATGCTTTATCGCCCATCTTACAGGTGATGTTTGCCAGGGGATTGTAACCGCGCGTCAGCACGTCTAATTTTTCAGCGTTCTTCTGTATTTGTGCTTTGGATTGGGCATCTTGTTTCTGTCTAACTTCAATTGTTTTGTCATTCATGCGCTGTTGCATCTCATACCTCCCGGTAGCCGTACTTTGTATCGGCAATCGTATCCGCGGCATGGAACTGGACGATATTCCCGCACTGTACATCGGAATGTGGTTCGGTCAAGATGCCGACAGTATCCATCAGCGTCTTTCACTTTCATTTCGGAATAGCCTCCTTAAGTAGCTGTACCACTGCCATTAATCAACAAGCCGTCGCTCATTCCTTTCCAGATACGGAAATAGTAAATATCTCCGCTTGTCAATCCGGACCAGGATGTAGACCGACTTGTACCGTCAATGGCAAAACATCTACGGCCGCGTTTTGACTCCCATGGCCACCCGCACTGGTAAAGTTGAAAGCAGTAATCTCCAGGGGAAAATGGCCCCGGCGTGGCATAGCTAGCCTCGCTAGTAAGGTCAAGGCTGGTACTGTTGATGCGAAACGACCTTGAATAAATTTCTCCGGTGATATCAAACGTGAAGCTGAAGGGCAGACTGACTTCTGGCGAATCGCAATCACGGGCGCGTTGTATAGAGATATTGGAGGCTTGAACTATTCCTCCTTGTTGAACCACATGTGTCAATTCATGCGCCAACAGCCATTTTCCCTCGGTTGTTTCCGGTGCATACTGCCCTGCTCCGAACACAATATTGCTGCCTGTGGTAAAAGCGTGTGCATTCACCGCCTGCGCCGTTTCCGCCGCCTGAGAGTTGGTATGGACTCGCACCTGACTGAAGTCGTAACCCAAGCGCGGTTCAAAGAAGGCGCGGACGGATTCGGGAAGGGGCTGACCACCGCCTCGAATGGTGTTGATGCGGGCTTCTAGGTCCGGGGTGACATTGGAGGGCTGGCCAGGAATCTCCTCGGCTTGGAGAGTTTCCTCCTTTTCTTCCTCCATCGGCTGCCTACGTAACTCCTACTCTTCCTCCTTCACAGACTGTCTATGCAATTCCCCCTTGTACTCCGCCTCCTTCTCATAGATATCCCCCGAATGTCCAACTTTCAACTTCGTCTGGATAGCATGCTGGGCAATCACACACTGGACAAATCGATTCCCATATCGCTGCTGAAGCCTTAGCAGCGATTGGACTCTTCGGCTTTCATTCCTGGGGTGGAACAGGCCGGTACGCTGTATCACAGAGGCATGTTTTGCGGCGCACGCCCCATCACCTATCCGGCAACTGATGTTCTCCAACGGATGAGCATCATGAGCCCGTACGTTCGATGATTCTTCGGTTTTTCTGCGGATTTGCATATCGGACTGCGAATCACGGTCACGGTTAACTTTAGTTTTGTCATTTATACGCCGTTGCATCTCATATCTCCAATATCAACAAATAATAATAAGCATGTTTCAGCATGCCTGATAGTATTCCCAAAATCTTCAATATAGATATACAATTCTCATGACAAAATTTGCAATTTTTTTGTCTCTTTTTCGCAATTTTTTTGCTCTTTTTCGAAAAATTTTGCATATTGGACTGTGGGGCCTGTTTCTATCTAACTTTATCTGTTTTGTTATTTATCCGTTGTTGCATATCATACCTCCCGGTAGCCGTACTTTATAATTGACCATTTGTCGTTCCTTTACTACCCTACATTACGTCTGATTGCTTCGAACTCGTGCTTCACGTTACCACCTGGTATTATCGCGTGGGTCCAATCTCAATATCCGTACTTATGTCGGCGTATACTGTGTTGTCCCCGTAATGCATCTGTACACTGTATAGTCCCGCTAAATGGATAGAAAATAATTCACTCAGGTCGAAGTCAAGCACCAGGCTGTCCTGCGGCTGCAACGCTCGCTTGCCCAGGATAGGGGTAACCCACGGCATCAAGCCCTTGCTCTCGACAAGCTGGCCATCGGCGTTCTTAAGCGTTATCTTGACCACTCCAAACGACATCAGCACGGCAATCTGATAGGCTTTGTCGGAAGCTATCCAGTCCAGATATGGCGGAGGAACGCCTACTTCGGGATTGACGATTACAACCTCTTGAGCAGAACCATTGGTTATGGTCATACGTACCCAAATCGGCTCTCCAGGAACCGGTCGTTCAGTTTTAATTTCAAGCGCACCTACAAGCAATGCGGTCATCATCATGCCTACCTTTTACACCGACCCACCAAATTGACTTTGGTAGATTTTGCTCGTAGCCCAAGATTCTATCGTAGCCGAAGTCACCAAGACTTCGGGCACCCCGAATTCTGGCGAATTCGGCTACTTAGAAAGTTGGGCTACGACTGGATTTCATTTTAATTTACCAAAGTCAAGCTAATCATGTTACATCCATAGACGAAGTTGTGCAGGTCTTATTTGCCGCCGAATTAGATGGAGTCGCAGGGCCTCCGGTGGCAAGCGTCATACCGGTGTGTGTTACGTTGTTCAGTCTAATCCACTCTGCGAACTGTGCCGCGGCAATCTGATTCGGCGTACCGCCCATAGCTCTGAAAAGCGCGGCCTCAGCGTCAACCTTAGTTTTTCCACTGAACTTTGTTCCAGCCGTCTCCGCTGCCTGAAGATTTTTATCCCAAGGAACGGTGATACTTTTAAATCCCGTTTGGTGGTCTGTAGCGTGAAGATTCTCATGGGTCCGCACATTGGCCGCAAAAGCGCTATCTGAGGGCTTCCCATTGACCGTAAATGTGGTGTTGCCTGAGGTGGCACACCCCGCTTGCGCCGCGAGGCCAAGAAGGGCAAACAAAGCTGCAACATTTGCTTTTGTGGTCGTGGTTGACCACGGTCCGTTGGACGGCACTCGCATCGTGAAACTGGCCTCATTGGTTGGCACGCTGACGACCCAACTATCCATGTTCATGCTGACCGGGTTAAAAACCGTCAGTACTATCGGTACCTTCATCGCTTTTTGGGCCTCTGCGGCACTCAAAATCTGTGCTCCGTTCAGCGTCGGCGGCGTAAAACCGGCGTCCATATTACCAGCGATGACATGCGCTGCCATATTGGTCGTTGCGTTTACCGTGCCGGCCACAAAATTAGCGGCTCTCTGGATGGCCGGAACGTTACTGGCGCTTATTCCCGGTGTTAAAGTCTGGTTAGCGACAGCCTGCGCGGTTAGAGACGGCTTTGTAGTGACCTTAAAAGGCTCATCATCAAGACTTACACCGCCTGCGGTTGCGATACTCGCATGAAAGCCCGACGCCCTATTTTCCCCTTGCCGCCAGCGAGTTTTCGTTCCGGAGTCGGAATCCTGATGCGGATTCCTGATGCCTTTTCGCGCAGGCGCGCCCCCGTTCTGCTGAACTACATGCACCAATTCATGTGCCAGCAGGTGCTTTCCTCTGCTGGTTGCTGGCTCATACTCTCCAGCCCCGAACACGATATTCCGTCCCATGGTAAAGGCCCGCGCGTTCACCACGTGTGCAGCTTCAGCCGCTTGAGAGTCCTTGTGCACCCGCACCTGGCTGAAATCATAGCCAAAACGCGGTTCAAAGAAAGCACGGTCAGAATCGGGAAGTGGCTGACCACTACCTCTGATGACGTTGATGCGAGATTCCAGATTCGAATTGACTCCCGCTATCTGGTCGGGGAGTTCTTTTGCCTGAAGCTTTTCTTCCTCTTCTTCAATAGGCTGTCTTTGAACCATCTGGATTTCTTCCTCTTCTTCTATTGGCTGTCGCTGCATTTGTGGTTCTGGCATCTGCATCACCTTTTCCGCTACTCTATCCGCCTCCTGCTCATAAATGTCCCCCGGCTGACTGACTTGCAGCTTAGTTTGGATAACATGCTGAACAATGACCCGTTGTACAAACCGATTCCCATACTGCCGCTGGAGCTTTAGCAACGATTGGACTTTCTGGTTTTCATTCATGGGGTGGAACAGTCCTGTTCGTTGGACTACAGAAACATGCTTTGCCGCGCATGAATTATCACCTATCCGGCAGGTTATGTTTTCCAGGGGATGAGAATGGTGCTTTACGCCTAATGATTCTTCAGTTTTTTGGCGTATTTGCATATTGGACTGTGAATCGCGTTTCTGGCTAACTTGAGTTGTTTTATGACGCTGTTGCATTTCACACCTCCGAATGATAGGTGAGACGGAATAACATAATTATCGGCATGTTTCAGAAAATAGTTTACAATTTAAGACCGTGATGTGTAATGCGTAATTTTTGCGCAAATTTGAAACATGCCTCAATTTTCTATAAGTAATGTTTTATGTTCTTGGCGCTGTCGAAGCTAAGAGTGGACAATTCTGTGGTATCCTATCAGAAAAACATCGCTCCGTTGAATTCCTTGGTCTGATCGATACCATGTTAGAGGTATGGCCAGACAACGAGTTGTATATGGTGATGGACAACTACATCATTCACCAAAGTGAGATTACTTACTGCATTGTTATTCTGTCAATTTTGTCCAGGCTACACTGGAGAACTGAAAAGGACTTCCCATAAGTTTGAAGGAGCGCCACCCCAGTGCCAGAATCCATAACCAGGGAAACCATACTCTCGGATGAGATGCATGAATACTAACGCCCTTTCCGCACAGGCTGAAGCTGAAGCGCATCCGCCTCCGTCTCCAAGCCATCCAGCGCCAACTGGAACGAATGGTATGGTTAGCATCGAATTTGCATTTATAGCACGTTCTAAGCGATTTCGCACACTCGGACTCCCGCCGTAATACACTTGAGGAGCGTTGACATGGGCATAGCGTGCAAATTCCTCGAAAGGAAAGCCTGGGAAGTTGTGCGGAATATCGTGGCTACATATAGCCAAACTTAGACCGGAGGCGCCCAATAATTCACGCAACGTTTTTGCGTATGCGGACGCTTCCTCAACGCCTCCCTGAAAGAAGGAGTTTCCTTCAGGTTTTTCTGCGTCCATCAGAATCCCCTTTACCTTTAAATCTTTGGCTAAATCTGCAACGATTTGCGCCTCATTTTCTGCGATAGCCACTGTTTTACATCGTGGCTCATGCCAACCCCATACCGTTATGCCTTCAGCCATCAGCTTATCGCGGACTGAATTGAAATCCTCACTCAGGTTCTGATGGTATGGGGATGTTCCGACAGCAATCTTAATCCAAACTGAACTCAATTTAGCCATCTTCGCTTTGCTGACAAAGTTGTTTATCCCCATCTCGGCTGTTAAAACAGGTTTCAATTTCCAAATAAACATATTTCGGCCAGTGATTGGATTCGTTTTCATAAAAATCTCCTTGTTGATTGCCTCGGCGGTTTTGGGTCCGACAATGCCATCTTCTTTTAATCCTTTATCTTTCTGAAATTTTTTGACAGCCTCCTCGGTTCTCGGACCGAACTTACCATCAATCGGGCCAGGGTCATACCCAAGAGCCTTGAGTTCCTCCTGGAGGCGTTTTACGTCTTCGCCTTCTATGTCCCTCTTCAAATTCCGAATAATCTTCATTGTTTGAACTCTCCTTTCTTACGGCATACTTTTTCAATCACCTTCGCCTTAACCCTACGGCATTGCCATAGGGTTAAGTGAAGCTAAACTGCTCCTCATAGAGAAAGCCTGCTGAAATGGTTGAAAACTTTTATCCCAGCGCCCCATTCCAGACCTCAAACCTCTTCCTCTCATCTGTTTCTTTATCAACTCTTTCATTATCAAGGTAGAAGGCAATAAAGGTCATGACATGCCAGCTTAAAAACTCTTGATTTTCTACATCGTAGGCAGTCCTCACATGTATCTTCCTCCATGTCCCAGTGTTGAAATAGGACTTCTGCATGGTTCCTCCTGGCATGGGCACTATATCCAGAGGCTGGATTCCATAATTGTGCGTATGGCCGTAGATAACAAACTCTGCCTCGTTTCTCCGCATCTGCTCCTCATGGAAGGCCTTATCCCTGTAATCATCCTCTGTCCTTTGGAATTTTCTTAAGGATAAGGGAAGGTTGGCAATATCTTTAAGGGAAAAATGCTTACTGATGCTTAGTCCCCACTGCAAAGCATCCACTATATCTATTCGCCACGGCTTATCATGTTCCTTTACAAAATCTATCTTAAGAAAGTCATCCACAAGGCCGTTCCATACCTCCTTGACCTGCTCTCCAACTTCCACAGACTTGCCCTTACGGCACGCTCCCTGAATCCACAAAGGTATATCTATAAGGGGTCTAACATTATCAATCTCCTTAAGTTGAGATATTAGTTGGGGGTCTGTAGCAACGACAGTGGTATTTTCGACAGCATTGGGGAACTTGTTTAACAGGTCTATAACTATGGCGTCCCCCAAGGAAGATGCATCTCTATTACCGTCGAAGTTGAAGGGGTCATATATATCCCCATGACGGGCAAAGACATTATAGCATTCCCAGAATTTTTCGGTTAAGAAGGGGTTGCTTTGATATTGGTCGGGAGTATCCGTTCCAAGAAACTTTGCTATCTCCACCCTTGTTTCTGGGTAGCGATTTATCAACCAGTCATGGTTTCCTACAATATAGGTAAACTCTACAGGCACTTCCTTTCCTGCCATCTTTTCTTTAAACTCCTCAAGGTGTTTCATAGATGCCTGGTTGGTGGGGTTGTTGCAAATCCTTTTGACGACCTCTGCAGTATAGTCTTTAAGACCCTTTCCTTCCCTATCTTTCTCTTCAGGCTTAGACCATGGGCGGATGTTGTTAGACTTGAGCCAGTAGTCTGACCTTATAACATCGAAGATATCACCTAAAAGAACCACATCAAGCTCTTTCGCCTGGGCTGTATCGGCCATATCTTCCAGATAAAGGACAAACTTCTCAAAGGCCCCTGAGTTTATAGTTTCACCTGATGTTCCATCGGTTAAATGTATGTCGCTTATAAAGACTAACATTGTTTTCTTCCTCCTTGTATACTAAGTAATGATTTTTATTTTGAACATTTGAATTGTCTTCTGAGGCATCTCACACCTCCGATGTCAGCAAATGATAGTACTTCCCAAAATCCTCCTCCCTACACAGCTTCCCCATCTTCTGAAATTCTCTTTTGACAGCGTGGATGATGTGCTTCATGGAAATCGTTTGTCCATCCTCCGCCGCCAGGAAAGCCGCGCATAAAACAATATTTTTGATGTTGCCGCCTGTTATCTTAAACTGTTTAGCCAGATAGTCGAAGTCAATATCCTCTCCCCTAGGTGCTTCGGGTGGAAAAGTAATTTCCCAGATGCGGCGTCTGTCGTCTCTATCGGGGAAAGGGAACTCCACACTGAATCGCAGCCGACGGACGAAAGCTTCGTCCATGTTTTTGCGCAGATTCGTCGCCAGGATAGTGATGCCTTCATATTCCTCCATCTTCTGCAGGAGGTAGCCAATCTCGATGTTGGCGTAGCGGTCATGCGCGTCTTTGACCTCGGAACGTTTGCCGAAGAGGGCGTCTGCCTCATCAAAGAAAAGGATAGCATTGCTGGTTTGCGCTTCTGTGAAAATCTGATTCAGGTTCTTTTCCGTCTCGCCGATATACTTGCTGACGACCTGGGAAAGGTCGATTTTGTAAAGGTCAAGCTGTAGTTCATTTGCCATGATTTCCGCCGCCATCGTCTTTCCGGTGCCCGAGGGGCCGGAAAACAGGGCGTTCAACCCCTTTCCCAAAGATAATTTTCGCTCAAACCCCCACTCGCCATATACCAATGGGCGATATTTTAGGTAATAACACATCTCACGCAACTGCGCCTTTTGGTCCGGCGGCAGGATGATGTCACCCCAGGTATATTTGGGCTGAATTTTTTGCGTAAGGCGACGCAGATTCTGATTCGATTTCGCCCGACAAGCAGTGTAAAGGTCCGACATTTTAATCTTTCCATCTGCTGGATTACGCCAGAGCGCGATGTTCCGCGCTTTGATGACCGCATCGTTTATCTGACCGCCGCTGAACTGAAATTTGTTTGCAAGCTCGTCTGCATCCACTTCATCAGAAACCGGAAATCCACTGCTTGTCAAGGCGGCATCCCACCATGTTTTTCTCAGCGCGTAAGAAGGCATCGGAAATTCAACCGTGATGAAAAGATGTTCTTTAAATTCCCCAATCGGTTCCCACGGCGTCTCACTATCAAGGAAGGTCAAAAGGGAAAATGCCTCAAAAGCCTTGAACAGTGCCAGCAGATGCGCCCGCTTCTGTTCGCTACGTTCAGCAGTTACTTCGTGAACCGCTTCAGGTTCTATGAGTCTTGCAAAACCTTCCAGATAAATCGCCGCGGGTAGTAATAATGCTTCCCGGAATAGCAACCACACGGCTTCCTCAAAAGGAATGCGGCCATTAAGCATTCCCGCGACATCGGCGATAACCATCTGGAGCTTTAGCTCCTGACAGAGCGTTTCCGCCATCGCTCTTTTCCCTGTTCCGTAATTTCCATGAAACAAGTATATCAGTTTCTCACGCGCTTGTTGCGATTGCTGAAAGTACCATTGGTTTAAAGAGCGCAATCGGACTTTCAGTTCTTCGGTCGTTTGCACCTGCTCCCAGGTTGTCTGAGACCTGCCTTCTGCGAAAGCGGGAGGTTGCGCCAACCTCGCAAAAAAATCAATCTTTTCATCAAGTTGCCCAATCCCCAGAATAAAATTGACGATACGGTTGTTCAGTTTTAAGGAACGCGATAAAAGAGGAACTGGCTGTTCTGGCGATTCAGAACTAAATTGCAGGAGTTGATATTTCATTAGCAGCGCATCAACGGAAAAGGCGCGACGGGCAGCCAATTTTTCTTCTGATGAATTGCAGAGCAGCGAAAGCACAAAATCAACACCTGGCTTTTTTTGGGTAATGTCATTTTGCAAATAGGCATAGATGCGCTCGTATTTTCTATCAAGTTCTGGCGCTAAACAGAACAGAACGATTTGCTCCTCAAAAGGCGTCAGTTGGAACAGATACGACAGATGAGGCAAAGATAAATAGACACCCTGTTCTATGCTTACCTTCCGCTTCTCCTTAATTTGCGCTCTCATTTTTTCCAATGCTTCCACCAGGTCAGATATATCGAGGGCAGAAGCATGACGGCGCTCACTTATGTTCTCGGACAGCAAATTATCAATCTCTTCTTCTGACAACACAAGTCCCCTAAACTCGTCCCAAGCAGCCGAAGCTATCGCGGTGAATTCATATTCTTGTTGCTGTTGCTTACGGGATTGAAGCGCCTGAATATACAGGAGCAAATCCAGTCGCCTCAATTCCTCCGAAAGATACTCCCAACTATTTTGATATGCGTTCATTAACAATTTAATTTTGACAATAAAAATCAGTAATTGTGAGCCCAAGATTCTATCTTGGTTGCTTGATGAAAATGATGGTGGCACTGGCAGCTAGCTGCCAGTGCCACGCCCCTACGAAAGTTGGGCTACATAAGTTACAGTATCCGTTCTGCCACTTCCACCCGCAACAACGAGCGTACATTTTCAATCTGATTGACAATGGTCGCGATAGAGGAACCGGCAAATAGCAGCCCTACAACGAGTTCGTCTAACGTGGACACAAGCGAACCGGAGTCGCCGCCGGCGGAGATATTGGTGGTTACGATTTGGTCTATGAACCGCGCTACTTTCCCGCCACCGTAGCCCACATCGATTGTGGCGTTAATTGCTGTGATTCTGCCAGTTGTGTAGTTCGTGGTGCGACCGGTCTTTTGCACAACTGTTCCCACCGTCACGTTCGCCTTGCGCCGCCAGCCCCGCATGTGCCCAATCCAGTGGATTTCACGGTCAAGGTCATGGAACTGCCCTTCAGCAATGGCTGCGTCCACGAGGTTGCGGTGCTGCGCTCTGGGCACTGGTGGCTCAAAGGTGATGGGGATGAACCGGCTCAAAGTGGCGATGCGGTCTGCCGGGTCAGTGCCGCCGTCGTAGGGGCCAGGCTGGAGAATAGAGTCGCCGAGAGCGGCGGCGTTGCTGTTTGCGAGAACGTGGTTGTTACTGAGGATATAGTACCTGGGAGGGATGCCAACCCCATGCACCGGCGGGTTAGTAGAACCCCCTGGCAGAATGTCATACACGCAGGTGGCGATGGTACCCGCTGTAATTTTTACATGACCTACGCTGTAACCGCCTTTCGCCGGACGGATACGTTTAGCAAGGGTTTGAACGCCAGTTTCGAACGACTCACCTCCTCCTGCGACAGGATAGCCTATGGCGAGGACATCGGTTTGCATATCCGCGAGTTTCGGCGGCACCATGTCAGCCGCGCTCACCTGTTCCTTCGCCACCTTGTGGGTCACCAGCACCACCAGGGCTGGCTCGCCGGTAGGTTGACCATTCTTCCATTTGACTCCGACTCCCATACCGACAACATTTGCCCGTTGCCTCGCAGGGTCCATAAACTCACCAACAGCAGCGCTGCACGCTTTTTGTACACTTTCTATATCTGCCACTGCTAACATCATCCTGCTCTCTTCTATCTTCATGATAAATTTCCTCCTTTTTTTGTGTAGCTGAAGTCGCCAGACTTCAGGTTATTAAATTTGCGCCATCACGACGCCAAGCTCTTCTACATCAACTTCAAACCCCTCTAATGTCTTAGGAATAATCTCTTCCGGCCGTAACGAGGATTCTGGAACCTTGTGCGTGACAAAGACCATAATTGCCTCTTTCCCTGCCTTCTCCCCGATGCCGACACCCGTAACGTTGGGCAGCCGCATCAGTTGTTCTTCGTATTTCATCCTCACGGTCTCAACATTCATTTCTATCATCTCCTTAACCTTCATGTTTTTGGATATACTTCCACACCATTCGCCACTATCGGAAGTTGAGACAGCTCCCAATTCCCTCTCGCGATTTCTCTTTTTAGATCTTCCGTGCGGTAACAAGAGGCACGAACTACCGGACGTGGATGGGATTTAAGCCACTCATGTCGTTCGCGTACGTATGCAGTAATCCAAGCTTTCTCTTCCCCACCTAAGCTTGGTGGATTTTCAGAAAATCGCTGACGTATCACCCAGAGTATGGAGCCACTGTGAATAAATGAGTCATAAATGACAAGCCCTGATAACGGCAACTTGAAGCCTTCATTGTCAGCCCATTTCATGGCTGGAACAAAGTATCTTTTTTTAAAAAATTCGTCCTGAATTTTCTGCATTATAGGGTCTTTTCGACCAGCATTGCGCAAAAGAACTTTAAACTCATTGTTATCTGTCAATGGAACACTCCCTACCATATCAGCAAAATGACTCAATTGACCACTGTAAGTGCCAGCAGCATCCACATACATCCGCACTAACTCTCTTAGATTTCCATATTCGGTAGTCTGAGCTCGTCCATAGGTGATTTGTCGAATATCGTGAGGACCGTCACTATAGATAGAGATGCAGCCGTAATCTCCATCAGCAGTGCCGGTCTCAAAGGCATTAATGACCCGTTCAATAGTAGATTTTTGTTGTATTGTTAGTTTCATAGTCTGTCTCCTTATTAGAAGAAAAGTAACCAAACTTTTCTTTAAGAAATAAAAGTTTAATCAAAGGAAAGAAGAGGAAAGAAAAGTAAACTAATTTTTTAGGAAATTTAAACCATGCCTTTTTTTCATTATAGATATACAATTCTCACGGCAAAATTTGCAATTTTTTTTAGGTTTTTCGATCTTTTTTCGAAAAAATTTTGCAAAAACTTTTCTCATACTTGTATTACTTAAGTTGAAAACAAAATCACAAGGCAAATCGCTTCCTGTATTTATACGTCAAGATGTACCGTCGGAAATCATGAATAAACAAAATTTTTTATTGCGCTATTTTTTGATATGATATATAATTTTCTTGTAAAGATAAGCGCATTTATTGGTTGTGCGAAATTCATAAATCGTGTGTGAACTTCCTGATGGAGAGCAAAGCGCTTACATCCCCAATAATTGACAAGTGAGGTCAAATATGGATGCGCAATTTATTTCCGATGAAGCGTTAATGCATCAAGTCCTTACGAGAAGCGAATTTGCTTTTGAGATACTTTATAAACGCTATTATTCCCGCATTCGCGCCTTCTGTCAAAAAATGGCCAACAATGCGTTTGATGCTGATGATTTAACTCAGGAAGTTTTGGTAACTGTGTTCAAGAAGAGGGAACAGTTTAATCCGGACAAAGGCACATTTGAACAATGGATATTTACTATTGCTGTGAATCACTGTAAAAATGCCTGGAAGAAGAAAGAACGAGAGGTGGCGTTTATCAATGAGATGGCTCCAATAATCTTTGCTCCTTCATCAGAGATTCCAGGATATGCTCTGGAACAAGTGGAAATCCAGGAACTGCTAAAAGCATCATTGAATGCATTAAAAAATCCTGTAGAACAAGCTGTTCTGCGGTTATATTATTATGAAGGAATGAAATATCAAGAGATTAGCGAAATCTTTGGGTGTTCGCTTCGGACTGTCGGGAATTGGCTTGAGTCGGCAAAGAGAAATCTGAAAATTCATCTTAAGGAGGTAGGAATTACGGCTTCCGATGTCTAATAGGAAAGTGAGGACTGGTTTACTTCGTAAACCGTTGTCATTCACTTCAACAACTTGTATCCTTATATACGCGACAAAGGTGCGACAAAAAGGTTACCATGAACAAAAGAGAATTTGATGAAACTTGCGCATGGATGCTTTGGAAAGCCGTTGAGAAAACGGAACCCCCCACAAAACATCCTTGCCAAACTGCTGAATGTCTTTCTTTTTTCCAATTTGAGCAACGGCAGTATACTTTTGCACAACTATTGCATTTAGCGTCTTGTAGCTATTGTCAGAAGACTGATTGGATGTTTCATTATACGCTCCCCACATTCAAGTTTTTGGCGATAGTATGTCCTGCAAAGCGGATTATTCAACAAATAGGGAATACTCTAAAAGAAGTTTATCCCAGGCAGTCGAGAGAACAATTAATCCAAATTCCCGATGCTTTACTTCAGCAGGAAAAGAGTTTGCTGAAAAAAAAGACAAATGTCAGATATCTGACTCGGCCCACCCATTCTACGAAGAATATGAAATTTCTACAATTGCCCCCGCACCTGTTTTTTTCTGAGGGCCTGATGGTATTTCCAGAAGTGGTTTTACAGCACAATCAGTTTGATGTAATTTTGGAATTGCGAAAATGTGAAGCATGTCAAGTAGGACGGGTCATTCCAAATTGCTATGTTACCTTTCAAAAAGCTCAGAAACAGGTAGCCGATACACAGACTTCTGAATATGGTATCTGTGAGGTTTATGGCTTAAGCGCAGGCACATATCAGGTGACATTTGACCAATACCCTCACGTAAACTTAGAACTGGAATTGCTAAAAGAGAATAAAACAAAGATAATAATTTTACCTTGTCATTAACGGAAATTTTGGATATTTTGGTAAGATGGCAAGGGGGCAAGATGGCAAGATGGCAATTACCCCCTAGCCCTCTTGCCCTTTTGCCCAATTGCCCCTATACTTTCTTTGCAAAACCAGAGTGATAAATGGTGACTACCGATAATATTTAACCTCCAAATAAGGTATCAGATTCCCCTCCTCAACTACGACTTGTTCTTCTTTTTCGCCCACCTTGATAGTAGCTGAGACTAATTGAGATTGCATGCTTGGCCAATAAGTAACTTCCACTTTTACGATATATTCCCCTGGATTTACTTTTGCACCCGAATTGTCCTTTAAATCCCAGACATAAATATGATGTCCTATATCTATGCTTGCGCCTGTGACGCCGTCGGTGTCTGCGAATTTAGAAGATTCTGCCCATTCGGGAAGGTTAACCTGCTTTTCTTTAGCATAGCCGCTAAATCCAGAGACATAGACAGTTTTAACAAATTTACCTTCCTTATTTTCAATCCAGACCGCAATTTGAGGCGGCAATTCGTCTCGGAATCCTAAGATAAAATCGATAACTAAAATTGGGGTCTGATACTTTGAAAGGTCGAAATGTTTTAAAGCGGGACGCATACTTTCAAATACATGCTGAGAGGCTTCTGAGTATGAATAGTCAGATACAACCTTAATCCAATAACTCATAGCTTTTTTCTGATAGGCTGCTCCCAGCCAGTACAATGCTTCAGCTTTGGTTGAATCAGACGCGTCGCTTTGTTGCATCACCCAGTTTAAATCATCTATCGCCTGGTCAAGTTTGCCAACGAAAAAAGGCATCTGAACCCCAATCGTCCCTCTTGAAAGCCTTATCTCAATATCCTCTGGCGCAAGAGCGACAGCTTTGTCTAATGTTTCAACTGCCTCAAAAGCGATTTTGGCACGAAAGTCAGTATCTTCGTGGATTCTTTCGTCATAACCTTTTTCGGCCATTCCACCAAGAGCTGACACCAGCAATTTATGGGCTTCTAAATTCGATGGTTCTAATTGGATTGTCTTCTTCAGCGCTTTTTCAGCTTCCTCGAAATTTTGGGCATCTAAATAGGCTTTGCCTAATTCTAAGAGAAGAGCCGGATTATCGGGTTCCTGCTCAACCTTTTGTTTCAGTTCAATAATCGCCGCCGGGTCAGGCGCCTTTTTCTCGGTCAGTTCAGGCTCTTTTACTTCCGACAGCTTTTCGATACTTTTTTTAGCATTCTCAGCAATGCTTGTCCCTGGTGCAAGTTCAATCACTTTTTCCCAGGCGAGTTTTGCCTTTTCTTCTTCCTTACTTTTCAAATAACCTCGGGCAAGTAAGTCGTAAGCGCTGACGATGATATCCCCCGAGACTTTATCGGGAGATTGTTCGTAAATCTTAATTACAGCTTCTAAATCTTTAATTCCACCTTCTAACTTACCAAGAAATTCAGGTATATTTACCCCCATAAGCCCCCGTTGGAATAAGGCGATTGGGTTTTGTGGGTCAAGTGAAACAGCTTTATCCAACATCTGGTAGGACAGTCCAATTAGTCTACCAGCTTCCATATAGTTTTGGGTTTCCCCAGCCTGCATACCTAAATAGAGACCTAAATAACTATGAGCCGTCGAATTTTCTGGATATGCTTTTATTGCTTCCTCCATTATTCCTACTGCTTGCTGAATATTGCCAGATTTTTGGTAATCCTCAGCTTTTTTAATGTACTCGTCAATGGTTTGACTATGCCCAATACTTGCACTGAGAATAATAGCCAAACCTAATAAGCATCTGACTAATGACTTCATGGTTTCCTCCTAAAATAATAGATTTCGTAATACGTAATGCGTAATAAAACTTGCTTATTAATTTAGCATAGAAAATTAAACTTGTCAATGAGGAAAAAACGCATTTGGGACAACTTTTTAAAAAGAAGGTTTGAAAAGGGTTGAAGAAACCTTCCAGACGTTTTCATCTGGAAAATCGGAGGGAGGAGAAAGGAGAATACCAATGTGCTATTTCTGACAAAGGGCGATTAGATCAAAGGCTTCATTGAAGTTGCAATCAGAAATGTGAAAATCTTTGACGGTGATATTTTTTACCAATTCGCTATGAGATTTGCTTATGTATGTGCGTAGAAAAAAAGCTCCTGTGGAAAAAATGAGTTGAAATAAGCCTTTAGGGAGAAGTTTCCGAATACTAAATGGGTCAAACTGTAAAACTCTCTCGCTGCTTTGTTTTTGGATAGCACGGAATCTTTTCATTTTTTCGCTGACATGCAAAGCATGGAGTTTTACAAAAGGAAAGAACTGTCGTTTGCTTACTCGGTGGTTTACGAAGCCGAAGGTTGCGAACCGAAAGCGAAGCAATCCCAACTGAACGACGCGAAACAATCATGTGTCCGCTTATTGTGACCTACTGACACTGTTTTTATCTATTCCGATGCCAAGGATGCTTCCAAAGAAAGAGGAAAAAATTATCTGCGCGCCCAGAGCCATCAGAAGTAAAGCGAACAAGGCTGTTCTCACTTCATCAAGAGCGCCAAAGCCGCTTTTCACCCATTTATACGCAACAAAAGCATCTACTATGAAGCCTAAAGCAAAAGAAGCCGCTCCCAAAAGACATCCTTTCTCCAGGTTAAAATGTTTCCATATCCACTCTATCAGTCTATCCTTCCGTTCCAAACTGCTAACGATGGCATAAGTTCTCGCATATAATCCCAACAGCATAACTTGAAATCCTAACAAAGCAAGTAGACTGGTTAAAGTCATAACGTGGATATCGTAAAAACGTCCGCCTATCTTCAAAGGGCGTGGCAATAGAAGCAAAGTGCCGATGAAGCCGAATAAGAACAGTATAAATCCCGGAATTAAGAAAAGATGCGTTGGACTGTAAAGCAGCATAAACCGCAGATGCCGCCAACCATCACGAAAAGAGCGCAATTTTGATTCTCCTTCTCTGGGATAGTACGTAATCGGAACTTCTGTAATATTCAGTTTCGCTTTAGCTGCTTTTATCACCATTTCAGAAGCAAACTCCATCCCTGTGGTGCGAAGCGACATTTTTTCATAAGCTTCCTTCGTAAAAGCCCGCATGCCACAGTGCGCATCAGAAACACCCGCTCTGAAGAGAATATTGAGTATGCCCGTCAGAATAGGATTGCCGATGTATCGGTGCAACCAGGGCATCGCACCTTCAAGAATCTCTCCCTTTAGCCGCGTACCCATTACTAACTCATAGCCATTTCGTAGCGGTTCGAGAAATTTATCCAGTTCAGAAAAATCGTAGGTATTATCCGAATCGCCTATGACGATATACCTTCCCCGCGCAGCAGCTATACCCGCCAGATATGCCGCCCCGTAGCCGCGAATCGGCTGATGGACAACCCGTACGCCGAGGCTTTCGGCTATCTCAACGGAGCTGTCCTTAGAACCATTGTCGGCGACGATGATTTCTCCTGAAACGCCCATTTTTTTCAAATCGGCCCGGGCTTTCTGGATGCAGGCGGCAATTGTGGCTTCTTCGTTGAGGCAGGGCATGACGATTGAAAGTTCAACCGGGAAATTATTGTCCATTTTGTTTTCCTTGAACCACCAGGACCAATCCATCCCAGATTTGTTCGAAATCGGAGACTATCATCTTCGATTTGTGATTGTTATCAATAACCGTCAGATAAGGGGGTTCGTAAGTTGAGACAACGACGAAATGATTTCCTTTCACGTGGGCAATCAATGGCAATGGCGTCTGAGAAAATTCCTCCAAATTGAGTTGATACCCAACAGCTTTAAGCCCTTTGGCTTTTACCGCCTGGGCAAGACCATACATTGAGGTCAAACCGTTTTCATCCATCCCTGAGAGCACGGCGAGTTCTGTCTCATTTGCCGGTTCCCCAATGAGCTCAAGAAGGATTGCCAGGGCACGAGGGCCACAGCCAATCGACTGATTCACGGAAATCGGGTTTGAAGGGCTCATCGTCCCATGATGCGGTTGATAGAAGAGTACGATGATTAAGATGACCCAAAAGATTACATTGATACGCGTATGAGTGAACATTGAGCTTATTCTTCTAAACATATCCTTATGGAGATAGAGTAGCGGAAGTCGGCGCATCAAGTTGCAAGTAATCAGAAACTGTCTGAATCTCCGGCGGATAATGAGTCTTCCAAATTTTGACCGTTGTATTCTTGTGCTTTCCGGTAGGATAAACGAGTTGAAAAGAATCGCTTGACCCATTGAGTAAAAAAAGCTTAACGAGCAAGGAGCGACGCGCTGTCTGAGGCAGATATATCGCAGAGATAAATTTTGTTGCGTCGTTAGATTCCGAAGGTTTAAGAAGCAGACACCCCGGCAAATCCGCGTCAGGGAAACGCCAGCTTTTGCCATTGAAGCAGACTTCAGCAATCGTGAGTTTGAGCCGCTGATTCTGGTAGATTACGTTTGCCTCTGGCTTGCCAAAGGCAATCTCTTTTTCTCTGATGATGGGAACCGAAACATCGGTGAGAAAAACACTTCGTCGCGGATAGCGTTGCCCGTTGAGCTGAAGCTCATCATCAACAGGGATGCCGATTGAATGATGAAAATTGATGGTGTCGCGAGCCGATGAGTTTGGATATACCATCATGGTATTTATCGAACAGCGTCGGTCTTCTTTTTCATTGGAACCAATCCCGGAGATTAACCATAGGTTATCTATTTCGCGTTGACTCAGTAAAAGGTGGGTGGCATGATGGGTCTTCAGGAAGGTTAATGCCTCTAATTCGCTTTGCCCCAGCAACACAAACCTTGCCATCAAGTGAACCCAATAGAGATTTTGTTCTTCATCAATGATTGTTGCGCGTTTGCCAAGATAGTTAATCCAGCTTCCATAATCCCACCATGCCGCGATAACGGCATCGGAAGAAGTATGGGTTCGCATCCACTCAAAGGATTCTTTCCACTCTTGAGTCACTTGAGGTACAATTTCCTTCGAGCGTGCGAGACCAGCTTGAGCAAATCCATGATATCCGGGGATGCCGACGAAAATCATCATCGTCAACGCCACAGTACCTATCCACCCGCCAAGACGCGACCACTTCTGTTGGCAGGGATTCAGAAAGAACCACCGCAGACTCAGACCGATAGCAATCAATCCAATGAGCAGATTGAGCCCAACGGTGAAATGCGTGGGAGATACCCATTGCAACTGGAAAAAAGTACAAATCTTTAGAAACATGGTTAATAAATCCTGCCCACAAACATAAAGTTGAAAGCTAAGTATAGCTGTCGCAAGCCCCAACACGGATAAGCGGTGATAACGAGAAGGCAGGATGAACCGATAAATCTCTGCAATCAGAAAACTCCCCGTGATTAAAGCAACCGGGATGAAAAATAAATCAAACCGTTGTGCTGCTCGAGTCAGGATGAGCCCCAATATGAACCAGATTAACAGGAGTAATGCACGGTTATCGATTTTGGGAACAATTCTCTGTTTACCGTGAGATTGGTTATAACCAGACAGATACAACCAACCGATGACAATTACGAAAAAAAGAGTCGAACCCAAATATAAAACCCGTGAGAGCGTGGATTCTCCATTCAAAACGGTGTAAGGGAAAAAACGACTGAAAACGGTTCCGCTAATCAGCACGACGAAACCACACAGCGCATACCAAACATCAAAGGCGAATCCCTGAAGTGTTTTGTAAGATAGAAGTATCCCACCCGCCAATATGAGAAAAAAGAAGAGCCCAAACCAGCCCCACCAATGGATAAAGTAGGGAGCTTGCATTTCTGCAATGGAATTCATAACGAGATTCTTGCCCAAAGGGGAGAAAAAATAATCTTTGAACAATACCAATTTTGCAAATAACCACTCTGGTCCCAAGACGAGAGAAATTGTCGCCACGCCAATTGGGAGAAGTAACCCTATAAGGCAAACCCCTAACGGCAATCGGGAGGCATAGGGAACGTGACGCCGAATGGGTGAACGGTTGACCACCCGGTAGAGTGTTGCAGCAATCATCAAGAGACCTGGTACACCAATTGCCAGAAACACAAAGGGTTCAGAGAGAATCCTGTAGAATTTGGCATAGCGAAGCATTAGTAAAACTGCGGGAAAATACCAGAGACAGGAAAGATAATACTGACGTTGTGAAAAACAATCGGTCAGAAGATAAACGAGATTCAAAACCACCAAAATGGTTGTGAGTAGCCCAACCCCTGGCCAGGTGAGTCCCAAGATTCCTGTTATGACTCCTGAGAGAAAGACAAACAGCCCTTGCTTAAAGAAAGTTTCCACCTGCCACGATTGACAATATAGAAAAATCGCGAGCAAAAACAGAAGTAACGTCAGCGCATCTCTATCCGCGAACCCCGCCATCGTCCGAGGAATGAAGTTGGGAACGGTAGCCAAACCGAGACTGGCAAACAACGCTGTAGTGGTGTTGGTGAGTTGGCGAACCAATAAAAAGAAAACAAAAACGATTAAGATGAAGGTAACCACCGGATAAAAAATTGCCGTCTGTTCAAGCGTCAGACCGTGGAACAGAAGTTTCAGAGCTCGGAAGATATAGGCGAGGGCGTATGGATAAAAGGTAAACTGATAGGCATTGTCTCGCCCGAGAGGGACGGCTCGCATTTCATCATGTGGAGGAAGCATCCCCTGTTCGACAATCTGCCGGCTTTGTCGGACCAAACGATAATCGTCCGTTCCCAGAAAATACCTGTTTTCCAAGAGGGAAAGGTTCTGTAGCCGAAGGAAAATTCCAAGGCCGATTGAAAAAGAGAGAAGACCAAATGTCCACCAAGCAAAGCCTTTTCCTAAAAAGAACCTTTCGTGGAACCGAGAAAGAATTTGCGTGGGTTTCGACATTTTGAAAAAATGGAACATGGCTCAGAATCTCTTATTTGTGGAAAGTGAGGACAAAACGTACGATATCTCCTTCATTTGCTTTTAGGCTCAATCACCACACGGAATCCTATATTTGCCCCTCTTCCGGTCGGACTCTCAAAAAAGCGTATGGCACTGTGGAAATCTTTATGCCTATAGCCACTACGAAGCACACGAACCCGACCGGTTTCAGGTCCTTGAGGGTCTACCACTGGTTCTGGTGAATAGAAGTCATACCAATCGCTACACCATTCCCAGACATTCCCATGCATATCATAAAGTCCCCATGGATTGGGCTTTTTCTGTCCCACAGGATGGTGAGCACTCTGACGATTACCTTCATACCAGGCATATTCACCAAGCAGGCTCTCATCATCGCCGAAACTATATCGCGTTGTTGTCCCAGCGCGGCAGGCATATTCCCACTCGGCCTCTGTTGGAAGTCTATAAGTCTCTGGCCTCATCGCATTGAGTTTTTGCAAGAAGAGCTGCACATCATCCCAACTGACGTTCTCTACAGGCTGATCCTCGCCTTTGATATAGGAGGGATTGTTTCCCATTACCGCTTTCCACTGGGATTGTGTAACTTCGTAGATACCCAAATAAAAAGGCTTCGTAAGAGTGACCTGGTGTTTAGGTACCTCAAACCACCGATATCCTTTTTCACTGGGGTTACTTCCCATCTGAAATGTCCCAGGTGTGATAAGGACAGCCTTTATCCCTATCCTGGTTGTGATTTCCTTTGGCATCTGCCCCCGTTTACCGATTCCATCGCAGCCTAAACCCAATGTAAGCATATATATAATGAGAGCACACAATGGAATATCGAAGATGTGCATAACCAAGCGCATTTTATCGTGCATCTTCTTTCGAGGAATCAGAGTTCTTTTCATCATGACGTTCCATTGGACGTGAACGCTTGTTACGAAAAGTATCCCACTCTTGCCGAATACGCTTATCCTCCGGGAAGCGCTTCATCGCACCCTGGTAGACTTCCTGCTGCTCCTGCTCAAGCTGTATCGGCTTCAGGATAGGATTTCTATCTTCGATAGCCTGGATATGAGCGCCCGACACCTGTCCTGGATAGATTTCATGTCCTTTCTTAAAGGCTTCCAATGCTTCATCGTATCGCCCTAGCTTTTCATAACTCCATCCGAGGTCAACATATGCCACGCCTCGGTTATAGGATGGGTCTATTTCGATGGCTTTTTTGAGGTATGAAATACTTTCCAAGGGGTGATTGTGCTGTATAGTTGTACCCAATCCAACTAATGCCTCCACAGAATTCGGATTCATTTCAAGCAATCGCCGGAACCCGGCTTCCCTTTCATCGTCGCGCTCCGGTGGAAGCAATTGCGTCCTTAACAGAAGCGTTTCAAAGGAATCTGGATTTTCAGCCAGAGCCTTCTCCGCATATTCGAGCGCATGTTCATAGAGAGAACGCTCTTTCAGATATTCGGCCGCGCTGAACGCGTCCATGCCTTCGACCATGATGGCAATGACTTCCCGAGGATAGCTGTCCGTGAAACTTATGCCCTCGCGACTCAATCGTTCATATACTTTCTCAATCCTTTTCTGCCTGGAATCCGGAAGGTCGGAAGCCGAAGAGGAAGCAGGTTCTGGGAGGCCGAGTTCCTTAAAAGGTCCTATTAAAGGAATACCATCGCGACGCGCAAGTTCAAGTATTTTTTTGAGCTTTTCCATCCCGACATCCCTTGTTGATTGGCCGGAAGGAGAATTGAAAGGTTCAGACAATGCTGTTTTCGACAAAGAACGGCTGTTAATAGAAACATGGCTGCCGTTGTCTGGTGTTGAGTAACGTTGCTCTCGTATGGATTGCTGCCTATACAAAGCAAGCGAAACCACGATAAGTCCTGCTATCGCTATAAAGAGAACTATCAAAAACCATCTATGCCGGCGCATTATAATCGCTCCTTGAACAAAAAACATTAACACTTGCTTCGGTTTCTGCAAGAGGTGTGATTGTCCATCACGTGGTGAACGCAAGACGCCGCATCTACTTTACGTTTCTATTACGCTGTTACATTAGCCGAACCCGTTTTAGACCTTCGGGGTTTTGGAAAACCCCGAAGGTCTAAACGAACCTGCCGATTACTCCCCCAAATCCACCTTAATTGCAAGTTCCCTCAACTGTTCCTCCATGACTTCGGAGGGTGCGCCGGTGAGAAGACAGGTGCCCTTTTGGGTTTTGGGGAAGGCTATCACTTCGCGTATGGATTCGTCGCCAGTAAGCAACATGACCAACCGGTCGAAGCCGACAGCGACGCCGCCGTGCGGGGGCGTGCCAAATTGGAGCGCTTCGAGAAAGTAACCGAAGCGACTTTTGATGTCTTCGGGTTTCAGTTTGAGCGTTTCAAAAACTTTTTCCTGGATATCCCATTGATGGATTCTTATGCTGCCGCTTGCTATTTCGTAACCGTTGATGACCAAATCGTAGGATTGAGAACGCACTTTGCCTGGATCTTCTTTAAGGAGAGGCAAATCTTCATAGTTGGGCGCGGTGAAAGGGTGATGTTCCGAGTCGAAACGTCCTTCGTCCTCATTCCATTGGAACAACGGAAAATCCACAACCCATAGAAAATTGAAACGATTTTTGTCTATCAACCCCAGTTCTTTGCCGAGTTTAAGTCGCAGTTGAGCAAGGGCGTCTGCAACGATCTTGGGTTTGTCTGCGACAAACAGCATCAGGTCACCAGCTTTAGCTCCCATTCGATTGGCGAGTTTCTGAAGGATTTCATCGCCGAGAAATTTTGCAATGGGGGATTCAAAGCCTGCATCTGTCACTTTAATCCACGCTAAACCTCTGGCTTTGTAGTTCGCCACGAATGACGGCAATTCCTCATCTAAAACCCTCCTGGGGAAATTGCTGCACCCAGGCGCGACGATTCCTTTGATTTGACCGCCTTCGGCAAGAACGCGGGTGAATACTTTGAAATCAGATTCCGCGACTATGTCAGAGACATTACACAATTCAATGCCGAAGCGAGTGTCAGGTTTGTCTATGCCGTAGCGTGCAATAGCCTCTGAATAGGGAAGGCGAGGGAATGGAATCTTTATTTCCATTCCTATTGTTTCTCGGAATATGCGCTGCATCAGTTCTTCCATGTTTTCAAAAATATCATTCTGGTCGATAAAAGACATTTCAATATCGATTTGAGTAAATTCCAGTTGTCGGTCGGCTCTCAGGTCTTCGTCTCGGTAACATTTCACGATTTGGAAATATTTATCGACGCCGCTCATCATCAGCAGTTGTTTGAATTGTTGTGGCGATTGTGGCATCGCATAGAATTTGCCTGGATTCAGACGGCTCGGAATCAAAAAGTCTCTCGCGCCTTCAGGAGTGCTATTTGCCAACACCGGCGTTTCGATTTCTAAAAATCCCTGTTCGTCCATATATTTTCGTGTCGCAAACATAGCCTTATGCCTGATTTTAAGATTATGCTGCATCCTGGGTCGGCGCAGGTCGAGTATTCTGTATTTTAATCGAACCTCCTCGGCAACTTCGAGTCTATCCTCAATGGGAAACGGCGGCGTCTGGGCGGTATTCAAGATTTCAAATTGTTCAACTACCAACTCAATATCGCCTGTAGGCAGATTAGGGTTGGCTGTGCCTTCAGGGCGCGGGCGGACTTTGCCCTTGACCCCTAAGACAAATTCGTTTCGCACCTGATGCGCTTCCCGATGCACCTCTGCGTTAGTTTCAGGACTAAACACAACCTGAGTAATTCCCGTTCTATCGCGCAAATCCACAAAAATTAAACCACCGTGGTCACGACGACGCTGTACCCATCCCATCAATACCGCCGTCTTTCCAGTATCTTGTAACCGTAGTTCTCCACAATAGTGGGTTCGTTTCATTTCAGCCATTTTACTTTCCTCCCTAATCTACAATGTAATTATCATTTTATGCTTTGGATACGATGAGTTTAAAAAATGGGAATGGAAGGAAGGGAAGTAAAGGAGGGAAAGGGGGAAATCCTTTCCTTCCTTCCATTACTTCCTTTCCTCGTTTTTCCCTTCGCTTGATAGGAAATTAGATAAGGCTCGGCGATATCTGATGAAAAGGTTTGTCGTGAATCTCGACTACTTCTTGTGTTCCATCCAGGGTTATGCGCAGTCCGTTCATAATGTCTCGTCCTAAAAGGATATTCCGGCGTTGAGTAGTAGTGACTTCAATATCTAGATATCGTTTAGAACCAATAATAATATCAACAGAATAAATAGGGCGCATAGATTCATATCCGTTGTACGCTCGTACCCTGACTGCGCCTGAAGGACGGATATGCCACTGTTTTATCAAATTCTCAGGAATTACAGTTAACGACGCCCCTGAATCTAATTTAGCCCGCCGTCGGGTAGGTTTCCGCCTTCGCCCGGCGGGAGCGATTTCAATAACAACGTAAGGCGCAGAGGGGCGCTCACTTTTGTTGTAACGAAAAAGTAGCATGGAAATTTCCTACCAAACTTTTCTTTTAAAAAGAAAAGTTTGATCAAAAGAAACACTAAGGAAGATAAAAATTTTCCTATTCTGAATCAATACCAGGAATTTTGACAATTCGGTAGCGGGTCTCAACAACCTGTTCAATGTAGATGGGTGTCCGTCGGCTAAACTTACTGTAAACCCGCTTTATCAGTTTTTCTCTGTTTCTATCAGTATCTACTATTTTGCCTCCGTGAACCGCGACCCATTTTCCCTTGTGGGTTTTAAGGAGATTCGGCCACATAACATCGTAAGCGGCAATTTCTTCTTTCCACTTGCGGTTGTACGGAGTGTCAGGCAATGTATCTAAAGTTACTCCAGACATAACAAATCACCTCGAATAAAGCCTTGAAAGAAGCTGTACATCGAATCATCCAATTACCTATTTACCTCTTTTTCTCCAAAAACCTGCGCGCTGAAGACAGCAATTTCCGTTCCGCTATTTTTCCACGCGTCCTTAGGCAATCCTGCTTTTTGGCAGGTATGTTCGAGAAATTCATTTCGATTCCAGCCATATTCCGTCGCCACCTGGGGCAAAAGCAACCCTGAAAATCCGCCTCGTTTCATGTATAATCCGTGTGTACCCACTTCGATTTCTTCGACACTTGCAATTTTCTTCAACGTAGATAGCGCTGAAATTTCAATGTCGATTTCATCCATCTCATTTAGCGTAACTCTTGGAAAACGCGGGTCCTCAGTCGCCGCAGCTACCGCCATTTCCGCAACGGTTTGATGCAAAGGTTTATATGGCAACACATAGCCAATGCAACCTCGCAGTTGTCCATGTTTGTGAAGAGTTACAAATGCCCCTCTTTTTGGCAACAAATTTTTGTCTGTTATTTCAAACTTCGGCGGCTTTTGTTTCTTCAGATGACTTTCGATAGAAGCGCGCGCTATTTTCAGGAGTAAAGCCTGAGATTCGATGCTAATATCTTCTGATATTTCAGAGTTCATAATTTTCCCTTCCCTCACTGTAATGGATTAGAAACCGAGTTTTTGCCAAAAACTCGGTTTCTGCGAATTAGGATACCTGATGATAATGCCTAACACGCTTCCGCCAAAGCGTTGCCAGCGGAAACAAGTTTTTCTTCGGCGGCGGCGTCCGGCTTTCCTCTGACAAGCACAGGTTCTACAATTTCCTTCAGTTTGAATGAGGCCGCGATCTTTTTTACAGAATCCACAGCCCTTCCGCCACCGCCATGCGTGACGAAAATGACGCACGGCTTGTCGGTAACTTCTCCTTGGGTGGGATAAAATGTTCGGTCGAAGAAATCTTTCAAACCACCCGCCATATATGAAAAATAATCTGGCGTACCAAGGGCGACGCCATCGCATTCTAACAAATCTTTGGCGTCAGCCTTCAAGGCTTCCTTTATGGTTACCTCTGTTCCCGCAACGCTACGCGCGCCCTTTGCTAAAGCTTCGGCGGCCGCTTTCGTATTGCCGCCTTGTGAATGGTAAACAACCAATACTTTTGCCATGGAAAAACTCCTTTCATAACTGTTAGTTTAATTCTTCTAATTGTAGTATACACAATGTCGGGGCCCCTGGATTCTCTTGTGGAAACAAAAGATGAATTGGACTCCGAACATTTCTCTTATGAATTGCTCCACTCTGACGCGCTTGCAATCGAATGACAGTGGGTTTTGTATTAATCACTGCGCCGCTGACGGCGTCTCATTGCTTTCGCCTAAGTGGATACCTATCAAAACAAAGTCCCTGATATCTACAAAGCCATCAACAGGCGACTGTTATGACGTTTTTCTTGTAGAAATTACAATAGGCAACCCTTGAGCCTCAAAATCGTCGGACAATGAATGACTTAGTTGTAAAATATCTGTTAAACTCTTTTCGTTTTCCAGATAAACAACTACTTCGTAGCTTGAAGGATATTTCCCAATAAATATTTTCTTGACAAATCCTTCCCCAAATCGTTCAGTAAAAGCTTCATACACTCTTTGCTTTACACGTTCTTCATTAATTTCTAAGTATCTGAGAGAGCTAAATGGTCGCATCAACTTCAATCCCCCTTTCCCTAAAACAACAGACAATAAGTTCAATAGAATGTTTAGTTTCTTGTAATATTTCTTTGGCGGTTTCTTCCAAAGAGTTATCTATTTCTGGATATGGCGAGTATTCAATCTCATTTCTAATGCCTCGATATTGTTCTAATTTCTTGATAAACTCAGCATATTCTGATGGTAAAACCTTGCTCAAACTCTTAGGTAGTTTTTCGTGTTCATCGATGTCATCTTTTGTAAGAGAAAAAATTGCCGCTCGCGCAAGATGATAGTGACAATAGTAGCATCTCGATATTATACTGCGATAATCGCCATCTTGCTTATCTTCGTGTGCGTCAAGTTTCTTAGCGCAGGCATATAAGCAAAATGCAAGTTTAATCCTATCAAGAGTAACGACCTGGATTAGCTCTTCTAATCTACTTTGAGTCAAACCTTCTGTTCCACATATAGTTCTTATGTCACCATACAATCTTGATGACAAATGGGATATTTTTCTTTTTATTTCATATTCTTCGCTCATGTTGAACTTTCTCCTATCTCAATCCGCCCAAACTTTTCTTTTCTTTTAGGAAAAGAAAAGAAAAGTTTGATCAAAAGAAAAGAAAAATTCATTACGGCAATCATATCCATAGAAACCAAGAAATTTGCATCCGTCACCAGCAGCATCCCATCGGGTCTGAAGATGACAGCATTTTGCAGCCCAAGTTTCTAACTTGGCAAAAATAGAATTTTGGGCTACATCTGAATTATATTATGATATCACACAATTGAACAGATAACAAGCAAAAATTTTTAGATACCGCTGACCTCATCCACGATAAGTTATACCACATCTCGGAGGTTTTGTCAGCGAAAAAAACTACAATTTTCTGCTTGACTTTGAAGCAAAGAAATGTTAAAATATGCCATTATCCCCCAGTAGGGGATATATGATAGAAGGTGACAAAATGTCAGTTCATAAGCAAACCCAAAATATAATCAACCGCTTATCCCGTATAGAGGGACATACCAAAGCGGTTAAAAGAATGGTAGAAGAGAATCAACCATGTGCGGACCTTCTGATTCAGATTGCCGCTATTCGGTCAGCGGTAGATAAAGTTGGGCGGATTATCTTAGAAGACCATATTGAAAGCTGCTTGTCCAAATCTCTGGAAGAAGGGAATGTTGAGCAACATTTAGCTGACTTGAAAATTGCCTTAGACCACTTTATTTCGTGAGTACCATAAGCGTATTGCTTGCGCTTAGAAACCGAGTTTTCGCCCAAAACTCAGTTTCTATAACTTTGGAGAACTATGAACAGAATTAAACAACTACTCAAACTAAAAGATTTTTACTTAGCAACTGCAACTGGTATCTTAATCTTAGTTGCTTGGACCTTAGAAAAAGCTCAAATTGGCCCCACGTACTTGTATCAGCTTTTCGCTTTAGTCGCTGTGGCGTTAGCAGGTGGGCCGATTGTCTTTGGCGCAATCCGCGGACTGTTAGCTCGTCAGATTAACGTGGACGAATTAGTGAGTATAGCCATCATTGCGTCCATCTATGTAGGCGAATATCTTGCGGCGGCGATTGTGGCGTTTATTATGGCGCTTGGTTCGCTGTTGGAAGAGTTTACCGCAGAACGCGCGCGCCACGCTATCTCTGCGTTACTTTCTCTTGCGCCTAAAACAGCATCAGTCCATAAGGATGGCGAGTTTGTCGATGTTCCGATTGAGCAGGTACAAATTGGAGACACCGTGTTGGTCAAACCTGGTGAAAACATCTCCATAGACGGCGAAGTGATTTCCGGGCAATCTTCCGCCAATCAGGCGTCCATCACGGGCGAATCCATACCTGTTGATAAATTTGTCGGACATCATGTTTTTGCGGGGACTCTCAATTTATCCGGCGCCTTGTTAGTACAAACGGCAAAAGTCGGCAGCGAAACCACCCTGGGGAAGATTATCCATCTTGTCGAAGAGGCTGGAGAAAGTCGCGCGCCTATCATGCGCCTGGCTGACCGATGGGCTAAGTGGTTCACGCCGGCAATCCTTTTGCTTGCGATTGTCGTTTACCTGCTCACCTTTGACCTTGTTCGTGCCGCCACGGTGTTGATAGTCGCATGTCCCTGCGCGTTGATTTTGGCGACGCCCACAGCCATCGTAGCAGCAATAGGCAACGCCGCCAAAAAGGGCATTATCATAAAAGGCGGACGTTATTTAGAACAAGCGTCGGAAGTGGATACTGTTATTTTCGACAAAACTGGCACACTCACATTAGGCAAGCCGATAGTTTCCGATGTTTTATCGCTAAATGGAGTACCGAACAACCAGATTCTGCAAATGGCTGCTATCGCCGAGAAGTTCTCTGAACACCCGCTCGCTGGTGCTGTGGTGCAAAAAGCGCTCAATGAGAATTTTGATATCCCTAATCCGGCAGATTTTGTCAATATCCCAGGGCGCGGCGTCAAAGCATATTTCGATGGAACAAACGTGTTAGTAGGAAATAAAGCGTTCATTTCAGAACAAAGGATTCCTATTGAAACGAAAGCGGAACAAGCGATAGAAAGCTACGAAGCTGCTGGCAAAACTACGTTATTGGTGGCTTTGGACAATGAGCTTGTTGGGGTTTTAGCCGTTACAGATGCGCTCAAAGACACTGTGCTAACTTCGATAGAACAATTGAGAAAAATAGGCATAAAACATATTTCTATTTTTACCGGCGACAATCCGCAAGCTGCAGCTACAATCTCTCAGCAGATTCAAGCGGACGACTATTTTGCACAGATGCTACCCGATGCAAAACTTGAAGGCGTAAGAAAATTACAAGCGGAGGGGAAAAAAGTCGCCATCGTTGGCGACGGGGTCAACGATGCGCCAGCTTTGGCAACCGCCGACGTCGGAATCGCAATGGGCGCTGCCGGAACTGACGTTGCGATAGAAGCCGCGCCAATCTGCCTGCTGACAGACGACATCGAAAAGATTCCGATGCTTTTCCGTTTGAGCAAAAAGACCAAACGGGTTATCCTTCAAAACATCATCTTCTTCGCCATCATCTTTAACGCCGCCGCGCTCATCGCCTCTTCATTGGGAGAATTGTCTCCTATCACAGGAGCTTTAGTACATAACATCGGCTCAGTATCAGTTGTGCTAAATTCCGCACGACTGATTCGGTACGTTTAGCATTATAGAAGTTCATGCCGAAATTGACATTTCTTGTAAAAAAAGCCACGGAGACACGTAGGGAAAGGGGCTAATTTTCCCCCATACGCATTAAGTTAAGACCATTTCGCGTATATACCACTGTTCCTCCCCCTTGATGGGGGAGGTTAGGTGGGGGTGAAACGTAGGGCACTCGCTCGTTGTTCACCCTCCCCTAACCCCTCCCGTCAAGGGAGGGGAATTGCTGAGACTCCTATTAGCATTGGAAGAAAACCCTTAACTTAATGCGCATGGGAAAGGGGCTAATTTTCCCCTTTCCTTCCTTTCCCGCCATCCTTCCAACCATAGAGCGGATTGAACGGTTTAAAACGAAAAATAGTTCCGCCCTTTTACTCATCAGTTGTAACTCGTCACTTTTACATCTTGACATTTTTTATTCGAACCTGTATAATCTCTGTCATCCAAAGCGCTAAGTAACAAAGATGGCGAGGTGAACTGCTATGTATAAAACTATTCAGGGAATTTATCAAGATGGTGTTATCATACCTGCGGAACCCATAGAGATGAATGAAAATTCTCATATATGAGATAGCGGAGGGAATGGAAGGATGGAAGGATGGGGGAAGGGAAGGAAAAAGAGAACCCTATCAGCTTAACTATTACAAAGGGAATTAGAAAATGCGCGAAATACACTTCAAAAATTATCTCAACGCTATCAAACAAAACCTTTCGATTGACAATGCCACTGAACATACTCATCGGCTTGCGCTCAAAAATTTGGTCGAAGCGCTTGTGCCAGACCTGACAGCGACCAACGAGCCGAAGCGTATCGCCTGCGGTGCGCCGGATTTTATCGTCACGCGCGGACAAGTCCCCATTGGTTACATCGAAGCCAAGAACATCGGTGTGTCTCTTGACGCGGCTGAAAAATCGGAACAGATGAAGCGATATTGCGAATCGTTGAACAATCTCATCCTGACTGATTATCTCGAATTTCGGTGGTATGTCGAAGGCGAAAAACGCGCGACGGCGTATCTGGCGGATATAGCGGCGGACGTTAAAATCCCCCTACCCCCTTTGGAAAAGGGGGAAAGTAAAATAAAAATGCGCGCCGACGGTGTTGAGGCTGTCTCTGAATTGTTGCAGCAGTTCTTCGACCAACAGGTTCCGACAGTTGGCAGTCCACAAGAATTAGCTGAACGCATGGCGCGGTTAACGCGTTTTATTCGTGATACCCTCGTCAATATTTTTCGGCAAGAAGAGAAGGGGGGAAATCTCCACGTCCAACTGAACACGTTCCGTGAGCTACTCGTTCCTGACCTCAAACCCGAACAGTTTGCAGATATGTATGCCCAGACAATCGCCTATGGACTTTTCGCCGCTCGCGCAAATGCGCCGTTAAGTGAGGATTCCCCACGTATGCACGCGGCTATGAAATTAGTCGAGACGAACGCTTTTCTGGGACACCTCTTTTACCAGATAGCGGGACCTGACTTAGACATGAGCGTTGCGTATGCGGCGGATGACCTTGCGCGTCTGCTAACGCGGGTTGATATGGACGCTATACTTCAAAATTTCGGCAAGCGCACTCGACAGGAGGACCCGGTCAGACATTTTTACGAAACGTTCCTCGCCGCTTATGACCCGAAACTGCGCGAAACACGAGGGGTTTACTACACGCCAGAACCAGTCGTATCGTACATCGTTAGGTCTTTGGATTATCTGCTTAAAACTTACTTCAATCGTCCGATGGGTTTAGCTGATACCGATACGCTGATTTTAGACCCGGCTGTTGGGACAGCGACCTTTCTTTACAGCGTCATGAATAGCATTCACGATACCATTGTAGAGAAAGGACAAGCAGGCGCATGGAAAAGCTACGTTTCTCAACATCTTATTCCAAGACTATTCGGCTTTGAACTGCTTATGGCTCCTTATGCCGTCGCGCATCTGAAACTCAGCATCTTGCTCAAGGAGCTCGGTTATAAATTGTCGCAGGATGAACGACTCAACATTTTTATGACCAACGCACTGGAAAAACCCATCCAACGCGAAGAAACACTCGGTTTTGCGGGATTTATCAGCGAGGAAGGCAACCAAGCCTCCGACATTAAAAAGAACAAGCCGATTATGGTGGTGCTCGGCAATCCACCGTATTCCGTCAGTTCCGCCAACAAAGGGGAACATATCGAAGAGTTGATGGCGTTATACAAAGAAGGGGTTCGTGAAGAGCGCAATATTCAGCCGCTCTCCGACGATTACATCAAATTTATCCGCTTCGCTCATGAACGCATCAAAAATACAGGCTACGGCATCATCGGGATGATTACCAACCATTCCTACCTTTCGGGGCTAATTCATCGAGGTATGCGAAAAGCCTTAATGGATGATTTTTCGGAAATCTACGTCTTAGATTTGCACGGCAATTCACTGATGAAAGAACAATCCCCCCCCCTCCATTCCCCCCCGCATGCGGGGGGGTTAGGGGGGGGCAAGGATGAGAACGTCTTTGATATTCAGCAAGGCGTTGCTATTTCGTTATTCGTCAGACATGTAGGGGCGTGCCTCTGTGCTAGCCCGCAGGCGAAGGTCTATCACGCTGACCTGTGGGGATTACGTGAGAACAAGTATCGCTGGCTTTCTGAAAACGATGTGCGGACGACTGAATGGCAAGAACTGAAACCAGAGGTTACCCCGAATTATTTCTTCGTGCCGAAGGATTTTGATTTGCAAGCGGAATATGACGAAGGGTGGAGCGTCTCGGAGATTTTTCCTGTCAATTCCATGGGTATCACAACATCTCGTGACCATTTTGTATTCGATTTTAGTGAAATATCACTTCGCGAACGCATTTCCGTGTTTCAAAAATCCGAATTATCAGATGACGATGTAAAATCACGATTTGGATTAAAGGACAGTGGAACTTGGAAGGTTAGTGATGGTAGAACAAAATTGCGAAAGGATTTAGATTGGGAGAAGAGTTTTACACTTTGTTATTATCGCCCTTTCGATATACGACCAATTTTCTACAATACTCATGTTATTGAACGTTCACGCCCTGAAGTAATGCAACACATGCTTTTCCCAAATAAAGCATTACTTACTATGCGCGGCATTCGAACTGATACTTATGCTCATTTTTTAGTTGCGAATGTGATTGTTGACAAAAGCTCTGTATCAATAAAAGATAATTGTTACGTTTTTCCCCTCTACCTCTACGATACTCCAACCGCTGGCGAATTAGACCTCCACGCGTCAAAAAGCCGCCGCCCCAACCTCAATCCGAAATTTTTGCACGCGCTCGAAGAGCGTCTCGGCAGCCGCCCATCGCCCGAAGAGATTTTCAACTACGCCTACGCTGTCTTTCACAGTCCGACCTATCGGCAACGATACGCTGAATTTCTCAAGATAGATTTTCCGCGCTTGCCATTGACATCGGATAGAGGTTTGTTTGACGCGTTGGCGGAAAAAGGCGCGGAGTTGGTTTCACTGCACCTGATGGTATCGCCGGCTTTGAATAACCTCATCACTCGATTTCCCGTCGATGGTTCTAATGAAGTCGATAAGGTAGAATACGTCGAGATGTTGCAGGTTGTACACATCAACAAAACGCAATATTTTGAAGGCGTCAGCCGCGACCTCTGGGAATTTCATATCGGCGGCTATCGTGTTCTGGAAAAATGGCTGAAAGACAGGAAGGGACGAACGCTGTCCTATGATGATATTTTGCACTATCAACGCATTGTGGTCGCGTTGAAAGAGACGATGCGATTGATGCAGGAGATTGATGAATTGATACCGATGTGGCCGATAGTTTGAAGACAAGTCAACTTAAAAGGAATTTTTCTTTTCTTCCTTAGTGTTTCTTTTGATCAAACTTTTCTTTTAAAAAGAAAAGTTTGGAAGGAGCTTAACATTATGAAAGTAATTGAGTACATCGGAGAAGTACTTCCAGATGGGCATCTTTCCATTCCAGATGAAGTTCGAAGGGAGTTAGATTTGAGCCCACACTGCAATGTGAAGATAATTATCAATGTGGAAACTTCTCATGTATTAAATGAGGCGGACCACGAAATAACCGCTGAACAAATTGGACAGAAAGGATGGGAAGTGTTCAGACGTTTGGGGAAAGATGCAATAGGCGGCAAGTTATCTAATGCCTCCACAAATCATGACAAATACCTTTATGGAAAAGAAAAATGAATGAGATATTTGTAGACACCAGCGCATGGGATGCTATCGAAGATGCTAATGATGCAAATCATGAAATCGCTTTGCTATTCAAGGAAGAGATAGCGGAGAAATATCGTTTGGTCACAACTTGCTATGTCCTGGATGAAACTTATACTCTATTGTTGCTTAACATTGGCTACGTTCGCACAGTAAAGTTCAAACGCAACATTGATGTAATGGCAGAATTGGGTATCCTGACAGTTGTTCACATTTCTGAATCAATAGAGAGAGCGGCTTGGGAAATATTTGAAAGATTTAACATTGACAAAAAATGGTCTTTCACCGATTGTACCTCTAAAATAGTCATGGAACAACGGAATATTTATGAAGTGTTTGCGTTTGACCATCATTTTGAGCAAATGGGTTTTGTAAGAAAACCATAGGTATTTCTTCAGTGAATTACAGTCCGAAAAGAATCAGAAACCGAGTTTTTCCGAAAAACTCGGTTTCTATGTTCTATGTCAATCTTCAAACTGAAACCGATAAGGAATCTGAATTCTGACGGCAACGGATGTTTTACCTTTTTTCGCCGGGGAAAATTTGGAGGCGTTCAGAGCAGCAATAGCAGCTTCATCACATCCATATCCGAGTTTTTGGATTACTTTAATATCCCGCGCGATTCCATCAATGCCGATTTCTGCTTCTAAGATTACAATGCCGTCTTTCTCAGCGCGTCTGGCAATGTCAGGATATTCAGGCACAACTTTATGGATGAATTTGGGCGGTTCGATGGCTTCGTTCAAAGATGCCGTTGATATTTCTATCATCGTCAAGTCTGTAACATTGGCAGCCGATTCGATTGGGTTTACTATCTGAAATTTGGGCGCGGAATTAGGAGTAATTTTAGGCGAAATGCGAACGGGCGGAATTACGCGAGCAGAAGGATTGATTTGAACCGAGATTCCCATATTCGTTGCGATATCATTATTGTCTGGCAAATTGAGTGAATTGGGAAATACCTCGCCTTGTGGCAAAACAAAATCAGTTTTCGCCGTGGGAATTTCTGCAATTGTGCCGACAACATTTCTGAGACGCGGTGTTTGGACTTCCGTAGGAGCAATTAACTGAATTTTAGAAGTACGCGGAATAGGCCGTCGCAGCAGTTTGGGTGGGCGTTTGACTTCAGCAATATCTACCTCTACGAAGTTTTCCACATTACGTCTCGTTTCAATAACATAAAACATCGCGAACAAAAATCCGCTGAGATGTATGAAAAGTGAGGCCGCGGCGGCGAGTCGATTTGGCTTTATCAAACGAGATTTTCTAGTTTTTGATGATAAAAATTTTTCCTTTATCAAAATACCACCTGAGAAATAGTAGCAGAAACCCGAGTTTTTGGGAAAAACTCGGGTTCTCTGTGCTAATATATTTTGTGGGTTAGTATAACATACATTAACAGATTTGTCAATTCTTAGATACCACGGCCAGAGATTCCCCATGAGACATTTTGGGGGAGCGGCGTGGTTTTGTCCCGCCATGTCACCACAGAGGGATGACGCTACATATATCGTTGTAGCGGCGTGCCTCTGTGCCGCCACCTTCGTTTCTTTAATCGGCGTTGTCTGATAATCAGCGGCTATAATAGGAGGTTTTCAATGCGAATTTTACTTTTAATCTATCTGCTCAGTTGCCTATTCATTATTGATGTGGCAGCTCACGATGTACCAATCGACCAAACCGGACATCATATCCAGCTTGTGATCTTCAAGAACGAAGTGATTGTTGATTATACGATAGTGTTCTCAAAAGTTGCTTACCTCAAAACCTTAACTGCAATGAATACAGATGGCCAGGGCGGTATTTCACAAGCGGAAAAAGATTTGTACCATAATGCAAAGCGCAAACAACTATTGGAAAGTCTGGAATTGATGGTCGATGGAAAACCTATAACTTTAACGGATTTTGAACAAGTTGACGATTCTAAACCGCAATTGTTCAGCTATAAATTCGTCGCGCCTATTGAGGAATTTACGGCGACAGAAAGCATAGATGCAACTCCGAAACATGAAATTTCCATATACAGCAACATCGAGTTATCAAAAGGAGAAATACTGGAATACTATCTGGCGGCGGATAAGAAGAACGTCGAAATTACAGATGCGAAACGGTGGGATAAGAAGGGGCAAAAGGGCAAGGGTGAGCGTGGGGCTTTGGTAACGTATGCCGTGTTGAATAATCTGGAAAATTCTCCCTTGAGCAATGTGCAAAAAGCCGCGGAGAACCAAAAAATAGCAGATGAACCGAAAACGACAGGAAGATTGGAAGGCTTTATCTCCGCGCCGAAACTTAGCTTGAAACTTGTATTTATCGGTTTGATTGTCTCTGCGTTCTTAGGCGGTTTACACGCCTTGACGCCGGGGCATGGCAAAGCCGTCGTCGCCGCGTATTTAGTAGGCTCGAAGGGGCGAATCCGTGACGCTGTTTTTTTGGGGATAATCGTGACAATAACTCATACCGCCAGCGTCATCATTCTTGGCGTCATAACTCTCTACGCTTCGCAATACATACTTCCGCAGGATATTTTTCCGCTGTTGGGATTTATCTCAGGATTGTTGATTGTCGTTATCGGGGTCTGGTTGCTAATCAGACGGCTTCAAGCATACTACGGATTGGCGGTTGAACATTCACATTCTCACGGCGGCGAAGTTCATATCCACTCAGGTTCTGATGAACATCATCACCATGATGAACTTAATCATAATCACGAAATCGAGCCAAAATCAGATGTCACTCTGTGGAGTCTACTGACGCTTGGCATTTCAGGCGGCATTGTCCCATGCCCAGATGCGCTAATAGTCTTACTCCTTGCCATAGCAATAAATCGCATCGCTTTTGGATTGGTAGTAATCGGCGCTTTTTCTGCCGGATTGGCGGCGGTCCTGGTGACAGTTGGAATCTTACTGGTTGTGGCCAGACCAATTATAGAGAGATTTACCGGAACCGGCCGCTGGATGCGGAGATTACCGGTCATCAGTTCAATTGTTATAATTTTGCTCGGATTGGGAATTGCAATTAAAGCGCTGATTGATAGCGGAATTATTACGATAAACATCTAACTACTGCATTGTGAAATAAATTATGACTGTAGTAACGACTTCAGTCGTTCTATACGGTAACAAAAGCGACTGAAGTCGCTACTACATTGTCAAATAAATCATGACAAGTGTACTACTACTGCGCTGTAAATTCTGAATAACGGATTTGTTCTGGATTTGCCAATCCAGAACGAGCGGCCCTGGAAGGCCCGCGGTGTTCAGACCGCCCGTCGTGGATTGGCCAATCTACGACATTATGGTAATATTCCTATTAGTCAAAACATATTTAACAATACACTCTCTTGGTTATACGAGTTTTTCACTTAGAACAGTAGCGCAAGTATCGTGTCCCGGAAATCAGGAAGGAAGGGAAGGAAAGCTGTCCCCGCGTTCCATCCTTTCATTCCTTTCCCCCCTTTCCTTCAGCTCTTTACCACAAAAGAGCGATAACTGAAAAAGTCGTATTGGTTATCCAAAACCACCCGTATGTTGCGCTACTCTCAGCCGATTTAGAGCTCGAGCTAAGGCTGCTTCAGCGCGTTGTAGATTAATCTCGGGAGTCGGATGCATAAGGCGCTGTTGGGCGCGTTCTTTGGCGCGTTGGGCGCGTGCGATATCTATCTCACGCGCCCATTCAGCAGTATTCACCAATATAGTGACGCCGGTGCGCAACACTTCTAAAATGCCGCCGCTAATCGCCATATACCTCATCCCTCTCCCCTCTCCCTCCGGGAGAGGGGCCAGGGGTGAGGGCTCTCGAAAAATTATTTCGCCCACTTCGAGCAAAGACAGAAAAGGTGTATGGCCTGCCAAAACCGCAAACGGCGATACCACTCCTGGCGCTCTAACCGTGGTTACCTCGCCTTCGTACATCACCCGCTGCGGCGTGATTATTTCTAAGTTGAATCTTTTTTCAAACATAGTTCTATCCTCTGGTACTCATCATCTAATATTTTGTTTATAATGTGAATGGCAAAGTGGCAAGACGGCAAGACGGTCGTAGGGAAAATCAGCCGTTTAACCGTTTTGCCGTCTAGCCGTTGAGCCACCTTGCCCTTTTCCTTCTTTGCAAAACCAAAGTAATTAAATGATGACTATCTTCTATCCTGACTACTTCACTTTTTCAAACGCTTCTTCAATAGGGCCCGTAAGGTAAAGCGCTTGTTCGGGCAAATCATCGCATTTACCCTCCAGAATCATTTTAAATCCCTTGATGGTATCCTCTAAACGCACATATTTCCCTGGCCTGTTGGTAAACTGTTCCGCGGTAAAGAATGGTTGGGTAAGGAACATTTCCAGCTTACGCGCTCTGGCAACAATCAATCTATCCTCGTCGGAAAGTTCATCAACTCCCAGAATAGCGATGATATCCTTTAATTCTTCATATCGCTGTAAAACTTCCTGCACCTGACGTGTGGTTTGGTAGTGTTCTTCTCCAACAACATGCGGCTGTAAGATTCTGGAAGTTGAAGCTAACGGGTCAACAGCGGGGTATCTGGCTTGTTCAAAGATCGACCGTTCCAATCGAGTAACGGCGTCTAAGTGAGAAAAAGTCGTAACAACTGCTGGGTCGGTGTAATCGTCCGCGGGCACATAGATGGCTTGCACCGAGGTAATCGAACCATTTTTCGTCGTCGTAATACGCTCTTGTAACTCTCCCATTTCTGTCGCCAATGTCGGTTGATATCCCACTGCCGAAGGCATGCGTCCCAAAAGGGCGGAAACTTCTGAACCCGCTAACGTGAACCGGAAAATATTGTCGATGAACAGTAGCACATCCTGCCCCATCTCATCGCGGAAATATTCGGCGACGGATAGCCCGCTCAAACCCACACGCATACGCGCGCCGGGTGGTTCGTTCATCTGTCCGAAAACGAGTGCGGTCATGTTAATGACCCCAGATTCTTTCATTTCCAACCAGAGGTCATTGCCTTCTCGGGTGCGTTCCCCCACCCCTGCGAAAACCGAATAACCTTCATGTTCTGTCGCAATGTTGTGAATTAATTCGGTGATAAGCACGGTCTTGCCGACACCCGCTCCCCCAAACATACCAATCTTCCCGCCTCTGGCAAACGGCTGAATTAAATCAACGGCTTTAATGCCAGTTTCCAACATTTCCGTGGTGGTTGCCAATTCACTCAAATCTGGAACAGGACGGTGAATCGGATAGCGCTTCTCTGCTTCAATAGGGCCAAGCTCGTCAATCGGCTCACCGACGACATTTATCAATCTTCCCAAGACTTCCTTTCCAACCGGGACGGTAATAGCATTGCCTGTATCATAAGCGGGCATACCACGCACTAAACCATCCGTTGAGTCCATTGAAACGCACCGCACCCTATCTTCGCCCAAATGTTGCTGCACTTCCAAAATCAGTTTAGTTCCATCTGGCTTCGGAACTTCAATAGCGTTATATATTTCTGGCAGTTCCCCGGCTGAAAAATCTACATCAACTGCTACGCCAATTACTTGCGAAATTCTTCCTTGGTTCATGTTTTTAAACCTCTTTAAAATCTACGGACTCCGAAATTTGTTGAGGATTGCTCCCCTCTCCGTTGATGGAGAGGGGTAGGGGGTGAGGTCCCGAACAAGTTCGGGCTTCCGATTTTTTATTTAGCCAATTTGATTTTTGCCCATGTAGCCAAAAGCTGGCCTGATGCTTTAACTGACATCGGGCCGACCAATTCTACACCATTCATCTTTTGTGGATTATTCCATGCACCTTCGCTTGATACACCGCCTTCCTCACTGCGGGCATCGTAGTCATTTATGCATCTGCCAACTCCTATCTTCATGCCCTCAAAAAACTTTTTGAGCGTTCCACCGCTCAAGTCATCAATGCCGATTCTGGCTTCAATAATGTATCCTTGATACTTTTCTTCTTGAAACTCAGCAGTTTCTATCTCAGCATCTTTTGGATTATCTATTGTTCGCTTGCCACCCGGATTCCAACCCCAGATAGTTGGCGGGTTGTCTTTAAGATTGCCAGGACTAAAGCCAATCTGTTGGTTTAAGTCATCAAAGACGGGCGATTCTTTTTCTGCTCCTTTCCAGTCTAAGTCAAGGTCAAACTGGACATCATCACCCTTCCATATATCCGCTCCTCTCTCATTTTGTAAAATGCTTTCATCATTTATTTTCGCGGCAAAGTAGAGATTACTTTCATCCCACATCATATAAAGTGTACCGCTACAATCATCTAAAGGTTGAGTTGAAGTATCGCTTATGAACATAGCCGAAGCATATTTCCACTCTTCTAAATTGCCGTCGATTGTTGGCGGCTTCTTAGTCATCTTAATCTCTTTTAATATATCAGGAAATTCCTCCTGACTAAATGCAAAGGAAACAGATATAACCAACAATCCTATGAAGAATAAAAATATCAATTTTGATTGCATCTCATTGTCACCTCTTTTCGTCTTGTGCTCATAGACAGCATGTTTCAAATTTCCTCAAAAATTAGTTGTACGTGAAACGTGAAACGTGAAGAGTGAAACGTGAAGAGTGATAAAAACTTTCATATCACGCATCACGTATCACGTTTCACGCATCACGCATCAAATGTAACAACCCCCTACCCCCTTTAATAAGGGGGACTGTTTTCTGAAACATGCCGATTCTTCAATCGAATCAACGCAAAAACACAATAATTCAAGATATCATTGTATTCAGCTTCTAAACCTTCCGAAACAAGGACTTGTCCTTCATGTTCCTCGATTTGCTTAATCCTCAAGGTTTTGACAAGAATCTGGTCAGTTATAGAAGACAGCCTCATATCCCGCCACGCTTCGCCATAGTCGTAGTTTTTCCGTTCCATCAAATCTTTCGTTTTCGCAATAACAGCGTCATACTGTTTAGAAAGTTCGCCAATCGACTTCTCATTAGAACTGAAGTCTGGCGACTTCAGCCACGCGCTATTGTTGTAGATATTCTGCTCCGAAATATCGACGGAAGACAATTTAATCAAAGCCATGACGCAATAATTCACAATGCCGCTGTATTCAACCTCCACACCTTCAGAAATCTTGTGCCTCCCCTGTAATTCTTCTAAACGACGAATTCTTCGCGCCTTGATAAATATCTGGTCGGTAATTGATGGCAATCTTAGAACCCTCCAGGATTCGCCGTAATCTTGCGTCTTTTTCAGGAAGATTTCCTTACAGATTTTTACTACTTCATCATACTGCGCGCTGGTATTGGATTCCATTATTTCACCCCTGTATCAGAAACCAAGTTTTTTCAAAAAAACTTGGTTTCGATGTAACGTTCTAACCGTGCGCTCCAGCCAATGCTTCAGCGCCGCCGACGATTTCGGAGATTTCCTTAGTAATCATCGTTTGTCGGACGCGATTACGTTCAAGAGTTAATTCACTTATCAAATCTTCCGCATTGTTTGTCGCATTCTCCATCGCAGTCATGCGCGCGGCTTGTTCAGCAGCATTGGAATCCAACAGAATCCGCCACATCTGCGTATTTAGATGTTGAGGGACGACCGTTTCCCAGATGGCTTCTTGCGTTGGTTCATACAGGTATTCTGTGAACAGTGCATCGCCTTCCGGCTTCTGCGGCGTGATGGGAAGAATCTGTTCGACAAGCACCTCTTGCATAATGGCAGAGCGAAAATTGTTGTAAATAACATCAACGCGGTCAACCATCTTTTCGGTATACAGAGTGGCGATATGCGCCGCGATGCCAACGGCATACTGGTAATCCAGAGCGCGGAAGATATTGACATGCTCCGCGATGATATTGTAGCTTCGGGCTCTGAAATAATCTCTGCCTCTTCGGCCCACACAGATTAAGTCCACGTTTGCCGCTGAATAATTGCTTTCAATATGCGCGATAGTTCGGCGGACGACGTTATGATTAAAACTTCCGCATAACCCGCGGTCGCCGGTGACCACAATAACGCAAACATTATTAACTGCGCGTGTCTCAAGTAGCGGATGCCCTTCCACTTCCATTTGAGATGCTAAATGCCGTAAAAGGGTATCAAACTTATAGGCGTAAGGGCGAGCTGCGAGAATAGATTCCTGTGCCCGACGAAATCTCGCCGCCGCTACCATGCGCATGGCATTGGTAATTTGTTGAATGTTGGTAATGCTTGTAATACGCCGTCTAATTTCGCGTAGTGTTGCCATTTATGTTCTCCTCCGAATTAATGAGTGATTGTTCATTGATGTTTATGTGTAGGTTTTTCGATAAAAAGTTTTTCCGTTAGCCATCGCTCAACAAGAAAACTGATGGATTTCTCTTCTTCCTTTGCTCTCTGTTTTAATGCTTCAACAACATGAGGCGCAAGAGAAAAAAACACACGTTCCCTTTTGAGACGTGGTATTACATCAATCTCCTCCGTTTCATTCAAAACCTTGTCTGGATATGTTTCAGCTAAATATGCCCATTCTTCTATTTCTGCCTCTAACTGTTTCTTAATCTTCCTCATTGCTGACTCCTTTGGTAAATGCGCCGATAACGCTCTGGCATATCCTAAGCAGTTGCCACAAAAGCAATACCTCCACGAAGAACGTAAAAAACGGCAAGTAAACGACCGGCTGTTGTCTTACTTAACGCAACCCAGTATCTTCTATGCTCCAAGCTACGACGGTAAATCTTATGCTCATCATTGTAAAAAATATCGAATACTTCCCAACGTTCAACATGATGCTCATGCCAAATCTTTTCCTCAATCTTTTCACTGAGAAAAACCCTGTTAATATCCATTTTTATTCCTTTACAGGACAACCCAAAATGTCATATGGAATTGTAGACTAAGATTCTATTTTGCTTGGTTTCTGGCAACTTTTCCGTTAGCCATCGCTCAACCCCAAAGCGGAGTTATGATTATGTTGCGCTCATTTTTGAGAGATATCGGCTCCTTCTATCCCTTTACGATGAGCATCAGAAATCAATGTACTCATATTTTTTCTCGAACTACGCGTATGCCATGCAATATGTTCGAGTGTGGTTTCGATGGCGGTTAATGTTTGAGCGTCAACTTTTGGGTCTAAAGCGTCAAGAGTCAAAAATTTTTCCAGTAACACTGTATACTCTAAACATGCTTCATAAATATCACTTAAATCAACGCTCAGATTTATGTCTACTGGCCGGGTTTTCAGTTTTTCTATTCGAGATTGAATAGCCTTCCAATCCATATTGGCTTCATAACCACTCATATTGTGATTGAATATTGTAGGAATGAAGATTGCCTAAATTCTATTGATGATTGTTGATTGTTGATTGTTTTTCAATCGACAATCATCAATCAACAATCGACAATCCTATTGGCGAATTCAGCTACTTTCTTACAATCTTCAATCTTCAATAGTCAATCTTCAATCTACTTAAACCCCTTTTTGAACTCACCGATAGCATTTTTCAACTGTTCAATCAACTCATCCTTCAAATCGCCGGTTTCACGGATTTGGTTGAAGAGTTCAGGGTGTTTCTGTTCCATGAAAGTCAGCAATTCAGCTTCAAATCGTTTTATCTGGTCTAACGGAATATCGTCAAGAAAAGCATTTGTGCCGGCGAAAATGGACACTACCTGTTTTTCTATTGGCATTGGTTCATACTGGTTTTGTTTGAGCGATTCTGACAACCTATCACCGCGTGTCAATTGGGCTCGTGTTGCGGCGTCGAGGTCGGAACCAAATTGCGCGAAGGCCGCTACTTCACGATAGCGCGCTAAATCAAGACGCAAGCTACCAGCAACCGCTCTTGATTTCATGGCTCTAATTTGAGCTTTGCTTCCAACTCGAGAAACGGAGATACCAACGTTAATAGCTGGGCGAACACCGCCATAGAATAATCTGCTTTCTAAGAAGATCTGCCCATCGGTGATGGAAATAACGTTGGTAGGAATATACGTCGAAATGTCGCCTTCATGGGTTTCGATTATCGGTAGAGCGGTCAACGAACCACCGCCTAATTTGTCGCTCAATTTCGCCGCACGTTCCAGCAGACGGGAATGAAGATAGAACACATCCCCTGGGTATGCTTCTCGTCCTGGCGGGCGTCGAAGTAGCAACGACATCTGACGGTATGCCCAGGCATGCTTGGTTAAGTCATCATAGATAACCAGCGCATGACGCCCACTGTCACGATAGTATTCGCCGATGGTCGCACCTGAATAAGGTGCCAGATACAATAACGGCGCGGGTTCACTGGCTGTTGCCGAGACGATTACGGTGTAGTCCATTGCGCCGTGTCGTTCGAGGGTATCCGCGACTTGAGCAACCGTCGAGCCTTTCTGACCAATAGCAACATAGATACAATAGACGTTTTTGTCTTTTTGGTTGATGATAGTATCTATTGGAATAGCGGTTTTGCCGGTTTGCCGGTCGCCGATAATCAGCTCGCGCTGCCCCTTGCCGATTGGAATCATGCTATCAATCGCTTTCAAGCCGGTGTACAGAGGTTCATTCACCGATTGGCGTTCGATTACCGAAAGCGCTTTGCGTTCTACGGGTCTGGTTTCTTTTGCCTCAATTGGTCCTTTCCCGTCAAGAGGTCTGCCAAGAGAGTCGATAACCCGCCCAAGCAACGCGTCCCCAATGGGAACTTCAGCAATACGGTTGGTGCGGCGAACTTCGTCACCTTCTTTGATGTGTCTATCATCGCCGAAAAGTACGCAGCCAACGTTGTCTTCCTCAAGGTTAAAGGCTAAACCAAGAATGTCGTGAGGAAACTCTATCAATTCGTTGGCCATGACGTTCGCTAAACCATGTACGCGAGCAATACCGTCACCGACTTCTAAGACCGTACCCATATCGTAAACATCTACTTCTTTGGTAAATTGTAAAAGTTGTCTTCTAAGAATAGTGGAAATTTCATCTGGACTAACTTCTCTTGCCATAGTATCAATTCCTCTTATATTTTAGACTTCCGAAGTTTTGGGAACTTCGGAAGTCTGGACCTTATAATCGTTAAGTGAAACGTGAAACGTGATGGTAATTTAATCACGTTTCACGCATCACGTTTCATTCTTCACGTTTCACGTATTACTCTAATTTCAACTCTTGTTGCAAACTCTTCAGATGTAAGATAACATCAGGATGCGTTGGGTCAAGTTGAGAGGCTTTTTGAAAGGCTTCAAGAGCCTCCTTGGGTTTATGTAACCAATAGTATTTAATCTTTCCTATTTCCACCCAGGCATCGGCATGCCCGGGGTCTAACTGCACGATTCGCTCATAAAGCTCCAAAGCCCAGAAATAATCACGCGCGTCGCCGCCGCGTGATACTGATTGAGCTTTGAGGTCGAGCAAATCTATTAAATCATTCTTGGCGTCTTGATAAGTTTTATCTATCGCGATGACTTTCTCCAGTTCATCGATTGCTTCATCAATACGTTGGGCTTGCTTGTACAAGCGGGCGAGCATAAACCGCGCTTGAAGTCCGTAAGGCGCTGCTTCAAAATCCGGTTTGGCAAGATTTGTATCATAAGCGATAGCCAGTTTGTATTCATCGATTGCTTCTTCATAAAGTTGGTTCGCATGATACAACGCGCCAAGATGATAGCGAAAACCTGGGTTTTGAGGTTCAGTTTCCAATGCGAGCAAATATTCCTTGACGGCTTTATCCGGCCAACCATCATTGCGAAAAATCTTGCCGCGTAAAAAGTGCGCTTCAGCGTTGTTAGGTTCGAGTTGGACTACTGTATCCAGTTGTACCATGGCATCATCGTTCCAGTTATTCTGATAAAAATAGATGTTTGCGAGCTTGATCCGCGGCTCTATGAGTGTGGGATTTTTCTTCAGGACATTCCAATACATCAGCGATGCCATAGCAAAATCGCTATCTTCATACAGCTTATTTCCCTGTTGAAGGTAATCCGAAACGGTTATATCTGATTTATCAGCACTTGCCTCTTGATTACCACAACCAGCAACTCTGATTAAACTGAATGATAAAAAAATGATTATCAGGACTGTTTCTGTTATTATTGAAATTTTTTTCATCATACGGGTTAGAAACCAAATCTACCTCCCATAGTCTAACAATACTATATCGAAATGTCAAGACATCTTTGTCGCCAATAGGAATTGTTTTTAATTCCGAACTCCGAACTCCGAATTCCGAATTCCGGAAGGCTTGTGCCAAAAACCGGAAATCAGTATCGTAAGAGGAATCGTAATCATTAATCCAATGCTACCCGCCAAAATTCTGACAATTTCGGCGGTTACGACGCCAACGCTGAGTAGTTGCATTTTGGTTTCTGGGAACCACGGCGTGTTGATTGCTGCTGATAGCACCAGCAGGAGTCGGAAGCCAAAATAAGCGAAGACCAACGTGTTAGACATGGTGCCGATGAGGTCGGTGCCGACATTCATCCCCGACTGAATTAACTGCATTCGGCTGAGATTTGGATTTGCCTGTCGAATTTCCTGCATCGCTGATGCCACATCGATCGCGCCGTCCATCGCAGCCCCTAACAGTCCTAAAATCATCCCCGCCAACAGAAGCATTTTGAAATCCAGATGTTGGCCTGCGCCGGCTTCGATGATTTGCGCGGCGTTGTAGTGTTCCATGCCGGAAAGATGTAAATGATTTTGCGCATACACGATAATTACGGCTGCAATCACCACACCGCCAACCGTGCCCAAAATAGCCGCATACGTTTTTCTGCCGAATCCCGCAATAATCAATAACGATGCCGCGGCGATAATTCCAGAGGTAAGTGTTACGACCAGCAAAGCATTTTGCCCGATATTCAAAAGTGGCAGCATGATGAAGTAAATAGCGCAACCGGCGATGATGAGCGCAATCACAGTGCGAACGCCTTTGTTCCGCCCTATCAAAATAATCAACAGCAATAAAAATCCCGCAAGCAGAATGATAAATCCATCCCGGCTGTAATTGTCAACAACATTGACCGGACTTATAGTTTCGCCTGCGCCACCGACTTTCGCGAGAAATACATCCCCAGGTTTGAGATGTACATTTCTCAGGGGATAACCATTTGGGCGGATGAGATTTCTCATGATTACCTTCTTGCCCTTGTACCGACCTCCCAACAACTTGACCTTGAGGATACTCGTAACCGTTCGCCCCTCTTCGGTAATGTATTGGTCGAGCAAACTCAACACCCTTCCTTTGACATATTCAGAACTATTAATTTCAGCCGAATCCGTCACACTGCTGGTTATGACCGCGTTGTGACGCTGATTGTAAATGTAAGCGGCGTGGGTCAAAACCACAACTATGAAAAGAGCTATGGGAACTGTCCATTTCGGATTTCGGATTTCGGATTTCGGATTTCGGAATTCTTTCCTTCTACCTTCTACTTTCTGCCTTCCGCCTTCCGCCTTCCGCCTTTCGCCTTCCGAAGCCGTCAGCAATCCTGCTATCAGCGCTGTAATCGGTATAGCAAGGACAAGTCCGATGGTGCCGACGAGAGCTTGCACGGCTTCGACAGCGGGACCTTCTTTGTTCAGTAGACGGAAGAAAGGGTCAACTCTGCCTATCTCCGGGAAATTAAGTGATGGTAGGACCATCAAAGTCATATCTGCGCCGACGTAAGCGAAAATGAGGGTATTTGTCATTGTCCCCATGATATCTTTGCCGACGTTGAGTCCTGAACGAATGGCATCCTTCACACTGATGTTTGGCTTAGCTTTCTTCACTTCTACGATAGCGGAGGAAATTGCCATGCACACGTCCATCATTGCGCCGAGCGCACCGATAATTATGCCCGCAACAAGGATGCCGCTGTGATTCCACTGCCAGCCTTCTTCCGTTTCAAGCAGCCATAATTTATAGCCAAGCTGCATCTGCCCGAATTCCACATCGAGTCCAGTGAAATGCAGAATTATATTGCTGATGGAAATCAATATACCACAGGCAGCCACTCCGCCGAGAGTGCCGAGGGTGCCGGAGATGACTTTTTTGCTGATACCGCCTACGATGAGAAAGGTTGCAACCGTTGCCAACGCCGAAACAAACAGCGCCGTCCAGAACGGATTATACCCTTTCAACAGCAGTGGCACAAAAATAAACACCATTGCTAAACCAGAAGCTGCCAGCGCGCCGATAGCTTGCAAACCCTTGATATTGCCGACAACAATGAGTAACGCACAGAACGCGCCAAGCAGATGCAACAAAAACCGATTGCGGAAATACTCCCTTAGATAGACTTGTTCTATTTTCTCATCCGGTAATATCTGACCGCGCTTCAAAGGAATTTCTAAAAATAATTTGTCGCCATTGCGCAAAACCCTATCACTATATGGTCTGCCTATAAAGCTATTCTCTGCCGTGACCAATCTGCCCCGAAACGGACCACCGATAATCTTCAGCGTTACAAGTTGACCTGTCTCACTGGCGTCGACCTTTTCGGCACGCCCGATACACACTAACGTCGTGCCATTATAGATGATATCGGAATAATGACATACTCTGATGTCGAGAATTAACAAAATGAATAATAAAATAACTAAAGATATTACTCTTGCTTTCCAGTTTTTCATTTGACACGTAATCCCAAATAAAGTAGCCTACGGATTCTATCTTGGTTTGTACCCAATATACCAAATTAGAAATTTAGGCTACAAACCATTACTCCCTCGTCTGCGGCCAAGCCGTTGGAATATTCGCAATAACAAGTTCATATCCATGTTGCAATCGTACTAAATAACGTTCCTGGTAAAAATATTCCACCGCGCTCTCAAAAGAATCAAAATCCCAGTTGGACGTTCCATAAGGTTTCTCATACCATTTCGAGTCCAAATTCGGTTTGGTCGCATCATGCTTCTCGAACGTCGCATGCACATGCCAATCATGGCCGCGTTCAGTTTTCGGTTTGGTGTGAGTCATCCAGAGCATATACCAACTTCCGTCAGCATGTTCAAAATAAGCATAATACGGCGGTTTATCGTGGGTAATCTGTTTTTTCATCATTAGAGACGCCTCCTCATCCGTAGTAACGAATTCATTCGTTACTTGCGACAACTAACAAACGACTGAAGTCGTTACTACAAATAAAAATAAACCCGGGTCTATCATTTCGTCACCAAATGCTTCAAAATAAGTTCAGCTATCCTATGAGTCATTCCCTTTACAGCAAGTAATTCATCTAAGCTTGCTTCTTGAATTTTTTCGATGGCACCGAAATGCGAAAGTAACGCCTGTTTTCGTTTTGGACCGATGCCAGGAATTTCATCAAGGATAGAGTGAGTTAAGTCTTTGCTACGCAGCTTGCGATGATAATTTAGAGCAAACCGATGCGCTTCATCGCGCACGCGTTGAATCAGATGTAGCGCAGGATTATGCTTCTGTAAAATGATAGGCTCAGATTTGCCCGGCACAAAGATATGCTCGAATTGTTTTGCTAATCCGATAGTCGGCAAATTTTCTAAATTCAGGTTTTTCAAAGCATCGATAGCGGAATTTAACTGTCCTTTTCCGCCGTCAATGAGGATTAAATCGGGCAGGACGCCGTTTTCTTTCACGGCACGAAAATAGCGTCGACTGACTACTTCGCGCATCATGGCAAAATCATCTTGACCTTCGACCAGGCGGATACGAAATCGACGGTATTCGGATTTAGCCGGCTCACCTTTTTCGAATACAACCATCGAACCGACGGCGAAATCGCTGCCGATATTAGAAATATCAAACGCCTCAATCCGTTGCAGCGAACGCGGTAATTGCAAAACTTCCTGCAATTCCAAAAGCGCCGGATTATCCCCCTTACCCAGAAGTTTTGCAACTTCTGCTACGGGGATTAGGGGATTGTCTCCTGCTTTTAACACGACGTTTAACTCTTTCTGTTCCAGAATCGACTTTGCGTTCTTCGTTGCCATCTCCACCAATTGCCGTTTCTGACCTTTCTGTGGGACATGAATGGTTACAGCACTCCCACGCTTTTCTGTGAGCCATTTTTGAATCGCCTCAGAATTTTCAACTACATCTTGCAAAATTACTGTTTTAGGCACAAACGAAGATTCAAGATAATACTGCTCCAAAAACGCCGTCAAAATATTGTTCGCCGTTGCATCCTGAGTTCCCGTAAGGAAATAATGTTCACGCTCGGTCAGTTTGCCATCTCTGAGCATCAATACCTGTACGCATGCTTCGTCGGCTTTCTGAGCAAAGCCAATTACATCCTCATCATCGCCATCCGGCGACTCAAGTTTTTGTTTCTCGACAGTTTTCTCAATTGCTTCGATTCTGTCCCTAATTTTCGCTGCTTTTTCAAATTGCAAATTTGTTGCTGCTGCTTGCATCTCCTTTTGCAATTCTTTGATGACGAGTTCCTTTTTTCCACCGAGGAATAAACAGACATTGTGAACTATCTGGTTATATTCTTCTTTGTCCGCGCGGTCTTCGCACGGACCAGGGCAACGTTCGATACTGTAGTTCAAGCAAACTTTGTGTTTATTTCCACTTTCCTTCAATTGGAGATTGCACGTCCGAATGGGAAAAATTTTAGTGAGTTCCTTTACTGTCTGCTTAGTTGCGTAGTTGCGTGCAAATGGCCCAAAATATTTTGCCCCATCTCGTTCAACAATGCGCGTCATGTATAATCCGGGGAATGGCTCATTGACAGTAACTTTCACGAACGGATAACGCTTATCATCCTTTAGTTTGACGTTATAGCGAGGCTTGTGTTTTTTAATGAGGGTATTCTCAAGAACGAGAGCTTCCACTTCCGTATCAGTAAGGATGTAGTCAATATCATGAACCCAACGCAGAGCCTCGCCGGTCAACGCATGCGGTATTTTTGACGCCTGAAAATATGACCGTACCCGATGACGCAGATTTACCGCTTTGCCGACATAAATTACCTGCCCCTCTGCGTTTTTCATCAAATAGACTCCCGGACTTGCGGGGATATTTGATAGTTTTTTTTCTAATAGCATTAGTCCCATATTCCTATTGTCCAAAGAATTTATCTCTGAATTAACCCTCTCTCGACGCATTGGCTTTACATAAATTGCAGGAGAACCATATTTCCTATATGAGTCAATCATATTCTTTGCACCAATTCAACTACGATGCGTTTTACACCTATCTTAATAACATTGCCTTCCACGGCCAGTAGCGCGGGTTCGTCAAACACCAGCCGGCCATTTTCATCAAGGTGTGCTGTCAATTTAATCTCATCTGCTTCATCCATTGCAGAAAGAGCGCCGAAGAACTCTGCATCCGTCAATTGTCCATACTCAGGGTCGGAGAGATGGTCTAACACTTGCTCGAATTCTTCATCGCTCAGGTCTGGCTTCGCGTTCGTTAGCTGCGCTAACTCACTCCCACTTGTACTCATTCTATTCTCCTCCTTTGCGCTGTTGCGCTTTGACTTTTTGCTTCCAGATAGCGTAATCCACTACGACGTAGCGATTTCCGCGCATAAAAACTGAAGCAACATCAGGGAAAACGCTGAGTACATTATCCAGCGTGGTCCTGTAAGTCTCGCCATCAATTTCAGCCCAAAATTCTGGACGTAAAATGACGGCATTTTGCCATACCCGCCGGGCCACTGAAAAAAGGCGTGTAATGTAAAAATCATGTCGTAGCGGAAAACTGCGCGCAACATGCAGAAAATATGTCGAAGTTTTTACATCTCCTTTACGTTGTAAAATTGTCAAATCGTAAGCGCTTCGCCGTTCATCCGGGTCAGACAAATCATGCGCGATAAACTCTATCCCCTCATCCCATAAGTCTGCAAAGATAGTGATTTCATAAAGGTAGCCTTTCCCAAAACTATTCCACCAATACAGACAATGCGCCAGCAATCCACGCGTGGGAAGAGGAAGTGGACGTTCAGGGAATAACTCTGCCAAATTTTGCCGCAGTCGGCGCGCGTAAGCCGTCAGCACAGAATAGCCCTCCGGTTCTGGTATTGTCAGACTCATCAGTTCTTTCAAACAAGGTGTGGCATAACGCGCATCCACAAAATGCTCATAGAAATCTCCAAAGGTTTCCAATTGCCCTTCCCACTCTACAGTGCTTTCACACAACAGGTCAAAAGCGGTTAATGCTTTTGGCCAATCCGCTAACGTAAGATTGCGCGGATTGTGTAACCATAACATTATTAAATCCATCTGATGTATCGTAAGAGTAGATGATAATCTAATATCTCCAATCGGCATTTTTATCTCTAACCTTGATTTTGGGTTGTCGGTACGTTTACCATAAAGGCAGATAGCAAATACAATAACTTCGGGTATAATTCTCATCGATAGGCCGCCTTTCTGAGAACAATATCAATTCTGTTTGCGAGTGTACTTGTGAAAGGCGTTGGACATCGGAGACACCGACAAAAGTTTGTGTTGTCGAGTAGGTCCAACCTGTAGTTTCGTAATCATCCTTCAACCAACTCTTATCCTTGTGGGTGTTCCAGAACTCCTCTCGCTCGTCATCATCCTCTACGAGGACTAATTCCCGTATAATAGCCTTGTACCGTACCTTGCTATCAATATCGCCATCACTGCTGATAGTTTTGAAATAGATGGGTAGTTGATTTTTATCTTCCACAAAATGTCGATATGCCGTAGCCCACCAATTATTGATGCCGAAATAGTATCGTTCCTGTGTTCCATTTATGGCCATGTTCAGCCATTCTTCCCAGAATGATGTCAGGACGCATGTTTTCTCTCCTGGCTTTCGTTTACGCAGAGAATCCTCCATTCCAACCTTGAGAAACAGAAAAGGGAGTATAAACAGTCGACTGCCTCTTTCATTACTTTCCCTTTTGTTCTCTATGTTACTCTTATTCCCAACTCAGAACCACCCCAAGCGCTTTCTCCTTCTCATCCCTCAATAACCTGTACGCTTCGCCGGCTTCTGTATAAGATAATTTGTGAGAGATGAGCCGCCGCACGTTGAGTCTGCCGTCGCTAATCATCCGCAAAATCTGATTGCGATTGTACTGTTGCGTCCAGGGGAAATAAATCGTTTCAGCCGTCGGACACTTAGGCTGATGGCATCCGACAAGAGTGAGTTCCTTTTCGTGGAAGGGCATGAAATCGACTTCGACTTTGCGATGCCAGATTGAACCTAACGCCATAATTCTGCCGCCGATGCGCGCTAAGTCGAAAGCGCTGAGGAGCGCCTGTGGATAGCCGGAGGCTTCGATGATGACATCTAAACCTCGCCCTTTAGTAATTTTATTCACTTCGGCTTTTAAATATGGGCTAGCACAGAGGCACGCCCCTACGGGATTCAGAATATGCGTTGCGCCGCAGTCTTTGGCAACTTGAAGTCTCATATCTGACAGGTCGATAGCGATAAGAGCTTCGCCGCCTGTAAAAGAGGCCAATTGCAAGGCTAATTGTCCGACTAATCCCATTCCGCTTATGGCAACAAATTCCCCGAGTTCGATTTTGGCTTTTCGGACTCCATGTATTGAAACGCTACCCAATACGCCAAATGAAGCCTCATCGAATGAGACACCCGCTGGAATTTTAGCTAACGATGGTGGAGCGGCAGATACCGTCACGTAACTGGCATGGTTTCCCAACGAAAGCACAGCGTCACCGATTTGAAACCCTTCAACTCCTTCTCCTAAAGCCACAATACGCCCGGCATTCGAATAACCTAACGAAAGGTCATGAGTGCGGGAAAGTTCCTGACTTCCTAATTCAGTCCCGGCGCTAATCAAGGTGCTTACGGTTTTTACCACGACTTCGCCTCTGCCAGGCTGACGTACAGGGAAATCTTGAATTTCAACGCGGCTATCCGGTTTGACAACAACTCGGCGACCGGATTTAACCGGCTGGGAATTATTTGCGACATTTTCCATATTTCCTCCCAACATGATTGGATATATAGAAACCGAGTTTTTCTCAAAAACTCGGTTTCTGTGTTTTTCTTTTAATAATAATTATAGCATTTGGTTGAATTTGAATGCAATGTATTTATTTTCTTTTTGAGAATTTCCGACCAGGATTTCTAACCAGGATTCTGCCAGGATTGCGAGAAATTGACAACCAAAGTCGGTAATGTTATAATTAGTATCCGTTGATTTTGAGGTTTAGGAAAATCACGAAGGTATGGCGTGATGAATGATAAGCGAGAAGTCACTCGTCACTCATCACGTTTTGGCATTTGAGTGCTTCTATGTTTAGGTTTAAATGATTTTTTCAGCAATTTAATGAGGTCATCGTGTAAAAGCAAAAGGGAGATTAGGAGGAATCTACAATGGCAGAAATGACATCGCGTGAGTGTCTAATGGCGGCGATGCGCCGAGAGGAGCCTGACCGCGTGCCAATTTATATCAGAGGTGTAGGAGTTACTGCGCCGAATTGGCGCGAACATCTCAGGCATCCAAGTTATTTGCCGCTGTATGAGGCTGTTGAGGAAAAATGTGATTGGAAACATGGTTGGGGGTGTAGCACTGGCATTTTTCTGTCAGCGACAGACAAAGTTAAGTCATCTTCGCAGACACGGCCGGGGAAAGACGAAGATTTTATCATTCACGAACACATTCTCGAAACACCTGAAGGCGCGCTAAAATCCGCCAGTTTTTCCAGCACCAAGGGCAAGCCGGGCATGGCTGATGAATATTACATCAAGGACAGGAAGGATGCCGAAAAATTTTTGTCCATTCCGTATGTGCCAATCAAACCAGATGTATCCTCTTTCTTCACTGAAGACCGTCGTATTGGCGACCGCGGCATTGTGCCGGTCTCAATGGGCGCTGACCCGATTTATTGGATTCAACAGATTATGGGGTCGGAATTGTTGGCCATCTGGAGCATTGAGGAAAGGGAATTGCTTACCGAAATGGTAGAAATGATGTTCCAGCGCTGTTATGCTTTTGTAAAATATCTGGTAGAAAGCGGCGTTGGGCCGGTTTTTGAGTCGGCAGGACAGGAATTGGCGACTCCGCCATTGTTATCGCCAAATGATTTTCGCGCATTTGTTGTAAAATACGATAAGCCCTTGATTGATTTGGTGCATGAACACGGCGGGTTGGTGCATATTCATTGTCATGGAAATCTGGATGCTGTTTTGGAAGATTTTGTTCAGATGGGAACAGACTGTCTGCATCCGATGGAAGCGCCGCCTTGGGGCGACGTGCCGTTAGCTGAAGCCAAACGGCGTATCGGTCGCGATATTTGCATCGAAGGCAACATCCAGATGGGTGACATCTACACCTGCACCGAGAAAGAAATGGAACAAATCTGCCTGGATGCCCTTCGTGACGGGGCGCCCGGTGGTGGGTTCATCCTCTGTCCTTCCGCGTCTCCGTTTACGCCAACGCTTCAGGAGCAGCATTTGAAGAACTATCTTACAATTATTAATGTTGGCAGGAAGTATGGGCAAGCAGATTGAAGATTGAAGATGAAGAGGGCTAGAGGGCAAGGAGGCAAGGGGGCAAGAGAGGAGGATTGTTGATTGTTGCTTTCGAGCTTGTTCCTCAATCAACAATCGACAATCATCAATCATCAATCTTTTTAGCCATCTTGCCATTTTGCCTTCTTGCCTTCTTTGTCATCTTGACACCCAATATGTGGCGTATTTGTCCATTGCCCGTGCCGCCGCCTCAATGTTTTCAAGCGGTGTGTGAGGATAAACACCCCAGACCATGCTCAAGCCCCCTTTTGGAGAGCCGAGGGTTCGAATACAGTTGAGGATGTGCGCGTCAATCTCCTCCGGTGTCCCGAAAACGGTGATTTTCTGGCGGTCTATGTCAAGGTGTATGAACACCTTTCCCTTTGCAAGCCTGTAGATGTTATCCAGACCATTGACAAAATCCTGCGGATTGAGAACGGAAACGCCGCACTCAATGAGGTCGGGTATGATGTCAGCAATGTAGCCATCAGTGTGAAGAGAGATGTGCACCCCGTTAGAGCGGCAATAGGAAAATATGCGTTTATAAGATGGCTTTATGTATCTGCGCCAGGAGTTCGGGCTTATGGGAAGCGAGGTTTGTACTCCCAAGTCATCCCCGAAGCCAATCGTATCAGCGCCTATCTCAACCCAGCGCCGGATAACTTTGAACCAGTAGTTCTCCACTATCCCGATTAACTCATCCAGTTCAGGGCGTCCTTCCCCTACATCAAGCATGAAGTTATTAAATCCCCGCAAGTATGTGAGTCGAAGGTAGATGAAACCGTGGTCTGTGCCGCCATGAGCGACGCCTCCTCGCGATTTGGTATTTTCGACGTTTTTCTTAGCTTGTTCCCAATCAGTGAAATCATCCGGATTTGGCGGCTTATATGTCGCAAGACCAGACCACGAAGCGACAGGATGCCCTATGCACTGGCCGTCGAGAGCCTCTAACGGATATATCCAGTGGCATCCCCATCTGTCCGTCTCCTCGCTATACGCTTTACGTCCTGGCGAACGGCTGATTCCTACCGATACGTGCGGCGAGAATTTCTCTAACCAATCCAACTTTTCTTTGTATTCATTCCATACAGGATAAGTGATGGAGAGGCTCGAATGCACATGCCCATCACCCTCTAAATTCATGTTTTTGAAGAACTTTTCCCTTTCATCTGCCATTTTACACCTCCAAATTTTATTCGGTAAAACTTTGGCATGTTTCAAATTTTTGTACTATCACTAAATATTTGAGAATCCGCATAGTGATTGGATTTTCGTCTGAACAACCCCCTGCCCCCTTTGGTAAGGGGGACGTGAAACGTGATACGTGATGCGTGAATTTGGCTTAATCACGTTTCACTCATCACGTTTCACGTTTGATGCCTATAGTCGGACGAATTTTCTCACGCATTTAGTGATAGCACACTTGACTTTGGTAAATTTCAGGGGAAAGTCTCGTAGCATAAGTCTCCTGACTTGTGATCGAAGCAACGCAAGTCAGGAGACTTACGCTACGACAGGATCGGCATCCCTTCGCTTCGCTCAAGGGCAGGCTCTAATTTACCAAAGTCAAAATAAATGAATTTACCAATTCGCTTCATCCGTTTCCTATTTGACTATCAAAGCTACAATCAGATTAGCTATTATACCGAGGGCAATAGTTATCAATGTGCCTAAAATGTACCAACCTATTCTTATAGCGCTGGTTCTTAAACTACCTATTTCTTCTCTTAAGCTACCTATTTCCTCTTTCAGTTCCTTGCGCGTTTGACGGATTTCCTCTATAATTTCCGTGGATATTTCATAAAGACGCCTCGTCGCTCTATCATCTAATAGAACCATCAATTCTTTTTCTGATATCCCGTCTAAACCTTCCTTATCCAACTTAATATGAATATTGGCAAGGAGTTCTGAAGAAAAGATTTTCCCTTCTTGCATCATAACCAACTTCCCTCCTCCTTGAATAACAAAGTAATTTATTTTACCATATCTGAACTATATTTTCAATATCTTATAGCCGCTGCAGAAATTCTCCATGAGACATTTTCGAGTAGCGGCATGGCTTAGTACCGCCATGTCACCACAGAGGGATGACGCTACATATATCGTTGTAGCGGCGTGCTTCTGTGCCGCCACTTCACACTTCTTTGGGGAATTTGTGAGCCGTTGATTATCCGACCGCGTTGTTCTTATACTGTTCCCAATCAGCGTAGTCTTTAAATCAGCGGCTATTATGCAACATCCTCAATAACCTGGCATTTCACCCAAAAGTATAAGTAAGTTCAAAAAATAAAGGTTCATTTTTGTCATCTTGAGCGTAGCGAAAGATCTCTTAACTGTGGTATCCAAGAGATTCTTCCCCTTCACTCCGTTCAAGGGTCAGAATGACAATGTTTTTTGGAACTCACTTAAGTAACTTCGAAAAAAGTTTTTTTACTTTTTAAACCGCAGAGAACACAGAGAAGACGCAGAGGATACAGAGATAATCTGTTCTCTGCGTTCTCAGCGCCTTCTCTGCGACCTCTGCGGTTAGAAAAAACGACGTAGGAAAAGGTTACAATGTTTTTTGGAACTTGCTTAAAACGCTAAAAAAAATTTTTGAAAATCAGTAATTTTTTATGATTTTTTATGATTTTTTCCAGTAATGTCCGGTTAGAAAAACTCCGAGTTTCATGATATAATTTTGGACAGTTTATTTTGCCCAAAATTCATTGATGTGACTTGATATTGTCCAAAACACTCAGGGGTATCAAATGAACCCAACCACTAAATTATACTCAATAGCGCTGGTATTGTTAATTCTTTTTCTCATGCCAGCAATTGCAACTGCTCGCATCATCTATGTTGATGCCAGCAAATTAGATGACAATGGTGATGGTCTAAGCTGGCAAACCGCCAAAAAGTATCTGCAAAGTGCTTTGGCTTTAGCCATCTCCGGTGACGAAATCTGGGTAGCGCAAGGAACATACTATCCCGATGAAGGCACTGGGTAGATTAACAACCCCCTGGCCCCCTTTATTAAGGGGGACAATAACAGGTACTCCACCTTCCAACTCAAAGCCGGCGTCAGCATCTACGGGGGTTTTGCCGGTGGAGAGACCAGCCGTGACCAGCGTGACTGGGCAACCAACCCAACCATTCTCAGCGGTGACCTTGACCAAAGCGGAGGCAGAACCGACAACGATGCCTACCATGTCGTCAAAGGCGCGACCAATGCCGTCCTCAATGGATTCATCATCACCGGCGGTAATGCCAATGGCAGTTATGATGACAGCGGCGGTGGGATGGACAACTACAACAAATCCTCGCCTACTGTGACCAACTGCACCTTCTCAAACAACTCAGCCTGGTACAGCGGCGGGATGTACAACGTCGCCTCCTCGCCTACGGTGACCAACTGCATCTTGTGGGGAGATAGCGAGAGCGAGATTTACAACCTAAGTAGCACGCCAACGGTCACCTACTGTGATGTGCAGGGCGGTTACACAGGAACAGGCACTATCAACGCCGACCCTAAGTTTACAAATCCCGATGCTGGTGATTTCACACTCCAGTATAATTCGCCCTGTATCAACGCGGGTAAAAATCCCTATACCTACGATGAAACCAGCAATCACGACTTTGGCTGGAAAGAAGATATGGGTGCCTATGAATACCGTGGAGTGCGAGTGAGCAAGAGCGTTTCTGGCACGGGAGAAATACTCTTTGGTGGACAGGTGAGGGCAAAGGTGAATGTTACCACTCTGGGAACTCTTTCTGCCATAGATATTACGGTTCATCCGGGCGAGACACACTCTAACGCGCCTGCAAGTTTCCGCAGAGCGAGTTGAACGGTGAGATGGAGGATAGCCTGAACCTCTGGCGGTGGACGGGCGAAGCCTGGGAGGGACCGAAAACTCCATCATCACGAAACCCAAGTGACAACTATCTGCGGGTAGATAGCCAAACCTCTTTTAGCGATTGGGTAATTGCGGAATATTTGGTTCAGCGTCTCCCTGGTGATGTCAGCGGGAATGGTTTTGTTACTGCTTATGATGCCTCTTTAGTCCTTCAATATGTTGTTGGGCTCAAGGAACTTTCGGACGAAGCTATAGATGTTGCAGATGTTACAGACGAGGGCAATGTTACTGCTCTGGATGCGGCTTTAATTTTACAATACACCGTTGGGTTGATAACACAGTTCCCAGTAGAAAGCAAAACCGGGGCGCCAACTTTAGAGGCTACATCTGAAGAATCAGCTTTAAGCAAAACTATTGCTCAACTTGAAGCCACTACCCTCAACGAGGAACAACGACAGGTGTTAGAGCAGTTAAAGCGTTTAGTTTCTCAAAAACTACTCCCAGCTCATACTGCCCTGTTCCAAAACTACCCCAACCCCTTTAACCCTGAGACGTGGCTACCTTACCAACTCGCAAAAGAAAATCCAGTCACTATCAGGATATACAACATCAAAGGGCAGCTTATTCGCACTATCAATCCTGGCAATCAGAAGGCTGGTATATACCTGACAAAAGACAGAGCCGCCTACTGGGACGGCAAAAATGCAACAGGACAAGCGGTCAGCAGTGGCGTCTATTTCTATCAGCTTCAGGCCGGCGACTTTTGGGCTACGCGCAAGATGGTCATTGTCAAATAGGCTAAAGGATAATGCTAGGTGAAAGAGTTTCAAGCGGCGTTTACTTTTACACGCTACAGGCTGGAGAATTCAAGGCAACCCGGCGGATGTTGATAGTGAAGTAGAGTCGATCAGAAACCCGTTTTCTCCGAGAAAACGGGTTTCTGAAAATCTAAGAAACATGCCCGATTAACGTTCGTTTTTAATTCTTCCCCATGTAGTCGAGAGTTTACCAGCCGGTTTTACGTCTTGCATATCGTCGATGAAAAGTCCCGATGAAACGGTATTAAACTGTAGCGTATTCTTTGCGAAGTATCTAAACACTTCATCCCCAGTCACTTCCCAACTGTAATGTACGCCCTCTCTATATTTAACCGTCTCTTCATCGGGTTTGTCAGGCAGTTTCTCCCCCTGATAGCCGTATACTCGATGCCCTCTGGTATCTGCAGTATCATAATCAACGCAGTAGATTGTAACTTTGTAATGCGTCGAATTAACCTTCAAGGTCATCGCCACATCTGCTGCCCTCCCTGAGATACAAGCAGCATATCGAGCGGATTTATCAACTAACCATGGCGCTCTCTTATCGTCGCCAGGATTGGCGTTGAAGCTCCAACCGTAGGCTTTAGAATTTCCTGAACTGGTAATGCTAATTTCTTCTATTAGCCCTCTTTTAAATAACTTGTCTTTTTCAGAAGGTTCGTATGGCACGGGTAGGTCTGTATTGTGAAATTCTTTATTACAGAAGATGATAGCTCCGCCTTTGCCATACTTACCTATCCAATCACCTTGGGTCTTCCAATCAGCGCCAAGATATTTAACTTCCGCATTGGCGCTCAATACAAATGATAAAAGTAGCAACCATAGAGAAATTGGTAAAAAATGTTTTCCTTTCATTAGTTCCTCCTCGGGTAAATTTTCAAAAAACACTTTTGGAATGAGTTGAAATCATGAGTACACATACCACTCACCACTCACCACTCACCATTCACCTAAAAGCTTTGTGGGTTATACTTTGATGCTGTATCAAACAGCGCTACAATATTTTCAGGTGGCGTGCCAGCCTGAATAGCATGCGACGGGCCAAGGATATATCCACCGTTTTTGCCAAGTACGGTAATGAGTTCTTCAACCTCGCGCCGCACATCTTCTGGACTGCCAAATGGTAATGTTGTCTGGACACTGACTCCGCCTTCAAAACACAACCTATCGCCGTATTTCTGCTTGAGTTTCACCGGATCCATCCCATCCGCACTGAACTGAAGCGCCTGCAAAATATCAATGCCCATGTCGATAAGCCCATCAACAGCCTCCATTATGCTTCCATCGGTATGATAGATTACCTTGACGCCAAATTCATGGATTGCTTTATTTAACCTGATATGGTATGGTTTGATTAATTCCTCCCACATCTTTAAAGACATCAATAGTCCTCTCTGGCATCCGATATCATCGGCAGTGAAAGCTAAATCGACGCCGCCTTGAGCAGCAGATAGCATCTTTTTGAAATGTTCGATGTAGAAATCTGCCACCCGCTCCATGATTCCGTGCGCCAGCTCTGGGTTTAGCACAAAGTCCATGAACATCGGCTCAAACCCGCGCATGTACCAGGAAGTTTCAAATATATTCCCGTTTGCGACCATCAGACAGTATTCGCCCTTAGCTTGCGCCGCCGCGATGCGTTCAGGAAGGACAGAATAATCAAACCATTCAGTGCTGGGCCATCGGTGTTTCTTTAAATCATCCATATTCTCAGCATCCGCAAGAGGATAGAAGTCAATTTCACTGTAACTACCAGAGCCATAGCTGACTGGCTTACGCCTGACTCCCCACATATCCTCTCCATTGCCGAACCGAGGACCGACATATTCGGGGCCAACACCTCTGATGTCGATAAGTGGATTCAAATAGCTCGCAACGGAAATGCCTCGCTCACGTTGCAAATAATTTTCTAATTCCTGATATGCCGGCGGGTTAATTCCAGCACACACCATTGCTATCGGAATTCTATCAGTCTCTTGATGTTCAAGAGCTAAACGAACCCGTTCACGGCTGGATAGAACTTCTTTTCGTGGCACCAAAATCCTCCTTTTGTTGCAAATCAGAAACCGATAATTTGATACCACTGATAGAATAGACGAACGCGGATAAACAACTCCATGTTTATCAACTTAAGACCATTTGCAGCCCCACTCCTTCCTGCCCCTTGATGGGGGAGGTTCGGTGGGGGTGATATGCAGGTTTAGCATCAAAGTCCAAATTTAAGCTCACGCCGCTCCTCACCCTCCCCTAACCCCTCCCATCAAGGGAGGGGAAAAGGGAGAATGCTTAACTTGATGCGTATGCGGACGCGGATAAACAAGCTCCATCCGCTTCCATCTATTAAATTCGCGGTATCACCCTTAAAACTCGGTTTCTATGATGATATTTTACTCTTCTTCCTTACATTTTTCAATGCCAAAATGTATATGTATATTTATGAAAAACAACGCCGATAATATTCCAGAAACCGCCGACCATGTAATCGCCAAGAACCAAGCCGATGAAAAATGGTATCGCTTTTCGGTATGCTTTGAGTCCGCCGTATTTGAGAATCAAAAATTTTGCCGCCCAACTTATGAAGATGCAAGCCCATATCCAACTCATTGTCCAATTCAAGCTGCTTGCTAAAGGATAAGCTACGGGGTGAAGGGGCCACCAGATAAACCGCGTTCTCAGGATAGTGAGAATGAATACAACCGCAAATCCCACTCCCATTAACACAACCGCTGAATTTTCTCTTCCCGGATGATAATACAAAAACTGCTGCAACCGTCTGAAAGCCTCAAAGCCGGCCCATCCACTGTTACCATACTTGTAATTAACATCGTAATAAAAAAAGAAAGCTGCCAGCGTCCCGATAAACGTCGCAAGAAGCATGGCGTAAAATAGCCTTTTGTAGTTCATCTTAATTTGTTCGGCAAGTTTAAATCCTTCCAATTGATGGGGCATCGGGTGGCATCGGTTTGACCGGTTAAATCCCCAAAAGAAGGCGAACATCGTCAGGTTACTTTCTCCTACTCTACGCGTCCCAAAAACCTGTGGAATTATCAAGTCAGGGCCAATGTGATACAATTCATTCACCGGCGGCCCAAGTTCGGCGCGCATACGTGTGATAGCTATGGACAATGTGAAATAGATGGCAAAGAATAGTAAGATAATCCACAATGACATTCCCGCTTTGAGACAAAAAGCAATTAACAATCCAGCGCCGATAATCAACCCCAACACAGCCCATCTATACCGCATCGGTTCCATTTCATCATTGAGCGTTCCTTTACCGGTGAATACTTTTTTTATCACCGCGGCTATATGCCTCCTTAAAGAAAATATAGCAAGTAAACCAACCCCAATATAACCGCCAGACGCCTGGGGTTTGTAATAGGCATAAGGGAATCCAGCTAAATTTTCTAACCCTACGATGGAGGCGAAGACAAGTTGGACTTTCCAGAACAGATAGAAAAACCAACAGGAGAAAGATAAAGAAAGAGGCATAAAAAAGGTTAATCCAACGGCGAAGGGGAAAAAACATACGGGCGTCCAACCAATAGCAGAAAACGGTTTGTTGGTAAAATAGCGTCCTATCTCAATATTTCTGATAGGCAACATCGGGATTGCTGGAATTAAATAGTGCAAGCCATTTATAAGGTCAATCCCACCGGCAACCGCGAATCCCATCCACAGAAGTCTATTGGTGAATAGCCTTGAATAACCTCCATCCTCCGTCATGATGAAGGGCAGTTGAATGATGGGGTAGCTCAATTTTTCCCGCTCTGTCCACTGTTTTCTAATAATGACATTTATCATGAGCATGATGAACATCAGCATCAACAGGAACGCCGACCAACTTAAAATGGGAACAAGCCAAACTTTAATATTTTCAGTTGTAAAAAAAGATGAATCGCCTTTGTAGTATCCTTCTAAAATATTTTTATCATCAACCGCGAGCCATTTAGGTATATACCGAAAAAATAACTCTTGCCATTCATTCTCCGGCGTGGCAAACCAGAACGCATGTCCTAACAATTGTCCGAGAACCTGAATCATATCTAATCCGGAGATGACGGTTGAGAGACTCAACATGACGTAAATCGTCAACAACTCACCTTGCGACAAAGCCCACTTCGGAAGAAACTTTTTCAGAGGCAGATTTAATATAATCAAAATGATTAAGTTGAATATGACCGTATAAACTAAGGACATGCTTGTGGGAGTATAAGTTTGTACGGAAAAGTAACTGTTTGGGATGATTAATATTAACCCAATTATGATAGCTCGCAATGTAACAGAATTTGAAATCATAATCCTATTCCGAATAAGGGAGAAATTCAATGTGAACAGAAACAACAATAATGATAGCACAAAATTTATCTTTTGTCCTGAAAATTTATGTGTCAGAAACCGATAATTTGATACCACTGATAGAATAGACGGACGCGGATAAGCAAGCTCGCACATCCGCGTCCGTCTATTAGATTCGTGGTATCACCCTTGTCACTTTTTCATTGAATAAAAGATGTAGCTTTGTTATAATGTTATGGAGATAAGATTCAAAAATGTCGTGCTAAAGAACGACGCCAATTTTGTCGATAAACATTGGCTCCAACATCTGCAACAAAGGGGGAAAAAATGAATAAAACAGTATATCGTGTCGCTATCATCGGAACCGGTCGAATGGGCGGATTGATTGAAGATGAACTTCCGGTTAATCAATTTTTTAGCCCTTATGGCCACTTCAGCGCTTACGCCGCCATTGAGCAGACCGAGGTAGTAGCGGTCGCGAACCGCGGCGCTGAACGCCTGAAGAGATTTACCAAACGGTTCGGAATCACCAACACATACCTCGACTACCGTGAGATGATTGAGAAAGAGAAGCCAGACATTGTGAGTGTGACCACCCCGTCGTTTGCACGCGCTGAACCGATTATTTTCGCGGCGGAACATGGTGTACGGGGCATATACGCCGAAAAGGGGCTATGTGCTTCGTTAGCGGAGGCGGATAGAATCGTTGCCGCCTGCAAAGGAAACAATGTAGCTTTCAACTGGGGGGCTATGCGCCGGCATCACAACGGTTACGTTCGGTCGCGTGAAGCCATCGCCCGCGGTGATATCGGAGAACCCCGCTATGCCATAATGTACGCCTATACCGACCTTATAAAACATCATCCTCACACTTTGGATCTAGTATCCATGTTATTGGGCGACCCAAAACCTATCTGGGTGGAAGGACGTCTGATGGAGAGGAACGTGTCCCAGCCGCCATCCCGTTCGTTTCCCGACTATGACTCAGCCGGACATCGCTTTGTGCCGCCATCTGGAGAAGAGATAGCCGACCCGATGGTAGGGTTCTTCCGGGTTGGGTATGAAAACGGCACTGAAGGGGTCTTTGTGCCAATGTCCGGGCGCTTCGATATCGATGTACACGGTACTGAAGGACGTGTCTATTCATGGGACAATGGCGATGTTTTGCGCGTCCGGCGTAGTGCGAAGGGAAACTCAGAGATTGAAGAGAAAATTATCAAACCGACCGGTGAAAGCCCAACAGTATGTACGATTCGGAACATTATCCGCGAGATGGAAACAGGTGAGCGCACTGCCGGGAATATTGATGTGACAATGCAATCCGTGGAGGCGCAGTTTGGAGTTGCACACTCGCATTTGCAGGGCGGCGCGCGTATCTCATTACCTGTCGCCGACCGTAGCCTTTATATACCCGGCGGTTAAGCATCAATAACAATCTATAAAAAATCCCCCATTCGTATCAACTTAAGGGGATTTAGCGTCTAACAAAGGAAAAAAGCATTGACATCAATGTCCATGCTAAGTCAAAAAAAGAACGTTAAAACGTCCTCTCTTAGCGGCAGCGGGCTTCAGCCTAATGCTACTAAGAATTCATTCCTGCTCCACCTTGTTTTAACCGCCTTTTTCCAACCGCAGAGTTCGCTGAGACGGCGCGGAGGACGCAGAGAAAAACAAACATTATGTCGCTGCGAACTCTGCGTCTCCTCTGCGTTCTCTGCGGTTAAAAGAACATAATTAAAGCGCAATTCTTAGTAACATTG
>Ga0194125_10000255_pt1 | contig 87178 bp, 73 predicted proteins | sample TA2KigC250mmetaG_FD_148626 | JGI IMG/M metagenome (GOLD analysis project Ga0194125, IMG submission 148626) | Freshwater microbial communities from Lake Tanganyika, Tanzania - TA2015034 Kigoma Deep Cast 250m | ecosystem: Environmental > Aquatic > Freshwater > Lake | place: Tanzania: Lake...
CCGGCCGGTGGCGGTGGACGCCTTCGGCGGCTTCCGGCGGGACGTCAAGCTCCGGGAGGGCTACAACACCATCGAGGTCACCGCGATGGACCGGGCCGGCAACCCGACCGTCGAGACCAGGGTGGTGAGGTACCGCCCGCCGCCGCCGCTGGTGTCCAACGAGCTCCTGGCCGCACTGATAGTCGTCATCGGCATCGTGGTCGCCGTCACGGCCGTCGTCGCCCGGGACACGAAGCGCAGCACCGGGCGCTGGGGGCTCCGGAGGCCGGCCTGGTTCAGGATACCGCCGGCGGTCCGCTCGCGCGCCGCGGCACTGAGGGCGTTCGTTCCGAGGCCCGAGTTCGGGAGGGAAGAGGGTGAAGCTGGCATTGGTGCAGTTTCGGCCGAGCCTGGGAAACAAGCAGAAGAACCTCAACCGGCTGGAGCTCCTCCTCCGGGAGCACCGCAGGCTCCCGGCGGGGCCGGCGCCGCCGCTCCCGGACCGCCAGTACCCCCGGTCCCGCCGGTCCCCCCGGTCGGAAAGGAGTTCTCGGTCTCCGAGAAGCCCTCCGGCGCGCCTTCCGTCCAGCCGATACCGGGCGCAACCGAGCTTCCGGTCGCCGAGCCTGCCTCTGGAGCGGCCCCCGCCGGCGCCCCTGCCATCGGAGCTTTGGCACCACCCGCCCCGCCAGGCGGGCCCGCTCCGGCTCCAGCCGCCCCAGTCGCCCCTCCCCCGCCCCCCGAGCCACCCAAGCCGAAGGAGGTCGACCCGCTCGCGGAGATCCTCGGGGTCCCCACCAGGAAGCTCTGAGGGCGGGGCCGACATCTACTTCTTCCCGGAGATGGCCCTCACGGGCTACTCCGTGAAGGACGACGTCTCCCGGCTCGCCGAGACCATCGACGGGCCGTCGGTGCGGCGGCTGTCCTCGCTCTCCCAGGAGCTCGGGTGCGGCATCGTGGCCGGCATGCCCGAGCTGGACACCGATCTTAGGGGCCACATCTACAACTCGGCGGTGCTGGCGCTCCCCGGCGGAAAGGTCGCCGCCTACCGCAAGTGCCATCCGGCCAACTTCGGCCCGTTCGACGAGAAGCGCTACTTCGCCTCCGGCAGGGAGGCGCCGGTGTTCCCCACCCCCTGGGGGAAGGTCGGCATCATCATCTGCTACGACCTCTTCTTCCCGGAGCTCGCCAAGGCGATGGCGCTGCGGGGGGCCGAGCTCGTGGTGGACCTATCCGCCTCGCCCGTAACGACGCGCCGGTTCTTCGAGATGGTCGGGCCGGCCCGGGCGGTCGAGGACACCGTCTTCTTCGCGTACACCAACCTGGTCGGCACCGAGGGACCATTCGAGTTCTGGGGCGGGGCCTACGTCTGCGGGCCGAGGGGAGAGCTCAAGGCCCGGGGCCCGTACTTCGAGGAGGCCGTGGTGGAGGCGGAGCTCGACTTCGGGGAGATAGAGGTCGCCCGGCCGCTCCGCCACACCCTGCGGGACACCAGGGCAGAGATAGTGGACGAGTTGATGAACGCTGTCAAGGGGCAGTAGGACGGGGAAAGGCAGGAAGGCAGCAAGGCAGGAAGGCAGCAAGGGGGGCAGCAAGGGGGGCAGCAAGGCAGAAAGGCAGAAAGGCAGCAAGGGAAAGGGACGGCTATCGTCCCTTGCTGCCTTGCTGCCTTGCTGCCTTGCTGCCCCCCTTGCTGCCTTTCTGCCTTCCTGCCTTGCTGCCTTCTCGCCCCCCTTGCTGCCTTCCTGCCTTCACCTTTCCCAAGGATAGCGTTTATCGAAGAGAAGCGTCAGCGCCAGCGCGTGGTCCTTCGTGAACAGGGCGCTGCCGGAGAGCAGGCGGTAGCCGCGCTTGACCTCCTCGTTGAGGTGCTTGCCCAGGCTCAGGCCGCCGATGCAGTCCCGGATCAGCGAGACCGGGTCCGTGAAATCGCGCTCGACGTCGACGGCCCACACGCCGTCAACGATGTGGAGGGCGCTGCGCCGGCGGGGCGAGGAGCGCCACCGCTCGGAAAACTCCTTCTCGCGCGGGTTCCCGGCCGGGGGGCCCCGGTGGCCGCGCACCGGCGGCAGGGAGAAGACCTCGTACTCGAAGAGGAAGAGCGTGTCCTTCCCGACGGGTTGGAAGGCCGACTGCAGCACGTGGAAGCCGTGCTCCTCGCTCAGGGCGCGGATGCCCCGCTCGAACTTCCGAAGCTGGGAGAAGTAGATGTCCGGTATCACCTCGGGCGTGCGGAGCCTTATCCCGACCAGGCCGGTCCCGCGGCGGGAGAGCTCCTTCCTGAGCGCCGGAACCGGCAGCGCCCGGGGGGGCTCGGGGAAGAAGAACTTCCTGGACGGGGACAAGACGTAGCTCCGGCAGGCGTGGATGAAGAGCGTGTACTTCTCCGTCGAGAGGGCGGAGGCCACGTTGCGCGTGGGGTCCACCGGGTCGACGAACACCATGGGCTCCCCGCGGCCGCGCAGGTCCGAGCCGGCGCCCTCGACGCAGAGCCTGACCGCCTCGGGCCAGCGGGCCGCGGCCTCCACGACCGCTCGGAAGGTGCCCTGGCGGATGACCAAAAGCTCGGCCAGGTAGCCGGAGAAGCCCCTCACCGCCTCCTCGGCGCCATAGGCCCCGATTCCCTTCAGGAAGCGCTTGAGCAGCCGGACCTCGTCGCGCTGCTCCGGCCGCAGGGCGCCGGCCACGAAGCGGGTGTGGAACGGCGTCCGGTCCACCGCGCTCATCCTCTGGGAGGCGTCGGCTATGCGGAAGCAGGGGACTATCTCGGCCTCGAAGCCCTGGAACTCGCCGTGGACGTACGGGTGCTCGGCGTACTTCTTCTCGCCCCGAAGGATCTTCGTCCCGAGGGCGAGGCCGCCCCGCTCCAGCTCCTCGCGCGACGTGCCGGGCGGGAACATGACGAAAACATCGATGTCCGGGTCGCGCAGGAAGGTCCCCTTGGCCACCGAGCCGACCAGCACCGGCTCCACCGGCAGTCCCATCTCCCCGGCGACCGCCGTGACCTTCTCCAGAAGCGCCTGGGCCGCTTCAAGCACCCGGCGGGACTCCTCGGGTGTCGGCGAGATCTCCGAAAGAAGCCCGGATTCGAGCCGCGAGGCCTCCATCGGCGACGAAATGGCAATCCGGGGTTAAAAAGACGACGGGGCAGCGGGCAGCGGGCGGCGGGCAGAAGATAATGCAATTATTCTGTACGCTGCCCGCCGCCCGCTGCCCGCCGCCCGCCGCCCGCTGTACGCTGCCCGCCGCCCGCTGCCCGCTGTACGCTGCCCGCTCCCCTGCTGTCCCTTCCCTCACCTGCCCAGCGCGACCTCTTCGACGTTGGTGTAGGTCGGACCCGAGGAGGAGAGCACGCTCTTTTTCAGAATGATCCTCTCGACCCTCGTGCTGCCCAGGTCATCGGTGCCGTAGCGGTCGAGGAGGTCGAGGAGTCGCTCGCGGTTTCTGGGGGACCTCACGCGCGCCACGGTGAGGTGCGGCGAGAAATTCCCCTCGCGCCCGAAGCCGACCTTTGAGAGCTCCTCGTCCAGCCTCCCGGCGATCAGCGAGAGGGGCTCGGCCCCCTCGAGGCCCATCCAGACCACCCGGATGTGGTTTTGGTTGGGGAACACCCCGAGCCCCCGGAACCGGACCTCGAACGGCGGTACGCCCTGGACGCCAAGCTCCATCGCCCGGCGGATGTCGCGGGCGCGGGATTCCTCCGTGTCGCCCAGGAAGCGGAGGGTCAGGTGGAGGTTTGGCCTCTCCACTGGCTTGAGGTCCGCGCCCGAGGTCCGGAGGGCCGTGAGCACCCGGTCGGCGCCCGGTCCGGCCTCCGCGTCGACCGCGATGAACGCCCGGAAGCTCAACGGCCGGGCCTCCTGGCGACGGCCACGCCGACGGCCAAGGCGGAGAGCGGCACCAGCACCATGAAGCTCGTGCACGAGCCCAGCGAGCCCACCTTGATCTCCACGGTGCCCATCTTGATGGTGGCGTTGTCGCGCTGGACGCTGTAGGACACGAGGTAGCTGCCCTGGCGGGCCGACCTCGACACCTGCATGTCGAAGCTCAGGTCCGAGGTCGTCCCGCCGGGGATTTCGGCCGTCTTGGAGCCGTTGGACATGTCGACGAAGGCGAACTCCGGCCGGGGGGACACGATGATGGTGTAGCTGGCCGTCTGGTGGGAACGGATGGTGAAGGTCAGGGCGAAGGCATCGCCCGGGTCCGGGTCGCGGTCGGCGCGCGCCTCGACATCGGGCTCGCCCGCGGCAGCGGCCGGCGCGGCCGTCCAGAGCAGCGCTAGCGAGATCAGGCAGAGGGCCGGGAGGGAGGACCGGTGCTTTCCCATCGGCACTGCTATGCACCGCCCCGGATAAAAGCCTTGTCTCAGAAACCATTTTAAACCCGACCCCATACACCGGTGCGATGGAGCTCGGGCGCTTCAGGGACCTTTCGAGGATCTACCTGCTCATCGTGGGCGCCTTCTCCGTTGTCTTCTTCGTGCGCTGGGTGATGATAGGCTACCTCACGGGCGGGGTGTCCCGGGCGGTCCTTTGCGGCGCGGTGCTTTTCGGTTTCCTGATATTCGGCGCATTGATGCTTTACTTCGGGCTGGAGCGCTGGGACCGGTTCTACACGGACCTGACCGTTCCCCAGCCGCCCCAGCCCTATGTCATCCACTTCCAGCCGGTCTACTACCCTCAACCGTACTACTATGCTCCGCCGGCATATCCTCCGCCGGCATATCCTCCGCCGGCATATCCTCCGCCGGCATATCCTCCGCCGGCATATCCTCCGCCGGCCTACCAGTACCCCCGGCCCCCGCACGCGCCTCCCCCGGTCTACCACTACGCGCAACAGTATCATTGGCCGTCCCAGGGCATCCCGGCCTACCCCGCGCCGCGCCCGTTCCCCGACCACGTCGGGCCCCAAAGATACTACCACCGATTCCCCCAGCCCCGCCGGGAGCTCGACCCGCGCCGGGCGCTCATCCTGCCCGAGGCGATGAAGCTGCTCGTCATCTTCCTTCTGGCCGTGTTCGTCGGGGGGGTGGCCCTGGCCGTCGCCCCCTACACGGCGCTCCTATCGCTCATCGTCTTCCTCCCGGCGTTCGTCATCGGGTTCTCGTTCCCCTCGCTGATCTGGATATCGTACGTCTACTCTTTCGAGACCGCCCACCGGCTGCCGTCCAAGGTGGTGCTCAAGGCCTTCGTCTACGGTATGCTCTCCACGATACCGGCGCTGCTCGTGAACACGCTGGCCGCGGCCGCTCTGGGGGAGGGCCCGGGCGCCTCTCTGGCCGTGATTTTGGTCCTGGCGGCCGTGGTGGCGCCGTTCGTGGAGGAGTTCTCCAAGCCCTGGGGGGTCTTCCTGGTCAAAGAGGAGGTCAGGGGCCGGCTGGACGGGCTCATCTTCGGCGTCACCTGCGGGGTGGGCTTCGCCCTCATCGAGAACATCACCTACGAGTTCTCGTTCGTGCTCACCGGGGAGGGCGCCGCGGCCATCTGGACCCTCTTCACGCTCGCGCGCGGGCTGGGCTCGATAATGGTCCACGCCGCCGGTGCCGGCCTCATAGGCTACGCCTACGGCCGCTACCGCGCCGGCGGCGGCTGGACCGGGGTGCCGCTGGCCTACCTGGCGGCGGTCGGCCTCCACGCCGCCTGGAACGGCCTCTCGACGGTGTTCGCCACGGTCGACTGGGGCGTGTACGCCTCGGTGGGCTTCATGGTGTTCTTCGTCGCGGGGACCTTCCTCCTCGTCCGGGGCCTGATCGACCGGGGTGTCGAATCGGAGGGGGGACCGGCCCGGCAGGCGGCGGGTCCGGGCAGCCCCTGAGGTCCACGCGAAACCGGTTTCCACCGCGCCCCGCCCACCCGGATCGACCCCCAGCAGGAAAAATATATAAACAACAAGATAATATTGCACACCGAGGGAGATGGGAGGGGCGAAGGACAAGCAGGAGGAGCTCGTCCGGCTGCTCAGCTCGATGGGCCTGTCCAAGAACGTCGCCCGCACCCTGGTGTGCCTGGAGGCGCTGGAGGAGTCCACCTCCATCCAGATAGAGCGGGCGACCGGCCTGCGCCAGCCCGAGGTCTCCATAGCGATCCAGGAGCTGCGCGACCGGGGCTGGGTCACGAAGAAGGACATCCGGCGCACCCGGAAGGGGAGGCCGGTCCACAACTACCGGCTGGCCCGGCCGTTCGCCGAGATAATCGACGCGATCGATTCCGCCGAGAAGGCCCGCATCCGCAAGATGGAGGCGGGACTCGGGCGGCTCCGCGCGCTCATCCGCAGGGGGAGCTGAGGCGCCCGGCGTCCGTCCGGCGCAGCAGGTATTCCATGCAGTCGTGGGCGAAGTTTGCCCCGGCGGTGAACATCGCAAGTGCGAAGAGCGGGGGGTCGAGATGCCAGGAGAAGTCGTCCTCGTCGGGAAGCTCCACGCTCACCCCCCCCGAGGCGAGGATGCAAATGTTGCCCAGCGAGAGCGCCGCCACCAAGACGTTGAGGAGCACCACGAGGCTCCCGAAGCGGCTCACGAACAGCCTGCTAGCGCCCGGCCTCACCCGCCTCCCCTCCATCGTCGGAGTCGGGGGAGCCGGCCTGCGTGTTCAGCCTGATTCCGAAGTCCTCCACCCGTCGATGCCGAGTGTATGACCCGGTTTCCCGGAAATGAATGTTTTTTTTTGAATTCAACCCGTTCAAATGCGCTCGTACTGGGAGGGGACGGCCGGGCCGCCGGTCCCTCCCCGCTTCCGGGGGTATCGGCCCCTCAGGGGAACGAGAGCACCCCGCGCAGCGGCTCCAGGAGCCCGGGCTCGTCCAGCGCTGCCGCGGCCTCCTCGTGGCTCGCGAACGGCCGCCTTACCGCTATGCGCGCCGCCCGCCTCCGGCCGATGCCCGGTATGAGCGACAGTGCGTGCAGGGAGAGGCGGTTGAGCCTGACCGGGAACGGAAGGGCGGTGGCGCTCCGGTCGCCGTGGTCTATGACCGCCCCGTCGAACGCCGGCCCGCCCGGCGCCACGTCTGGCACGGCCACGAGCAGCGGGTAGGTCCCGGCCTGGCGGCAGAACGTCAGCTTCCCGATGGCCACCTCAGGGTGGAGGGCCCGAAGCACCGTTCCCGCCGGGACGAGCCGGAGAAGCATAGGGCGGTCAATCTCCATTCTCACGCGCTCCTTGAAGCGCAGGAAGTCCCCGTGGAAGGCGGGGGGCCCGAACCGGTGGCGGGTGGGCATCACCTGCCTTATGTTGATGCGCCGCAGGAGAAGCCCCTCGGAGGCGACCTCTCTCAAGAAATCCAGGTTCATCTCGTAGGTGGCCGGCGTCTCGCCCTTGAGGCCGCAAAGGAAGTTCAGGCCCGGAAGGAGGGCGGGCAGGCCCGCCGGCGAGGGGCGATTCCCGATCTCGTTTGTCAGCCGGATGGCCTCCAGCGCCTGCTCCGTCGTCGAGTTCAGGTTGTTCGCCTTCATGACGGCCGGGTCGGCGCTCTCCAGCCCCAGCGAGAGGGCGTTCCCGCCGGTGCAGCGCTCCACGACCGCCTCCAGTATCTCGCGCGATTCATCGGGGTGCTCCGCGATGACCGCCGGGTTGGCGTTGTCGGTATGGAGCACCTCGTGCGAGGGCGCCGCCTTCCAGATGCCGCGCAGAAGGCCCCGTATCATGTCGGGGTCGGGCGTCGGCGTCTCGGTCCGGCCGACGCCCCTTGCCCGGTACGTGAACAGGCAGGAGGCCCCGCCCAGCCTGAAATTGACGGCGCCCCGGCGCGAGAGGGCGGCCACCTCCGCTATGACCCCGGCCGGGTCCCGGAAGACGGGCCTCCCGTACAGTATGTCGGTGCAGAAGAGGCACCCGCCGGACATGTGGCGGACGCAGCCCCGGTAAAGGGAGAGCTCGACCATGAGGGGCCGGGGATGGTCGGGATGTTCCGACACCACACGCGCTCCCTTCGACGACCAGCGGTCCTCCTCGGCCGGCGTCCTCTCGCGGTCGGCCCAGCCCCCGCCCTTGAGACGGTCGAAAAGGGAGGCCTCGGCGTCAAGCCTCGCGATGTGCGCGAACAGCGAGCCGAAGCGCTCCACCATGCCCTGCGAGAAGCGCGCGAGCGGCCCGCCCAGGAGCACCTCGCCCGGGAAGGCGGAGGCGGCGGTGGCTATCTCGTTTGCGGAGAGCGGCATCCCGCGCAGGTATTTGCCGGGCACCGATGCCCCGCCGGTCACGGCGAGCAGGTCGCACCTCTTGTAGAACGCCGTCTTCTCGAGGGCCCGTTCCTTGGCGCCGGGCGCCGGAAGGGTCGGCTGGCCGGGCACGATTCCACCCGTCCGGGCCTCGTCGGCGGTGAGGTAGACCCATTCGTGGCCCAGCTCCTCGGCCACTCCGGCCAGAAGGCGCGGGTACGGCGAGATGTACGGCGGGACCCCGAGAAGCGAGGGCTCGTCGCAGTAGCCGTCGAGGATCGCTATGCGCACGGGGCCGCATCTGAGTACGGGCTAATATAACCCTGCGGGGAAGGCAGGAAGGGAGGAAGGCGGAAAGGCAGAAAGGCAGAAAGGGATTACCGTCATCCAGTCCTGCCTTTCTGCCTTGCTGCCTTCCTGCCCCCCTTCTGCCTTTCTGCCTTGCTGCCTTCCTGCCCCCCTTCTGCCTTTCTGCCTTGCTGCCTTCCTGCCCCGCCCTTTTCATCAATCGTCTATGATCTTGTACTCGGCGTCCACGGTCTTGCCGTCGTCGGGGCGCTTCTTCTTCCGGCTGCCCCCTTCGCCGCCTTCCTCGTCGGCCGGCGGCGGGCCCTGCGGGCCGGTGCCCGCCTGGCGCCTCTGCTCCTCGGCCGCCTGGGCGCCGACCTGCTGGTACATGCGCGTGGTGATGCCGTGGAGCGAGGTCGTGACCTCCTCCGAGGCGGCCTTTACGCGGTCGGCGTCGTCGCCCTTGAGCGCGTCCTTGAGCTTCTCTATGGCGGACTGGACCTTCTCCTTCTCGTCCTTGGAGACCTTGTCGCCCATGTCCTTGAGAAGCTTCTCCGTGGAGTACACGAGGGTCTCGCCCTGGTTTTTGGCCTCCACCTTCTCCTTCTTCCTCTTGTCCTCGTCGGAGAATCTTTCGGCCTCCTTCACCATCTTGTCTATCTGGTCCTTGGTAAGCTTGGTCGAGGCCGTTATGGTTATGGCCTGCTCGTTGCCGGTGCCCAGGTCCCTCGCCGAGACGTTCATGATGCCGTTGGCGTCTATCTTGAAGGTCACCTTGATCTGGGGGATGCCACGCGGCGCCGGCGGAATCCCTATCAGGTGGAACATGCCCAGCGAGGTGTTGTCGCCCGCCATCGGGCGCTCGCCCTGGAGCACGTGGATCTCGACCGTGGGCTGGTTGTCCGCGGCGGTCGTGAAGACTTGCGATTTCTCGGTCGGTATCGTGGTGTTGCGCTCGATGATGCGCGTGAAGACGCCCCCGAGGGTCTCGACGCCCAATGAAAGGGGCGTCACGTCGAGCAGGACGATGTCCTTGACCTCCCCGCCGAGCACGCCGCCCTGGATGGCCGCGCCCATCGCCACGCACTCCATGGGGTCCACGCCGCGCTCCACCTTCTTGCCGACGTAGTCCTCGACGAACCTCTGGACCATGGGCATGCGCGTCGGGCCCCCGACCATTATCACCCGGTCGATGTCCCGGGGCTTGAGCTTGGCGTCCGAGAGCGCCTGGGCCATCGGGGCGCGGCAGCGGTCGATGGTCGGGCCCACGAGCTCCTCGAGCTTGGCCCGGGTGAAGGTGTAGGTGAAGTGGATGGGTCCCTCGGGCGTCGCCGACAGGAAGGGCAGGTTCATCTCGGTCTCGAGCGTGGTGGAGAGCTCTATCTTGGCCTTCTCGCCGGCCTCCCTCAGGCGCTGGACGGCGGTCTTGTCCTTGCGCAGGTCTATCCCGTGCTCCCTCTTGAACTGGGACGCCAAGAACTCGGTCACGGCGTTGTCCATGTCGGTCCCCCCAAGCTGGGTGTCCCCGCTCGTGGACATCACCTCGAACGTCCCCTGGCCGAAGTCCATTATGGTCACGTCGAGCGTCCCTCCGCCCAGGTCGAAGACGAGAATCTTTTGCTCCTTGTCGGCCTTGTCCAGGCCGTAGGCGAACGCCGCGGCCGTGGGCTCGTTGATGAGCCTTCGGACCTTGAGCCCGGCGATCTCGCCGGCGTCCTTCGTGGCGGTCCGCTGGTTGTCGTTGAAGTAGGCCGGGACGGTGATTATGGCCTCCTCCACCTTCTCCCCCAGGAAGGATTCGGCGTCGCGCTTTATCTTCTGCAGGATGAACGCCGATATCTGCTGGGGCGTGTACTCCTTGCCCCGGACCCTGGCCTTGTAGTCCTGGCCCATCTTGCGCTTTATGGCCTGGACCGTCCCCTCGGTGTTGGTCACCGCCTGCCGGCGGGCCGGCTCGCCCACCAGGAGCTGGCCGTCCTTCGTGAACGCCACGTACGACGGGAACGCCTTCCCGCCCAGGCTCGTTCCCTCGGCGCTGGGGATTATGGCGGGCCTGCCGCCCATCATCACCGCCGCGGCCGAGTTGCTGGTCCCAAGATCTATGCCTATTATCTTTGACATATCCTATGCCTCCTTGCCGTCATCCTTTGGACCTTCAGTCCCGCCCTCCCTCGCAGAATCGGGGGCCGGGCGGGTCACCACGCACACCTTGGAGGTGCGCAGCACCTTCCCGTTGAGGGTGTACCCGCGCCGGAGCTCCTCCGCTATCGTGTACTCGGGCCTGGACGGGTCGGGCGAGAAGTACACGGCCTCGTGGAGCAGGGGGTCGAACCTTCGGCCCAGCGCCTCTATGGGCCTGACGCCGGCGCGCTCGAGCACGCCCTTCATCATGTCCAGCGTCAGGCGCAGGCCCTTCAGGAGCTTGCCGTCCGCCGGGACCTCCCTGGAGCCGGCCTCGATGGCCCGCTCGAGGTTCTCAAACGATTCTATGAAGTCCGCAAGGACCGCCGAGCGCTCCCGGAGCACCGCCTCGGCCCGCTCCCTCTCCGCGAACTTCTTGAAGTTCTCGTAGTCGGCGGCGACGCGCTGGAGCAGCGCCAGGTTGCCGTCGGACCGGGCCTGCGCCTCGGAGAGCCCCTTTCTCACGGAGTCGAGCTCCCGGGCGGCCTCCTCCAGCCGTTTGCGGGCGCCGTCGAGCTCGCACTGGAGCGATGCGGCCGTTCCCGGATGTGACGCCGCCGGGGAGCCGGCCGCCGGCGCGCCCGGTCCCGCCGCCGCCCCGGCCGCTTCCGTCCCCGTCGATGGCTTTCTCCGTCCCACAGGCCTCACCCGGTTGGTAACCGTTGGTTGATTACTGGACAGGAATTGAAGGACTTGTATATATAATTAGCGACAAATGAGGCACAAGGCGCAGGGGAAAAGGCAGAAAGGCAGAAAGGCAGAAAGGCAGCATGGGATGGAAGGAAGGCAGAAAGGCAGAAAGGCAGAAAGGGAGGATGGGGACGACCGTCGTCCCTTCCTGCCTTCCTGCCTCCCTTCCTGCCTTTCTGCCTTCCTCCCTTGCTGCCTTCGCCACTGCGCCTTTCCAATATCACGGGGCGCAAGCTTTTAGGCCCGGAGCCCATCCGGTCTCGGATGGGCACGATACTCGTCCGGTACGGCGAGCTGGCCCTCAAGAGCCGGCCGGTGAGACTCCGCTTCGAGCGCACGCTCATCCGGAACATCGAGGACCTGTTCGTCCACGCCGGCGAGGAGTGCCTGGTCGAGCGGCAGTGGGGGCGCATCCTGCTCTTCGCGAAGGACGACAAGAGGGCGGGGGCCATCCTGTCGCGGGCCTTCGGGGTGACCTCGTTCAGTCCGGCGGAAGAATGCGGCTCCGGGAGAGACGAGGTGGCCAAGGTCGCGGCGGAGCGGTCGCGAGACCTCCTGCGGAAGGGGCAGAGCTTCGCGGTAAGGGCGAGGCGCACGGGGAGCCACGGCTATACGAGCCAGGAGCTCGCTGCCAGGGTGGGCACGGAGGTGCTCCAGGCCAACGAGGGAAAGGGCATCAAGGTCAATCTCTCCGAGCCGGACGTGGAGCTCTTCGTCGAGGTGCGCCAGAAAAAGGCCTACGTCTTCGTCGAGAAGCTCCCGGGCCCCGGCGGCCTGCCACTGGGGACGCAGGGACGCGTCGTGGCCCTGCTCGACGGCCAGAACGGGGCCGTCGCCGCCTGGATGATGATGAAGCGCGGGTGCAGGGTCATCGCGGTCGGAGATCCGGGTGCCGGGTGCCGGGTGCCGGGTGCCGGGGACGACGCGCAGCGTGCCCTGGAGATGCTCCTGCCCTGGGTGCCGGAGCTCAAGCTGCACAGGATAGTCGACATTTCGATCGGGGGCCTTGCAAGGTTCGCCCGGCGGAGGAGGGCCGAGGCAATAGTCCTGGGCAGGACCTATGACGGGCTCGACAGGGATATCCCGAAGGCGGCGATACCGGTGCTCTTCCCGCTTTGCGGGCTTTCGCAGGAAGAGGTCGGAGCGATGGCCAGGAAGATGGGGCGATGACAAAAGACAAGGGGCAAGGCGCAATGCGCCTTAAGCCTTGCGCCTTGCGCCTCCCCCCTTGATCGAAACGCGTTGAGACCTCTCTCCTACTTCCGCCTCCGGGCCACGAGCGCGAACCCGGCGCCGATGGCCGCCACCAGGAGGAGCGGCTCGAACCCCGGCTGGGGCTTGGGCTTCTCGTACGTTACGGTCATCGTCTGCGTCCCGGTGTTGCCGGCGGCGTCCGTGGCGGTCACGACGATTGTGTTCTTGCCCTCCTTGAGCGACACATTGGTCGCCACCCAGGCCCCGAGCAGGAACGTGGTCGGCACGGTGGCGCCGTCCAGGCTGACCTCCACCTTAACGACGCCCACGTTGTCCGAGGCGGTGCCCGTCAGGTTGACGGTGGTGGTGTTCACCGTGGTGCCGTTCTTGTCCGGTCCGTAGAGGTGGACCCGGCCCTGCTCCGTGCCGCTGTAGAACGAGAAGTTCACCATCACGGTGGAGCCGGCGACACCCTCGAAGGAGTAGTGGTCCTGCTCGTCGTCGTCGCCCAGGAGGCCGGTGTAGTGCTCGTCGAGCTGGACCGGCCGCGGCGAGGCGATGGCGTCACCCGCGTCGCCCGGGACATTGGCGTCCATCTGGTCGACCAGCGCGAGCTCGAAGGTGTAGCTGTTGGGGCCCTCTGCCTTGAGGTGCCAGACCCCTGCGCCGGCGTTGTTGGCTATCCAGGAGAGCTCCTGGCTGACGCCGGGGTTGAGCCAGTCGGAGCTCTGGTACTCGTTCTTGTCGGGACGGTACATCACGAACCGCACCGGTTCGGGCTCCGCAAGGCCGCAGGTGAGGTTTGAGGTGATTATCTGGCCGGCCGATACGTTGAACCTGTAGAAATCGGTCTCGTCGTCGTCCAGTAGGTAGCCGGAATAGGTCCCGTTGCCCGGCAGCAGGTACGGATCGGTGTTGATGCCGCCGGCGGCATCCGTCCCGGAGCCCGCGTCGTCCTGCGGCTCCAGCGCCAGCGTCAGCTTGTATTCGCCGCCCTCACCGGAGTAGGTCATCTTGGCATAGTACGTGCCGCCGGTGGTGTCGGACGTCTGGTGGATGAGCGTCTTGCCCAGCCCGGGGTTCGCCCAGTCCGTTCCGTTCAGGGAGTTCTTGTCCGGCCGGTAGAGCTCGAGCCTCAACGAGCCGCCTGTCGGGTTCTCGGAAGAGGTCGTGAAGGCGAGGTTAATCTTGTTGCCGTGGGGGACGCCGAACGAATAGTAGTCGTCCACGTCCTCGTCTTCCAGCCAGCCGTCGTAGGTGCCGGGCGTGACGGCGCGGGCGGTGCTGTCCGTGTCGCCGGCGTCGCCGGTCTGGCCGGCGTCCTCCTGGTCCAGGACGTCTAGGTTGAACGTGTAGTTGGCCCGCCCGTCGGAGGCGGTCATCTCCGCCCAGACGTAGTAGGTGCCGGAGTTGGCGTGCCCCAGGGTGTACTGGAGCGTCTCGGAGTTGCCCGTCGCCAGCCAGTCGGAGGTGAGTATCTCGTCCTGGTCGGGATTGGCCACGTGGAACCGCACCTCGGCCCCGACCCCGCCGGTCCCGGTGACGCCGAACCACTGCCCCTCTGCCACCGCGAACTTGTAGTAGTCCTCCTGGTCGTCGGGCCCGCCGGCGAGGTTGAGCTCCCCCGAGTAGTCGCCCGGCGTTATCAGCTCGGCGTTGGCGAAGCTGTCGTTGTTCGCGTTGTCCCCAGCGACGCCGCCCAGGAGCGTTGTGAAAGCCCCGAGGACGACGAGCAGGCTCAATCCCGAAGATGCTTTCTTGCCGTTCATTTGGAGTATCCTGCTTGCCGCACCCGGTATATATCACATATTAAACCGTTATGCTGATTTATTGAACACCAATGAGACGCCTTCTCCGCCGCGCGAGGCAGGCGGTGACCGGGAAGGCCGCCGCCCGTCATTTCCTCGCCGTCATCGTCTCCTTCTTGAGTAGCAGCTCCCACTCGGCGTCCACCGTCTTTTGGATTTCCTCGATGTCCTTCTCGCCGAGGTGCCTGAAGCGCCCCTGCGTGCGGAAGTAGTCCTTGACGGACACCTTCTTGGCCGGCTTCCTCACGGTGTAGACCCCGTCCTCCACCTCGTACATGGGCCAGACGGTGGACTCCACCGCCAGCCGGCCTATCTGGATGGACCTCTCCGGGTCGGACTTCCACCCGGCCGGGCAGGGCGACAGCACCTGCAGGTACTTTGGGCCCACAATCGAGGCGGCCTTCTGGACCTTCTTCACGAAGTCCTCCGGGTAGGAGACGCAGGCCGTGGCCGTGTAGGGTATCCGGTGCGCGGCCATTATCTCGACGCCCGATTTCTTGGGCTCGGACTTCCAGGCGCGCGTCTGCCCCACCGGCGTGGTGGTCGTCCAGGCGCCTATCGGGGTCGAAGAGGACCTCTGGATGCCGGTGTTCATGTAGGCCTCGTTGTCGTAGCAGATGTAGATGATGTTGTCGCGGCGCTCCACGGCCCCCGAGAGCGCCTGGATGCCGATGTCCAGCGTCCCGCCGTCGCCCGCCCAGGCCAGGACGTTTATGTCCTTTTGGCCCTTGGCGTCGAGCGCGGCCCTGACGCCGCTCGCCGAGGCCGCCGCCGTCTCGAAGGCGGTGAACAGCACTGGTATCTGGATGCTGCAGTACGGGAACACGCCGGGCATCACCGCCCAGCAGCAGGCCGGCACCGTCATTATGGTCCGCTTGCCGAGGGCCTTGAGCGCCAGCCGGAGCGCCAGGCAGGCCCCGCAGCCGGGGCAGCCCATGTGGCCCGGCGCCACGTTCTCCTCGGCCGGGACGGGCGTTTTGACCACTCAGCCCACCTCCGGGCGCTTGAGGTCTATCCACTCCTTTTCGGAATCGAGGCCGCCCGCCTTTATCCTGAAGAGGTTGTCGTAGAGCTTCCCCACGGTCTTCATCGTTATGTCGCGGCCGCCTATCCCGACCACGAAGTTCTTCACCGCCGGCCGGTCCTTGAGGTTGTACAGCGCGCTCTTGACCTCCGTGAAGAAGGGCCCGCCGTCGCCGAACGTGTAGCAGCGGTCCATCACGCCGATGGTGTGGACGCGCCGGCCCAGCGCCCTTATCTCTTCGGTGGGAAAAGGCCGGAAGCACCTGATGCGCGCCAGCCCGACCCTCTTGCCCTCCCTGCGGAGGTTGTCGACGACCTCGCGTATCGTGCTGGCCGCCGTCCCGGCGTTCATGAGCACGACGTCGGCGTCCTCGGTCCTGTACTCGTCCAAAGGTCCCCCGTAGCTGCGGCCGGTGAGCTCCTTCCACTCCTGCTCGACCCGGAGTATCCTCTCCCGGGCCCGGTCCATCGCCTCGGCGATGAGGTAGCGCAGCTCCATGTACCACTGGTGGGGCATGGAGAGCGAGCCGAAGCCCCGGGGGTTTTCGACGTCGAGCCGTATCTCGGGCCGGAAGGGCGGCAGGAAGCCGTCCACGAGCTCCTGGGACGGGATCTCCACCGGCTCGAACGTGTGGGAGAGGAAGAAGGCGTCCTCCGTGGTGAACGAGGGCAGCATGATGTCGGGCGATTCGCCGACCTTGTAGGACATGATGACCGTGTCGAGCTCCTCCTGGGTGCTCTCGGAGTAGAACTGCATCCAGCCGGTGTCGCGCTGGGAGATGGAGTCGGTTTGGTCGGCCCACACGCTCCAGGGGGGCGCCACTGCGCGGTTGACGTTGACCATCACGACAGGCGTCCGGGCGCCGGTGGCCCAGTGCAGGAGCTCGTGCATGAGCAGGAGGCCCTGCGAGGAAGTGGCGGTGAAGGTGCGCGCCCCGGCGGAGGCGGCGGCGATGCAGGCCGCCATGGCGCTGTGCTCCGACTCCACGCAGACGTAGCGGGCCTTCATCTCGCCGGAGGCGACGAAGTCGGCGACCTGCTCCACCACGGCCGTCTGGGGCGTTATCGGGTAGGCGGCGATGACCTCGGCCCGGGCGAGCTTGGCGCCAAAGGCCGCGGCGTAGTTGCCGTTTATGAGCTTTTTGGCCATCCGCTCAGTCCTCCGGTACCATCTCGATGCACCTGGCCGGGCACTCGGTGGCACAGATGCCGCAGCCCTTGCAGTGGTCGTAGTCGATCTCGACGCCGGTGCCGTCCTCCAGTATCCGGATGCTCATGTCGGGGCAGAACTTCCAGCATATCCAGCACTTCTTGCACCTGGAATTGTCGACTACCGGCTTGAACGTCCTCCAGGAGCCGGTCTTGAACGCTTCCCGGGTGTCCTCGTAGGTTATGGGGGCCAGGGGGAGGTCCTTGTAGCTCCTCGGTTGCCGGCTCACCCGATCACCACCCTCTCGTAGGCCTCGATGGCCGAGGCGGCGTTCTCCTCCCGCTTCACCGGGGCGGTCTCCCGAATCGATTTGAGCACCGACTCGAGCTTCACTATGCCCAGCACCCTGACCATCGCCCCCAGTATCGCCGTGTTGACGATGGGCGTGGTGCGGCTGCCGACGCCGTGACGGATGGCTATTCCCGTGGCGTCCACCGTGGCGACCTTCAGCGAGGGGCTCCGCTTGTACGCGGCCGGGCCCTTGGTGGAGTTGACTATGAGCACGCCGTCCGGCTTGAGGCCGGCCGTCACATCGACGTACTTCATCAGGAACGTGTCCAGCACGACGACCACGTCGGGCTCGGAGATCTCCGACCGGATCCTCAGGGGCCGGTCGTCCATCCGGAGGAAGGCGGTGACGGGGGCGCCCCGGCGCTCCACGCCGAAATAGGGGAAGGCCTGGACGTCCTTGCCCTCGCCGAAGAGGGCGCCGGCCATCATCGTGGACGCTATTACCGCTCCCTGGCCACCTCTACCGTGGAAACGGATTTCCAGCAGACCCCTACCCCCGCTTGACTGAAAATCATCATCGTAATTAAATCTGTCGTAGGCGCGAGCGGCCGGCGACTCGGTGCGGCACCCCGGTTCCGAGAGACAACCATTAAATATCCGGTTCCGAAATATACAATCCGAGAGGAATCCGTCATGACCGCTGGCGGCGAGGTGGAAAGGGTGAAGACATTCGTGAGGGGCCTGGACGAGAGGATGGAGGGCGGGATACCCTGCGGGCACATTGTCCTTCTCGCCGGCCGCGCCGGCAGCATGAAGTCCACCCTCGCCTTCAACATACTCTACAACGCCGCCAAGACCGCCAGCAAGCGCTCAATATACATCTCGCTGGAGCAGCGCGCGGACAGCATGATCCGGCAGATGTCCAAGTTCGGCATGGACATGACCGGCGTGGACCAGATAGTGATAATGGACCTGAGCAAGCTTCGCAACACCAAGGACATGGCCATCACCCCGACCCAGCAGGACTGGATGCCGGCCATCCTGCGCGGCATCACTGCCTACCGCCAGAACTTCGGCTGCGAGCTGGTCGTGATAGACTCGCTGGACGCCCTCTACACCCTCTCGCAGATGGAGAACCCCCGGGTGAAGCTCTACCATTTCGTCGAGGGCCTGAGGGACCTGGGCATCACCACCTTCCTCATTTCCGAAATCCACGACATCGACAACAGGTTCGGCCACTACGGCATCGAGTCCTTCCTGTCGGACGGCATCATCCACATCGATCTCACGCGTGAGGGGAAGAACGTCGGCCGGTGGATAGGCGTGGCCAAGATGCGGGAGACCAACCACGTCCAGGGCTACTTCCCGCTCATCGCCGACAAGACCGGCTTCCGCATCGTCACGAAGTGAGGGCGGCGGCCGCACCGGGGGATGCTTGGGGATGGGCAGGCGAAAGCCGCGCGAGAAGTCACCCGGCCGTGCAAGGGGGGCCGCTGCCGGGAGGGCCGGCAAGGCCCCGCTCGCCCCGGTGATGGAGGACCTTCGGCGGATGAGGTCGCGGCTCGAGGCGGACGCCTCCTGCCTGAGCACCGGCCCGATGTCGCTTCAGGAGAGGGCCCGGCGCGAGATAGAATCCGAGCTTTTGCGAAAGGAGGAGGACGTCCGGACCGGCTTCGACGAGGTGTTCCGCCACCGGCCCCAGGTGCTCGTCGAGATGGTGTCAGAGCTGAGGCGCTACGGGGACGCCGGCGTGCTGCGCAACCTCGTCTTCGCCGCCGAGACGCTCTACGGTGAGAAGCTCCGGGAGCTCCCGGGCGGGATGGAGTTCTGGGAGGACCTGAAAAGGGAGGTGGCGCCCCTGCCCCACCCCCCGGCCCTGACGCCGGCCGACCTGCGCCTGCAGAGGCTCCAGGCCATAGAGATATTCCGGGAGGCGATAGTGTCCTACGACATGCTCTCTGACTCGACCCCGCCGGAGGCGCTCGCGCCGGCTCCCTCGCAGCCGGAGCCTCCCGCACCGCAGGCGCCCCCGTCCGCACCCCCTTCGCCGGAGCCTCCCGCACCGCAGGCGCCCCCGTCCGCACCCCCTTCACCGGAGCCTCCCGCACCGCAGGCGCCCCCGTCCGCCCCACTACCCCCGGAAGCCGCCCGCGAGCTGGAAATCCGGCTCCTGAAGGCCGCCGAGCTGGAGGGAGCGCTCGCCCGGCGCGGCGAGGAGCTGTCGGCGCGCGAGCGGGAGCTCTCCGGGCTCGAGAGGCGACTGGAGGAAAGGGAGAGGGCGCTGCTTGCGGCCGAGGAGGAGGCCGGAAGAAGGCTCTCCGGCCGGGAGGAGGAGCTCGAGTCCTCGCGCCGAAGGGAGGCCGAATCCCGATCCGAGCGGGAACGCCTCGCAGAGAGCGAGCGGTCGCTCCGGGAGCGGCTGGAGCAAGCCGAGCGGAAGCTCGCCTCCGGGCCGGAGGCCGCCGCCCCGCCGGCGGAACAGCCGGCCGCGGCCGAGCCCACCAGGGAGGAACCGAGGCTCCCGCCTCCACCGCCCGGGGCCCCCCCCGCCCCCCGCCAAGCTTCCCTCGCCGCCATTCCTCATCCAGCCCGACGAGAGCCTGCCCGAGAGCTCCCCGTCCCCACCCTTCGCAAGCCCCCTGCCGGCATCGCCCCCGCCGCCCGGGGGGCCTCCGGGAGGGAATGCGCCGGCCGGGAGCGCGCCGGCCGAGCAAAAGGTCCTCTACAAGGTCAGATGCCCCGGCTGCAAGAGCATCATGCCGGTCTACACGCGCGAGCGGCCCCTGAACGTGAAGTGCGACGCCTGCGGCAAGGAGGGCGTCCTGAAGTAGCTCACTTTCCGAACCGCCTCTTCCGCTTCTGGTACGACCTTATCGCCCTCAGGAAATCCACCTTGCGCAGGCCGGGCCAGAAGACGTCGGCAAAGTACAGCTCGGAGTAGGCGAGCTGCCAGAGCAGGAAGTTGGAGATGCGCTCCTCGCCCGAGGTGCGCAATATGAGGTCCGGGTCCGGAAGGTCCGAGGTGTAGAGGTGCGCCGAGACCAGCCCCTCGTCGATGTCCTCGGGCCGGACCTTCCCGTCCCGGGCCTCGCGCGCGATCTCGCGGATGGCCATGAGGATCTCCTCGCGCCCGCCGTAGGCCACGGCGACGTTGAAGAAGTAGCTGTCGTAGCCCTCCGTCTTCTCCTCGGCGTAGCGGATGGAATCCTGAACGTCGGGCGGGAGCAGGGACATCTGGCCTATCGCCCTCACGCGTATCCTGTGCCGGTGGGTGCGCTCGTCGTCGCCGGCCCGGCGGAAGTTCTCGGCGAACAGGCGCATGAGGGCCGCCACCTCTTCGGGGCTGCGCTTGAGGTTCTCGGTCGAGAAGGCATACACCGTCAGGACCTTTATGCCGGTCTCGAGGCACCAGTTCAGGATCTCCTCGAGCTTGTCGCGGCCGATCTCGTGCCCTGAGAGCGAGTTCATGCCCATCTCGGCGGCGAAGCGGCGGTTGCCGTCCATTATTATGGCCAGGTGGCGGGGAACGGGCTCGGCGAGCACCCTGGCGAGCAGGGCCCTCTCGTAGGCCTGGTACGCCGCCTCTCCGAGAGCCTGGGAAATGTCGGCCAGCTCCGAGCCTCCGTAGGGCAAAGAAAGCGTTCGCCGTATTAATTGTTTGCCCGCATCCGACCATCTTCCCGCGTTGCCCTCCGGGCGAAAGTACATTATGAATGGACCCGGTATGGGGACGAAGGCGCAGGGCGCAAGGCGCAAGGGGCAGGGCGCAAGGCGCAAGGCGCAGGGGACGACCGTGAAAGACCGGCCACGGGCCGGTCTTTTAGGCCGAGACGACCGAAGGTCGTCTACGGAGGCGCAAGGGGCAGGGCGCAAGGCGCAAGGCGCAAGGGACGAAGGGGCGAGGGGCACGGGTCAAGGGACGGACGGGCATCCGTCCTCCCTCGACCCTCGACCCTTGACCCTTGACCCTTGACCCTTGACCCTTAATCCTTCGCCCCTTGCGCCTCGCGCCTTGCGCCTTGCGCCTTGCGCCTTGCGCCGTGATCAAGGGGGCTGTACAATGGACGATGGCATCGAGGTGTTCATGAAGCAGAAGGTCGACCTGAAGGGAGCGGCGGTCATCGAGGGGTTCCCCAGCGTGGGGCTGGTGAGCACGCTCGCCGCCAACTACATTATCGAGCAGCTCAAGCTCCCCAAGATAGGGTGCATGATATCGGGCCAGCTGCCGGTCACGTCGATAATACGCGACGGCATGCCCAACCACCCGGTGCGCATCCACGGGGACCGGCGCGTCGTGGTCTTCATCTCCGAGTTCCGGCCGCCGGCCGGGCTCGTCAAGCCCATCGTGGACAACATCCTGTCGTGGACGGCTGAGAACGGCTGCGAGCTCATAATCTCGGCCGAGGGGCTCCCGGTGCAGGAGACCGGGCAGCACCCGGAGGAGATCAAGGTGTACGGGGTGGCGAGCACCCAGAAGGGCCGCGGCCTCCTGGGCGAGAAAAAGATCCCGCCCCTCAACGAGGGCATCATCACCGGCATCTCGGGGGTGCTGCTCAACGAGGGGCTGCGCCTGGACCGGGACGTCCTGTGCGTCATCGCCGACGCCCACGAGACCTATCCCGACGCCCGCGCCGCGGCCAGGATCGTCGAGACCATCGACGCCGTCCTGCCCCAGATCCAGCTCGACACCCGGCCCCTCTACGCCGAGGCCGAGAAGATGGAGATTGAGATACGCGCCGCCCTGGCCAAGATCCAGCCGGCCCTCGCCGGCCACCAGAACCCCCTGGACATCGACCAGGCGCCCGCCGGGATGTATCGTTGAGCGCTTTGCGGTCTGTGAAGGGGCAGGAAGGGAGAAAGGCAGGAAGGGAAGGCAGCAAGGCGGGAAGGCAGCAAGGCGGGAAGGCAGCAAGGCAGCAAGGCAGGAAGGGAAGGCAGCAAGGCAGGAAGGCAGGAAGGGAGCGGGAGGCTCGAACGCAGCGTTCCGGCCCACCTTGCCCCCTTCCTGCCTTCCTGCCTTGCTGCCTTCCTGCCTTCCCTTGCTGCCTTCCTGCCTTCCTGCCTTCCCTTGCTGCCTTCCTGCCTTCCTGCCTTGCTGCCTTGTCCGGTTACGCCCGCTCCCTCATCGTCGCCCCCGGAGAGGGGGGCAGTTTCGCAAGGTGGTAGTCGATGGACTTGAGGAGCTCGGAGAATATCTCCTGCTCGCCGGAGTGCTCGATCTCCTGGCGGGCGAGCTTGAACCACGGGTAGAGCGACGAGCCGCGCTTTTGGAGGACGGACATGAAGTCGTCGCGGTTTATCTTGCGCGGCTGTTTTCCCGAAAGTGCCTCCATGAGGGGCGCGTCGGCGGCCTCGATGCATATCTGGGCCAGGTCCGCAGAGGAGAAGCCGTCGGTGCGCGCCGAAAGCTCGTCGATGTCCACGGACGGGTCGATGGGGCGCTCCTTCATGTGGATCCTCAGTATCTGGGCCCGGGAGACCCGGTCGGGGGGCGGGACGAACACGAGCTTGCTGAAGCGGCCGGGCCGGCGCAGGGCCGGGTCGACGTCCCAGGGGGAGTTGGTACCCGCAAGGACCAGGACCTTCTCGAGCGGGCCCTGCACGCCGTCGAGGTTGATGAGCATCTCGTTCACGAGCCGCTTGGCGTAGCCCTCCCGCGCCTCGTCGCGGCGGCCGCCGACGGCGTCTATCTCGTCGAAGAACAGTATCGCCGGGGCGTACTTCCGGGCGCTCTCGAAGGCGGCGCGCACGTTGCGCTCGCTGTCGCCAACCCACTTGCTCAGTATCTCGCTGATGGTCATTGTGAGGAAGTTGGCGTTGCACTCGCCCGCGGCGGCGCGGGCGATGAAGGTCTTGCCGCAGCCCGGCGGCCCGTAGAGCAGTATGCCCTCGCCGGCGCGCTTTCCGTAGAGTTCGAATATCTCGGGGTGCCGGAAGGGGTACACTATCGCCTTGCGGATCTCCTCCTTCACCGCGTCCAGCCCTCCCACGTTGGCGAAGTTGATGTTGGGCTTTTCTATCGGGACGACCTCCCGGAGCTTCTCCTCGTCGGCCCCGCCGTCGCCCGGGCCGCCGCTGCTTTGGGCGCGGCGGGCCTGCGGCCGCATGGAGACCGCCTTCCCGTAGAACGTCTGGGCCATGTTGGCCCGGAACTCCTTCTCGTCCTTGTCGGAGGAGGCCTTCGACGCGTTCAGGTAGGATTCGGCCGCCTGGAGGTAGAGGTCGCGGGCGGCCTCCTTCTCGCCCGCCTCCTCCTTCCTGCGGGCGGCGGTGGCGTAGGCCTTCCCCTCGGCGACGAAATTGTCGGCGGCTCCCATATGCAAGCACCCGGGCGGTCACTTCGGGGGGCGGGGGCCGCCTACGCCTTCTCCTTCTCCTTGCGGATCTTCTCCTCGAGGGCGCCCTCCGTCCCGGCCTCGCTCTTGAGCTCGGCCAGGAGCTCGGACTTGAGCGACTCCTGCTCGCGGGTCGACTCGGGCGAGGTGAGGGTCTCCATCTGCGTGGAGAGGAGCTCGGAGGTCGCGGTAACCTTCTCAACCGAGGTCCGTATCGCGGTGATTGCCGCCTCCATCTTCTGGCTGTCGAAGCCCATCGCCTTCTGGGCCGTGGCGAGGTCCTTGCCTATCTCCACTATCTCGGTGAGGCTCTCCTGGTCCTGGAGGGCGTTGCGCATGGTGGACGACATCTCGAGCATGGAGCCCACGGTGTTCATCTGGCCCGCGGCGGAGCCGTACTGCTTGGAGGCCACCCGGAAGCCCCGCTCGTCGCCGTTCTTGAGGGCGTTCTTGGCGTCCTCGCGGGCCCGGTCGCGCTTCTCCTTTATCTGGGCCTCCCGCTTCTCGAGCTTCTTTTCGGAAATCGATATCTTGGTTACCAGTTCCTGCGGTGACAGCTTCTTTTTGAAAAGGTCTATCATCGTGGGGCCTCCCTTGAGGGATGATAGGTATTGGGCGGTTATAAAGGTTTACCCTCAGTCCATGAAGGAGTACTCGTCCCGTATCTTGCTCACCTGGACGACCTCGTTGCGCCCGGTCCACACCCGGATGAGCTCGTCGGCCTCGCGCGGCTGGAGGCCGAGCATCTCCTGCAGGACGGCCCGGGTGAATATACCGTGGCGGTCGGAGACGGCCCTCACCGCCCCCTTCATGCCCGAGACGGGCGCCGCCGGGACGAACCACTCGGAGTAGGCCCGGGTCTTGGGGTCCTCGGCGTTGAACACGAGCTCGCCGGCGGCCAGGTCGCGTATGTATATCGACAGGTTGGGGTGCGAAAAAGCGCGCGCCATCGAGGCGAGCTCCGGCGCCACCCGATTCATCACGAAGCAGTGGGCGACGAACTGCTCCGACGAGCGCGCCGACTCGGCCTCGTTCATCACGGCCTGCTTCTGGAGCGACGGCGCGAAACCGCACGCCACCACGGCCGCGCTCTTCGAGATGAGCCCCGAGCGCGCCTCGCCCTTGGCGAACATCCCGTCGGGCGCAAGGTGCGGCTCCCAGCGGGCCTCCCTCGTGTAGAACCCGAGCGGGTTGTAGTCGGGGGCCCCGGCCCTCATCTTCTCGAACACGCCGGCGACGAACTGCTTGGCCTCCAGCGCGAGCCGGCGGTCCTCCTCGGCCCGGCGCCCGGATTCGGCGGCCTGCCTCCGCTCGAGCGCCTCCACCGCCTTGCGGACCTCCTCCACCTGGCCGGGGTCGTTCATCCGGCCGCGCGCCGCCTCCCACTCGTCGGGGAAGAGCGAGCGGTCCAGCGCCCGGAGCCGGTCCCAGAGACCGAAGAGGGCGCCCACGTCCCGGTCGTAGGAGGCGAAGGCGGCCTCGGCCTCCGGGAGCGGCCGGTCGGGAGCGCCCTCGAGCCGGGCCACCTTGTAGCCCTTCTGCCGGTACTCCTCCAGGCGGGCCCGGAGGGCGGCGCGCTTTTGGTCCTCGGACTTCTTCTGGTAGAACCTCTCCGAGAGGGAGTCCACCCGGGCGTGGAGCGGGGCCAGGGCGTCGGGATCGGAGAGCTCCCTTTCGGCCTCTGCGAGCTCGGCCTCCGTGGCGACCGCCCGCACGCCGTCGAGCGCCCTGCGAAGCTCCAGGAGCCGCTGGACGTCCCGGTCATACTCCGAGAGCCTCTTTTCGATGGTGACGCTGTCGGATTCGGGGTCGTCGAGCAGCCCGTCCAGCCGCTTCACGGAGTAGCCCTTCTCGGACCAGGCGGCGACGCGCTGGCGGTAGGAGGCCATCCTGGCGGCCTTCTCCTTCAGCGCCTCCTCGTGGCGCCTCCTCCGCTCCTCCTCCTTCCTTGCCTTTATCTTGTCGGCGAGCTCGGCCAGGAGTATTTCGGCCTCGGCGGCCCGCCCGGGGTCGGCGAGCCTCTGGCGGATGGCCAGCACCTCTCCGGGGAACCCCATCACGTCCAGCGCGTTGAGCCTGACCTGGGCGTCCGCGAGCCTCCGGACGCCGGTCTCGAACTCCGCCATCGCCCGCTCGGCCGAGGGCACGTCGCCCTCGACGGCCCGGGCCAGGCCGGAGACCTCGTAGCCGCGGGAGCGCCAGTGCTCGAGGCGCTGCCGGAGGGCGGGCCGCCGCGCCTCGTCCCGCGCCCTCTGCTGCTTCTCCTCCTCCACCTGCTCTATCAGGAACTTGCCGCACATGCGGGCCACCGCTCCAGCGAGGAACGGCCTGGGCGTTATTAAAAGCTTTTACTCGCGGGAGAACGCGAGCGTTGGGTGCCTCCCGGAGAGCTCCTGGAGCTTCCAGTTCCGAAGGAGCACCGGCCGGGCGGTCGCCGTCCCGTCGCCTGTGGCCGGCTCCGGCCTGATCCCCTCGGCCCCGAGGGCGAGGACCTCCCCGGCCGGCCCGCTCACCGACCCGAAGAAGAAGTCACCAAGCGACGACAGCACCGTCCGCACGAGCCCCGGCAGGCCCTCGCCCGAAACGGCCGACACCAGGCCGAAGCGGGGAAGCCCGTGGGCCGCAAGCAGCGCGCCCGCCCGGCGCTCCGCCTCCTCCCGGTCCAAAAGATCCACCTTGTTGAAGGCCGCCACGAGCGGTATGTCCCGCCCCCCCTTGCGCAGGATGCCCAGGGTGGTCTCGAGCTTGGAGAGGGCCTCGTCCGGCGGGTCCGAGAGGTCCAGGACCAGGATTATCGCGTCCGAGAGGAACACCTCCTCGAGCGTGGACAGGAACGCCTCCACGAGCCAGGGGGGCAGGTCCCGTATGAACCCGACGGTGTCGGTGAGCAGCGCCTGGGAGCCCTGGAGCGGGAAGCGCAGCCGGCGGGTCGTCGTGGAGAGCGTCGTGAAGAGCTCGTCGCCGACGGGGACGCTCTCGTCGCAGAGCTCCCGGAAGAGGGCGCTCTTTCCGGCGTTGGTGTAGCCGGCCAGCGCCAGCAGGGCCTGGCCGCCCCGGCGGCGGGTCTTCCGTCTCTGGGCGCGCTCTTGGCCTATCCGGGCCAGCTCCCGCCTTATCCGCGCCATCCGGCCCTTTATCACGCGGTGGTAGTCGTCGACCTGGTAGGCGCCGCCGGCGAAGAAGAGGCCGGGGTGCTCGCCCGTGCGGGTCCGGTGGATGTACTCGCGCACCAGCGGGACGTCGTACTGCAGGCGGGCGAGCTCGACCTGCAGGCGCGCCTCGGGGCTCCTGGCCCGCCGCGTGAATATCTCGAGGATGAGCCGGGTCCGGTCGAAGACCGGCACCCCGAGCGCCTTCTCCAGGTGGAACACCTGGGTGGGCTTGAGGTCGCCGTCGAAGACCGCCAGGGCGGGCCGGCGCGATGGCCCGCCGCCGCCGTCGCCTCCGCCACCCGCCTCCACGAAGCCGGCGATCTCTCGGACCTTCCCCTCGCCCAGGAAGTACCTGGGGTCCGGCCGGCGCACGTTCTGCCGGAAGGTGGCGGCCACCCTCAGCCCGGCGGAGCGGGCCAGAGCCTCCGTCTCGGCTGTGGCGCCGTGCGGCGAAAGGAGCAGCGCCTCCCTTGGCACCTCTTCCACGGGAGGAAATCGACCCGCCACGATTAATATGTATTCACCCGCCCTCCCGGCGCCAGCCGCGGCCGGCGATGTAGAGGGCCAGCCCCGAGACGAGGAGCAAGAGCCCCAACGCGGGGCACAGCGAGAACTGGGAGCCCGGGCGGAACCAGGCGCCCTCCCAGCCTCCCTCCCGGGCCGGCCCGGAGAGCAATGCCGCGCCGATGAAGACGAGCACCATGATGCCGCCCAGGAAGACCAGCGCCTGCCCCGCCCGGGCGAGGTCCGGGGCCTTCATCTCGCGGACTAGCCACTTGCCGGATATTAAAGATGCTCCTTCCGGCACCAAAGGGATTATATCGGGGAAGACTCATTATTGACGGAAACACGGGCCGGGGGTATCTTGCTGGGCGCAAGAAAGTGGGTGGCAGCGGCGCTGGTCGTTTGCGGTCTCCTCGCGGCCGTGGAGCCGGCGGCCGCCATCAACGACCCGCCCTCGTCGGGCGGGACGGTCAGCGGCGACTGGACCGTGACCGATGTTCGCTCCTACAGCAACGTGGCCATAACGCTCGACCGCGGCAACCTCGTCGTCCGGAACGGCGCCAGCCTGACCCTGAGCAATGTCGACCTCGTGATGAGGATGGACCAGAACGGCCAGTTCCAGATAGAGGTGCAATCCGGGGGGACGCTCGTTCTCAAGAGCGGCTCCACCGTCTCCTGCTCCAACCCCTCGCTGCGGTACAACTTCCGGATAAGGGCCGGGGCGTTCGCGAGCCTCGGCAACTCCACCGTGAGCCACGCCGGGCACACCTACAGCAACGGCCCGGCCGAGAACAACGGCATCTACGTCGCCTCGGACAACGCAACCATGGACTCGTGCACCATCACCAACAGCACCTACGGCGTGTACGTCGACGGCGCGGCGCCCCGGGTGAGCAACAGCCTGTTCCGCAGCATCGGCTCCTACGGGATATACATCGCCAGGGGCGCGCCCTCGATCCTGGGCAGCGACCTCACCGGAAGCTCGTACGGCATCGTGGCCTCCGGCGCCGACCCCTGGATATCGCGCTGCGCCTTCTCGAACCACTACTACGGCGTGTACCTCTCCTACTGCCGCGGCGGCCGGGTCGAGAACTGCACTTTCAAGGACAACTACTACAACGGCATCTACGCGACGCTCTACAGCACCCCCGAGATACGCGACTGCACCTTCACCCGCAACGGCCAGTCGGACTGGTACAACGGCGGGGGCGTACGTTACAACGAGTACAGCGCCGGCGTCTGCGAGCGAAACGTCTTCTCGAGCCCCGACTACGGCAACGGAGTGGTGTGCACTGACGGCGCCTCGCCTCTGATAGAGCAATGCGAGATGAGCTGCACCTACCGGCCGGCGGTCTACGCCTCGGGCAGCTCCTCGCCCCGATTGGCGCGCTCCACCCTGTCCAGCGTGAACGACGCACCCGTCATCGCCTCGGGGGCCGCTGTCTCCGTATCCTGGTGCTCCATGGTCTCAGAGAGCGGCTACGGCGCCTACTCCAACACCTACGGCTCCCTTGCGCTCGACAACTGCACAATGACCGCCCGCAACAGCTACGGCGCCCTCGCCGCCTCGTCGGGGTCCCTCTCGGCCGTAAACTGCGACATCGGCTCCCGCTACGACGGCATCTACTCCAACCGGGGCCGCGTCGAGCTTTACCGCTGCAACGTCAGCTCCAGCGAGCGGGCCGGCGTGCTGGCCTACTACGGGGCGTCGGTCCTCCTGGAGCGCACCAGCGTGACGGCCGCAACCTACGGGCTCTACATCTACTACTACGGTGCCCGGGCCGTCCTGCGGGAGAGCTGGGTGGAGGCGAGAAACTACTACGGGGCCCTGGTCATCGAGGGCTCGCTCGAGCTCCACGGCTCCAGCATCTACGCCACGCGCAGCTACGCCATATACGCCTCGAGCAACGCCACGGTCAAGTCCCACAACTCGACGGTGACGACCGGTGCCTCCAGCTCGAGCTACATCTACCTGGACACGGGGGGCAACTGCCTGCTCGACCTCTACAACACCCTCTTCGACCAGTACCGCGTCACGTTCCGGGAGCCCACGAGCCGGATCAACGTCTGGTGGTACACCAACGTCGCCGTGCAGTGGCAGAACGCCGCCCGGGTCGCCAATGCCACCCTGACCATCGCCAACGCCCGAAACGACACGGTTTTCGACGGCCGGGTGGACCGGAGGGGAGAGCTTTTCGGCATCCCGCTCCAGGAGTACTCCCGCACCCAAATGCTCTGGGAGAACTACACCCGCTTCGAGTTCTCGGCCTCCAAGAGCGGCGTCCGCAAGAGCGAAAAGCGCGACATCCGCTCCAACAACCAGACCGTGAGGCTCACCCTCTCCGACCCCGACCCGCCCGTCGTCACGATTGTCTCGCCGCCCGGGAACCTCCTGACCAACCGGACCCGCATCGATTTCTCCGGGAGGGCGGTGGACTTCGCATCGGGCCTCCTGCGCGTCGAGCGCCTGGTGGACGGGGGCAACTGGACCCTCCTGGAGGGATTGGAGGAGTGGGCCTTCACGCTGGACCTGGCCGACGGCAGGCACAACGTCAGGGTCAGGGCCTACGACGTCGCCGGCAGCGCCGGGGAGGCCGCGCTGGCGGTCACGGTCGACACGGTCATCTCGCTCGAGCTCGACGGGCCGGCGGACGGGGCCCTGCTCAACGACGGCACGGTCACAGTCTCCGGCTGGGCCGAGCCCTTCTCGAACGTCAGCGTCCGCGAGAACGCCACGGACGTGGACAGCGAGGGCCGCTTCGAGTTCGTCTTGGACCTCACCGACGGTCACCACGTCCTGGCGGTCACCGCCCGCGACGCCACCGGCAACTCGGCGACCGTGACGGTGGCCATCGACATCGACACCGTGGCGCCGCCGCTCGATCTGGATTCGCCCAAGAACGGCTCCACGGTCGCCTCGCCGGTCGTGCCCTTCCGCGGCCGGACCGAGCCGGGCGCGTCGCTCGTCATCGCCGGCGACCAGTACACTCCCGGCCCGGACGGCGCCTTCTCCGTGATGGTCCCGCTGGCCGAGGGGACCAACCTACTGGAGGTCCGGGTCACGGACGCCGCCGGAAACTTCCAAAACCTCTCCGTCTCCATCCGCAGGGACACCGTGCCCCCCAAGCTCGTCGTGGAGAGCCCGGCCCCGGACCTTCCCCTCCTGACCAACCGCCGCGAGCTTCTGGTGGAGGGAGGGACTGACGGCGTCTCGGTCTCGGCGGGCAACGTCACCGCGGAGGTGCTCCAGGGCAGGTTCCGGGTGGTGCTCCACCTCGCCGAGGGCGAGAACCGCATAGAGGTGGTCGCGGCCGACGAGGCCCAAAACCGCGCCACGGTGGTGCTCTCGGTTGCGCTGGACACCCGGCCGCCCTTCCTGCAGCTCGTCTCGCCGCCGGAGGGCCTCACGACCAACGTGGCCTCCCTCTCCGTCACCGGCGTCACCGAGCCCGGGGCGGCGGTCACCGTCAACGGCGTCGCGGCGGTGAACACCAACGGCAGCTTCGCCCATGCGGTGAGGCTGGTCTCGGGGGACAACACCGTCACCGTCAGGGCCGTGGACGCCGCCGGCAACGCCGCAACGCTCAACCGGACGGTCACTCTGGACCAGGTGCCGCCCGTGGTGGTCATCACGAGCCCGACCAGCGGCAGCCGCATCGCCGATTCCAAGGTCATGGTCCGGGGCAACACCGACGCGGGCTCCTCCGTCATGGTCAACGGCGTGGCCGCCCAGATGGACCGGTCGGGCCGGTTCACCGCCGAGATACCGCTCACGGAGGGCGAGAACTCCATCGTGGTCACCTCCGTCGACGCCGCGGGCAACCCGACCACGAAGATTATTCAGGTCACCCGCACGGGCGCGCTCTCCATCTCCGAGGAGGAGACGCCCCTGCTGGTCGGGGGGATCCTGGCGGGGCTCATCATCGGCGCGGTCGCCGGCCTGGCGGTCGGACGCCGCCGGAGGAAGGAGCGCGTGGTGGTGCTGGCCCCGGAGGAGCCCGAGCCCGGGAGGTACTACGTCCCCGACGAGCTGGCCCCCCGGGGGACCGGGGGCCGCCCGGGCACGGAGGAGCCGGCCCCGCCGCGCCCGGCCGCCTCGCCGGCCCCGCGGCCTTCGGTCCGGGTGGACCTGCCGCCGCCCGAGTACGCCCGCCCGGACGAGGCCTACCACCCGCCCGAGCCCGCCGATAGGGAGCAGGGCTACCGGCCGGCGCCCTGGCTCGAGGGCGCCCGGAGGGACGCCGCCCCGCCCCGTCGCGGGACCGCCGGGACCGGCCCCCACCTGCCGTCCGTGCCCGAGCCCGAGGAAACGCCCGGGGGCGAGGCGCCGCCGATGGAGCCGGGGATGAGCGAGGAGGCGGTGCCCTGGGAGGAGGAGGACGCCCGCGCCCGCAAGACCCCCGATGTCGACCGCAGCCTCGAGGACATCATGAGGCGGCTCAAGAGCTGAGGTGCCCCGGGCTACTCCTCGAAGAACTCGCGGTACACCCGGAGGAGCGCCTCGGTCTGCATCTTCAGCGTCCGGGCCATGTCGTCCACCGGGGTGGCCGGGTTCCCGGTGAGCATGTAAAGGAGCCGCCTCTCCTGCTGGTCGGGGCTCAGGCCGGCGATCTCCCCGTAGGCCTGCTTGAGTATCTCCTGCCTGAGGCGCATGAGGGCGATGCGCCTCTCCTCCAGCCGCTCCACCTCGTCGTGCACCTTGGAGAGTGTCTCCTTGTAGGAGCGCAACCGGTCGGCCGGGGTCTCCAGCCCGGCGGCCCTGTGAAAGTCCGCTTCCAGGGGTGACAGCGCCCCCCCCGGCCCGGCCTTGACGCGTATCAGGCGCGTCTCGAGCTCGCTTGGGCCGAAGTCTATCCGGATGGAGAACTGCCCGGTGCTGACGTAGCACTTCCTCGGGGGGCCCAGGGTGTTGGTCTTTGGGTCGGTGCAGCGCACGAGGCTGTACCGGCGCAGCACCGCAAGGTGCTTCATGACGGCCTGCTGGCTCACCCCGAGCTCCCTGGAGAGCTGGAGCGGGTAGCTGGTCTCCTGGGCGATGCGCGAGAGTATCTCCCGGCGGAGAGGGTTCCCCAGCACCGCCAGGAGCTCGTCTATGGTGAGCTCGGGCTCCTTGGGCATGGCCGTCACGGTTGTTAACTAATGGTTGTCATGTATTAACGAATAGATATAGTTTTTTCAATAACGATGGAGCAAGGCAGGAAGGGAGGCAGGGGGGCAGAAAGGGAGCAAGGCAGGAAGGGGACGGGGGGCTGGAACGCTGGATCCCGTCCCCCTTCCTGCCTTGCTGCCTTCCTGCCTTGCTGCCTTCCTGCCCCCCTTGCTGCCTTGCTGCCTTCCTGCCTTCCTGCCTTTTCGCAGTTAATCCACAGCAATGCTATCTCGTCACTTCCCCGTCCTCGATAAGGGTCTCGGTCCGGCCGTCCTCGTAGGTGACCTCGATGGTGGGCCTGTGGAAGAGGAAGTCGCGGTGCGTCCCGGAGCTGTTCTTCCCGCCGGGCATGTCGGTGTTGTTGCCGAAGGCGATGTGGGCGGTACCGCCGGCCTTCTCGTCCTCGAGCAGGTTGCCCGTGATGCGCGCCCCGGGGTTGAGGCCTATCCCGAGCTCGCCGATGACGCGCGCCTGCTCGTCGACCTTCATGAGCGCGTCTAGCCTCCTGAGCACGGCCGGCGTCCCGCCGCGGAGGTCGTCGACGCGGCCGTCCACGACCGATATCCTCAGGGGCTTTCTCATCTGGCCCAGGTCGCCGACGGAGCCGTCGACGACGATGAGGCCGCTCCCGCGGTCCTCCACCGGGCCGCACCAGATCTCGCCGGCGGGGAGGTTGCCCATGCTCCCGTTCTTTATCTCGAGATCGGTCTCGAAGTCCCGGCCGGAGATGTCCAGCGTGAGGTCGGTCCCCCCGGGGGCCGTGATGCGGACGCTCCGGGCGCCCTCGAAGCGCTTCATCAGCCTCCAGGCCGATCTGGCGATTGCCCTGTAGTCGACGTTCATCGGGCCGCGGGTCATCATGTCGGCGGTGATGCCGGGGGCGTGGCCCACCTTGGCGCCGACCGCCATCTCTCGCTTGATGAGCTGGATGCGGACGGGCGTCTCCTCGGCCAGTCCCGAGAAGGCGTTGATGAACACGGTGTCGGCGGCGCGGGGCTTGTAGCTGTCGACGAGCTCCGGGAGGTCCGACGGAAGCGCCTTGATCGGGCGCTCGGCCGGTAGCTTGTACATGAACGTCTCTGCCCCGAGCTCGCGGGCGGCGGCGTCGAACGCCTGGCCGATGGGCAGCTTGGGCCCGTCCGTCACGACCAGGACCGTGGACCTCTTCCCGACCTTCAGTATGGTCTTGAGGGCGTTGAGGGCGCCCGCCTTCATCTTTTCGGCGGTCATGGTGACCGGACCGCCGGGCGGGTTATATCTGCTTTTCTGTCCGCTGCCCGCTGCCTTCGTTCCTCAGCGTCCCCTGGTCCGTGAGCCCCAGAGCACCTTGTGCAGCTGGACGAGCACCCGCACGTCCAGCCCGTCCCTCAGGACCGCCTCGGCGATGCGCGCCCCGCTCCTGCCCCAAACGGGCTGGAAGACCACCGCCGCCCTGGTCGGGGGCCCCTTCAGGAACTCCCGGGCGAAGGCGTAGTCCCGCAGGTCGCGCAAGACGAACTTGACCTGGTCCCGCTCGCGCAGGGCGCCCGGGTTCTCCAGGCGCATCCGGCGGTGCATCTTCGACGACGGGCACTTGATGTCCATCAAGACGCGCAACCGGCCGGCCCGGTCGAGCGCCAAAAGCTCCCCGACGGGCAGCGAGCCGTTGGTCTCCACCGAAACGTCGTAGCCGGCACCAAGAAGCCGCGACACGAGCTCGGCCGCGTCCTTCTGGAGCAGCGGCTCTCCCCCGGTGAGGCACACCCTCCGGGCCTTGTGCGTACGGATCCTGTCCTCCAGGCTGTCCAATGACCACTCGGCCCCGCCCTCGTAGGCGTACTTCGTGTCGCACCAGCTGCAGCGCAGGTTGCAGCCCGTGGTCCGGACGAAGACCGTGGGCAGGCCGATGTCCAGGCCCTCGCCCTGGATGGAGAGAAAGACCTCGCATATCCTCAAGGACGGCGCCTCCGATCGAAATGAGGGGGCAAGGCGCAAGGCGCGAGGCGCAAGGTGCGAAGGCGCAAGGGGGAAGGCGCAAGGGACAAGGGGGGGAGACGGGCCGTGGTCATCGCCGCATTCCCCCTTGCCCCTTGCGCCTTCCCCCTTGCGCCTTCGCACCTTGCGCCTTGCGCCTTGCGCCCTCGTCCCTCGCGCCTTGCGCCTTGCGCCCCGAGCCTTCCTCGAGAACTGGATCGACCATCCCCGCCTCCTCGAACCCCTTCGCCCTCAGATGGCACGAGTCGCACCTCCTGCACGGGCGCTTCCCTCCCCGGTAGCAGCTCCAGGTGAGGTCGAACGGGACGAGCAAGGAGGCGCCCAGGCGGACTACCTGCGCCTTCGAGAGGCGCAGGAGCGGCGCCTCGACCCGCAGCGGCCGGCCTGAGACGCCGCATTTTGTGCCCAGCCGGGCCGCCTCCTCGAACGCGCGCAGGAACTCCGAACGGCAGTCGGGGTAGCCCGAGTAGTCGACCGCGTTGGCGCCGATGAAGACCGTTCCCGCGCCGACAGTCTCGGCGTAGGCCGCGGCGAAGGACAGCAGCACGAGGTTGCGCGCCGGGACGTAGGTCGCCGGGATGGGCCTTCCGCCGGTCCAGCCGCCGCCGGCGTCCGGCACCTCGATGGCCCGGTCCGTGAGGGCCGAGCCCCCGAGCTTCCCCAATCCGATTCTGAGGACCCGGTGCTCCCGGGCCTTGAAGAAGCGGGCCAGGGCGCGCGCGCACCAAAGCTCCTTCCTGTGCCTCTGCCCGTAGTCGAACGTGAGGGCGTACAGCTCGAAGCCGTTGGAGCGGGCGACCGCCGCCGCCGTGGCGGAGTCCATCCCGCCGGAGAGCAGGACCACCGCCCGTTTGTCCATCAGCCGGCCCCCGCCATCAACCGGACCCCCGGCATCCCATCAGCCGCCACCCCTGAAGTGCTCCCAGCCTCCGTATTTCAGCGGGCGGCGCCAGCCGCGTCCGACGAGCTCGACCTTCCGCTCCCGGCGCACACTCCCGATGGCGGTCAGGCGGGTGCCCTTCCCCCGCACGGCGCGGCGCACCTTGTCGAAGCGTCCCGGCGGCACGGCCATCAGGAGCTCGAAGTCGCCCCCGAAGCCCAGCGCCCACTCCTCGGTCGCCTGGCCGCGCCGTCTCAGCGCGGCCGAGACCGGCACCGCCTCCCACATCACCTCGGCCCCGACGCCGGAGGGCAGGCACAGCTGGTGCACGGAGGCCAGGAGGCCGTCGGAGAGGTCGGTGCAGGCGTGCACCGCCCTCGTGCGCGCCGCGGCCCTCCCCTCGAAGACCCGGGGATATGGCCGGAGCAGGCGCCGCTCCTCGCCGCGAAGGCCCGGGCCGGTGACGCCCTCCTGGAGGGCGATGTACCCGGAGGCGGCCGCCCCCAGCGTGCCGGTCAGGGCCAATATGTCGCCCGGGCGGGCGCCTCCGCGGGGCATGAACTCGGCCCGGCCGACGCGGCCGAATGCCGCGCCCACCAGGCAGATCTCCCGTCCCTCCTTCGTGTCCCCGCCGGCGACCTTCGTGCCGTAGCGGGCGCAGCACCTCTTGGCGCCCCTCATGATGCCCTCCACGGTGGCGACCTCCGTCTCGCGCGGCAGGAGGAGCGAGAGCAGCAGGCCCAGCGGCTCCCCGCCCTTGCAGGCGATGTCGCTGAGGTTGACCGCGGCGACGTACCATCCCCAAGCCTCGGGCGAGTGCCAGGGGTAGTGCGTCCGGATGGTGGTGGCGTCCGTGGTGGCCAGGAGGTAGTCCCTGCCCCACGGGATGTAGGCGGTGTCGTCGCCGACCGTCCGGTCGCCCAGGAGCCTCTGGATCCGGCCGACCATCCAGCGCTCGCCGCGCTCGTCGAGACGGGTCATCGGGATCGACCCCCAGCGATTCGCAGCGCGCCGGACGGGCAGCCCGGCGGGCAGGCGCCGCAGGCGGTGCACCTCTCCCGGGCTATGTCCAGGTAGGTCTCGTACACGGTGATGGCGCCGGACGGGCACAGCGGCGCGCAGCCGCCGCAGAGCGTGCAGAGCTCCCGGTCCCAGTCCAGCCTCGCCCCGGCCTTGCGGGCGCCGCCCCGCTTCCCCTTCCCGAGCATCCCCGGCAGGACCACGGGGATAGTAAGCCCGACGGGCGATAAGAAGGTTGCGAATGGGTTCAATCATGGCGCAAGGCGCATGGCGCAAGGCGCAAGGGAAGGGGCAAGGCGCATGGCGCAAGGGAGAGGGGGAGGCATAGGGCGCAATACCGAAGGAACAACGGGCAACGGCCATGGAGAGTTTCCAGTTCTGCTCCCTTTTTCCTCGTGCCTTGTTCCTCGCACCTCAAGCCTTGCGCCCTGCGCCTTGCGCCTTGCCCCTTCGTTCCTACGATGTCCACAACGTCTTCAGCGGCGCCGCCCCCAGTGCGTCCGATGCCGCGTCCAGCTCGGAGACCTCGGACTGCGAGAGGCTCCATTTCAAGGCGCCGAAATCCTCGGCGGCCTGCCGGGGGGTCTTGACGCCGGCGATGGGGATGGCGCCCTTGGCGATGACCCAGTTGAGCGCCACCTGCGACACCGTCCGGCCCTCCTTCTTCCAGGCGATGTCCTTCATCAGCCGGAGCAGGGGCTCGCTCCTCTCGACCAGCCTGCGGTTGGCCACCCGGTGGCGGATGAAGCCCTTCGGCGGATCGTCCCTGGAGAACTTCCCGGCGAGCACGCCCCAGGCGAAGGGCATGTAGGCGAGAAAGGCGACGTTCTGGTCCCGGCACATCCGGATGAGGCCGTTGCGCTCGTGCCTGCGGAAGAGCAGGCTCAGGTGCATCTGGTTGCTGGCAAGCTTCAGGCCCCGCTTCGCAAGCGAGTCGATCGCCGCGGCCATCGCGTCCGGGTAGTGGTTGGACACGCCTACCGCCCCGACCAGGCCCTTCTCGTGCATGTCGGCCATGGCGTCCATCCACCTGGGGATGTTGCGCAGGCCGTCCATCTGGTGGACCTGGTAGAGGTCGGCCCGGGGCAGGCCAAGGCGGAGGAGGCTTTTTCGCAGGGCCCTCTCCAGCGAGCCCTTCCTGAATCTGTACAGAGGCGTGAACTTGGTGGCGATGACCGGGCGTGCCGAGGGGTCGCCCCTCACGCAGCCGCCCAGGATCCTCTCGGAGGCCCCCCAGCCGTACACCTCGGCCGTGTCGAAGAAGTTCACCCCGGAGGACAGGGCCGCCGCAAAGCAGCCGCAGACCTCGGCCTCGCCGTAGCCGCGGCCGTAGCCCCAGACGAGCTTCGAGCCCCACTGCCACGTTCCGACGCAGAGCCTCGAGACCAGGAGGCCGGAGGCGCCCAGCCTGATGAGCGCGCTTTCGTCCAGCTTCCCTCACCGCCGGAGGGCGAACGCGCGGCCGGGATATGAAGTTGGTGCTCAGCGGAGCTTCCGCAGGCGTTTCTCGATGAGCCGCTTGACCTTCTCGTAGGACGGTGGCGGCCCCGTGCGGACCTCCCTGCCGTCGATGAACAGGGCGTCGCATCGCCCCCATCGGCGGAAATCGGCCGGCTCGAAGGTGTCTATCTCCTGCACGACCACCCTGTCGCCCAGCTCGCGGGCGGCCCTCAGGGCCCTCTCGACCGGCAAGTTCTGGGCCGAGCACCAGCCGTTCGAGAAGATGGTGACGTTGACCTTGCCGGGGACCGGCTGGGGCAGCCGGGTGAGCCTGATCCACCGCGGCGGCCGGGCAGCCTCGACGAACGGCTTCCACATCAAGACCGCCATCCCGTCCCTGTCCGCCTTCCGGTAACCTTGCTTTTTGAACCAGGAGGCCTTCATCCAGAACGGGAGCGATATGCCCCAGGCGGCCATGCCCTTCGCGCCCAGCGCCCGGGCGTCCTCCTCGGCTGCCTTGAGCAACGCCTTCCCCATGCCCCGCCCGGTGAGGTCGCCCCGGCCCTTCTTGTGCCCGTGGACCCATATACAATATATGAAATAGAGCCCCTCGCCGTCCACGTGGGTCCGCTCGATGGGGGCGTACTGTATCATGCCCCCCACCACGCCCCGGCCGTCCAGGGCGAGCTTGACGCGCAGCCCCCGCTCCTTCATTTTCGAGTACCAGGCGCGCCGGCGCGCGACGCCCTCCTTGGCCTCGTCGGACCAGTCCTCGAGGCAGATGAAGAAGAGCTCCTCGTGCTCCTTGGGCAGGTCGATGACATTCATCGGGATCCCCGGAGAGCGATGCGCCATCGTGATAATCAGGCTTGCGGGGGGGTGGGTGAAGGTGGTGGAAGGAAAGGCAGCGGGCAGCGGGCAGCGGGCAGCGGTGACGAAACGGGTCCCGTCGTCCATCGCTCCCGCTGCCCGATGCCCGATGCCCCCCTGCTGCCCGCTGCCCTCCGCCCGCTGCCCTTTCCTGGCGGTGCCCCACTTTCGGTCATGACCGGACAAGCTTTATATCCAATGAGTCGATTTAATCGGTCCGAGGCAACTCAATGTCCGAGAAATCCATCGAAGACCTGCCCGGGGTCGGACCGACCACGGCCGAGAAGCTCAAGGAGGCCGGCTACCGGGACCTCATGTCACTGGCAGTGGCGTCGCCGTCCGACCTCGCCGAGGTGGCCGAGATAGGCGAGGGGACCGCTATAAAGATAATCAACGCCGCCCGGAAGGAGGCCGACATCGGCGGCTTCGAGACCGGGGACACGATACTGGAGCGCCGAAAGCTGGTCGGGAAGCTGACCTCCGGCGCCAAGGCGCTTGACGACCTGCTGGGCGGCGGGTTCGAGACCCAGGCGATCTCCGAGGTGTACGGCGAGTTCGGCTCCGGCAAGACGCAGATAGCCCACCAGCTCGCGGTCACCGTCCAGCTGCCCAGGAAGGAGGGGGGCCTCGAGGGCCAGGTGGTCATGATAGACACCGAGAACACCTTCCGGCCCGAAAGGATACTGCAGATGGCCACGGCCTTCGACCTGGACCCCAAGGAGACGCTCCAGAACATACGCGTGGCGCGCGCGTTCAACTCGCACCACCAGATGCTCCTTGCGGAAAAGATAGCCGAGATGGCCAAGGACACGCCCATCCGGCTCGTGATCGTCGACTCGCTCACGGCGCACTTCCGGGCCGAGTTCGTCGGCCGGGGGGCGCTTGCGGACCGGCAGCAGAAGCTCAACACCCACATGCACAACCTGCTCCGGATTGCCGATATCCACAACGCGGTCATATTGGTCACGAACCAGGTCCAGGCCAAGCCCGACACCTTCTTCGGCGACCCGACGCGCCCAATCGGGGGCCACATAGTGGGGCACACCGCGACCTTCAGGCTCTACATGCGCAAGAGCAAGGGCGACAAGCGTATAGCGCGGCTCGTGGACAGCCCCAACCTGCCCGACGGGGAGGCCGTATTCTCGGTGACGAAGGACGGGATACGGGACTAGGGAAGAGGGCAGCAAGGCAGAAAGGCAGCAAGGGAGCAAGGGAGACCCCGGACTTCAGCCCGGGGGGCTAGCGCAGGGCGCAGGGCGCAAGGGTCCCGGGACCATCAGACCGCCAGCACCTCGCCCTCGCGCTCCGCGACGGTCAGGATGCCCATCATGCCGCGCAGGCGCTCGTACTCCTCCGGCGTGTAGCAGAGGGGCTCCAGGTCCCAGTCGCCCTCCCAGTACCTCAGAATCTCGGCCGGGCGGTCTATGAATGGGAGGGCCCCGAAATCCGGCGAGACCAGCACGATGTCCAAGTCGGAATGGCGGTGGTGGTCGCCCCGGGCGCGGCTGCCGAAGACTATGGCCTTCGTGATTGCATACTTCACTTTGAGCGCGGCGAGGAGGCGGCTCATTGCCTGAGCTGTTTCTCGATCCACGCGATCACCTCCACGGCGTCCTTCAATATCGTCTCGGCCTTCGCACGGGTGTAGAGTTCGTAGGGCGGTTCTCCCGAGGCATCCGGATATCTCGACAGCATGTAGTGCGGCGTCAGTTCCCTGAGGCGCCCCTCGTGTTCCGAGGGCACCTTGACCAGCGAGCCGAGGCGCAGGAGCGAGTGGGTGTGCGGCGGCGGCTCCAGGTGGATGTGCAGGATGAGCGCCTTGAGCAATTTCTCGACCGCCTGGTGGCTCAGATAGGCCACGAGGTAATGGTCTTCTGCGGCGAGCGCCTTTTTGGCGCTTTCGAGCTCGCGCCGGCCCTGCTTGGCCCAGTTCTGCTCCTGCTCCTTCAATTCGGTTTCCGGTCATCTCCATTCGTCTGGGGGTAGATAAACATAGAGGCGGAGGCCAGGCCAACGGACAGGCGGCGATCACGGGTCGTGCCCGGCGGACATGGAGCGCCCTCGGCCGGTTTTTCGTTCTCTCAGTTTGAGCAGGCCCCCGGCCGCCAGGCAGGTCCCGCCGATGCATATTGCCGCGAGCGCCCAGGGAATCTGCCCGGCCAGAAGATCCCGCTCCATGGTCAGGTCGTCGAGCCGGTCGGACCAGCCATCCCCGGCGCCCGTCGGCGTGAGGCCCGCGATCCCGTCATTGACCGTGGCGAGCCGCCGCTCCATCGCGACGAACGCGACCGCGCCGGATATCAGCAGGGTCGCCCCAATAAAAAGGAGTATCGGGATGGATTTGGATTTCATGCCGGGGCCCGGGTTCCATATTCCCGCCGGGGCGGATAAGCCTGCCGCCCGTCGAGGGGAAGGCTGATCAGGCCCGGAGACGTTTGACCGTCCGGCGGGAGCCTTGCCGGACCTGAAGGAGAAGAGCTGTCTCACCCGAGAGGAGGCCACCGCCTTCCCGGAGCCGGCCCGAAGGACGGGTCCGGTAACGACCGCACGTCGCGCCAAAAGCGCGGGGCCCAGGTGGCGGTCTCCTCTCGGATGAAGGCGGGCATGAGCAATGAAGGGTACAAGGCCCTCGTGCGGGAGCTCGCCAGGGTCTTCCGGACTGGGGAGCCGTTCGACACACGCGTCCTGGATGTCCGATAGGGGCCGGCGATCGACGGCAGGCATTTAAATAGTATATATAGAGGCCATAATTTTTTATGATTTTTACAATTTAATAGGGTTAAATTGAAATATTCAATAAATAATATGGTGTTCCGACAAGGATGCCGGAAGCGGCCAAGGGGCTTGTCGAGAGGGACCTCGCGGAGGTATTGCGCAAGCTCCTGGACCGCCGCGAGATTCTCCTCGTGCGCGGCCCGCGCCAGGCCGGGAAGACCACCCTCCTGCGGATGCTCGAATCCTCCGTCCGCAAGGGCCGGGACTGCGTCTTCCTGAACATGGAGCTCCCGGATTACAGGCGGGAGTTCGCAAAGGACCCCCTGGCCTTTGCGGACCGTTTCCGCAAGGACCGGCCCCCGGTCATGTTCCTGGACGAGATACAATCCTGCGACGGGGCCGGGCCGGGGCTCAAGCTCATCTACGATAACCGGGACGTCAAGATGGTCGTTTCCGGCTCCTCGACCATGGATCTCGGGCAACGGGTCATGCCGTCCCTGGTCGGCCGCGCATTCCCGTTCGAGCTTCTGACATTCGGGTTCGGCGAGTTCCTCCGGGCCAATGATACCGGGCTCGCCCGCCTCTTTTACAATGCCCGCTCGGAGGTGCGCGGGTTCGTCGAGGGGGGGGGAGCCCCGAAGGAGAAGCCGTTCCAGGGCGAGCTCCAAAAACTCCTGGAGGAATATCTGGTCCTGGGCGGGTACCCGGGCGCCGTGCTGGCCGGCCGGCGCGGGGAGCCGGAGCTCGTCCTGAACTCGATTCGCGCCATCTACCTGGAAAAGGACATCTCGTCCATATTCCGCATACGGGACTCGGCGCTGTTTGAGGATTTTGCGAGGGCGCTCGCGTTTGCGGCGCCGACCGTCCTGAACGTGTCGGATGTCGCCGGACAGCTGGGGCTCTCCCACCCGACCGCCCTGGAGTTCCTGTCGATACTGGAGAACACCTACATCATCGCCCTCTTGCGCCCGTACCACAGGAACCTGGTGACCGAGCTTCGGAAGGCGCGCCGGATCTGCTTCCTGGATGGCGGGCTGCGCAATTCCCTCATCGGCAATTTCACCTGTTTTGCCCGGAGGGAGGACCGCGGCAAGCTGCTGGAGAATTACGTGTTCCGCGAGCTCCGGGACGCGTTCGGCGGGTGGGAGCTGAAGTACTGGAGGACGACGGGAAAGGCAGAGGTCGATTTTGTGCTGGTGCGCGGCGAGACGGTCGTTCCAGTAGAGGTGAAGCTCGGCGGGAAGCCCGGGCGCAGCTTCTGGAGCTTCTGCGACGCGTACAGGCCCAGGAGGGCCCTGGTCGTCACGCTGGACAGGTTCGGCGTCGAGAGGAGGGGCGGGACGACGGTCTGCCACCTGCCGGCGGTCTGGCTGTAGGGCCGGTCCCGCCGGAGGCGGATGATTTCAGGGCCCGCGGTGATCGGTCTTCGACCACGTCGTCCCGGGCGGGAAAGGGCTCGAGGCCTGCGCCGCCTGGATCAACGGGATGATGGCGGACATGTCGCTCGAGGCGTTCCGGGCATTCGTCCGCGAGCTCTCGAAGGTCTTCCGGACGGGTGAGGGGTTCGACGTGACGGTGCTCCGGATGTGAAGTCCTCACTTCCTCCGGTTCCGCCAGTAGACGAGCGCCGCCACGGCGACAACCAGCACGGCCGCCGCGAGGACCATTCCCGGCAGGAGCAGGCTTCTTGGCCTCCCGACATCGATGGTCGAGTTGTCGAGGATGGGCGGCGGCGGCGGTGGCGGCGGCGGAGGCGCCGGCCGGGCCGGTTCCGGGGGCCGGACCGTCTCCACGCTGAATGCCAGCTCGTCGGTCTCGGAGGGATCCCCGGCCGACCGCACGCTCACGCGGATCACATTGGTGCCGTTGGTCTCCTCCGATGGGGTGGACACGTCGAGCGTGAAGGTGGCCGCCTCTCCGGGCGAGAGCGTGACCTCCGAGGCGTTGAGCTCCCCGGACCAACCGAAGCGCTTTGCACCCTGCAGCTCCAGTATGAACGTGTCTTCGCCCGTGCCGGTGTTGCGCAGGCTGAAGACGAACTCGGTGCCGTTGCCCGGCTCCACGGTCGCGGCCGCCAGGGCGGTCTCCGTCTCCAACCCGAAGAGCTGGCCCACGGGGCACGCCAGGGCGACCGTGCGGTTGACGGACGAGTTCGACGAGGAGACGGCGGTGGCCGAGAGCGCCCGGACCCCGGGCGTCTCTCCGGGCGGGACGGACACGAGGAGCGACACCGTGGCGGCGCCGCGCGCGGGCAGGCGGACCGCCTCCCGGTCGAAGCCCCCGGTCCAGCCCGCTGGGAGCGACGCTTCCAGCCGGAAGGTCTCCTCGTGGTTGCCGGCGTTGGTCAGGCGCAGGAGGTAGCGCCCCGAAGAGCCCGGAAGTATTGCCGGAGGGGAGCTCGCAAGCTCAAGCCTCAGGCCGGGCACCGGCCTCACGCGCGTCGTGAACGTCAGTGTCCGGTCGGGCGCCCGGCCGCCGTCCGAAGATCGGACGGTCACGGTGCAGGATTCGAACGCCAGCGCGTGAACCGGCGGCGTGACGTTCAGCGTGATGTTTTCGGATTCCCCGCTCTCGAGCGATGCCCTTTTCGTATCCAGCCGGGCCGGCCAGGCGGGGAAGGCCGCGCTCGAATGCAGCGTATACGTATCGGGCCCGTTGCCGGCGTTCGAGAGCGTCAGGAAGAACGAGGCGGTCTCGCCGGGGAGGACGGACATCTCGGTCCGCTCGGCCGCAAGCCCCAGGCCGAAGATCTGGTTGACGGCGGCGGCCAGCGACACGGCCGACGTGTAGGTGGAATTGCCCTCCGAGGTCGCCCTCACGTCGAACGAGGCACGCCCGAAGGCCTTGGCGCCGGCGGGGCAGGCCAGCGTCGCCCGGACGGTCCGGGCCTCTCCGGGACCGAGCTGGACCAAAAGGGAATCCAGCGCGGCGCTCCAGCCATTCCCCGGCGGGGCCTCAATGGCAACCAGTATGCCGTCGGGCGCGTTGCCCGTGTTCTCGAGCGAGAGCTCGTATCCGGCCGAGGCGCCGGGGTCCACGGCCGAGCGGTCGGCCGCGCAGGAGAGGACGAGGCCGTACCCGCGCACCTTGAAGCCCGCCGACAGGCCGTTGTTGTCCTCCAGGCGCTCCGGGATGTCGAGGAGCGGGTCCACCTCGAGCGTTGCGTTGTAGAAGCCGCGGACCGCCACCCAGCCGAGCTCGAGCGTCCAGTTCTCGCCCGGCGCAAGGCGCGGCGCCGAGAGGACCGTCTCGCAGACGGGCCCGCCGTCGGACATCACGCGGACGCGGCAATCGAACTGGGGAAGCACGACGGGGCCGTCGTTGGTCAGGCTGCCCGTGACGGTGAGGAGGTCGCCCTCTTCGGGGTCCTGCGGGGCGATCCGGAGGTCCGTGGCGCGCAGGTCGACGGCCTCGGGGAAGACGAACCCGAAGGGGCCCGACACCACCAGCGCGAACTCCTGCGGGCCCACGGGAACGTTGGCGCCGCGCACCGAGAGTGTCCACCAGCCCGTCTCGGGCGCCGCCAGCCGGGCCATCTCGACGTTGTTGAGGGTGTCGTTTTGGGCGCTTTGGTTCGAGTAGCCGTCCGTGAACTGGTTGCCGCGGTAGGTGACGTCCGAGGGCGACACGAGCAAAAGGTCCAGGTCGTTGACCAGCGCCGGGTTGGCGTTCAGGGCTCCCGGGACGTCGGTCCAGACGAGCGTCAATTTGAGCTCCGACGAGTTCGTCACGCGGAATGTGTAGTTGCGCCACTCGCCGGTCGAGAGGTTCCCGTTCTGGTCCTCGCTCCAGATGGTCCTCCCGGTCGTGTTGAGGAGGGACCTGGACAGGTTGAGCCGGCCCCAGCCCTGGTCCGGTCCGGGCCACTGGTAGCCCGGCAGGGGGTCGGCCCCGTTGAGCAGCACGGCCTTGAGCATCGCCGGGCTGGGCGGGGCGCCGCGGGTCCCGTTATGGAAGCCGTAGGCGACGGCCGCCGCGCCCGACACCACCGGGCAGGACATGCTCGTGCCCGAGGCGGACCAGTAGGAGGAGGCGCTGTTGGCCCGGGCCGAGGTCACGGATACGCCGGGGGCGACGATGTCGGGCTTGACGCGGCCGTCCAGGCACGGGCCCCTCGAGCTGAACGAGGCGATGGTCGTCCCGTTCGCATTGTCGGCGGCGCCGACGGATATCACGTTCTTGGCCGTCGTGGGGGGGCTCACGGTGCGCGCCCCGGGGCCGTTGTTGCCCGCCGAGAAGACCTCGGTGATGGTCTGGTTGCCGTCGGTGTCGGGGTCGGCATCGCGCACGAGGCGGTCGTAGGCGACCGCGCGGGTCTCGTACTTCCCTCCGTCGGAGGCCGTCGACGAGCTCCAGCTGTTGCTCTGGATGGTGGCGTTGAGCCGGAAGGCGTCCCGGCAGAACGCGGTGTAGTTGCCGCCGCCGGAGAAGCGGTTCTGGCCCACAAGATTCGCCAGGGGCGCCATGCCGGCGTAGTAGCCGGCGGTGCCCGGGTCCCCGGCGCGCCGGCTGCCGTTGCCCAGCACCGTCCCGGCGACGTGGGTGCCGTGCCAGCCCGGGTCCGTCCACTCGGTGCCGCCGGAGTAGTTCACGTAGCCGGTCATCCTCCCCTCGAACGCCGGGTGGGTGCCGTCAACGCCGGTGTCGCACACCGCCACCGTGACGTTTTGGCCGGCGTGGCCCTCGAACCTCCCGGTGGTGGCGTTGTAGCTCCAAAGCGAATCCGTGCCGTTCCAGTCGTAGGCGCCGTCCTTGGCCGAGCGGACGGCGCTGATGATGGATGCCCTGTGGTTGTCCGGCGAGTCCTCCCCGGCCTCCTCTATCCACTGGACATCGGGGTCGAAGGCCAGCCTGAGCGCCGTCCGCCCGGTGGCGCTGGCGACGACAAGGAAAGGGTCCTCCTGGAGGATCGCGGCGCCCAGGGAGGCGAGCCGGCGGCCGAGGGCCGAAAGGTCGGCGCCCGGAAAGGGCACGATGTTGAGCCTGCGCTCGGTCCCGTCGAGCCTGAGCGCCGGCTCGAGCTTGAAGCCGGGTTCGAAGGGCCCGACGAAACGGACATTCGGGTGGGAGCGCAGCGAGGCCGGGGAGGAATCGGGGGAACGGACCACGAACGCGAAATCCGGGATGTATGCCAGGATGTCGCCCCTCTCCGAGAGCCACCGCGCCCATTCGACGAGCACCGGGCCGTCGAACTGCACGATGAAGACGCCTTGCGGCCTGTCGAGGACGAGCGGGCGGGGGAGCGGCGGCGGCTGGCGGTCCGGGTCGTACTCCCCGGCCCGGAACCGCAGCAGGACGGAAGGCCGGGAATGGTCCGCTGAGGACTCGCCGGGCGCGAGTGCCGGGATGGCCAGGATGGCCGGGAAGGCCAGTAGGATCGCCAGCGCGAGCGCCGGCAGCGGGCGTCCCTCGGAGCGCATCGGACGAGGATGACGCGCTTCTCATAAATAGGTTATGGAGGCAGCAAGGCAGCAAGGCAGAAAGGGAGAAAGGGGGGTAGGAGGGCAGAAAGGCAGGAAGGGACGACGGCCGTCCCTTTCTCCCTTTCTGCCTTGCTGCCTTCCTGCCTTCTTTCCCTAGAGCACCTCGACCGTCCCGTTCGTCGCATCCACCCTGAGGCGGTCGCCGGTCCTGAGCCTGTCGGTGGGGATGCCGTCGACGCAGGGGATGTCCGCCAGGATGACGCCGGTGGCGACGATGGTCTCCGTTTCGGAGTTGACGATGGCCAGGGGCCCGACCTTGTTCGCCGCCAGGCCGTAGATCACGTAGGAGCCCACGGTGGAGCCCTTTCCCTTGGGGAACACCAGTATCTTGCCGCGGACGGACACTCCCTCGAGCTCGTGGCCCTTCTCGATGAAGAGGCCGGTCTTGGGGTCGACCCCGCCGTAGAATCCTATGGGCTCCTTTGAAACGATGGCCTCGCCCTCGGCCGCGCCGGGGTTTATGGACCTGCCCTTATACTGCATCCGCCCTCACCACCAGTTCCCTCACCTTGGCGACCACGTCCTCGGCCTCGCCGAGCATCGGCCAGCCCTTCTTCAAAGCTTCCGCCCGGAGCTCCTTCGAAGGATTGAGGCAGACCGGGTGGCCGACGCGGCCCAGGAACGAGACATCCTGCTCGGTGTCGCCGAAGCCGAAGCAGGCCGGCATTTCGAGGCGGAGCGTCTTGACCAGCTCGGAGAGCGCGGCGGACTTGGTCTCGCCGAGAATGTAGTTTTGGAGCACCCCGCCGGTGAAGCGGCCGCCGCGTGTCGCGAGATCGGTGCCGACGGACGCCTCAATCCCGATTCTTCGGGCCAGGGCGCCGACCGTCTCGACGGGCGAGCCGCTGAGGGCTAGCGCCGGACGGCCGGCCTCGCGCATGAGGCGGACCAGGGGACGGGCATAGGCGAACACGCGGTCCATGCGGCCCTCAACGAATCGTTCGGCCTCGAGCGCGATGATTTCGGCCCTCTGTCCCTTGACGCCTTCGGCGTATATCAGGGGAAGCCTCTCGGCGACGAAGCGGTAGGTCAGCTTGCCTGCGGAGAAATCGGCGCGCATCTTGCCGACCTCGTCCAGGCTGGCCGGCGGGAAGAGCCCGGCGCGCCCCAGGTGCGCCGGGAAGTCGAATATCATGTGGCCCCGGGCCAGGGTGCCGTCGAGGTCGAAGAGCGCGATGGAAGGCGCAGGGCGCGAGGCGCAAGGCGCAGGGGACGAAGGGGCAAGGGGCGAGGGGCACGGGGCAACGGGGAGAAAAGATTCCGGTGGGGCCCCTTGTGCCTTGCGCCCCGACCCTTGCGCCCTCGCACCTTGCGCCTCGCGCCCTGCGCCTTTCGCCTTCCCCAGCGCCTCGCCCGAGGCGGCCTCGATGGCCGCCCTGAGCGCATCGAGCACTGCCTTGTCGATCACTTGGAGGCCGCCTCCACCAGGTCCTCTATCCGGCCGTACATCACGCCCTGCTTGCAGTGGCCCGGGAGGTAGCTTGCGGCCTTGCCCGAGTTCACGCCGGTGGTCTTGAAACCCATCTCCTCTATGGGCGCCACCACCATGCAGGTGTCGGCGACTATCCTCCCGCCGGCCTTCTCGATGATGGCGGCAAAGCCCATCCTTCGCGCCGCCTCCTTCATGACGCGCGAGGTGCAGACCCACAGGGGCCTCTTCAGATGCTTGCCGTCGACCAGTGCGGCCACGCGCGCTATCTCCTTCATCGAGGCGTGCGGGCACCCGATGACGACCAGGTCGGGGTCTTTGGCCGGGCTCAGCTTCGCATAGGTCTCTTCGAGCTCCCTGTCCCCGAAATCGACCGTCTGCAGGTCCTCCTTCCTCGCCCAGCGCGCCTCGGGCGTGAGCCCCTCGGCGTGGTAGAGCGCCACGGCCCCGGAAGCCGCCATGGCGGCCCCGAGGGCCTTGAGCTCGTCCGTGCCGGCGTCCTCCGGAAGGCCGGTGAAATGGGGTATCTTGTCCTTGACGACCTTCCCGACGAACCAGCCCAGCGCCCCGTAGTCCGACGAGAACCCGAGCCCGGCGGAGACATTGACCTGGAAGTGGGGATGGCGGTTCTCGTCCCGGTGGTACCCGTAGTCGGGGGTCACGCCGCATATGGCGGCCGCCAGCGCCGACGGCCCGCCCTCCCGGTTGGTCCGGGCCCCGATGACCGAGTTCGCAAACGACACCGCCGAGGACTCGGACCAGGCGATGTGCTCGCCGAAGCGGGGCAGGTTGCCCGCAAGGTACGGCGTGCAGGAGGCGCTCATGATGATGCCCATCTTGCGGAAGGCCTCCATTATCCTCAGCTGCTGCTCGGCGAACCGCTTGGGGAACCTGAGCCCCTCCCAGTCCTCGATGTCCATGCCGGCGGGGTTGAGGAAGGTGGGCACCCTCACCTTCGCCCCCAGCCGAGCGTAGTCCTCGAGGAAGTCGCGCCCCGGGTCGCCGATGGACTTGTACGAAACGCCGGCGACCTGGGCCGAGCCGACGGGGATCATCCTCTCGGCGCCGTAGATGTCGCCAAGCTTCACGAGCAGGCGCATCGAGCGCGCCGGGACCTCGCCCCGCTCGCCCGCAAGCACCTTTTCCTCCTCGTTCGTAAGATGCATCGCACCACCTACTTGCAGGACCGCAGATAGTCGTCCACGTTCAGCTTTATCGGCAGGGGGGGCTTCCGGAACTCCTTCCTGGCCCCCTTCTCCGACGGCTCGTCGGGCGGTATGGTCAGGTCGAAGCCCATCTTGGTCGTCATCTGGGTCCTCATGTCCGACGACGGGTCCAGCGACGAGCCCTTGTCCTCGAACATCCGGATGCCGCGCTTTCCCTGAAAGCGCGTCGCCATCGCCCACTCCACCTCGTGGGGGTCGTTTACGTCTATGTCGTCGTCCACGATGAAGACGTGCTTCATCGACCTGTGGCCCTTGAACGCCGCGTCGATCGCCTTCATGCCGTCGTCGGGGTTCTTCTTGACGATGGACACGACGCCGTGCAGCCAGGAGGCGCCCCCTGGCGTGACGAGCACGTCCTTGACCCGGCACACCTTGCCCACCTCGCGGTATATCGTGGGCTCGCGGGGCATGCCCATCAGGACCTTGTGCTCGAGCCCCCCGGGCAGGAGGGCGTGGAAGACCGCGTCCTTTTGGACGAATATGTTCTTGACCCGCGCCACCCGCTGCTCGCGCACGATGTCCACCGTTTCCGTAAGATCGACGAACGGACCCTCCTTGTGCATCTCGCCGGTGAGCTCCATCATCATGACTATGTCCGATTTGGGCACTGTGTGGCCGCCCAGGCGGACGAGCCGGGTCTCCGCCAGCGCGTTGGCGATGGCCATCTCGTCGACGGCTATCGGGACGGAGATGGCGGCCCCCAGGAGGACCGGAATGGAGTTGCCGATGCAGAAGGCGAACTCCTTGAGACCGCGTTCAATGTAGGCGTCGAGGTCGCGCTGGAGGATGCGCAGGACGAACCGGTCCTTGAGCAATTTCCCGTCCCCGCCCTTGAACATCATGGACCTGTGGTAGGAGGCGTTGAGGCCGAACTCGCGGTCGGCCGCGATGGCTATCCCGGAGGCGACATAGGGGCCGCCGTCCACGGCGTAGTAGGTCAGGATGGGGAGCTTGGTCAGGTCGGGACCGATGTCCCGGTAGCCCGAGGCCTCCTCGACCGCCGGGGGCCTCGGATTGTCCATCGCCTCGGCCAGCCTGACAATGAGCTCCTTGCGGGGGATGCCCAGGCCCTCGCACACGAGGTCCCGGGTGGCGCAGATGTTCGATATCACCTGCATCGAATGGCCCTTCACGTTCTCGAAGAGCAGCGGCCTGCCGTCCAGTTTCTTGATGAGGGTGGAGACCTCGTAGACCGGGTCCACCTGCCGCTCGATGTGCGTGATCTGCCCCTTCTCCTCCAGATGCCGGATGAACTCCCGAAACTCCACGCTCCCACCTCATTTTCCGATGCTGGTCCTCAATGCCGAGAAACCGGCCCTCTCCATCGCCCTCGCCACATTTTGCTGAAGCTCCCTGCCGGGCGTGAGCGCCACCATGTACCCTCCGACGCCGGTGCCGGTGATCTTGGCACCGAGCGCCCCCTCCCTTTTGGCGATCCCGACCAGCTGCTCCAGCCTCTCCCCCGAGACGCCTATCTCCACGAGCAGCCGGTGGTTTCGGTCCATGAGCTCCCCGACCCTTTCCAGCTCGCCGGCCTGGAGGGCCCTTCTCGATTCCTGCACTATCCTTTCGGCCTCGGCGAAGATGCGGTCGAACCTCCCGGGATCGGCGGCCCGGCGTTGCCTCACGCCATCCACTATCTTTGTGGTGCTGGCCGTGAGGCCCGAGTTGCCCATCACTATCTCCACCGGCCTGCCGGTCCGGATGGGCTCGACGAGGTTTTTCGGCTGGCCCTTCCTGAACAGGAACAGGCCGCCGTAGGTGGCCGCCGTGTCGTCGATGCCCGAGGGCGTCCCGTGGTAGCCCTTCTCTCCCTCGTGGGCGACCTCGTTGACCTGCGCGTCCGAGAGCCCGAGTCCGAAAAGTCCCGAGAGCGCCCGGGCGATGGCGGCGCAGGAGGCGGCGCTGGCGCCGACGCCGGAGGCCGCCTTCAGGTCCCCGGCCAGCGTTATCTTCAGGGGCGTCCGGGCGGCATCGATCTTGAGGACCGCCAGCATGAGCTCGATGGACCTCTTCTGCTCCGGGGCCTTCTCGACCTTGTAGCCCGGCGTTTCCGGGCGGGAATCGTGGAGGGTCCAGCCCCGGCCCTCCTGGATGAAGGCCCCCGGCCCGGGCCTCCCGGGGGGCGTCGCCCCCTTCGCCAGGGTGATTTCGGCCAGGGTGCTGTCCGACACCGCCGAGGCGATGGCCGGCAGGCCGTACACCACGAAGTGCTCCCCGAACAGGATGACCTTGCCGTAGCCGAGGCCGTTCGCCAAACCGCTCACTTCCCCATCGGGCTGACTCAAAAAGGAATAGGGGTTTATTACTGTATTCATATGGTCTGCAAGGCGCAGGGCGCAGGGCGCAAGGCGCAAGGACGGAGGGCAGGAGGGCGGGAAGGCAGCAAGGGAGCAAGGGAGCAAGGCAGCAAGGGAGCAAGGGGACGGCCGTCGTCCCTTGCTGCCTTGCTGCCTTCCCTTGCTGCCTTTCTGCCTTTCTGCCTTGCTGCCTTTCTGCCTTCGACACTTGACCCTTCGCCCCTTGCGCCTTGCGCCCTGCGCCCTGCGCCTTGCCCCTTCTTCTTTCAGTAAGGCTTTTATCCCAGTGGAGGTTATTAGGGGTCCAATCCAGGACAGCGGGGTAGGGTAGCCAGGAAATCCCGACGGGCTCATAACCCGTAGATCAGTAGTTCAAATCTACTCCCCGCTACATCCATTTACCGGGGGCACTTCGGACGGAGCGGCAGCGGTCACCGGGGCCGGGAGGCGCGCGGGAGCTCACTTCTCCACGTAGAACGCGGCCACGGTGTTGACCATCCGGGCCAGGTCCTCCTGGCTGAGCCCCGGGTGTACCGGCAGGGCCAGCACCTCGCGCGTGGCCCTCTCGGCCCGGGGCGTCGGCCGGGTGGCGAAGGGCTTTATCGGCGCGTTGGCGGTGACGAGCCTCGGGTAGTAGATCCCGCAGCGGATGTTCTCCAAATTGAGGAAGTCCTTGAGGCCGTCGCGCTTTTTGGCGCGAATGGAGTACTGGTGGAAGACGTGCCTGTAGCCCTCCGGCACGACGGGCGTCTTCACCTGCTTCACGCCCGACATCCCGTCGGAGAGCACCTTGGCGTTCGCGATGCGCCTCCCGTTGAAGCTTTCGAGCTTCCGGAGCTGCTCGATGCCTATCGCCGCCGATATGTCGTTCATCCGGTAGTTGTAGCCGATGACCACGTGCTCGTAGCGGGTCTTCTGGCCGTGGTCTCTAAGGAGCCTGAGCTTGGCCGCCAGCTCCTCGTTGTTCGTGGTAATCATCCCGCCCTCGCCGGTGGTCATGTTCTTCGTCGGGTAGAAGCTGTAGCAGGCGCAGGAGCCGATGGAGCCAACGTTCCGCCCCTTGTAGACCGCGCCGTGGGCCTGGCAGGCGTCCTCGATCACCGGGACGTCGCCGGCCGCCTCCATGATGGGGTCCATGTCCGCGGCCAGCCCGAAGAGGTGGACCGGGATGATGGCCTTTGTCTGCCTCGTCATGGCCTTCTTCATGTCGGCCGGGTCGATGTTATACGTCTTCTCCACGATGTCGGCGAACACCGGCCTGGCCTGGCAGAATAGTATCGGCGTAACGCTTCCTATGAACGTGAAAGGCGTGGTCACGACCTCCATGCCCCTGCCGACCCCGTGGGCGAGCAGCGCCAGGTGGATGGCTATCGTCCCGTTCCCGACGGCCACGGCGTGCCTGGTCCCGACGTAGGCCGCAAACGCCTTCTCGAACCGGTCGACCTTCTCCCCCTGGGCGAGCTTCCCGGAGCTCATCACCTCGAGCACGGCGTTCTTCTCCTCCGGTCCCAGCATCGGCTTTGCGATGTTGATGGCGTCCACCTTCTCCTTGCCGTCCATGATATCACCCCTCGTCCTCAGGCCAGCCTCCTCGCTGCGATGGAAAGCGCCAGCCCCATCCCGACGAATGTCATGCTGGAGGTGACGAAGGCGCCCCAACCTCCGCTGGCGTAGGCCACGACCCCCGCCACCACCAGCGACATCCCCCCCAGTCCCGCGCCCAGCCAGACGCAGACCTTGCCGGCGATGTCGAACCCCTTCCACATCAGGTAGCCCCCCAGTATCACGGCGAACCCGCCCAGCAGGGCGATGTGGATCATTACGGTCAGGGCCGTCACGATCATGCCGTTTTGGTCGCTTCCGCCCATCCACGCGCTGACCGCATCCCGGGCGTTCTCCAGGGTCGAGCCCGAAGTCGAGACGAAACCCCCGACGACCAGCATCGCCCCGCCCACCACCGCCAGCGCGCCGGCAATCCTGCTCACGCCATCAGTCCTCGTCTATCGTGTACATCAGGTTGAACTGGACCCTGCGCAAAAGCTCGACGGGTATGGGCTTCTCGTTGCGCTGGGCGCGCAGGTTGTTGACCTCGAGGCAGAAGGCGGGAAAGTCGCGGTGGCGAAGGCGCGCGAGCCTCTCCTTCCTGCCCAGCTTGTCATGGCGGGCCCTGGCGGCGGCGAGGGCGCGGCCGTTGCGCCGGCCGCAGTAGGCGATGTACACCAGGCAGGCCACGCCGGTCAGCACGAGCGCCCAGCCGACCAGCATTACGATGAGGCCCCAGTTCGATGCCGTCACGGCACAGAATCGGCCGGGCGGGATATGAAAGTATGCATGACGGCGATACAGGGTGCCGGGTGCCGGGTGCCGGGTACGATGCGTCGTTCCCGGCTCCCGGCTCCCGGCTCCCGGCACCCGGATTCGTCCCGGCCCCCGGGCTAGTCCAGGTGCACGCAATCCCCCGACCCGACCGTGACGGGGCCATTGGGGGTCCTGACCCGCAGCGCCCCGGTGGCGTCGATGTCCTCCGCGACGCCCTGTACGATACCGGTGGCGGTCTCGACGCGCACGGCCCTGTCCAGCGTCTCGGAGAGCTCCCTCCATCTTTCGAGGAATGGGGCGATCCCCCCGTCCCGGAAGGCCTTGTAGCCGGCGTCCAGCTCCTTGATTATGGCCCGCATCAGGGCCAGGCGGTCCACCGGCCGCTGGAGTATCTCCCTGACGGTGATGGCCGTCCGGCGCAGCTCCTCCGGGAGGGCGGACAGGAGGAAGTTGGCGTTTATCCCGATGCCCAGGATGACATATTCCAGCCTCCCGTCGGACCGGGATTCCGCAAGCAGGCCGCAGAGCTTCTTCCCCCGCACGAGAACGTCGTTGGGCCACTTGAGCCGGGCGTCGAGCCCGAGCTGGGCCTTGAGGGCCTGCGCCACGGCCACGCCCGCCATCAGTGTCAGGGACGGAGCCTCGGCCGGGGGAACCTCCGGGCGCAGGAGCACGGAGAACCAGAGCCCGCCCCGGGGGGACGCCCAGCCCCGGCCCAGGCGGCCGCGGCCGGCGCGCTGCTCCTCCGCCACTACCACCGTGCCTTCGGGCTCGCCCGCCTCGGCCATCTCCTTCAGGACCGAGTTGGTCGATTCGAGCACCTCCACCATCAGTAGCCTGGAGCCGAGGCCCCTCCGGTCGTCCACAAGAGCCCATGTTGCGCGCCGGATAAGTAGGTTGCCCCCGGCACTGCAACGCTTTAATACCCCCTTTTCCGATTTCGCGGCCATGGTGAGACTGGCGCTCATCGGCTGCGGGGCCATCGGGTCGACCATAGCGAGCATGGTCGAGGACATGCCCGAAATCGAGTCCATCTACCTGTACGACCGGTCCAAGCGCATGGAGAAGGGGCTGGCCCGGTCGCTCAAGAAGGGCCGGATCCTCGAAGACATCGTGGAGATAATAGAGCGCTCCGACCTGGTCATCGAGGCGGCCTCCCAGGAGGCGGCCAAGAAGTACGCGCCGGTGGCGCTGGAGAAGGGCAAGAGCGTGCTCATCCTGAGCGTGGGGGCGCTCGTGGACCGGCCCTTCCGGGAGCGGATAGAGGAGATCGCCCGCCGCAGGCACCGCAAGATCTACCTCGCCTCGGGCGCCATCGCCGGCATCGACGGCGTCTGCGCCGCCGCGACCGCCAAGATAGAGGAGGTCATGCTCAACACCATAAAGCCTCCGGAGGCGTTCCGCCAGAGCAGCTACGTCCTGGACCACAAGATCAACCTCAACGCCATCGTCAAGCCCACCGTCCTCTTCGAGGGCTCGGCTGCGGAGGCGGTGACGCACTTCCCCCAAAACATCAACGTGGCCGCCGCCCTGAGCCTGGCGGGCATCGGCTTCGAGCGGACCCGGGTGCGCATAATCGCCGACCCCAACACCAACCGCAACATCCACAAGCTCCTGGTCAAGGGCGACTTCGGGGTGCTCGAGATCGAGGTGCGCAACGTCCCCTCCCCGAAGAACCCCAAGACCAGCTACCTTGCGGCGCTCTCGGCCGTCTCGGCCATCCGCAAGATCGCCGGGAACGTGTGGGTGGGGGTCTGAGAAGAAGAAGGGGCAAGGCGCAGGGCGCAAGGGGCGAAGGGTCAAGGGTCGAAAGCAGAAAGGCAGCAAGGCAGCAAGGCAGCAAGGCAGCAAGGGAAGGCAGCAAGGCAGCAAGGCAGCAAGGCAGCAAGGGACGACGGCCGTCCCCTTGCTCCCTTGCTGCCTTGCTCCCTTGCTGCCTTGCTCCCTTGCTCCCTTGCTGCCTTCCCGCCCTCCTGCCCTCCGCCCTTGCGCCTCGCGCCTTGCGCCCTGTGCCTTCCCTACCCTATCTTCTCCCACCTCAGGTACTGCTCCAGCATCAGGTCGTTGCCCTCGGCATCCTCGCCGATCTTCTGCCGGAAGGGCGTGTCGAGGATGGTGAGGTAGTAGCCGAGCTGGTCGTCGCGCTTGCCGTCCTCCGATTGCATCCTGGCGACATGGTCGTTGCGGATGTCGTTCACGTGGACGGTCCGGGTGCGTGTGAGCTCGTATTCGCCGTCCCGCTCCCGGTCCAGCCCGACCGTGAAGCGGATGCGCAGGGCCAGGGACTTTATCCAGTCCAGGGAACCGCCCCACATCGAGCCGTCGAAGTCGAAGTCCGGCACCCAGCCGTCGTCGATGTACTGCTTGCCGCCATGCGCGGTGCCGTTTCCGTCCTCGAAGACGGTCCCCAGGGCGCCGACGACCCTGCTCCTGCTGTCTATCACGTCCACGGAGACCCTCACGCCGCCCTTGAACCCGTTTTTGACCTGGAAGTAGATGGGCTCCGGCCTCGGGTTGACGCCGACGATGCTTTTTCCGAAGTCGGGAGAGTACAGGTCCACCACCTTGACCGTTGCGCGGTTGTTCTTCAAGCCCAGCTCGTGGCGGGGCTCCTGGCCGGAAAAGCGGAGCGTGTAGGAGCCGGGTTCGACGTAGAAATAGGTGGTCTCCTCGGACGGGGTGAGTGTCTTGCGCAGCACGGGCGCGCGGCCGGCCTCCGCACCGTCCTGGTAATCGAACGGGCCCCCGGAGGTGACCTCCAGGTTGCAGGAGAGGTAGGTCGGGGAGAGCCTGAGGCCCAGCATCCCCCAGTCGTTGCGGTACCTGACGCTGTCCAGGCCGTAGAGGAAGGTCTTCATCTCCTGGCTCGCCCGGAGCCGCCCGCTCCAGAGCGTCACCTGGTCCCCAATGCGGGAGAGCGGGTCCGTCCAGCAGGGCAGGCGGTCCACCACCACCCGGCCGGTGATCTCGAAGTCGATCCCTGTGTCCCTCAGGGACGTGGTGTTGAGGCCCAGCAGGAAGACCTGTATGTAATCGAGCTCGATGCCCGACCTGTCGCCGTTGGGCCAGGTGATGGTTATCCGGCTGTCCCAGGTTTGATCCCTGAGGGGATGGAGGGCGGTCCGGGCCTGGCCGCCGAACTCATCGACCTGCTTCCACAGGGCGATGTTGAAGAACCGGAGGCTCCGCACCGCCCGGGCCTGGTGCTCCCGGGCCCAGGCGAGGTCGTACTGGTACCGGGACAGGTTGCGCGTCTCGAGCGAGACCTGCCGGGCGCTCGTGAACGAGGCGATGCCCGCCAGGAGCGAGGCGGTGCCCCGGGCCTGCCGGGCGGAGAGCATCTCGGCGTCGGCCGGGTACTCGTTGAGGCGGGCCACCGTCCCGGCCGTGTCGCGCAAGGTGCGCTCGATTGAGCCGGCCATCCGGTCGCGGTCGCCGTCCGTGAGCGTCCCGGACACGAACGTCGAGAAGGCGTTCCAGTCGAACACCATGATGCACACGATGAGCACCAGGGCCACCACGGCCATCAGGGCCGCCACCACCGGGACGAACGCGGCCATCTTGAGGCAGATGAAGCAAAGCTCGGCCACCCCCAGCGCCAGCGCGGTCAGCGAGAGGTGGAACACCGCGGTGTCCAGGTCCAGGCCCGTGAAAAGGGCGCTCCAGGCCGCGGCGTCCCCGCGGTACTTGCGGCTCTCCTCCGAGACCATCTGGAGGACCGTCACGGCCGCGATGATGACGCCGAGGGCTGTGGCGAGCTTCCCCGCCAGGCTGGCGCCCATTGCGAGATTGTCGAGGAAGGACCTCGCCACATGCTTCACCAGGACCCTCGTGACCTGCAATGTCAGCTTGATGGCCTCCAGATCGAGGTCCACCCGCTCGGAGACCTTGTCCGTGCCGTCCGTCGCCTCGTACTTCACGTACTTGACGTATGCCGAAAAGACCATCGTGACCGTGACCGCGATGTCCAGTGCCGCCCCGAGCCTCTCGGGCCCGGCCTTCCCCATCCCGGCGCCCGGCTCACGGCCGGTTCCGGAGGAGCTCCAGCCCGATGAGCCTGCGGGTCGCTCCAGGGCGAGCCTTTCCCCGCCGAACGCCCCCTCGGCCCGCAGGACGAGCGACTCCGCCCCGTTCTGGCCCGTGTAGGTGATGGTCGGCTCCACGCCGGTCGGCGCGGCGGGGTGCAGCCTGTTGTAGCCATCGACCGCCGAGCCCACCTTCTCCATCCACCGGAGCGTCTCCCGGATAGTCTTTACCACGGCGAGCGCGCCCTCGAGCACCACCGCTCCGGCGGCGGGGGCGAGGTCCGGATTCGCCTGGGCGGAATCGAGGGAATCCTCAAGCCCCGCGAGCCAAATCTCCATGAACCGGGCGTTCTCAACGGTGGCCAGAGGCATGTGGCCGGGGTCGCCCGGGGGCTGGTGGCCGGCAAGCAGGGATATGAACTCCACCAGCCGGGTGAGCCTCTGTTCCGCCGGAGCGTCGCGGATGTAGGTCAGGGCCAGCGTCCAGAACGGGGAGGTGGAAAGCCGCGGCTCGGTGCGGACCCGGACCGCCGAGTCGGCGCCCTCCAGCACGACCGTGACGGAGCCGTGCTCGCTCCCGCCGGAGCCGCCGCCGCTCCAGAATACGGAGAGCCCGTGCGGGCCGGACGGAACGCGGCAGAGGAGGAGCCCGCCCGGCCCGGCCTCGCCCCCGCGGAACGTGCCCAGGTAGTCTCCGTCGAGCGAGAGATCGACGCTGCACCCGGCGCCCATCCCGCGGGCAGGTACCCCGGAGGAGTTGACGATGTCCAGCGTGAGGTTCACCGGGGTCGAGTACAATCCGGCGTACTCCCTGTAGAAAAGCCCGAGGTCCTCGATCTCGCAGTGGAGCCGCCCGTCCTCGGAGCGCGATCGGTCCCTCTCGTCTATCCGGTGGTCCATGGTGAACTGCAGGTGGAGGGGGATGTCCAGCCTCATCAGGTGGTCCCCGTCGGGGCCGGCGATCAGCCGGTAGACGCCGTTGACCGTCACCTCGAGGATGTAGACGTCCGTCATCTCGTCCTCCCCGGCGAAGGTCGCCCTGCGGAGCTCGATGAGGGGAGGCACGATCCAGAGGGACCTGACGACGAAGGGCGAAAGGCGCGCCCCGGCGCCCTTGCCGTCGACCGATGAGAGGGTCAGGCCGTGGTGGAAGGGCCCGAGATCCAGCTCAAGCCCCCCGTCCTCGCCCGCGGAGAACGCCGAGCAGCCGGAGAAGCCGCCCCTTGGGTAGTCCATCATCGCGGACACGTCGAGCGGCCTGTGCGGGGTGAGGTTGTAGTAGAAGTCCAGCGTGCCCCCGCGCCCGCCGAAGAGCGTCTGCTCCTCGACAAGCAGGGCGAGCTGAACGGCGTTGAGGACCGGCTCGTCGAGGTCCCGCTTCTTCCAGAGGTCGCCGACCGTGACGGTGCTCTCTGGGTAGGCCCGCCGGGCATCGTTGCGCCGGGCGAGCAATTCGGCAAAATGGGTGTCCAGGAAGCCGCCGAGCATCTCACGCAGCAGGAGCTCGACGAGCCCCTCGTTCACGCAGTCCCGCCTCAGCCGGTCGGCCTGGAAGAGCGCCAGAGGGTACCAGCTGGGCATCTCCACCGCGAAGTCCACGCCCCGGCGGACCGGCTGGCCTCCGCCGGTGGTGAAGGTGAAGTTGACCGTGCCGCCGGCGCGGAACCCGGCGGGGACGGTCATGTTCACGGCCATGCCGAGGCGGTTGATGGCGCCCAGGGTCGCCGGGAACGTGGCGAGCCGCAGCTCGAAATCGCCCGCCTCGACGGTAAGGCAGTACCGGTCGTAGCGCTTGCCGCTCCAGGCGCGGCCGATCTCCTGGCCGAAGAACTCCCGGAAGGACCGGTCCACACGCCAGAGGCCCTGGGAGCCGTCGTCGACGCCGGGGGCCGTCTGCCGGTCCACGGCCGCCGCCATGGAGCGGGCGGCGGCCTGCTCGAGCCCCAGCCGCAGCTGGGGCACGATGGCGTCCGGGGAGGGGCCGGCGGACCTTCCCGGGCCCCCTCCGGAGGTCGTCGAGACCTGGTGCATGTAGGCCCCGGTCGCCACGCTTCCGACCAGGATGGCCACCGCGATCACCGAGAACGGCACCCTTCCGGACCTGTCCTTCGCCCAACAAAATCCCATTCCATCACCTCCAAAGATGGAGCGCAAGCTCCCCCTCGAGACCGTTGACAACCAGCGGAACGGAGCAGGTCCACCGGACCTCTCCCGGGCCGCCCGGCCCAGCACCCTCATCGGATATCACGATGTCTTGGACGAGACCCTCCGCCGAGGCCCGGACCTCGAAGCGGAGGGGCTCTTCGACGAGAAGGGCGTATATGCGCCGGACCGCCCCCTCCAGCCCGGCCGTGCCGCTGTCCGGGCCGGCGCTCCGGCACCGGACGATCAAAGCGAGGCACTCGCAGACCGTTCCGGTGAATAGGAGCGACCGCCCCCCGAGCGAGTAGTCCACGGGCCCGACCGTGCACTCGAGCGCCGCGGACTGGATGTCCGCTGCGGCCCGGCCCAGGTCGCGCGTGGCGATGTCCGCGGTGGCGCCGGCCCGGGCCGCCGACGCCCACCAGAACAGGGCTCCGGTGGCGGCCAGAATGATGGTGAAGAAAAGGACGGCGTCGAAGAGGGCCGACAGGCCCCGCCGGCGACGCCGGAGCATCACCGCCACACCACCACCTCCACGCGCGCCGGGTCGCGGCGGCCGTCGTCTAACTCGACCACGGCGGCCGAGGCCGCGCTCGCCTTCAGCGGGGCGCCGTCGGGCACGGGCCTCCCGAAGGTCCATTCCCGTCCCGACGAGAGGTCCCGGACGGTCAGGTTGTACGGGTGGGGCGAGTTGAGCTCCCCCCGCAGGGCCGTGTCGTTGAGCCGGTCCAGCTTTCCGGCGTCGAGGCGGCCGGCCAGGGGCTCCTGCGAGAGGGCGCCCCGCTCGAGCACGGCCTCGCAGCTAAGGAACGCCCGGCACAGTCGCGCGCTCCGGTCCTGCAACCCCGAAAGCTCCCCGTCGTCCCCCATAATGCCTATCGTCGTTCCCGCCGCGACCATGAATAGGGACACGGACAGCACCACCACGACGAACGCCGGGATCTCCTCGAAGAACCCGCCGACCGCGCGGTTGTCGCGACGCAGGGTGCAGGCTGTGGGGGAAGGGGAGCGGGGAGCGGGCAGCGGGGAGCGGTGGACGACGGGCGTCATTTCTTCCCCGCTCCCTGCTGGCCGCTGCCCGCTGCCCCTTCCCCTGCACCCCGCACCCTGCCCGAAACCCCGTCCGCCGTCCTCCCCGCCTGGCACATCGGGGACGGCTCTGTCGCTCCTGGTTTATAATGGTGGCGTGGTACCTACCATTTGCTGTGGGCAGAAGGCAGCAAGGCAGCAAGGGAGCAAGGCAGCAAGGCAGCAAGGCAGCAAGGCAGCAAGGCAGCAAGGCAGCAAGGGAGCACCGTAGAAGACCGCTGCGGCGGCCTTCTCGGCCTAGGCGAGCGAAGCTCGCCTACGGAGGCAGAAGGGGTGGATGGCCCTCCCCTTGCTGCCTTTCTCCCTTTCTCCCTTGCTCCCATTATCCCTTGCTGCCCCGCTCCGGCCCCTTGCGCCTTGCGCCTTGCGCCTCGCGCCTCGCGCCTTGCGCCTTGCGCCTTGCGCGTTATGATTTCCTCTTCGGCTCCGGAATGGTCTCGGTGGAGCCGGTGGCGGAGAGCATCGCCTGGAGGTTCTGGTGGTAGGTCTCCGGGGTCGATTCCAGGAACTTCCTGGCGGCGGGCAGGAGGTACTCGGCGAACTCCCGCTCGTGGACCATGTACTGCCACTGCCTGTTGGCCTCGATGCCCATCGCGAGCAGGAATGCGTACGCCGTCGACTTCACCCCGCTGTCCTCGGAGGTGAAGTCCCCTATCGCCCGGGCGGCGTCCTCCTTCCCCCGCGTGAAGTAGATGCGGGCCATCTCGTCGGCGAACTTCGCCACCGCCGGTAGTTTCCCGTAGACCGGCAGCTGCGAGATGATCTCCTTTTGGCGTACGCAGGCGATGGCCTCCTTGAGGAGCTGGGACGGGCCCATCTTGGTGCCCCTGTACTTCTCCATGAGGCCGCAGGCCACCTCCCGGTCGCCGCAGACCGCCTCCATGGCAGCCTCGCCGTGCTCCTCCCAGAACTTCTCGAGCATCGCCGCGGCGGTCTCGCCCTCGACGACCACCGGGCCCTTGACGGTCTTGAGCACGGTCGTCAGCCCTATGCGCTCCTCCTCGTTGGGGTTCAGGGCGTCGATGAAGGCGTCCAGGTCCTTGCCGAAGCAGCGGCGGCCCAGGATGTAGACCTTGACGCCGCCCTCCCGGATGGCCTGCAGGCCCTTGATGGTCTGCTTCTCGATGAGCCCCCGGTCGTCAAGCTCCCCGTGGACGTACTTCTCCCTGGTCTTTTGGTCCATCTCGACCTGCGGGATGCGGCAGCCCTCGCACTTGCCCTCGCACTCGAAGCCGCCCCTGGCGCTGAAGTCGAACTCCAGCCGCGGGTTGGGTATCGCCATGTAGGTGAGCATCGAGAGCAGGGTGTTCTCCCCGGGCCGGGCGCACCTCTCGCAAAGGCGCAGCGCCACGCCGGCGGGCTTCCAGGATATCTCCAGGTGCGGAAGGGGCGCGATGTGCTTTGCGGCCCTGGTGTCGGCCAGATGGCGGCACAGGTAGTTTCGGCCGTACTTGTCCAGGGGCGTCTTGAGCTGCCCCACGAGGTAATCCACGAAGCCCTCCGGCGGCCGCGGGTCCCGGCCGGTGCACACCATCCGGTCCTCGAATGCGAAGATGTGGAGCTTCTTGTCCCTCACGAGGTCGACCACGCCCAGGAGCTTTGCCCGGGGGTGGTCGAAGTGCTGCATCATCACGAGGCGTTCCTTCTTGACGCTGCCCCGGATGGCGTAGGCCACCTCCCCGAAGGGCGTCTTGAGCGCGAAGAGGTACGGCACCTTTCCCTGCTTGCGCAGGAGCAGCGTGCCGGCGAGGGCGCGGGCGAACTCGTTGCCCGACTCGGCGAGCCGCTCGAGCTTCTTCTCTTCTTCAGCGGCGTCCAGCACCTTCTCGCAGGAGCGCCGGCCGCTCTTGAAGTCGCAGAACCAGCAGGAGCCCTCGCACCTGGGGAACGCGAGGTCGGGGTCCTTGCGGAGCCGCTCGGCCTTCTCGATGAGCGCCCGCTCCTGCGCCTTGGTCGAGGCGCGGGCCCCGGAGCGTATCTTGAGGTTGTCGAACTTGGTCTTCATTCCGCAGAGAAATGGGCTGGCGGTAGAAAAGGTTTTTCAATGCCCCGAAAGTTCCCGGTATATATCGATTATCCGCCCCGTGACGCTGTCCCAGTTGAACTCCCGGCGGGCGCGCTCGCGCCCGGCCGCCCCCATCCTCCGCCGCATGCCGTCGTCGCCGAGAAGCCGGCAGATGGCCTCCGCCAGCGCCTTCCGGTCCTCGTACCCCACCAGCAGGCCGCACTCGGTCGCCGTGACGGTCCCTTCCGCCCCTTTCCGTCCGGCCCCCTGCCCCCTGCCCCCCGCACCCGGATTCGTCCCGGCACCCGGCACCCGGCTCCCGGCACCCAGAACCTCCGGCATCCCCCCGACTGCACTGGCCACGACGGGTTTCTCGGACGCCATCGCCTCCAGCAGGACGAGCCCGAACGCCTCGTACTCCGATGGCAGCACGAACACGTCGCAGGCGCCGTAGGCCGACCGGAACAGGGCATCGTCATCTAGATGCCCGGTGAACAGGAACCGGTCCCGGACGCCGAGCTCCCCCAGCCGTTTTTCGAGCTTTTCCCGCACGCCCATGTCCTGCCCGACGAGCACGAAGCGCGCGCGCGGGAAGGACCGGAGCACCTCCGGCGCGGCCTCTGCAAGCACCGCCAGCCCCTTGTTCTGGGCCAGCCGGCCAGAGAAGAGCACGACCATCTCGTCCTGGCCGATGCCGAAACGCTCCCGGAAGGGCGCCCCGTCCGGGACCCTCTCGTACTTTGCGAAGTCTATGCCGGCCGGGACGATCCTGACCCGGTTGCCGGAGGTGTCCAGCCCGACCTGCTCCATGAGCCCGATCTCCTCTCGCGTGTGGGCTATTACTATATCGACGTTGTTGAGCACGGCCTTCCCCAGCGTTGAATCGTATACCTTGCGCAGCCCCCGGCGCTTCTCCCCGCCCCAGGTGGACCAGTCGGGGTGGAAGTGGGCCGTGAGGACCGTCGGCAGCCGCCGGAGCTTGCGGACGAGGGGCAGGAGGTTGGTCTGGAAGTAGCCGTAGGAGTGGGCGTGGACGACCTCGGCCGGGGCCTTCATGAGCGCCGCCTTCATGGACGGGTAGACCAGGTAGTGAGCCTCCCCGCCGGGCGTGTAGGCGCGGAAGCGCCGGACGGGAACGCCCTCCACCTCCCGCTCCCACTTCTCCATGCGTACGAGCGGCGTCTCCGAATAGAGGTCCGAGGTGAGCACCGAAACCTCGTGCCCGGCAAGCCGCATCCTCCTGGATATCTCCAGGACGTGGGTCTCGACCCCTCCCGGCGCCGGCGGGAAGCGGGTACAGAGCTGGAGGATTCTCACGGCGGGTGATTGGGTCGGTTGGATAATAAACATGAGGGCGCAAGGCACATGGCGCAAGGCGCAAGGGACGAGGGCGGACGGCACAAGGCCGAAGGATCAAGGCTCAAGGAAGGGCGTGTGGGAAAATGGCTTCCCGATTGCAGCCAATCCACCCTCGCGCCTTGCGCCTTGCCCCTTGCGCCCTCGTCCCTTGCCTTGCGCCCTGCGCCCTGCGCCCTGCATCCTATTGACCTACCAATAATTATTAGTAAAGAATGCACGATAGGACCTCCCAATAGGGCAAAGGGGACAGGGATACGGGATGGGCGCGCTCTGGCATCCACGAGGCAGGCAGCGGACATCAATGACGGCGTTCGCCCTGGGCGCCGCATTGCTCGTCCTGGCGCTCCCGGCCTCGGCCCTGGAGCTGCCCCGCCCGGCCGCCCCGGCGAAGGCGGTCCAAAGGTACGAGCCGGCCGATGTCATGGACAAGACCCTCCGGGCCGTGATGGACCGCACGCCGCGATACGGGACCCTCGAGACGGTCATCCAGTTCAAGCGCCCGGTCGGCGACAGCACCCGACAGCTCCTGGCCAACCTCAACATGAGGATTCTGCGCGAGTTCGCCCCCCTCGACGCCGTCTACGCGGTCGGCCCCAAGGAGGCGGTGCAGTGGCTTTCTGCCCACCCGGGCACCTACTACATCGAGCACAACCAGAGGATGGAGCTCCTGATGAACGGCACCACCACCACCATCAACGCCACCACCGTCTGGAACTCGGAGATACTGTACCAGGGCGGCGGCAGCAGGGACCCGATAGACGGCACGGGCGTCACCGTGGCCCTCGTCGACACCGGCTGCGACGCCGGCCACCCCGACCTGGACTACGGCTCCAAGACGATAATCAACCTCAAGTCGGACTTCGACCAAAGCTACACCGAGGTCCAGGACTCCGACACCGGCTCGGGCCACGGGACGCACTGCGCCGGGACCATCCTGGGCAACGGGGACGCCTCGGCGGGCGCCCGGCGGGGTGTGGCGCCCGGGGCCCGGCTCGTCTCCATCTCCACCGGGGAGCACTGGCTGCAGAACGTCCTGGGCGCCCTGACCTGGGTCTACGAGCACAGCCGGCCGGGCAACAACCCCGACAACATCCGCGTTTGCTCCAACTCCTGGGGCGCCGGTCCCGGCGAGTACGACCCGGCGGACTCCATCACCCAGATAAACCGCAAGCTCGTGTTCGAGAACGGCGTGGTCGTGGTCTTCGCCGCGGGGAACTCGGGCGGGGTGGACGGAAGCACCATCCAGACCAGCAACTACGGCAACGCCCCCTTCGTGGTCGAGGTGGCGGCGGCCCTCCACGACGGCGACGGGATGGCCTCGTTCAGCTCCCGGGGACAGTCGGACCTCAACCACACCTGGCCCGACATCGCGGCCCCGGGCGTCCGCATCTGGGCCACCGAGGCCCGCGGGACGCAGATAACCGCGATGACCAAGCAGAACCCGGAGGACCGGGTCGATGCCTACTACATGTCCATCAGCGGCACCTCCATGGCGACGCCCCACGTCTCCGGCTGCGTGGCGCTGATGATGCAGGCCTGCCCCAGCCTGCGCATCTCCGAGGTTCACTCCGAGCACGCCGGCGACCAGGCGGCCTGGCACGCCGACCCGAACACGCGGATAACCGAGGCGGAGTACGTCCTCAAGCTCACCTCCGACTACATGCCCTCGACGGAGAGCAACGGCGTCCCCGCCAACAACTCCACCGGCTCGGCCGAGTTCGATGAGCGGCCCCACGACTTCGCCCAGGGCTACGGCCTGATCAACGCCAGCCGGGCGGTCCAGGTCAGCCTCGTACTCGAGGAGATGCGCCGCGCCGACGCCTGCGCCACCGTCATGGAGGCGTTCCGGGCGTTCAAGCGCTCCGGCGGACTGCACAAGACGGGCGATGTGAAGTATCCCACGAGCAGCCTCGTGACGAGCTGGAGGGGCGACTGGGGGTACCTCCTCGACGCGCGCAACACCCTCGTGACGAGCCACGCCCGCTCCGTGTACGTCCCCCAGAACGCCAGCACCCTGATAATCGACCTCAACTACGACCCGATCATCGGCAGCGAGAAGGCCGTCGGCGAGCTCACCGTGGCGGTGGACACCAACCGCGACGGCTCGATGGACTGGCGCGGCCAGGGCGGCTGGCAGCACTCCGGCTGGAAGCACGACGAGGTCGGGGCCTCCACTCTGGGCGCCGGCTCCGTGGTCGACTTCTACGTCGAGGGGACCTACTTCAAGCTCCCCGTGATCGGCAAGGACAACCCCGTCTTCAACCAGTTCCGCGAGGTCCTGGTCCACTACACGCTGGGAATCCAGGCGATGTTTCAGGGCTCCGGGGAGATCAGGGTCCCGGAGGTGGACCTCCGCGCCGCCTACGCCCAGTGGCAGTTCGGGCCCTTCGACCCCAACGGCACTGTCACGATGGTGCTGCCGCGCCACTTCTACGACTTCAGCCGGCTCGTCGAGGAGAAGCCCCCGCCGAAGCCCGTCGTCAGGCCGGACAACCTGCCGCTCATCCTGGGCCTCCTGGCCGCCGCCGTCGCCGCGGGGGCGGCCTATTACTTCTGGGACCGCAGGAGGAAGGCGCAGGGCGCAGGGCGCAAGGCGCAAGGCTAGAAGGCGCAAGGCGGAGGGCGCAGGGCGCAGGGCCTTGGGATGAATCCCCTGACCAATGCTTGCTCCTTGCGCCCTGGCCCTCGCGCCATGCGCCTTCTCAATTAATTTCATATTTCCCCACCCCGTTGCATCTCCCGGTGCGCCGTATGGGACAGGACATTCGAGTCGAGGCCGGGACGAAGGTGGACCTCAAGGACTACGACCCCGATTTCACGGGCAAGTTCAAAAACGAGGAGGACACCCTGGACGAGCTGAACAAGCTCAAGGACCGGCTCTTCGACCTGCAAAGGCTGATGTACGCCGACAACCGGTACTCGCTGCTCATCGTCATACAGGCGATGGACGCCGGGGGCAAGGACGGCCTCATCCGGTCGGTGATGTCGATATTCAACCCGCAGGGCTGCACGGTCGTCCCGTTCAAGGTGCCCTCCGAGGAGGAGCGCGACCACGACTATCTTTGGCGGATACACAAATCCCTCCCGCGCAAGGGCGAGATATGCATCTTCAACCGTTCCCACTACGAGGACGTTCTGGTCGTGCGCGTCCACAACCTCGTCCCCAGGGAGGTCTGGAAGGCCCGCTACTCCCAGATAAACGATTTCGAGAGGTACCTTGCGGAGAACAACGTCGTGATACGCAAGTTCTACCTCCACATCTCCAAGAAGGAGCAGGAGGAGCGGATGATGAAGCGCCTGCTGGACCCGAAGAAGAACTGGAAGTTCAGCACCGGGGACCTCAAGGAGCGGGACCACTGGGACGAGTACATGGAGGCCTACGAGGACGCGCTGTCGAAATGCTCCACGAAGGAGGCCCCCTGGTACATCGTGCCCTCGGACAAGAAGTGGTACCGCAACCTCTCGGTCGCCCGGGTGCTCGTGGAGACGCTCGAGGCCCTCCCCATGAAATGGCCCGAGCCGGTGGCCGAGGTCAAGGAGATAGCGAGGAGGGCGCAGGCGACGGGAAGGCTGCCTGAAATCAAGTGAGGGAGGGGGAGCAAGGCAGGAAGGCAGCAGGGCAGGAGGGAAGCAAGGGACGCATCCCCGTACCCATCCTGCCTTCCTCCCTTGTTGCCTTGTTGCCTCCCTTCCTGCCTTCCTCCCTTCCTGCCTTCCTGCCTCCCTTTCTGCCTTGCTGCCTTTCTGCCTTGCTGCCTTCCTGCCTTCCCTTGCTGCCTTGCTGCCCTGCTGCCTTGCTGCCCTTTCCCTCTGTTGCATCGCGAGAGAAAACTATTAAGTATCAGGGTCCGATTTTATGATATTATATACATATGAACCCCGGAAACCAACGGTTCGGTTCACCGGCCGCAGGCAGCTCGCCGGGTGCTACTCAGCTCGCCCATCAGTCATCATCCGTCAGCGTGAGATGCGTTCCTCATCATCGTAGCGAAAATCCTCATGGGTTTCCGGGAATTAGACTTTTGGGAACAATTTATAAGTATCAAGGGGAATACGAACTGGAAGGTTGGAGATGAAGGGGCGTTCCGGAAGGGGCGATGCCGCGTTCGTCGCGGTGATTCTGTTATGCGGCGGCCTCCTGATCCCGCTCGTGGCGGAGACCACGGCCGCGATACGGAACACCAACCTCACCACGGTCGATGTGGCCGACCTGTGCCCCAACTTCACCGCGCCAGCGGCACAATCCGTGCCAGTGATGACATTCACCCTCTGGGACGACGCAAACAATGAGGACTTCACCCAGGCCCGGGTGACCTATAACGGGACCAATCTCTCCGACATAAAGGCAGCCCGCATCTACCGGGAGAGCAACAACGCCGGCGGCACGTTCAACAGCGCCACTGACATACTTCTGGGCACCAACTCGACAATAACCGCAAATCCCGTCGTGCTCGACTTCAGCTACGGCCTCCAGAGGCGCCGGGACAGGCAGTTCTACATCGCGCTCGACATCGCCGACAACGCCACGGACGGGAACCGGGTCGACGCCATGATCGGCGTTGACATGCTGACAATAGCGGATCGGACCTGGCCCGACGTCGCCTACAACCCGGCCGGCAACTCCACGATCGACGCCGTCGCCCCCGGCAACTGGACCGGCTTTGCGCCGGCAGGATGGTCCCGCTCGCGCACGGTGGACTGCTTGGTCAACGTCAGCGACTGGCGCTCCGGGCTGCGGGTCTCGTCGGCAGAGTACCAGTTCTCCAACGACAGCGGCGCCAGCTGGTCCAACTGGAGGCCGGCGACCTGCACCGGCGCCGACTGGACCACCGCCAACCAGACCGTGACGGCCGCCTCGGTCACGTTCGGCAACGACTCGGCCGGCACCAACCTAATCCGGTTCCGCATCAGGGATACGGCCGGCAACAATGGCACGAGCCCGAGCTACACCGTCCGCATCGACACCGCCCCGCCCGGGGGGTGGCTGCTCCGCTACCCGCTCGACTGGCATTCCGCCGACCGGCGGCCGTCGGTCCGGGTGGCCGTCTCGGACAACCTTTCGGGCCTGGACACCGGCAAAGTGTCGGCCGAGTACTCCGTGGACGGCGGCGGCAACTGGACGCCGGCCCCGTCCGTGAACTGCACCGGCCCCAACGGCTCGCTCTCCGCCGAGAACGTCACCGCCTGGTCGGTGCCCTTCGACCGGGACTCCGAGACGCTCAACCTGCTCCGCTGCAACGTGAGCGACGCGGCCGGAAACTGGAACGTCAGCCCGCGGTACGTCATCAAGATCGACAGCACACCCCCCGACGCCCCGGTGCTAGAGGAGCTGCCCCGGTTCGCCAACGGCTCCACCCGGCAGCTTGCGTGGAACTTCACCCCCGACGCGCTCTCGGGCATCGACCGCTTCCTGGCCGGCTGCGACGACTCGTCGGACCTCTCCAGCCCGCTTTGGACCGTCGAGACGAACGGCACCACCTGCGAGTTCACTGGCCTGGAGGACGGTGTCACGTACTACTACGGCGTGGCCGCCCGGGACCTGGCCGGCCGGCAGGGCAACTTCTCGACCCCGCGTGAATGCACCCAGGACGCCTCGCCGCCCGCCACCGCCGCCGCGGCCTTTCCGGCGGCCCCGAACGGGGCCAACGGCTGGTACACCGTTCCGGTCAACCTGACGCTCTCGGCATCGGACAACACGAGCGGCGTCTCCCGGACGGAGCTCTCTCTCGACGGGGGCGAGTTCACGGAAGGGTCGTCGCTGCTTCTCGAGGAGGACGGTGCCCACACGGTCGCCTTCCGCTCGGTGGACCTCGTGGGGAATGTCGAACCGGCGCTCTCGGTGACGGTAAGCATCGACCGGCATCCGCCCGTCGCCCGGATTGACCTTCCCAAGACGGCCTATGTCAACACCACCGTGCAGTTCGACGGGAGCGCCTCCACCGACGCGGTCGTTTTCCTGTGGAACTTCGGCGACGGCCTGAACTCCACCGCCGTTGCCTCCGGGCACGTCTTCACCCGGGCGGGCATGTACCGCGTGACGCTCACCGTCACGGACAGGGCCGGCCTGACCTCCACCGCCGCCGCCGACATAAACATACTGTCCACGGGGGTCAACTACCCGCCCGAAGCCGTCATCGGCCGGCTGGACACCCTCTTCGCCGGCGAGCGCGCCACCTTCAGCGGTGCCGGCTCCACGGACGAGGACCCGGCCGCGCTCTCGTTTTTCTGGACCTTCGGCGACGGCGGCGCCGCCTCCGGTGTGACGGTGGTCCACACCTACGAGCGGGAGGGCGACTACACCCTCTCCCTCAAGGTCACCGACCGCGGCGGCCTCTCCGGCCTGGACATCCGGCAGGTCCGGGTGTATGTCAAGGGCCAGGACAAGGCCCCGCTCCCGCACATCACCCAGCTCAACGTCGCCTACGTGAACGAGGGGGTGGTGTTCGACGGCTCCAACTCCACCGACGAGGACCTGGCCAACTGCACCTTCGCCTGGGACCTCGGCGACGGCGCCACCGCCGCCGGGAACCCGGTCCACCACACATACATCTCCGCCGGGCCGTTCACGGTCCGCCTCACCGTGACGGACAGGTCGGGGCTGTCGGGGACGGCCCAGCTCACGGTGGGGGTCGGCCCCCGGGACAACCGGCCCCCGGTCGCCCATTTCGCCCGCTTGCCCGCCCACCCGACGGTGGGCCAGGAGGTCGAGTTCAACGCCTCCGGGACGGTGGACGAGAGCCCCGCCACGCTGAACTTCACCTGGAACTTCGGGGACGGGTCCGTCGCCTACGGCAGGATTGTGACGCACTCCTACTCGTCGAAGGGCGCCTACAGCGTCACCCTGCAGGTGCGCGACGAAGGCGCCCTCCTTGACATATTCAGCCGCGACGTGACCGTCGCCGACCCGGAGAAGCCCGCCCCGGCCGTGGACTGGGCGCCGTACATGATACTTGCGCTCGTGGCCGTGATGGTCCTGGCGCTCGCGGGGGTGGCCGCCTCGCGGCGCCGCAGGACGGAGCCGGCACCGCCGCCCGAGGTCGACGGGGAGCCCCACGCCCCCGAGGGCCCGCAGTCGCTCATCGCGCCCACGCCCGTCACCCACACCCGGGACGAGGTGGTCATCGAGGAGGGCCTCAACTACCTCATCGACCGCGAGACGCCCGAAACGGCCTACAACACCCTCTCGAAGATGGCCTCCGAGGGGGCCTCCGCGATGCTCGTCACGCCGGTTCATCCCAACAAGGTCAACAAATCCTACGACATGGAGAACGTGGAGATGTTCTGGCTCTCCGACGTGACCGGGGACACGCCCTCCCTGGACCCGGCCAAGATGGAGTACGAGCTGGCCGAGAAGATCATCACGTTCATAAAGGAGAAGGGGGCCAACGCCGTCGTCCTGCTCGACGGCCTGGAGCTGCTCATCCAGGGCCACGGCATCGAGAAGGTGCTGGAGTTCATCCACACCATAAACGAGGTGGCCTCGGTGAGCGGCGCCACCGTCCTGGTGAACGTCAACGGCAAGGCGATGAAGGAAGTGGAGTTCAACCAGCTCAAGAGGAAGTTTGACAGGTGGTGAAGGGAGAAGGGGCAAGGCGCAGGGCGCAGGGCGCAAGGCTTGAGGCGCAAGGGGGAAGGCGCAAGAATCGAGGGGGATTGTTGATGGGGTACGTTCCCCGAAAAACCCCTGCCCCTTGTGCCGTGGCCCTTGTGCATTCCCTTGCGCCCTCTGCCCTGCGCCCTGTACCTTCCCTTGCGCCTCGCGCCCTGCGCCCTGCGCCTTCCCTTCAACCTAACTCGTCAAGGACGTAATCGTTCCAGTCCCGCTTGCCCAGGACGATGTCGAGCTCGGGCGGGGTGAGCAGCGGGATGGGGTAGCGGGCGTCGTCGTCTATGGCGATGCGGCTGCAGGCGGTGCTCACGAGCGCGTCCATGCCTATGTGGGAGAGGTTCTCCGGGTCGAAGCGCCGGGCCGCCAGGATGTAGGCCTCCCGGCCCTCGTGCTCGAGCAGCCGCTTGAGCTCCAAGGCCTTTCGCCGGCGGAGCTGGCCCGGGTAGAGCCCCAGCAGTATGCCGAAGATGCGGGCGTTCTTGGCAAGCTCCATCGCGGCGAAGCGCTTGCGCAGCATCCGGTCCTTGATGTCGGTGTAGACCAGGGCCTGCCCGGTGTACGGGTCGGCTCCTATCACGGGCTTCCCGGTGGCGATCCCGGCCCCGACGGGGTGGAAGGCGCCGCTCCCGATGAAGAGGAACGAGTTGACCTTCTTTGCCAGCTTGCGCGCCGCGCTGAAGTCGCAGCCCAGTATGATGCCGCGGCCGCCGGTGCGCTTGCCGGTGGCCGTCTGGGGCTCCAGCCCCGCCTCCTTCAGGAGCCGGAGCACCCCGGGCAGCCTGTCGGCGTGGGTGGAGGTGGTCAGCACGCCCGCGGGAGCCGTCAGCATGGGGATGGCCTCCTTCACGCTCTCCTCGACCTCCAGGCCGGGCTGGTGCCGGATGAACAGGACGCGCGAGTGCTTCATCGGGGCGCCGCCGGTCGACCGCAGCTCGGCGTGCGCGATATGCAATATCAGCTCGAACTCCGGATTGTGCTCGGCCATGCAGGCGCCGCAGCACATGTCCACCATCATCGCCACGGTCGCCCCGGTCCGGGCCTCGATGTACCGGGCGAGCTCCCGGAAGTGGGAGCGCAGGCCGTCGGGCAGCTGGGCGCCCACGAGCTTTGCGTGGCGCGAGTTTATCGCCTCGCAGGCAGAATCGAGGTCCGGCTGCAGCGAATCCAGGAACGAGAGCGTCATCTTGCCACCACCTTGCCTTTCGTTATGTCCACCCTGACGAGGGACTTGACCGGCATGCCCAGCTCGCGCTCCAGGCCCTCGCGCGAGCGGCCCTTCTCGATGACCACGAGGGCGTCACTGAGCGTCGCCCCGGCCTCCCTCACCGCCCGGGCCACCGCGCGCAGCGTCCCGCCGGTGCTGAGCACGTCGTCGACGAAGAGAAGCCTTTGGCCCCGGCCGACCCCGTTGAGGTAGAGAGTGAAGGTGGCATACCCGGTCGAGCAGGGCGCGGCCACCTCGCCGGGCAGGCCGTACCTCTTCTTGCGCACGACGGTCAGGGGCTTGCCCAGGCGGAGCGAGAGCGCCGTGGCTATGGGGATGCCCAGCGCCTCCACGGTCAGCACCCGGTCGAAGCTCCCGTCCACCCTGGAGGCCATCTCGGCCGCCAGGCCCTCGAGGAGGGCCGGCTCCAGGGAGGGTATGCCGTCGGAGACCGGGTGGACGAAGTAGTGGTACCGGCCCACCCGGATGACGTCGGAGCGCTCCAGGGAGCGCCTCAGGGTCCCGATGGCGTCCATGGCCCTCGGCGCAAGATTGGCCTGGGGGCATTTAATGGTTTTTTTCCGAATGTTGAAAAAAGGCGCAGGGCGCAGGGCGGAAGGAGCAAGGCAACGACCGTGGATTCCTCCCTTGTTCCTTGCGCCTCATCCCTCGAGCCTTTGGCCTTGCGCCGTGCGCCCTGCGCCTTGCGCCTTGAATTAGAAGGGTTGAATTTCCTGAAAGGGATATAAGAACCCGGGGGCTCCACATTGCTTTTATTCAAAGACCGCCATCCCTCCCGCATGGCCGGGAGCAGGAAGGCCGGCGGGAAGGCCGGCCGTTACGTGGCGATGGCGCTGGAGATGGGGGCCGCCTCCGCCGTGGCCATCAGGGCCTCCGAGGTGGTCTTGGACCCGCGCACCTACCTCAAGTGCATGTACGGCTGCAAGGACTGGGGCCGAAACTGGACCTGCCCCTCCGCCCCGGGCGCCATCAAGCCGTGGGACTTCAAAAACATCCTCAAGCGGTACAAGAGCGCCGTCCTCGTCCATTGCCCCGACAAGAAGAGCTCCCAGAAGATATCCTATGCCTTGGAGCGCCAGGCGTTCGTCGACGGCCACTACTTCGCGTTCAGCCTGAGCGACTGCTCGCTTTGCGACCAGTGCGCCCACCCTGAGCCCTGCCGGCTTCCGAAGCAGGCCCGCCCGGCGATGCAGGCCCTGGGCATCGACGTCTACGCCACGGCGAGGCGCCAGGACCTGCCAATCTCCACGCTCAAGAACGAAAATGAGACCCAGAACTGGTACAGCCTCGTCCTCATAGAGTAGGTGATGGGATGGTCGGGTCGGTCATTTCCGAACTGGTGGCCAGGCACGAGAAGCTGCGGTCGGAGGGCCTCAACCTCATCCCCTCCGAGAACTGGCTCTCCCCGGCGGTGCGCCAGGCGCTGGCGACCGACCTTGCGGGACGGTACCACTCCACCTGGTACGGCGGCACCGAGCACATCCTCCGGATAATCGAGGAGACGGAAAAGGCGGCCCGGCGCGTCTTTAGGTCGCGCTATGCGCTCGTGACGCCCCTTTCGGGGCTCACCTGCGACCTCACGGTGCTCCATGCTTTCACGAAGCCCGGCGACAGGGTCGCCATCCCGCCCTTCACGCACGGCGGGTTCCCGTTCGGCATCTCCAAGTTCCACCGGGAGAGGGTCTTTCTGCCCGTCGACGGGGCCACGTACGTCCCCGACGCCGAGAAGGCCAGATCGGTGCTCTCCGGGGAGAGGCCCGCCCTCGCCTTCCTGGGCTCGTCGTTCATATTCTTCCCCCACCCCGTGAGGGCCGTGGCGGACCACGTGCGCGCCGAAAACCTCCCCACGAAGGTCGTTTACGACGGCGCCCACGTGCTGGGCCTCATCGCCACGGGCGAGTTCCAGGACCCGCTGCGCGAGGGCGCCGATGTGCTCCTGGGCAGCACCCACAAGTCGCTCTACGGGCCGCAGGGCGGGCTCATACTGACCAACTCGAAGGAGCTCGACGAGAGGATGCGCTCCTTCCTCGACGTCGACGTGGAGAGCGGGATAGGCCTCGTGGACAACCCGCACGTGAACCGCATCGCGGCGCTCGGGATCGCGCTGGAGGAGCTGGAGCGGGACCGCGGCTTTGGCACGCAGGTCATAAAGAACGCCAAGGCCCTGGCCCGGGCGCTGGAGGAGGAGGGCGTCCCGGTCCGCTTCGCAGACCGCGGCTACACCGAATCCCACCAGGTGCTCCTCGACGTCAAGGAGGGCCGGGCCGCCGAGCTCTGCCGGCGCATGGAGAAGGCGGGGATTTTCTGCGACGCGGGAGGCCGGCTGGGGACCGGAGAGGTGACGCACCGGGGCATGCGCGAGGACGACATGGCCCAGGTGGGGGCGCTCTTCGCCGAGGTCTACAAGCGGGGGGCGCGGGACGCGACGAGGAAGGCCGTGCAGAAGCTCGCCAGGAACTTCGCGCGGGGATGAATCCGGGGGCCGGGCGCGGGAAAAGCCAGCAAGCTTGGGGGCCAATCGGGGAGCCGGCAAAAGGGTCGATTGGTCTGAAGCATGCTCACATTCATTTCCGCCCCTGCGACAGTCAGTGATACTGGCAACATCGGGTACCTTCGAATCGCCCCGTGGTGAGCACTGAGTTTGGCAAATGAGACTGCATATGAACGCATAGGCCCTCACCCCACGATGGGATGACCGGGCACCTTGAAAAAGAGCGGTTTCCGGGCGAGCTTCAGGGTCTCGAGCTTCTTCATCAGGGCCTCGATGTCCATGTCGGAGGCCAGGATCTTTTTCTCCAGCACCGCTATCCACTGGCCGGCGAAGGGGGCCAGGTCCATGTTGCAATGCCACTCGTGGTCCCTGTTCAGAGTGTCCAGGTCCGGGCTCGGTTCGGTTTTCTTCAACGGTGCTATATAGCACGTATGCATTAAATAAATGTTAGCATTTTCCTTCATCTGAAATCACCTCTTGGTATCCGTTCTTCCTCGCCATTATGTCCACGACCGCGTCGGCCACCGCCCGCAGGTTCTCGACGTCGGCCCGGTTGTAGTCGATGAGCAGGCGCAGGGCGTTGCCGGACCGCTTGCGCTCCCAGATGCGCCAAAGGTACACGGCGTCGTGGGAGCAGAGCATCCGGACCTCCCTGGCCCGCCGGATCCCGAGGATGCGCTCCACCTTCTTGAGCCCGCCCCGGATGCCGGCACGGGGCGCAAGATGCCGCAAATCGATGTGGGGCAGGTCCAGTTCGAGGCCGGGGAACGCCATGCGCAGGGCGGGCAGGTCGAAGGAGCTCCCGTTGAAGGTGACGATGATCCTGGCCGGGCGCAGGGCGCGCTCTATGGCGGCCTTGGAAAGATTCACGCCGCGCACGAGGGGCGTGTGGTCGCGCCCGACCGTGATGCCGACGACGGTGACGGTGGCCGGAAGGTCCAGGCCGGTGGTCTCAATATCGAGGAAGGCGGCCCGGTCGCGGAAGTCGGGGTACAGGCGCCACTTCTCGGAGGGGGGAAGGGCTTGTGCCAGGGTGGCGGCGTTGCCGCGCTCGAGGCACCTGTCCAGGGCCCTGAGGTGCGCGTCCAGGGCCGCCTTGCGCGCCTTGCCGATGCCTGCTATCTGGGGCGCGGCCAGAAACCCCTTCCAGTCGACGACCCCGAGCGAGCGCAGGTGCCTCTCGGTCCGGCGGCCGACGCCGCGAAGAAGGACGAAGGAGCGGCGGAGCATCGGTATTGATAGCGCGTGCGGGCCTACTTAAGCCCTTTGGGGAGGTTGGTGAAAGCCGGGGGCCGGGGGCAGGGACGAATCCGGGGGCCGGGGGCCGGGGGCAGGGACGAATCCGGGGGTCGGGGGCCGGGGGCCGGGAAATGGCCGTAACCTCTCGGAACCCGGCACCCGCCACCCGGCACCCGGCACCCGGCACCCGGTCGTTGAAAGCCCCGTCGTTAGCATGAAATAGTCGGAACCTGCTTTTCCGCACCGGATGCCAAAGGAGCTCTTCCCGGCCATGCCCTCCAGGGCGAGCCCTTCCCGGCCCCCCAAGGTGGTCGCCCCTCCGGCCCCGCCTGAAAGGGCGCCGGACGGCCCCGCCCCGGAGGAGCTCGGCATCCCCGGCCGCTCCGCCCTCTTCCTGGGCCCGGCCTCGGACGAGCCCTGGAGGCTCTTCCGGATGCTCTCCGGGGGGAGGCCGGCGCTGGTGCTCAGCGGCGCCCACCCGGCGCGGCTTCGGCTGCGCTTCGGCCTCGACGAAGCCGCCCTCGTCTGGCTTTCGGCCTACGCCGGCTCGAAGGAGGAGACGCTCGCGCCCCAGACGCTGGAGTACGAGATGCTCGGGCGCGTCAACCGCCACCTGAGGGTCCAGAAGGGCGCCATCCTCCTGCTCGACGATCTCGACTACCTCTCATCGCAGTGCGGCTTCGGGACGGTGCTCCGCTTCGTCAAGAGGGTGGCCGACTCGGCCGCCGAGCTGCGGGGGACCTTCCTGGCGTCGGCCGAGCCCGGGGCGCTCTCCGACCGGGAGCGGGCAGCCCTCATGTCCGTATTCGACACCGTCCGGCCCGTGGAGGGGCCCCGGGCCCCCGAGAGATTGCCCGGCGTCATCCCGGGGGGCCGCCCCTCGGTCCTGATACGCGGGGCCGGCGATGCCGCCTACCGGCTCATGGAGGCCGGCGCCCGGGGCCGCCGGACGCTCTTCCTGACCCCGCACCCGCCGCGGAGGATAAAGGAGGCGTTCGATTTCTCCAATTCGGAGATCCTCTGGCTCAGCGAGAGCTCCGGCGGTGCCGGTGTCCTGCGGCCACAGGGGTACGCGGTCGAGGGCCTGAGGGCCGTCCTGCGCCACCTGAGGGCGGGACCGGGGGCGCTGGTCCTCCTTGACGGGCTGGACGGATTGCGGCCCTACGGGGACGCCGCCCGGCTCGTCCGGTTCGCAAAAGGGGCCGTGGACGCGGCGGCGGAGTGCGGCGGGGTCGTGATCGCCTCCGCGGCGCCCGGGGCGCTCGAGCCGGCGACGGAAGCCTCCCTGCGCCGGCGCTTCGAGGCCGTGCTGGGCTAGTCCTCCTTGCGCATGACCTCCCAGAGCTTCTCTTGGACGTTGAACTGCGTCCGGACCAGGCGCTGGATGTAGTTTATTATCTGCAGGACCGGGTCGAGGCCGTTGTCCGCGCAGTAGGCCCGGTACTTCCGGTACAGCTCGGCGTCCAACCGGATGTTGAACTGCGCCTGGGGTGCCTTCTTCGTCACGGCATTGTCTAGGTTTTTGCTACTATTTCATACTTTTGTCTCGTAACAAGTACGATATGTACGTTTCGTAGCAATCTATATCTTTCTGTACAGCCATGGACGTGGCGGAGGGAGAAACGGATGGGCAAGAAGAAGTGAGAAAACGCAATGTCCAGCGGCGCGCCGGCCGGCCGGCGCGCCGCTTTTTTTTTACTGGTCAGGGGGACGTGTTGGTCATATCGGTTCGGGGGACGTGTTGGCGATATCGGTTCGGGGGACGGGAAAGAACCATGGTCCCAACATCCCCGTCGTCGTCACCCCTCACCAATTATGAAAATACGTCCCCCGAACCAATCGCAACAACACGTCCCCCGAACCGACCGCGCAGCGTCGTCGTCAGATCGCTGGCGGCTGCACTATCCTGGGCGGCGGGGGACCGCCCGCGCCTCCCGCTCCCTGTATCAGGGGCTCGGCCGGGGCCGGTATCTGGGTCCCGTAGAGGACCTGGCGGGCGTTGTTGATGACCTTCTCCGGGTCGCGGTAGTAGCCCGTTATGACCTTGGCGAACTCCGTGTGGTTTTTCACGTTGGTCTTGACCATGTAGTTGAGCACGTCGATGCGTTTCTGGTACTCTTCCTTCATCTGGTCGTTGGTCAGGTTCTTGGCCGACATGATCTTTTCGAAGAGGAAGGAGTGGCCGTTGTAGGTGAAGACGTCGGTCGCCGGGCTCCAGGAGAAGACCGTGTTCGTGATGAGCTCGTTGGTCTCGGGCTCAATGCCCACGATCTCTATGAGGCCCTTCACCCGCCGGGTCATCTGGCGCCCGACCTTCACCTGCCCCTGGAGGAGCACGAGGTTGAGCGACGACAGAAGAAGGCGCGGGAGCTCAATTGGCGGGTTCTCCAGCCTGTGCACCATCGAGCGCACCGAGTCGGCGTGTATGGTCGAGTACACGGTCTTGCCGGTGGCCATCGCCTGGAAGAGCGTGTAGGCCTCCTTGCCGCGGACCTCGCCGACGATGAGGTACTGGGGCCTCTGGCGCATCGCGGCCCTCATGAGCTCGAACATGTCTATGTCCGACACTGTCTTGACCCCGCCCTTCCCGCCGCCGCTCTGCCGCGTGAGGCCGGCTATCCAGTTCTCGTGGGGCAGGTTTATCTCCCGCGTGTCCTCGATGGACACTATCTTGCTCTGGGGCGGGATGAAAAGGAAAAGGGCGTTGAGGGTGGTGGTCTTGCCGCTCGCGGTGCCGCCGACCACGAACATGGACTCGCCGTGCTCGATGGCCAGCCACAGGTACGCCACGATGTCCACGGACATCGTCTTCATCTTCATCATGTCGCAGGGGGTGAAGGGGTTGTCCCGGAAGCGCCTTATGGTGAACGAGGTGCCCCGGGTGGTCACCTCCCGCGCCAGCGTCGCCTGGAGGCGGGAGCCGTCGGGCACGGTGGCGTCCAGGAGGGGGTCCGCCACGGAGATGGTCTTGCCGCACTTCTGGGCCAGCCCGATTATGAACGAGTTGGCCTCGTCGTCGTTTTTGAATATGAGGTTGGAGCGCATCGACTGGTACTTGCGGTGGAATATGTATATCGGCACCCGGGTGCCGTCGCAGGAGACGTCCTCTATCTGCGGGTCCGTCATCATGACGTCGATCAAGCCGTAGCCGACGAAATCGCGGATGAGGTAGTACATTATCCGCTCCTTGGAGACCTCGGAGAGCTTTATGCCCCGGCTCAGGAGAAGCGAGTCTATGCTCTTTTTGAGGTACTCCTCCTTGTCCTTCTTGGAGGCCTCGTCGAGGGTGTAGTCGAGCGTCTTGTTGACGGTGTCCTTGAGGAACCCCAAGATCTCGGTCTCCGTTTCGTTCAGTTGGGGCTCGATGACCTCGTAGAGGTAGGCGTTGGTCTCGCGGTTCAGGGTTATCCGGACGTAGGAGTAGGGCTCCCGGATGGGCCTTATCTCTATCTCCTCCACCTTCGGGTCCAGGATGCGCGGGATGACTGTCGGGGCCTGCTCAGACTCCTTGGTGTGGATCTCCATCTCGTCGATGGTGGCGGACTTGGAGACCATCACCCGGCGCGGGCGCTTCTTGACCAGGCTGGCCATGAAGCCACGCTGGTTGGCCGATTTCCGGTCGGCCGGTTTCGGTGGTGCCTTGTCCATGTCCATCACCTCCTACTCACACCAGCAGGACCCGAAGCATCAGGTAGGCCAAAAAGACCATTATGAAGCTGTGCCTGAGCCCGTTGGCCACCTGCCCGTTTTGGAGCATCCCGGCCGTGACGCCGTCGCCCAGGCCGTGTATGAGCGCCGAGGCCAGGTAGATGAACCTCACCTCGGGTATGAGCCGGGCGTTGACGGAGGTCACGCCGCCGGACATGTCGCCCGTGTCCCCGCCCGCATCCCCCCCGGCGCTCTGGATCTGCGGGATGAACACGGCGTTGAGGATGAGCACGGTGGCCAGGAAGACGAAGAAGGCGACGTATATGACGACCATGTAGGCCGTCATGTTGAGCTCCTTCTCCGCCCGCTCGAGCTGGCTCTCCTTTATGTCCGTGGAGACCAGCGTCAGGATGTCGGCGACGTTCCCGCCCGCCGAGGCGGCCTTGATGATGATGCCGCAGGTGCGCTTCACGACCGGCGTCTGGACGCGCTCGGAGAAGAGCTTGAGCGCCTCGGTGGCCGAGATGCCCCAGCCGATCTGGGCGGCCATGCGCCTAATCTCGGGGGTCAGGTCGCCGTAGCGGCCCTTGGCCGCCGAGCGGATGGAGGCGGCAAGAGTCATGCCGAACTTGCCCGACTCGGCGACGTCGCGCAAGAACTCGGGCAGCTTCTCCTCGAGCGCCTTGATCTTTTGGTAGCGGCTGTTCTCAACGAAACCGACCGGGCCGGTCGCCGCAAGCAGCGCCACGACCAGGAAGTCCAGCGGCGTGAGGGCCCCCAGCCCAACGGCGCCGAACTGCAAAAGCAGGGCGATGATGAGGTTGGCCATGGCCACGATGCCTGCGGCGGCGTAGATGATGAAGCGGTAGTTGGTCTTGGCGTCGATGCGGGGGCCGTACATCTCCTCCAATGAGAGGTCCCGCTGCGGCTTCCAGAAGGCGAGCCCGGCCATGCTACTTGGCCTCCGCGGTCATGGACTGGATGGCTATTATGAACCCGAACTGCGAAAGGGGTATCATCAGGAACACGATGAGGTAGAGGAACATGATGGACGAGCCGGCGGTCTTCCCGACGAGCGCCATGAGCGACATCATGACTATCAGGAAGAGGGGCATGGCGACGACGACGGTGACGAAGCTCTCGGCGAGCATGCCCAATGTCTCCTGGCCCTTCTTGCCCTCGAGCTTGGCCAGCCGGTTGTACTGCTCCGACTTCATGATGAAGTAGGGCTTGAGCTGGCCGCCCGAGAGCGTCGTGGTGACGACGCCCTGGAGGAAGTCCTGGAACTTCACCGACGGCGAGCGGGCGGCGGCGTCCCGGATGGCGGACAGCACGTCCTTGCCCAGGAGCTCGATGTCGCGGGTTATCCACTTGGCCTCGTTTTGTATCTCGCCGTATATCCTCTGCTTGGCAAGCTCGGAGAAGATGACGTCGACCGTGACGTCGGCCGAGGCCAGCGTGGAGATGAAGCTCATCGCGTGGGGTATGCGGGTGTCGATGTCCTTGCGGCGGGCGTTGGCGGTGCTCGCGGGAAGGTTCATGAGGGCGAAGTACCCTATGAGGGGCGCCACGCCCAGTCCCAGGTAGATGAGCAGCATGATGACGGCGGACAGGTGGAGCGCTATCCCCAGCGCGCCCAGGGCTATACCGGTCCCGATGACGGCGCCGATCATGACGAAGACCGAGAACCATACGTACGCGAGGTAGTCCTCGACGCGGAACTTCATGTGCGCCTTCGTGAGGTCCATCTCGAGCTTGGAGCCCTCGCTGACGTGCGAGAAGTAGCGGCGGACGAAGGGCTTCATCAGTATGCGGGCGGTCCGCTGGTAGGGCGTGAGGGCCTCGTGGTAGGGGACCACCCCCTTGGTCAGGCGCACGGTGTGGGGGGCCTTGGACCTCTCGATGTCCGTGGCCTTGATTATCTTCTTTCGGGTGTAGTCCGAAAGGTCGGTGTCGAAGCGGCCGAACGCCGAGGTGGTCTTCTGGCGGTCGTCCCTATGCGCCATAGAGCTCGCTCCTGACCTTGCGTATCGTGGCGTCGGGGTCCTTGTAGTAGCTCGCGACTATGTTGGCCACGTCGATGTAGTTTCGGACGTTGGCCTTGCCCATCCACTCGATTATCTCCACCCGCCGCTTGAACTCCTCCTTCATCTGGGCGGTGGTCATGTTCTTCATGGTCATTATCCGCTCGAAGAGGAAGGAGTGGCCGTTGTAGGTGAAGTTGTCGTCGGCCGAGTTCCAGACGTAGACCGTGTTCGTGATGAGCTCGTTGGTCTCCGGCTCTATGCCCACTATCTCCACGATGTTGCGGATGCGGCGGGCTATGCCCTTGCCGACCTTCACCTGGGCCTGGATGATGACGATGTTGAGCGAGGACAGGAGGATGCGGGGCAGGTTGATGGGCGGGTTCTCCAGCCTGTAGACCATGCTCTTCACGGAGTCGGCGTGCATGGTGCTGTACACCGTGTGGCCGGTCGCCATCGCCTGGAACATGGTGTAGGTCTCGACGCCGCGGACCTCGCCGACGATGAGGTACTGGGGGCGCTGCCGCAGCGCGGCCCGCAGCAGCTCGTACATGTCTATCTCGCCGGCGAGCTTGCCGTCGGCGTTGCGGGCGCCGAAGCCCCCCCGGGTGAGGCCCGCTATCCAGTTCTCGTGGGGCAGGTTTATCTCGCGGGTGTCCTCTATCGTGATTATCTTCATCGCCGAGGGGATGAAGAGCAGTATGGCGTTGAGCGTGGAGGTCTTGCCGCAGGCGGTGCCGCCGCATATGACGATGGACTCGCCCTGCTCCACCGCCAGCCACAGGTAGGCCAGCATCTCGGCCGACATGGTCTTGACGCGCAGAAGGTCGGGCGGGGTGAACGGGTTGGCCCGAAACCGCCTTATTGTGAACGAGGAGCCGCGGGTGGTCACCTCGCGGGCGAGCGTCGCCTGGAGGCGGGAGCCGTCCGGGATGGTGGCGTCGAGCATGGGCTCGGCGACGGAGATGTGCTTGCCGCACCGCTGGGCGAGGCCTATCACGAAGGAGTCCAGCTCGTGGTCCGTGCGGAAGGCGAGGTTGGACCTCATGGACTCGTACTTCTTGTGGTATATGAAGAGCGGTATGCCGGGGCCGTCGCAGGAGATGTCCTCTATCATCTCGTCGGTCATGAGCACGTCGATGGGCCCGTAGCCGACGAAGTCGCGGACGATGTAGTAGGTCACGCGCTGCTGCGTCACCTCGTTGAGCCCCAGCCCCACCTTGTGTAAAAGGTCCTTGACGGAGTTGCGGATGTACTCCTCCTTCTCCTTGACCGTGGACTCGTCGAAGTGGTAGTCCATGGTCTTTATGAGCGCGCCCGTCACGAACTCCAGCACCCGCTCCTCCTCGGCGGTCATCTGGGGCTCTATGACCTCGTAGACGTACTCGTTCATCTCACGGTTGTACACGATGCGGACGAACGAGAAGGGGTCCTTGATTGGCTGGAGCTCGATCTCCTCCAGGTTCTGGGAGGTTATCTTGGGGATGGTCGTGGGCACGCCCTTGCGGTGGCCCTCGGAGCGCCTCTCCTGCTCCTCGAGCGTCTGGGCCTTGGGCACCATGATGCGCCGGGGCTGGTTCTTAATAAAGGGCTCTTCTCCCAATTTAGGTACTTAGGTGTACAGCCTTGCCCATCTGGTATTGGTGATAACAGACGAGAGCAAGGCAGTACGAATACAGTCAGGTGTTCCGCAATATATATACATTCCTCGGTTATGTATTGTCAGGCGTCATAGATTATGGAGACCACATCGTTGTCTCCCTACGTAAGACTCACAAGACAACCAGATGTCCGACCTGCGGTCGGAGGATAAGGGTATCCAAAGAGTCATACCCCCGTATTATTCGGGACCTAGATATCGGCCCCAAACAAGCCTATCTTTCCTATCATGAGTACAAACTCGACTGCCCTTGCGGGTACCGGGGTTACGAAAGACTCGATTTCGTGGAACAATATTCACGAGCCACGATCCGTTTCGAAGAGTATGTCTACCGGCTCTGCTTGAATCTACCGCTGAAATCCGTTTGTGAAATAGCCGGCATTGACTGGAAAGCTGCCAAGAATATAGACATACGTTATACCCAGAAAAGAATCGAGGACCTCAGGAACATCTCTCCAAAACGAATCGGAATCGACGAGATTGCCTACGAGAAAGGCCATCATTATCTGAGCGTAGTGCGTGATATCGATCTTGGTAAAGTCATCTGGGTCGGACTGGACCGCAAGAGCGCGACACTCGACATGTTCTTCAATGAACTCGGGCCCGAGAAATCAGCGTTGATCGAGATTGTTGTCATGGACATGTGGGACCCGTATATTCTATCGGTGAGAATCAATTGCCCGAATGTAGAGATAGTCTTCGATAAATTCCATGTCATCAGGAAGATTACCGATGCCTTGGATAAAGTGCGAAAGACCGAGTTTGCCGACGCCGATGACGACGAGCGCAAGCTCATGAAACACAAGCGGTTCCTCATGCTCAAACGACGGGAAAGGCTTGACCATGAAGAACTGGAAACCCTTGACAAGCTGATGAAGAAAAACGAGACATTGTACATCGCTTATCTGCTGAAAGAGCAGGTCAGCGATATATTCGACAGGGAAAACGTCCATAGCGCGTTGATACGGCTGGGATTGTGGTTCCGCAATGTAAGAACCTCCGCTCTTGAACCATTCATCAACGTAATGGAGACCATCCGGAGATATTATTACGGTATCGCTAATTATTTCAGGCACCAGTTGACGAACGCTGGCAGCGAAGGGTTCAACACGAAGATCAATATCATCAAGCGAAGGGCATATGGTTTCGCCGACCTGGACTACTTCAAGCTCAAGATATTCCAGGCTTGTGGCATTCTGAAGTCGGCCCAGAGTCCCTGTTGAATTGGATGCACCGCCACGGCGACCTCAGTCGCTGGCCCAGCTCAGCTCCCTCGGTCGCCGAGCATACATAACGATTGGACCCCCTCGTGCATCCACATTCCGAGTGTGCAGAGGATCCATTCGAGGTCCTTTCCCCCCAAACCCCCCTCACTACGGATTTCTACCCCCAAAATCGGAGAAGAGGCATAAAGGTTTTCGATCATCTGGGAATCTTTCTTATGAAAATCAATTAATGTCGCGACATTCATTTCCTTCTGGGAACCGATAAGAGCCACGAACGTGGGTACTTTATCCGCTCCACCAACAGGTGTGATGGTCCAGCGACAGTCAAGACCTTCGCGACCTGCTTTTTGAAGTATGCCCGACATGGTTTGGAGATAGAGAAGGTCGGAAACCCCTTCTACAACGAGGCTATTCGGTCCAATAAATAGTGTCTGGAAAATTTCATAACCAAGTGCGCCTTGTAGCGGGAATAAACTATCTGGTGTGGCTTCCAGAACCTCAGTAAATACTTTTGTTCCGTCCTCGTCGCGTGGAAGATGGTCAAGGGTGTCAATACCTTTATCCTGAACGATACGAACCCAATCGAAGTGAAATGGATTAACCATAAAAGGAGAGTGAGTCGTATATATAAGCTGATGCATGGGATTTGGTACAATCTCTGCTTCAAAGAAACGGAGCAGATCTTCTTGGGCTTTCCCATGGAGTGATAAACCTGGTTCGTCCAACAACAAAATTAATGGTTCATTCTTCTTCTTCACTGCTAAATACCAGGCGAGAAATGAAAAGAACCAGACGAAACCTCTCGAACGAGTTCCAATATTTGTTGATACCCGATGTTTGGAATCGTAAACTTGCCCCCAAATATTTGTCCCTGTTCGCATTTCATCTGGATCATTGGGCAATGCCTTCCGGACATCAAAGTTCATTTGAAGATGTTTATTTTGGGACCAAAATTTTAAGAGAATTGAACTCAAATGGTTACTCGCCCCCTGCAATTTATTTATTAGGTCTTGGGTTCGAGTTGTAGTGAGTAATTTATCTAAGTCAAGACGAGCTAATTCAATAAGTCCAAGCAAAGGATGGTCGGATGGTCGAAGATTATTATTAACTTTCCGTTGTTTCAACGCCTCGACATTATCTTGACCAATCATTTGATAATATTCATCAAAATATAGGAACTTTGGGACATATTTACTTAGGACTGTATCCCAAATATGTTGACCAAGATTTTGAATTTTATTAATCTCGACTAATTTTACGCGTAGCACTTTCGCTTGTTCACTTTCTGCTAATGTTTTACACTTCTCAAGAGCGACTGCCCTTTGACCGGGGTCTTGTATTTGATTCGCTTCGGCTTGCGCGGCCACAACTTCTTGGTTTTGTTTTTGGGCGAGTTCCGTAAGACATTGGAAAAGATCACCAAGTGTCTTCTTTTGTAATAAATGGTCTCCAATAGCCGTTGGTAATTTAGCATTTTCTATCAACCATTTCACATAAGCCGACTCGACCGTAGGAACAAATACTCTCAATTCAGATCTACCCGAACTATTTTTTACGTACCCTTTTTGTAAGACGATTTCATTCCTTTCCAAAATATCTTTTCCAAACGATTCATGGATACATCTCAATTCCGTTGATTCAAGTGCAAATGTAGCCTCAATAACCGAAACATGTTGTCGCCGCCCATATTCAATACCTTGTTGATAATTCTCCACTTCAGAGCGAGGATAATCATCGGTTATATCGAACCTATCTTCAGTTTCCACGATTGGATTGAGACGATAAAGTGCCTCCAATAGCGCTGTTTTTCCTGATTCGTTTTTCCCAACTAGGCAGGTTACTTTTCCGACCTCAAATGAGTGTGAATCCCATATTGATTTTACT
>Ga0194125_10000257_pt1 | contig 87109 bp, 86 predicted proteins | sample TA2KigC250mmetaG_FD_148626 | JGI IMG/M metagenome (GOLD analysis project Ga0194125, IMG submission 148626) | Freshwater microbial communities from Lake Tanganyika, Tanzania - TA2015034 Kigoma Deep Cast 250m | ecosystem: Environmental > Aquatic > Freshwater > Lake | place: Tanzania: Lake...
GGCTTCGGCGTTCTGAAGCCCATCGTGAATGCCGCGGACCACATCGTCGATCAGCATCCGGTCGTCCAGCACCATCAGGTGAGCATCGAGAACGCCTGTCTCGCCGGTCCCGTCGCCGAGATTCTTCACGATCTCGCGGATCTGTGACCGCGTCGCGATCAGCGCCTTCTCGAACCGCGCAATCTCGCCGCGCACTTCGCTTTCCTTGATGGCCCTCGACGGGACGTGGATGGTTACGTCGGAAACCACGTGGGCCGGACCGATGGCAACGCCCGGCGAAACCCCCACCCCGTGAAGCACTCGGCCGGCTTCAACAGACGACTGTGCGCGATCGTTCAAGTTCAGTCCTCCCCGAACTTGCTGTCCAGAAGTTCGCCGATGCTCTGCACGGCTTCCTCGGCATCGTCGCCGATCGCAACAACACGCAGCTTGGTCCCGTGACAGGCTTCAAGCGTCATGAGCCCCATGATGCTCTTGCCGGAAACCCGGTTCCCGTCCTTCTCGACATAGACCTCCGCGTCAAAGCGGGCGGCAAGTTTGACAAACATGGCGGCGGGCCGCGCGTGTATGCCATACTGGTTCAATATCTTGAACTCGCGCACGACTTCGTTGTTGGCGCCCTTACTCACTCGCGTCTATCCCCTCCGACATCAACGCCATCAGCTTCTCGTCCAGCTCCTTCTCGGCATCGTGCCCCAGGCGCTTCAGCTTCTCGTTCAGCGCCGCCGCCTCGATGACGTTGGCGAGGTCCCGGCCCGGCGCCACCGGAATGCATATCCTCTTCACATTCGCCCCAAGGATGCCCACCGCATCCCCGTCGCCGCCGGCACGCATGCCCTCCGTCTCGGCGCCGGGCGGCACCAGCGAGGCGACCAGGTCGAGCCGCTTCTGGTTGCGCACGGATGCGACCCCGAACAGACTCGGGACATGTATGATCCCGAGCCCGCGGATCTCCATGTGGAACCGCGTCGCATCAGAAGCCGAACCGACAAGCGAGCCGGAACTGTCGCGCCGCATTACGGTTACGTCGTCCGCCACAAGCGCGTATCCCCGGCGGATCAGGGCCAACGCCGCCTCGCTCTTGCCCATCCCGGCCTTGCCTTCGATGAGCACCCCTATCCCCATGATCTCCACCATCGTGCCCTGCACGATCTCCTGCGGAGCGGCGAGATCCTCCATGACGATGGTCGCGGCGTTCATGAAATGCTTCGTGACCATCCTGCTGCGCAATACGGGCGTGGAAAATTCCTCCGCAAGGTCGCGGAACTCGTGCCCTATCCCGCGGTGACGGGTAACTACAAGGCACGGCACATGCCTCTGAAAAAAGGCCCTCAGCCTCTGCTCCCGCGTGGCCGCATCCAGCGAGGCGAGATACGAGATCTCCGCAAGCCCGATCACCTGTATCCGCCGCTGCGGGAAGTAGTCCAGAAAGCCCGAAAGCGCCAGCCCCGGCCGGTTCAACGCAGTTTCCGAAATCCGCCGGCCCAGGCCGCTCCTCCCGGCGACAAGCTCCATCGAGAGCCGCCCGGCGCCGGCATCAAGAAAGCGCCTAACCGTCACAGCATGGGCGTCGCCTGCGCTCACGTGTCCCTCCCGCCCTGCCGCCTCGGACGATGATCCACCACCTTCTCGCGGAACCTGCGCAACTGCTTCTCGACCTTGCCAAACGCCATGTCGATCGAAGCCCGCAGGTTATCACTCTCCTCCTTGGCCTCCGCCCTCGCTATTCCCTTTGCCTGCACCACCAGCTCGGCGATCTGGCGGTGCTTCTCAATATCAAGGATAACGTGCGCGTGCTCCGCCTTGGGAAACTCGGCCAGCATCGCCTCCGCCTTGGCCCGGGCGTAGTCCTGAACTTCCTGGGATGCGTTCATATGCCTGACGGTGACTTCAACTGGCATGCTCAGTCCTCCTCTGTAATCACATCCTGAAACTCTTCCCGAGATAAAGCTCCCTGCTGGTGGGGTCGTCCACCAGGAACGAGCTCGACCCTTCACGCAACACGCGTCCTTCATACAACAGGTACGCCCTGTCCACAACAGTGAGTGTCTCCCTCACGTTGTGATCCGTAATGAGAACACCCAGCCCACTGTCCTTCAGCCGCCTCACGATCCCCTGTATCTCGCTGACGGCCAACGGGTCAACGCCGCTGAACGGCTCGTCGAGCATCATGATGGAGGGACTCGTCACAAGCGCGCGCGTAATCTCCAGCTTGCGCCGTTCGCCGCCGCTGAGCGTGAAGGCCTTCTGCTCGGCCAGATGCGAAAGACCGAGCTGTGAAAGAAGCGACTCCAGCCTCCTGCGCCGCTCTGACTTCGATATGTTCAGCGTCTCAAGGATGGCCATTACGTTCTCTTCGACGGTGAGCTTGCGGAACACGGACGGCTCCTGCGCGAGGTACCCCAGGCCCATCCTGGCCCGTCTGTACATGGGGAGCCGCGTCACGTCCCTGCCGTCAAAAAGAACCCGGCCGGAATCGGCCCTTATCAGGCCGGCAATGATGTAGAATGTCGTGGTCTTCCCAGCCCCGTTCGGACCGAGCAGACCGACTATCTCTCCGCGTTGCACGTGCAGCCGCACGTTGTTCACAACGCGCCGCTTGCGATAGGTCTTCACCAGGTCGTGCACCTCGACCAGGACGTCTTTGCCGTTCCCCGCCTGCTTCAAGGCTTTCCCCCCGTTCCGCGCGGCAGGCCCAGCAACGCCTCGCCTCCGCCATGCGCGCCTTCCTGCTGGAAAACAACCATCCTGCCCGGCTCACACACCATGCGGTCGTCGGCAAGCCAGTAGCGGATCACATCCGCGTTCACCGTGTCCTGCCCGCGCCGCAGCTCAACCCTGCCTATCAGAAGCAGTTCCCCCTTGCCCGAGAGGTAAATCGCCTTGTCGCAGCGGGCGTTCTTGTCGCCGTAGTTCATCACGACGTTGCCGACCGCCGTCACGGATTCCAGCGTGTTCGTGCGGGAGAAGAGGACGTTCAGCTTGTCGGACTCGATCCGCACGGCCGGATCAGTGACAACGACATTGCCCTCGAATATGGCAGCCGACCGCGCGTAATCGAACTCGAGCCTGTCGGACGTTATGACGGTCCGGTTCGTCGCGGTGACGTCTGCCGCGCCCGCGGCGCCGGCACAGACGGCCAGCACCGCACACAGAAGAACAGATGCCCTCATCTCGACCCGGCCTCCCCGCCCGGTCCACCCGACACAGTCCGCTTCTTTCCGAGCGGCCCCAGCATGCTGCCGCCTTCGCCGCGCGGCAGCACTACACGCGCCCCCGACCTGATCACCACAACCTTGTTGCTCACCTGCCACTCGTATCCCGTCCCGGAAATCTCCAGCCCGTTCTTCTCGAACTGCACCGGCCCGTCCGACCGCGCCGAGCTGAACCCCTTGTTGTACCAGCAGTCGCGCGCGCGCATCAGGCCCTCAACGGCCCCGTCCTGCCTGAAGAAGACCACCGTGATCCCCTTCGCGACAGCGTCGCCGTCCTCGTCCATCCGCGCGGTTTCAGCGAGCAGTTCGGTCTTCACCGCGCCGTTCGGGTAGAACTCGAACGGCACACGAAGCCCCTTCACCGGCATGACTTCGGTCTGGGCCGCCGCCACAAGGCCGAGAGAAACCCCGAACACGAACACCGCTGATCTCAATCCTTTTACCATTACTCAATCACAGACGCCGGGATATGACCCCGCCGGCCGGGGCATCCTACAATGCATCGCTGATGCGGCGCAACACCCGCCACAGCCGCCCAAGCGCCGCCACGGGCATCGCATTGTCGCCGTCGGAGAGCGCTGTCTCCGGCCTGACATAGGTCTCGATGAAAACCGCGTCGCAGCCGGCGGCCACCGCCGCGCGCGCAAGGCCGGGAGCCATCCTGGATTCGCCGCCCGATCTGTCGCCGCGCCCTCCGGGTTTCTGCACGCTGTGTGTCGCGTCGAAAACGACCGGCACCCCGGATTCCCTCATCAGCAGGAGCCCGCGCATGTCAACCACAAGGTCGTTGTACCCGTGCGTCGTGCCGCGCTCGGTGAGCAGCACGTTCCTGTTTCCGGTGCTTTCAACCTTGGCCACCGCGTTCTTCATGTCCCACGGAGCCATGAACTGGCCCTTCTTGATGTTCACGCAGCGGCCGGTACGGCCGGCGGCAAGAAGCAGATCCGTCTGCCTGCACAGGAAAGCCGGTATCTGGAGCACGTCCACCGCCACCCCGGCGGCCTCGGCCTCCGGCACGGAGTGCACGTCGGTAAGAACAGGCATGCCGAACCGGTCCTTGACCTCGCGCAGGATCTCCAGCCCCTTTTCGAGCCCCGGCCCGCGGAATGAGCCCGACGACGACCTGTTGGCCTTGTCGTAGGACGCCTTGAATATCAGCGGTATGCCTTCCCTCGCCGCGAGTGTCGCAAGACGGCGCGCGAGCCCGACGCATTTCTTCCTGTCTTCGATCACGCACGGACCCGCTATCATGGCCAGCGGCGCGCCGCCGCCGATCGAGACAGGCCCTATCTTCACTCTCCTGGTCATGGCTTCTCCTCCCCGCCGCGTTCCGCGGCGAGTTCAGGCCACCGCCTGCGCAGCGCCTCTTCCGCCCGCGCTACATCGGCGGGCGTGTCCACACCGACCCCGCCCTTCCGCCACGGAAGCACCTTCATCCTGGCGCCAAGGTGCAGGGCCCGCAACTGCTCGAGCTTCTCCGCCCGCTCAAGGAGACACGGCGGCTCGGCAACGAGCCTTTCCAGGAACGCGCGCCTGTAGGCGTAGATCCCGATGTGCCGCCAGTGCAGCGCGTCCAGGCCGGCCTCTGGATCGCGCACGTACGGGATCGAATGCCGCGAGAAGTACATCGCCAGCCCGTTCGCCGCGCATACCACCTTCACCACGGCAGGACTCTTCATGTCCTCGTCGTTCTCGATCCGCGACGCCGCCGTCGCCATGTCCAGCGAGGGATCGGCCAGCATCGCGCGCGCAAGCTCGTCCACGAGCGCCGGGTCCACAAGCGGTTCGTCGCCCTGGATGTTGATCACAACCGCGGCACCGCACCCGGCAACCGCCTCGGCGGCCCTGTCGGTGCCGGACGGATGCGACGGGCTGGTCATCACGGCAATCCCGCCGGCGCGCTCGACCGCCTCGACAATCCGCCCGTCGTCGGTTGCGACAACCACGGCGTCGAGCAGCCTCGCCTCGCCGACGCTCCGGAGAACCCATTCGATCATCGGGCGGCCGCAGAGCCGCACCAGCATCTTGCCGGGCAGACGGGTGGAGCCCCACCGGGCGGGAATAACGCCGACCACCTTCGCGCCGGCCGGCATGCGTGCGGAGGCGTCAGGAAACATGGCCGAGCAGCTCCTCAGACGTACACGTGGCGGTGCCGAGCTTGCCGACAACAACGCCCGCGGCGGCGTTCGCGAGCGATGCGGCCTCCCGGTGGGAAGCGCCGGCCACGACAGCCAGCGTGCACGTCGCAATAACCGTGTCGCCGGCGCCGGATACGTCGAAGACCTCGCGCGCTCTTGTCGGGATCACCGCCACCTCGCCGTCGTTCTCCAGCAGGTACATCCCGTGCGGCCCGAGCGTGACTATCAGGAAGCGTGTCCGCCACTTCGCAAGAAGACGGCGGGCAACGTCTGCAAGCCTGGCGTTCGCGGCCGGATCGCCGCGCAGCGGCGCGTGCGGCACACCGAGGCACACGCACGCCTCCATCCAGTTGGGAGTGGCAAAGGTTATCCCCGAGACATCAAGTTCGTGGTTGTCCTTCGGATCGTAACCGACGCACAGGCCGTGCTTCTCCGCCATGCGCCGCACCGCGTCGACCACCGGCTGGCACAGAGCGCCCTTGCCGTAGTCCTCAAGCACGACCCCGGACACTTCCGGGGCCAACGCCTCTATCCGCGCACACATCTCCGAAACCGTGCCTTCATCGAGCGGATCGCCGTCTTCCCTGTCCACCCGCACCACCTGCTGCCGTTCAGCCAGAACGCGGGTTTTGCACGTCGTCCGGCCCCTCGCGCGGACCACCACGCCGTCGGTGTTGACCCCGCGCTCCCGCAGCGCGGCAAGCAGTTCGCGCCCGTCGGCATCGTCAGAGACTACTCCGACAACAACCGCCTGCCCGCCAAGCGACTGCACGTTGAGCGCCACATTCGCCGTGCCGCCCGGCCTGGTGTACTCGCCGCTGACCAGCACAACCGGAACCGGCGCCTCCGGCGATATCCGGCTCACCGATCCCGCCACGTACCGGTCCAGCATCAGGTCGCCGACCACAAGCACGCGGCGCCCCCTGAACCGACCGGCTACCTCGCGCGCTTTTTCAATGCCAATCATCTGTCTTGCGCCTCCCAGAACCCGTACACTTGAGGCGGCTCATGCCGCCCGCTCCTGGAAACCTCAACATAGTCGCGACCGCCTGTCGCGATCCATTCCCTTTCGATCCTGCCCGTCTCAAGCCCGCCCGGCGCTATCGTCCGGCGCGCGCCAAGCTTGTAGAGAGTGCCGGGCTCATCAGTCAACTGAACGGGCGCCATGTGAAACCGCACGCCCTCCGCAAAAGCGAGAGGAAAATGACGGCTGTCGAGCCAGCGGATCGTCATGTCCTCGACATGAACAACCAGCTCGCCGCGGAAGTCGCGCGTGGCCATGGAAAGCTGGACGACGCTGCGCAGGGGCATGTCGCCTAGAACGGCCAACCCGCCGCCGCTCCACTGGCCGGTCTCGCTGCGCACGAGATTCAGCTTCACACGGCCGGTGGACACGCTCCACACCGGCGGCCATTGCGCCATCCAGACCGGTCCGCAGGCCAGTTCGCCGGCGGAGAGCTCCGGTTCACCCCCGGGCAGCTTCGCCTTCGACCGGACATCAGAGAGCACCACGTCGCACGGCCAGGCCAGGCTCATTGCCCCGATCTCCAGCTCGATCCCGGCAATCGCGGAAATGCGCCGCGCCGCCCAGCCCTTTGCCCAGCCGGTCCGCGCAACATAAAACGCGCCGGCCGCGGCAAGCAGCAACATCAGCACCAGCATCAGAAGGCAGCCCCTCGCTCCGCTCCGCCGCTTCGCCCCGTCTTCCTTGCCGGCTCCCATCAGGCGCCTCCCCGGCGTCCGAACAGCGCCGTTCCCACCCTCACCATCGTGGCGCCTTCCTCGATCGCGACACCGTAGTCATGCGACATACCCATGGAAATATCCGGGAACAGGCACCCCGACTCTCCGGACCACCTGTCGCGCAACTCGCGCAGGGCGCGGAAGTGCGGGCGGACATCGGCCGGATCGGGCGTGAACGGCGGAATCGTCATGAACCCGGCAAGATTCACGTTCATCAACCCGTTCGCCGCCTCGATCACGCCCGGCACATCCGATGGCGCAAGCCCGAACTTCGCCGACTCGCCGGAAACGTTAACCTCCAGAAGTATCTTCTTCACTTCCCCGGCGGCTTCGGCCGCGGCGTTTACCGCCTGGAGAACACGGACCGAGTCTATGCTGTGGATGACGTCAAAAAGCATGACCGCCTCGCGGGCCTTGTTGGTCTGGAGATGGCCGATCATGTGCCAGCGTAGACCGGACGGTGAAAGCGGTATCTTCTGCCTCGCCTCCTGAACGCGGCTCTCGCCGAAGACGGTGAGGCCGGCGCCGGCCGCCTCACGGATGGATTCCGGCCCGAACCCCTTGGCAACGGCTATGAGCTGGACCTCGCCCGGATCACGCCCGGCCCGCGCGCACGCGGCGCCGATGCCGGAACGCACCTCCTCGAGCCTGCTTTCAAACGTGTCGTTCATGCGATCACCGCAACAATCATGCTTCCTGCCTGCCCCGGATCGCGCGCGCAAGCGTAACCGGGTCCGAATAACCTATCCCGCTCCCGGCCGGCAGCCCGTAGGCAAGCCGGGTCACCTTCACCGGCTTGGCACGGAGAAACTCGGTCACGAAACTGGCTGTCGCGTCGCCTTCGACGTCGGTGTCCAGCGCCAGCAGCACCTCGCGCACCCCGCCGGCGTCAACCCTGTCCACCAGCGCGCGCATCCGCAGGTCCCGCGGCCCCACCCCGCGCATCGGCGAGATCGTGCCCATCAGCGCATGGTAACGCCCGCGGAACACTCCGGCCTCCTCCATCTTCATTATGTCGCCGGGTTCCTCGACAACGCACAGGATGGTGTCGTCGCGCGCGGGGTCGGTGCAGAGACGGCACGGGTCGCGGTCGCGCGAAGTCACGTTGCCGCAGCGGCCGCACTGAATCAGGCAGGCGGCGGCGTCCTGCATCGCGGAAACGAGATCTTTCAGGAGCCCGCCCGGGTCGCGGACAAGGCTCAAGGCCATCCGCTCCGCCGTTCGCCGCCCCACGCCGGGCAGGCGCGAAAGGCACGCGGTAAGACTGTCAAGTTGGGCCAAGGCGCTCATTCACGGCTCCCGCCGGCGCGGCCGCGGCATCAGCCGCCGCCAAGAAGATCGGACAGCCCACCCATGCCGCCGGTCATCTTGCCCATCTCGGTGCCGGCCTGCTTCTTTGCGTTGCGCAGCGCGTTGTTCACGGCCGTCACTATCTGCGATTCGAGCCGCTCCTTGCGCGCCTGGTCCAGGCCCTGCGGGTCGATGTTCACGCTCTTCATGGTCATGTCGCCCAGCATCGTCACCCGGACAAAGCCGCTCGCCCCTTCGACGCTTACCTTCTGAAGTTCCTTCTGTATCCTCTTCACCTGCTGCCGCATCGCGGCGGCCTGCTTCAGCATCTTGAACATGTCAGCCATGGCTCTGTCACTCCGTTCTGAACCGTCCCGTCATCTTCAGCGATGACACTATATCCCGCGCACTTCCGACACCGTTCCATCAAACATCTCGGCCACACGCTTCACGGCCGGATCGCGCGCCCATTCCTGGGGGGTCTTCTTCGATTCCCGCGCGCCTTCCGACGGTCGCTTCCCATCATCCGCCCGGGCGCCGCCGGCTTCACCGCACGCTGCCTCGATCTCGGCCTCGTCCTTGAGCACGAAAGAAAGCTTCACGCACCGGCCCAGGACATCAGAAATCGCCTTCTCGAGAGCAAGACGGTTGCGGGGCACATCAAACCGCGCCGGTTCCTCGGCGAACTCGCGGTCGAAACCTATCGTCACCGTGTCGCCGGAGACGGAAATCGGGGCGGCATCCGCGAGAGCGTTCCGCAAGGATACCGCACACATCGCCGCCGCCGCGGCGACATCGCCCCACCGCTGCCGCAGAAGACGGCATTCCCGTTCACCAGTCCCGGCCGCCGCCGCCTCGGCGCTCGGCTCCAGCCCGGTCGGCGCGGCGCCGGCCATCGGCAGTTCGGGCTCGCGCACCGCCTGCGGGCGGGACGGAGAAGACGCGAACCGGACCGGCGCAGCCGACTGCGGCGCGGTTCCTTCACCAGCCCCGCCGAGTTCCTCGCGCAACGCCTGGACCTTCGCGAGCACTTCATCGAGCGAAACCGATCTCGCCGCCCGCGCTGAGCGGATCAGCGCCATCTCGAGCATCGTGCGTCTGGACAGGGCCGTCCGCATGCCCTCCTCCGCCTCTGAAAGGATTTCGGCGACACGCACTATGCGGGCGGGCGAAACTTCGCCCGATTGCTCCATCAGGGCTTCGCGGTCCTCGGCCATGATGCCCAGCTCCGCCGTGTCGCCCTCGATGTAACGGCAAACAAGCAGGTCGCGGAAGCAGCCGAGCAGTTCGATCAGCAGCCGCTGCATGTCCTTGCCGGCCTCATCCATGTCCTTCACGGTCCGGATCAGGCCCGGTATGTCGCCGGAAAGCACCTGGCCGGCAAGGCCCGTCACCACGCGGCGGGAGACAAGCCCGAAAACCGAAAGAACGTCCTGCTCCTCTATCTTCCGGCCGCAGAACGAAACAAGCTGGTCAAGCGCCGATTCCGCGTCACGCAAACCGCCCTCGGCTCCACGCGCAACAGCCAGCAGGGCGTCAGACGTAACCTCAAAACCTTCCTTGTCCGCGATCAGCTTCAGTCGCTCCACGATCAGGGGCAGCGAAATGCGCCGAAGGTCAAACCTCTGGCACCGCGAGAGTATCGTCGCCGGCACCTTGTCCGCCTCGGTGGTCGCAAAGATGAACTTCACGTGCCTCGGAGGCTCTTCAATGGTCTTGAGCAGGGCGTTGAAGGCACCCATGCTGAGCATGTGCACCTCGTCTATGACGTAGATCCGGTAAGGGCCGCGCGCAGGAGCGTACTTGACGGCGTCGCGAAGATCGCGCACCTGGTCCACGCCGTTGTTTGAGGCACCGTCTATCTCCTGCACGTCAAGACTCCTGCCTTCCATGATCTCGATGCAGGAGTCGCACTTGTCGCAGGGCTTGTGACCCTTCCTCTTGCCGCAATTGAGCGTCTTGGCAAAGATGCGGGCGAGTGACGTCTTTCCCGTGCCGCGCGGGCCCACGAACAGGTATGCGTGGGCAAGCCGGTCCGCGTCGATGGCGTTGCGAAGCGTGCGGGTGACGTGCTCCTGCCCGACGACATCGTCGAACTGCTGCGGACGCCACTTCCGCGCTATCACTTCGTAGGCCATCGCCACTCACCCCCCCCCCAGGAAGAACGGCAGGCCCCGCACACGCGCGGCGCGCCGTAACGGCCGGTCAGAACCTTCGTTTAATAGCGGCTGGGCTATCAGGTTGACAAGGATTTTGCTTTTGCCCATCCTGCGTCGGCCCAGGGAATTCTTGCCGGTTTTCGATAATGACGCAATCGCACTTGCCAACACCCTCGCCGGAGCCGCGGCGGGCATGGTTGCCCGGACTCCTTCTGCTTCTTGCCGGAGCCGCGGCCGCGACGTTGATATTCCAGTTCACCGACCTGGATATGCGGCTCCAGAAGCTGTTCCACCGCACGGACGGCACCGACCCCTGGCCTTTCGGCGATCGGCCGCCTTGGAACTTCCTCTATCACTACGGAACGATCCCGGCCGTTCTGACCGGCCTGGCGGCGCTGGTGACGGCGGCGTGGAGCGCTCTGCGCGGCGGACCGCGCCTGCGGCGCATCTACTCAGTCTTCCTCATCCTCTCCCTTCTCATCGGCCCCGTCATCGTCGTAAACGGCCTGTTCAAGGATAAGTGGGGCCGGCCGCGCCCGCGGGAAATAACGGAATTCGGCGGCATGCACGCCTTCGTTCCAGCCGTCGTAAAGGGAACATGGGCCAAGGGCCGGTCGTTCCCGTGCGGACATGCCTCGACGGGCTTCTACCTCGGCGCCTTCTACTTCGTGCTGCGCAACCGGCGCCGCGCGGCGGCTCGGGCGGCCATGGCAGGTTCCGTCGTCTACGGAACACTCATCGGCATCGCGCGAATGGCGGCAGGAGCGCATTTCGCATCCGATGTGGTCTTCGCCGCGCTGATGACCTACGGGACAATGTTCGCCGCGTACTGGTGGCTCCTGCGCATCCCGGCACACGAGGCGGGTCCGCCGGTTGTCGAGAAACCCGCGGCCGCATGGCGCGTGGCCGCCGCCACGCTGGCAGTCGCTGCGCTCGGCGGCGTCGCCGTGCTGCTCGCCACGCCTTTCCGGAAGACCGCAGCCTTCGCCGCACCGTCCGCCGGGAGTAATGAGCCGCCCGCGGCAATCACCGTCTCCGCACGGGCAGGCCGCGTCACACTGCTTGCGACCCCGTTGCCCGACCGCCTTTTCAGGTTCGAGGGGGAAGCGCGCGGGTTCGGCCTTCCGTGGAGCGGCGTGAAAGTGTCGGTCCGCAAGGACACAAGCGGCCCGGGGCGGCGCTACGTGCTTGATGTGGAACCGAAGGGCTTGTTCACGGAGTTGGACATGAACCTGTCGCTCGCGGTCGGCGACGGCGTGGGCGCGGTGGAGCTGGACGTGGAGGGCGGCGACCTGCTGATCCGGCACGACGGCGGCGGCATTCCTTCGGTGCGCGCCGTTGTCCGGGACGGCAGGATCAACGTTGGTCAGAACCTCCGCCCATACGCGAAAACGGTCCTCCTGCCTTCCAGCGAAATGGAATGCGTTTTAGTCCCGCCCGCGAAGGAAACCGGCAAGTGAACGGCAGTCCCGACCACGAGCACTACATGAGGATGGCCTTGCGGCTGGCCGCCGACGCGGCGGAGGACGGCGAAGTGCCAACCGGCTGCGTGATAGTCCATGCGCCGCCTGGATCCGAACCGGCGCCACTCAGGATCATAGGCAGGGCGCACAACCAGACGGAACGGCTGAAGGACCCGACAGCCCATGCCGAGATGATCGCCATAACCCAGGCCGCTTCCGCGCTGGGAGACTGGCGGTTGCTTGACACGGTTCTCTACGTCACCAAGGAGCCGTGCTCCATGTGCGCGGGAGCAATCATCCTGGCGCGTATCCCCGTCGTGGTGTTCGGCGCGCCCGACCCCGCACGCGGCGGCGCGGTATCGGTCTTCAACATACTGAATCACCCCGCGCTCAACCACAGATGCGAGGTGCTCGGGGGCGTGCTGGAAAACGAGTGCCGGAATGTCCTGCGCGACTTCTTCAAGTCACGGCGCGAAGACGGCAAATGAACCCCCGACCGGCCCCGCCGGCCCGGCACCTGACTCGAAACGAAACGCGCACACCCCGATCTGGCGGCGGCATGGCCACTGTCGTCAGGCGCCGGCTCTGATGCCGAACCCTCTTGCCGGAGTCTCGGGCTTCCCCTTCACGCCGGGCCTGAACCGCCAGGTTCCGCCCGAAGGCGCCGGCAACTTGCCGGCCCCGGCGGATGTGACATACATCCAGTCAAGCGCCGGCCCGGCAAAGCAAACGTTCGATATGCGCTCGACCGGCATCGCCGCCTTCCCCGCAATCCGCCCATCCCTGTCGAGCCGCAGAACGCAGCTCCCGCCCCAACAGGCCACCCAGATGAACCCTTCGGCGTCCTGCGCACAGCCGTCCGGCACGCCGTTCGAAGGATCGCTTTCGTACCAGGGTCTTCCTTGGTCCAGCCTCCGCGCCGGGTCGTATGCGTATGCCCTGATCGTCCTGCGCGGCGAATCGGTGTGCAGCAGCACCCGCCCGCCGTCGCAGAATGCCATTCCATTGGATATCCCGACCCCTTCGAGCACCAGACGCGCCGGCCGACCGGCGTCGCACAGGTACAGCACTCCGTCCTTCATCAGCGGGCTCATCGAGCCGACAAGCACGCGTCCGCCGGGATCCACGGCGGCATCGTTCAGCCGCCATCCGCGCGGGACCGGCAGGTCCGCCATGTGCACAAGCACGCCCCGCCGGACATCCAACCGGGCCAGCCCCCGCTCGTAGGCGGCAATCAGCCCGCCGTCTTCCGCCGCCAGGATCGCCGATACCTTGTTCGGCCCGCGCCATACAACACTGCAGTCGCCGGTCGCATGGTCACAGGCATGCACCGCGCCGCCGTCTATGTCGGCCCAGTACACCGTCCTGTCCGCCTCGCTCCAACACAGCGCCTCGCCCAGCAGGCACGGCGGCGCTTCGAGGAGTTCAAGGTCCATGGACGTTGTCTTCATGCGCACACCTTCGTGGTTCCGCTCTGCCTTCGCGTTGAGAGTCCGCCCATATAGGCGGTCTCCGTCGCCAAAGTCCAGAGTATGCTTCGAGTTCACAGGCGTCCCGGCGGTGACCGCCGGCTCCTGTGACTCGCCTTTTCAAGCCACTGTCATCCCATAGGGAACGTTTAATGACCACAAAACCCCGTTATTGCTGATGTCTTGGAATAGTATGCGAGATTGTGATTCTTGGACGTTTTTTCGTAATCCTAATCGTAATCATCATCATAATCCTCTCTGTGACAGATGATTACGATTAGGATTCCTGTGGGACGCCAGTGTTTTCAAGCCTCCCTTCGTGGCGGTGCGGACTCGCTGAGCGTCCCTTCGTGACGCTGCTACAGGCCAGATACGCGTGAAAACGGGTCTTCTGTAGCCGCCGCACGAAGGGCGACGCTCCTCCATTCTGTATCCCGCTGCGCAAATCAAAAATCGGTCATTCGGAACGCCAGCATCCGGTTTCACGATATCTCCGCCCAATCGCACACAACCGCCCTCCGCACGCAACCTTGTGCCGCATAGGTATTTACCAATACAGCGCGGCACATCTTCCCGTTTCTTGTTGGGCGTTCACGGTTGGCATGGAGTGTGCGAATACATGCTGGGTTTGTATTTGAGCCTTGCCGGGAGGCAATTGAGATGCATGAAGAGAATAAGCTGCCGCGAGATGCCGGTTCCGGGGCCGGCCAACAGGGTCAATCACCCGCCGATGGCGCCCCTGCCCAACCGCGCGCCACGCCGCGCAGAGGGCGGCGTCCGCGCCGCCTGAACTGGGTATCCTTCGACGACCATCAGCCGCCCGCAACCAACTACCTGCGCAAAGGCTGAGGGCATTCCCGGAAACACCGGTCCGAACACGCAGCCGCATTCCGCTCCGCCGCATTTGACTGAACGGGGTACGCACACTACGATTCGCCCTTTGTCGGAGGGAGAAGTGGAACAGTCATCCTCACGCTTCGTCGTGTCCGTGCTGGTTGCCGACCGCGTCGGCATTCTGCGCGATATCACTTCGGCCATAGCCGATCTTGACGGGAACATTGACGCCATAAGCCAGACGGTCGTGGAGAACTACTTCACCGTCATTCTGACCGCGACGTGGAAGAAGCCTGTCCCGGCAGCCACCGTGCAGGAAGCCCTGACGGCCAGGTTCGGCCGCGACGCGGCCGCGGTAGCGGTCCGGCCTTACGCGCCTGGCAAGGCGGCAAGCCGCTCGCGGAGAACCCGGTACGTCGTGATCCTCACCGGACCGGGCAAACTGGGCCTCCTCAAGGCGGTCACATCGTTCCTCGCCGAGCGCGGCATCAACATCGAGGACTGGTTCGTGGAAAAAGGCGCCGCCGGCTTCACGCATATCGGATTGGTCTCGATCCCGGACGCGTTGGATATCAAACACGTGCAGGACGAGATACGGCAGACTGCGGCGGAGCTTGAAATGACGTGCGCGCTCCAGCACGAGAACATATTCCGGGCCACGAACGAAGTCGGCCCGATCAAGTCGCTGCTCCGACACGGCGAGGCGGGGAGAGGATGATCGGCAAGGCGGACATTCTGGCAACCATGCGGATGCTTCAGGAGGAGAACCTGGACGTGCGCACGGTGACCCTCGGCGTCAATATTTCCGGCTGCAAAAGAGACGGCGCGGCGGACACCGCGAAGGCGGTGGCCGACCGCATACGCATGAAAGCGGGCGGTCTGTTGCGGGTCTGCGACGCGGTCACGGCCCGCTACGGCCTGCGGGTGGTGAACCGCCGCGTGGCCCTGTCGCCCGCCGCCGCCCTTCTCGAGGACCGCACCGTGGAAGAGGCGGTTGAGATTGCCCTGGCAATGGACCGCGCAGCCGCGGACGTGGGGGTGGACCTGATAGGCGGATATTCCGCGCTCGTGCAGAAGGGCATGACACCGGGCGAACGGCTGCTGATCGAAAGCCTGCCGGCGGTTCTCAGCCGCACGGAACGCGTCTGCTCGTCGGTCAACATCGCAACCACCCGCGCCGGCATCAACGTGGACGCCGCCGCGCTGCTTGGAAGAATCATCCTGCAGGTGGCCGAGGCCACGCGCGACCGCCACGGGTTCGGCGCAGGGAAACTCGTCGTCTTCGCGAACATCCCGGAGGACAACCCGTTCATGGCCGGAGCCCTGCTGGGACCGGGCGAGCCCGATTGCGTCGTGAACGTCGGGGTCAGCGGCCCGGGCGTAGTGAAGCGCGCGGTGGACAGGCTCGTCCAGGCCGATCCCGACTGCACCCTCGACGAGATAGCCGAGGAGGTGAAACACACCGCGTTCCGCGTTACCCGCACAGGCGAGCTGATCGGCCGCGAGGTCGCCGCGGCGCTCGGCGTCCCGTTCGGCGTTGTGGACCTCTCGCTCGCGCCCACACCTCGCCCCGGCGACAGCGTCGGCGAGATCTACCAGGCCATGGGCATCAGGAAACTCGGCGCCCCGGGCACAACCGCCGCGGTGGCACTGCTGAACGACGCGGTGAAGAAGGGCGGCGCTTTCGCTTCAAGCTCGGTCGGCGGACTTTCGGGCGCGTTCATACCGGTAACCGAAGACTGCGCCCTGTCGGAGGCAGTCTCTTCCGGCACACTCACGATGGAGAAGCTCGAAGCCATGACCGCAGTCTGTTCGGTCGGGCTGGATATGATTCTTCTGCCGGGCGATATCGAGCCGGAAACGATCAGCGGCATCATCCTGGATGAAATGGCCATCGGCGTGATCAACCGCAAGACGACCGGCGTGCGCGTCATTCCCGTGCCCGGCGGCAAGGTCGGCGACAAGGTTGATTTCGGCGGGCTCTTCGGCGGAGGAACGGTGACGAACGTCAACTGCCCCACCGGCAGCGCCGACTTCATCCGGCACGGCGGCCATATCCCGGCCCCGATCCAGAGCCTGACAAACTGACGGCGGCCCTGCCGTCAGCTTTCTCCGCCGTCCGTTTCCGCCGCGTACTCGCGGAGCCGTCTGTGCAGGGTGCGGCGGCTGATGCCGAGCTCCTTCGCGGCCCTGGAACGGTTGCCCCTGTTCCTGCGCAGCGCCGATTCGATCGCCCGCCGCTCCACGTCCTCTATCGTCGCCGGCCCGGTTGCCGCGACGGGAACGGGTCCATCCGACATCTGCGCGGCTTCGCGTATGTTGCGGGGCAGGTCGCGCGCGGTGAGCCGCTGTCCGCGCGAAAGAACAAGCATCTTCTCGATCGTGTTGCGCAGTTCACGGACGTTGCCCGGCCACCTGTAGGCCATGAAGGCGGCCATGACGTCGGGGGTGATTCCTTCCACGCTGCGCCCGTTCTTTTCGTTCAACACCTTGATGAAGTGATCGCAAAGCAGAGGTATGTCGTCCAGCCTCTCCCTCAGCGGCGGCAGCGCCACGCTCACAACGTCAAGCCGGAAAAACAGGTCTTCACGGAACTTCCCTTCTGCAACGAGCGCGTGCAGATCCTTGTTCGAGGCGGCAATCAGGCGGATATCCGTTTCGATTGAGGACTCGCCGCCCACCCTCTCGAAACGGCGCTCCTCGAGCACGCGAAGGAGCTTCACCTGCGTCCTGGCCTCGAGCTCGGATATCTCATCGAGAAACAGCGTGCCGCCGTCGGCGACCTCGAACCGCCCTTTCCTGCGCCCGGTCGCGCCGGTGAACGAACCCGCCTCGTGGCCGAACAACTCACTCTCGAGAAGCGTCGGCGAAAGCGCCGCGCAGTGGACCGCGACAAACGGGCCTTTCGTTCTCGTGCTGAGCCCGTGCAGGGCGCGGGCGACGAGTTCCTTGCCCGTCCCGCTCTCGCCGGTAACCAGGACGGTGGCCTGGGTCGGCGCGGCTTGGCGTATCACGTCGTACACCTGCTGCATCCGCTCTGACGTGCCGATGATCCCTTCGAAACCGGGACGCGCATCGAGCTGCTCGCGCAGGGCCCTGTTCTCGCTCTCGATCTGCGAAGAACGCACGGCGCGCTTGAGCAGTATCTCAAGGTGGTCGAGATTGACCGGCTTGGTGAGGAAGTCGTAGGCGCCGCGCTTCATCGCCTCGACCGCGGTTTCGACGCTGCCATAGGCGGTGAGAAGGATGCCGACAAGGCCCGGCTGCCGCGCCAGCGCCCGCTGGAGAAGAGTCAACCCGTCCATACCCGGCATCCTGACGTCGGAGAGGAGTATGTCAACCTGCCGGGAATCCAGCGTGCGCAGGGCTATCTCCCCGCTTTCGGCGGTGATAACCTCGTAATCGAGTTCAAGCGCGCGCCGCAGCCCGTCCCTGGTGCTCTTGTCATCATCCACAATCAGCACGGCGTGCCTTGTCCTGTCCGAAACACTCATTTCTCTTCCTCCCTGCCAGGCCTGCCGCGACCCGCCTTCCGCCCGGAGGCATTCAGCAGACGCACCCGCCTTTCGGAAAGCGGGAGAAGCAGGGTGAACACCGTTCCGACTCCGGGCTTGCTCACTATGTCTATCCGCCCGCCATGCTCCTGGACGATTCTCTGAACAACCATAAGGCCAAGCCCGGACCCCTCGCCCTTGGTAGTGAAGTAGGGCTCGAAAATGCGCCCCATGTCGTCCGGCTTGATGCCCGAGCCGGTGTCCTGGAACGCAACCGCCACGAACCTGTCCGTCGCGGTCATCCCGATCCTCAGGCTGCCGCCGTCAGGCATCGCCTGCACGGCGTTGCGGATGACGTTGAAGAAGGCCTGCTTGATCTGGTTGCGGTCGGCCATGACCCGCGGGAGCGCCTCCGACGCCTTGGCCTCAACCCTGATGCTCCGGTTGTCCAGCTCCGGCTTCAGCAGCGTCAGCGTCTCCGCCATCAGCCGATCGACGTTCACAACCGTCATCTCCGGCTTCGAAGGCCGTATGGCGCGAAGGAACTGCGTGATGATCAGGTCCAACCGCGCCACCTCGTTCCTGGCCACCTTCAGAAGCTCAGCCACGGACTCCCGCCGTTCGGCGGGCAGCAGCTTGAGCTCGCGCTCGATGAGCTGCAGGTGGATGTTCAGCGCGTTCAGCGGATTCCCTATCTCATGCGCCACACCGGCCGCCAGCAGCTTGATCGCGTTGAGCCGCTCCGACTCGATCATGCTCGCCTCCTGCCGCCGGTCCTTCGTTATGTCGCGAAGTATCACCACCACGCCCTGCTGCACCCCGTCGTCCGACGGCAGCGGCGTCACGTAGAAACTCAGAAACCTGTGTTCCGGGTAGCGGATCTCTATCTCGCTGCCCATCAGACGGGACCACTCACTCATGTCCTGCTGCAGTATCCTGTCCCAGTTTATCTCCTTGAAGAAACGGGATATCGCCTTGCCCTTCGCCGACTCGAACGAGAAGCCAGTCAACACTTCCGCGGCCCTGTTGGCGTAAAGAAGCTGCCCGTTCACGTCGACCACAATCACACCTTCCTGGATGGATTCGAAGATCGTCTCCAGCAACCCCCTTTCCTGCACCAGCTTGAGGAATTGCGTCTGCAAAGAACCGGGATCCAGCTTGTTCAGCCGCCCAACCAGCTTGTCCAGAAACCCCGACTTCATCAGGCCACCCCCGCCCGGCCCGCATGACCGGAACAAACGAGACATCATGTCGCACAGCAGCCATGTGTGCCGTGCTGACTCTTTGTACGATCCGCTTTTTTCCTTGTCAACTCGGGCCTTCACGCGTAGCTTGCGCCGCCTTTTGCATAGGAATAGCCGGAGGGAAAGACCGTGGCTCGAACCGTTCAGCTCTCGAAGATCAGAAACATTGGCATCATGGCGCACATAGATGCCGGCAAGACGACCGTGAGCGAGCGGATCCTGTTCTACACGGGCAAGACGCACAAGCTCGGAGAAGTGCATGACGGCGCGGCCGTGATGGACTGGATGGACCAGGAGCGCGAGCGCGGCATCACCATAACCTCCGCGGCGACCACAACGACGTGGCGCGAGCACAGGATCACCCTGATAGACACCCCGGGACACGTGGACTTCACGGCGGAAGTGGAACGCAGCCTGCGCGTCCTCGACGGGGCCGTCGCGCTGTTCTGCGCCGTCGGCGGCGTACAGCCGCAGACCGAGCAGGTCTGGCGGCAGAGCGAAAAGTACAACGTGCCGAAGATCGCGTTCATCAACAAGATGGACCGCGTGGGCGCCAGGTTCTTCGATGTGGTGGCGGACATCCAGTCCACCCTCGGCGGCAACGCGGTGCCGATGGTTATCCCGATCGGCGCGGAAGACAAGTTCCGCGGCATCATAGACCTCGTCGAAATGAAGGCTGTCTGCTACGACGAGAATGACGGCGCCACGTTCACGCTGGAGGACATACCGGCCGACATGGCGGAGGATGCAAAGAAGTGGCGCGCCATCCTCGTCGAAAAGTGCGCCGAGCAGGACGATGAACTCCTGCAGAAGTTCCTCGAGGAAGGCGACGTGTCCCGCGAGGAAATCCTCACCATCATCCGCAAAGCCACGATCGAGCGCCGCGTGGTGCCGGTCTATTGCGGTTCCGCCTTCAAGAACAAGGGCATCCAGCGCCTCCTCGACGGCATCGTCAACTACCTGCCGTCGCCTGAGGACATTCCGCCGATCATTCATGCCAAGGAAGAGGACGCCGCCCGCTGCCATTCGGACGATGATGCGTTCGCCGCCCTGGCGTTCAAGATCGTCTCGGACAAGCACATGGGCAAGCTGACGTTCATCCGCGTCTATTCCGGCACCATCACGTCCGGCGCGGTCATCTACAACAGCAGCCGCCAGAAGGAACAGCGCATCGGGCGCATCATCCGCATGCACGCGAACCGCCAGGAGGCCATTGATGAGGCCCTCTGCGGCGACATAGTGGCCGTTGTGGGCCTCACGCAGACCCGCACCGGCGACACGCTCTGCCTGCGCGATTCGCCAGTCCAGCTCGAGAGCATCGAGTTCCCGGCGCCGGTCATCTCCATCAGCATCAAGCCGGCATCCCGGCAGGACAACGACAAGATGGGGTCGGCTCTGCATCACCTCGCCGACGAAGATCCCACGTTCGTCGTTTCGTTCGATCCTGAAACAAGCGAGACGATTCTCTCCGGCATGGGCGAACTGCACCTGGAAGTGCTGGTCGAACGCATGCGCCGCGAGTACGGGGTCGCCGGCGACGTCGGCCGCCCGGAAGTCGCCTACCGCGAAACAGGAACAAGCCCGTCGGAAGGCGTTTTCAAGTACGTCAAGCAGACCGGCGGACGCGGCCAGTACGCGCACGTCGTCATGCGCGTGGAACCAATGGGCCCGGGCCGCGGCTTCTCGTTCGAGAACGAGGTCAAGGGCGGAAACATTCCCACTGAGTACATCCCGGCAGTCGAAAAGGGCGTCATTTCCGCAATGCATAAGGGACCGTTCGCGGGCTACCCGGTTGTGGATATGCGCGTCGTGCTTCTCGACGGTTCGTACCACGAGGTGGACTCGAACGAGCACGCGTTCACGGAGGCCTCCCGCCTCTGCTTCCGCAAGCTGTTCATGGACTCCAAGCCGGAACTCCTTGAACCGGTCATGTCCGTCGAAGTGACGGTGCCGGAAGAGTTCATGGGCGCCGCGTCGGGCTCAATCTGCCAGCGGCGCGGTCGCATCGACTCGATGGACGATCAGGCGGGTTCAAAGATCATCCGCAGCATGGTGCCGTTGAGCGAGATGTTCGGCTATTCGAGCACGATCAGGACACTCTCGCAGGGCCGCGGCAACTTCACGATGCACTTCGAGCACTACGAGGCGGTCCCGTTCTCGCTGGCCGAGGAAATCATCAAGAAACGCCGCGAACAGAACAAAATCCGCTGACCGCCGGCGAACCCCGTCTTCTGCAGCCGTCGCACGAAGGGCGACGTGTCCCCCTGTACCCGTTCGCACGCAGGGCGACGTGTCCCCCTGTAGCCGTCGCACGAAGGGCGACGTGTCTCCCTGTAGCCGTCGCACGAAGGGCGACGTGACAACCGGACACCGAGGGCTACCCCGACCTATTCACGAAGCCGCCTCGTGGATAGGTCGCCCTGCGGGCTTCGACTCCGGCCCTGCGGGCCTGCGCTCAGGGTAGCCCTGAGCAAGGTGCGCAGCACCGCGTCGATGCCTGCTGCGGCGCACGTTGCGCCGCTGCAGGCGGTTGTGAATGAACGTGCAGCGTTCATGAATAATCCGGGCTACAGCAATTCCCGCTGCCCGCCTGCAAGCTCTATCGCCCGCAGTTCCGGATATTTCCGGACCAGCGCGGACGGAACCGGCACCTGCCGCCCGGTGATTCCGGCCTTCAACTGGAGTATGTTGACCGCTTCCTTGCCCTGGTAGTGATTGTTCGCCACCATCGTGAGCGACGCCGTCATCCCGGCAATCCGCAGCGCGCGCGCGGCAATCCCCTCCAGCTCCTTCGGGGTGTAGAGGTAGTTGTACGTCTCGTCCCTGCCCGCGTCTTTGCTGTACCAAGCTTTCACGTTCCGGCCATGCAGCCGGAAGTAACCGTGCGCCCCCACCTGCCGCCCTTCGCCGCGCCCGGCGCTGCCGGGATAGTCCAGGTTGACGACGTTCAGCCCCTGCGACTCCAGCCAGTCAAGCGCGGATGCCTCGAACCAGGAAGCGTTTCTCAATTCCACCGCGAGCGCGGCGGCCTGGCTCCTGAACGCGTCCGCCATCCGCGCAAGGTGATCCCGTGTTCCGGCAGAATCCGCGAAGTCATACTTGAACTGCGCCAGCAGGTGCCGCAGCCTTCCTGCCTCGCGCAGAGGGGCAAACCCCTCGCGGAACGCATCAACCATCGCGCGGTCAAGCATGCCGCCGTGCGTGATGTCACGGTGCAGTTTGGCGGTGAAGAAGAACCTGGGCAGCCCGGCGGTCTTCCGCACCCAGGCGGCGGCGGCCTTCGCGGACGGCGGACGGTAGAAGGAGCTGTTGACCTCAATCATGTCGAGGTACGGGGCAATGTACCCGAGCTGGTCGCGAGTGCCCGGCGGATAGACGTACCCGTTCCAGTCCGGGTAAGACCACCCGGCCACGCCGAAGGCGATCTTCCCGGCCGCGGACCTGTCCGCAGAAACCGCAGCCTCCATCGCGCCCCTCCGCCCGGCCGGCAGCAACACTCAGATGCCGATCATCGCAGCGCCGAGAACGCCCGCCGAATCGCCGATCTGGTGCTTGACTATGGGCGTCTCAAGACTGTCGTTGAACACGAACCGGGCCACCTGCTTCACGCCGTGGGTGTATATGCCGTCGGTCTTGGACATCCCGCCGCCGAGAACAACAATGTCAGGATCAAGAACGTTTATCAGGTTCGCCACTGCGCGGCCGAACCACTCGTAGAAGTACTCCATGTGCGCGACGGCGCGCGGATCTCCGGCCTTCGCCTCTTCCTCTATCTGGCGCGCCTTCTTCTTCTCGCCGTACTTCTCGGCATAGCGTTTCTCCAACCCGCCGCCGCTGATGTAACACTCCACGCACCCGTTCTTCCCGCAGTAGCACTTCGGGCCGTTGGGATCTATGGACATGTGCCCCCATTCCCCGCCGATCGCCTGCGCGCCGGTCCACACCTTGCCTTTGTAAACCAGCCCGCCGCCGCAGCCGGTCCCCATGATCACCCCGAACACCATGTCCTTGCCCCGCCCCGCGCCCATCATCGCCTCTGCCTCCGCAAAGCAGTTCGCGTCGTTCTGAATCGCTATCTCGCGTCCGAGCAGCTTCTCGAGATCGCGCTTGAGCGGCCTGCCGTTCATGCAGACGGTGTTCGAGTTCTTCAGCAGCCCTGTCCGAGGCGATATCGCGCCGGGGGTTCCGATCCCGAACGTGTGCGGCGCCCCGCCTACGCTCGCCGCCATGTCGTCATGCACGGCCTTCAGGTTGCCGAGTATCCCCTCGTAGCCCTTCTCCGCCTCAGTCGGCGTGCGCTTTCGGTAGACTTCATTCCCGTCCTCGTCGAGGACGATCCCTTCTATCTTCGTGCCGCCAAGATCAATTCCCAGTCGCAGCATACCGCCTCCAATCGCACGATGAACACCCGCGGCCCGCGGAACCCGTCGCGGGTTGGATTGGATAGCATTTCGCACGTGCGCCGCGCAACGCGGAATTGCCCGCCGATTGCCCCGTCGTCCGTGTCACAACCGGAATCCTTCCGATCGCGCGGGCTCTGCCCTGACAGGCCGGGAGCTGAAACCAGAGTCCCGCCGCATCCCATGTTCTTGAGTTGGATGGTGTACGCGGCTACAGTCTCCCCGAACCACTGCTCCCACCCCCGGAGGGATGGCTGAGTGGACTATAGCACCGGTCTTGAAAACCGGCGCGCCGCAAGGCGCCGTGGGTTCGAATCCCACTCCCTCCGCCAACCCGAGAACTCGCCAAATGCGATTGAGTGGGATGAGAACCCACGGGGACCGTGTGGTTCGCGCAGAGTCCCGCGCAGGCGCGCCAAGGACTGGGCTGTCACGCAGCCCGCTCCTGTCAGGACAGGTACTCCAGCACAGACGGGGCGACATCTTCGATGCGGCGGGCGGCAGGCGGCGCAACTGGCTCCGGAGTAACCGAGAGCGGGACCGGATTCAGCGTGTGGCACGGCGTCGAAAGGTCCTCGATGTTGCCGTGGTCGCTGGTAAGCAGCAACGTCACTCCGCAGTTCCGGCACGCCGGCAGAAGCGCGGCCAGGAACCTGTCCAGAATCCGCACGGTCTTCACCGCAAACTGCATGTCCATCGAATGGCCGGCGCGGTCGGTCATGAAATGCTCGAACAGGGAGAAGCCATGGCGCGCGGCAATGGCGGCAAGGTGCTCCGCCCCTTCCTCGGGGGAAATGACCGGACCGGCGTAGCCGCGCGCCCCCAGTGTCTCGCGCGTTATGTCGTGGCAAACGGCTTCGTTTCTTTCCAGCGAGTCCCGGCAACGAACGACGCCCACCCCGCTCAAGGCGGCAACGGTTGTTACCGATTGCCTGCGCGCCTGCCGCACGGCATCAACGTCAGCCGCGAAGTAGGCGTTCGCAAACGTGCAAACCACTCCGCGCGCAGCGAGAACGCCGAAGATGTTCCTGTCAGAAACCAGCTCCCTCAGCGCCTGGTTTGGGAATCCCTCAAGATGCCGTCCGATCAGCTTCGCCGCGTTGACCCCGGTAAGCAGCGTGGCCTGCCCGGTCGCGCTCTGCGGAATGCCCGGCACGCCGAGCGTCGCATCAAGCGGAACGGCGCGTCTCAACAGCGAATGCAGGACCGGCGTCGTGTCGGGCGTTATGGGGTTTGTTGCAGGATCGTCACGGCCAAGCCCCAGCCCATCAACGAATACCATGAGCAGCTTGCGCCGGCTCTCACGACTGTCAGGCACTTTCTGCACATGGAGATGATATCCCGCCGCCTTGCCGCATGGCAACGCCCACGGACCTCACCAGCGCAGAGTCGTGGACCATGTGCGGGCCTGCGGGCGACCGTCCATGCCGCCAACCGCATCGTTGAGGCCGTCACAGATGATGAAGAGGATGTTGGGACGCGGCGCACTCGCCGGCTGAACTTGATCCTTCATTTCGACCGGGAACATATGGCCTTCCGTGCCGCAAATGCAGGCGCCTGGGCGTCCGCATAGTTCTTGACCGGCACGGCAAAAAAGGTGATGTTCCAAGCGTTCTTTGCCGGCGCACGTGCGCCGTGACGGGAGGAGGAAGTCCATGAAGATTCTCGCGGTTTCCGCTGTCGCCGCTCTTGTCGCCGTTTCGGCCGTGGCGGGGCCGGTCCAGCAGGGCCTCTACGAAGTGCATGTCGGGGCGAACTGGGACGTCGCGTACGACGGCTATGACAAATTCCCGCCGATCCAGGCCGGACTCGGATACTACTTCTCTGACAACCTGCAGGCGGGCGGGTTCATCACCTTTTCCAAAAAGAACGCGGACAGCTTCTGGGGCGTGGACGATGTCTGGGGGCTCGGAATATTCGGCGAGTACTGCTTTGTCGGCGATGACGCGCTTGTCCCCTACGTCTCCGCAACGCTGCAGATGCTGGACGGCTCGGCGCAGGACGACGACACCGTGTTTGTCTTCTCGGCCGCGGCGGGCGCCAAGTTCTTCTTCCTGCCCACCGTCGCCCTGTTCGGACAGGTCAACTTCAACGCGGCCACTGACGAAGTGTTCGATTTCGACCGCAACTGGCTGATCAAGTCCGACAGCGTCACCGGCTCCGGCGAAACAACCGATGTCTCCGTCTCTGCCGGCGTAAGGGTGGTTCTCTGGTAACAGCCACCCGCTAAAGCCGTAACAATGCGAAGGCCAGCGGGCTTGTACCCGCTGGCCTTTCTTCTATCTGCATGCGGCATCCTCCCTTTCACGGCAGGGGGGCGTTTGCTGGAGCCGCATCGTCACACCGCAAGCGCCGGCCCCCGCAAGGGCTGCCGGCGCGCCTGCCTTGCAACCGGCCGGGCTGCCGCCTTGAGGAAGGGCGAACTGAAGCGCGGGAAGTGAGCCGCCGTCATACCCGCGATGCACGGGCGAGGCATGGGGATGCGTTTGATCCGGCTCGGCAACCGTGGCCTGTGGAAACAGGCCACGGCGTGCTGCGAATGGTTCTACTTGTCCGCCGCGACAGGGACAGCCGCGCCGGGGCCGGAAGCCGGCTCCTCGGCAGGAATGGTCTTGTCGGTCGCGCCGCTGATGTACACTTCAACCCTGCGGTTCATAGGGTTGCCGCGAATCGGGTCGTTCTTCTCTTTCGGACGGCTAAACCCGTAACCCAGTGCATTCAGGCGCTCTGAAGCGATCCCGCGCGTGCCGGTGAGGTAGTCGGCAACAGAGCCGGCTCTCCGCCTGGAAAGGCGCGTGTTGTAGACTTCGCCGGACTTGCGCGTACGGTCGGCATGCCCCTCTATCCTGGCCCTGGCGTCCGGATTGCGCTGAAGCACCTTGGCCACCACATCCAGCTTGGGATAGGACTGGACCGGGATCACGGCACTGTCGTACTCGAACGGAATGTAGAGCTCGATCAGCATCAGGTCGTCGGCCGGATTGCGCGGGTCGGTTTCGTCCTCAATCACTTCGTGCCCGTCTGCCACGCCGCCGCTGTCGGTATCCCTGATCTTCGGATCGGTATTGTGCTTCAGCACCTCGTCGCCGTCGCTGAGCCCGTCCCAATCGGTATCGGCGTTCAGCGGATTCGTCGTGTAGCGGTTCACCTCGTCGCCGTCGGTCAGCCCGTCGCGGTCAGTATCGGGATCGAACGGGTCCGTCCCTATCTCGACTTCCCTTACGTCCGTCAGACCGTCGCCGTCGCTGTCGTTCGGGCTGCCGACAGCCACGAATTTCGGGGGTACGCGGGCGCCCCAGTTCCACACCAGGCCCGCCGAAAACATCGCGTTCGCGTTCGGGCTGTCGCCGAATCCGGCCAGAATTCCGCGGTAATCGGCCCTGACCGCCCACTCGTCGTTGAAGTGGTACATCACCCCGCCGCCGCCGCGCAGCAACAAGTTGTCGCTGCTGCCGTTCGCCGGCTCTTCACCGTAGTGCATGACGCCTATCCCGGCAGCCAGGTACGGATCGAGCCTCTCCCAGCGCGTGAAATGGAACAGGCCGTCAAGGGCAAGGGCGAGGATCTGCGTGTCGTTCCAGTCCGGGGCGGGCCGTCCGGACACCCTGTTGGAGTCGATCAGCGGGGCAAGCGAGGCCTCGGCCTCGAAAGTCCACCTGTCGTTGAAGTCGTAGCCCAGGCGGGCCGACAGGAAAAGACCATCGGAGTATTCCTGGTCGCCCTCGAAATCAACCACGCCCAGCGCGGGCGAGAAGTACCAGGGCGCCTCATTCCCGAGTTCGATCGTAGCAGCCGCGGCGTTCAGCGAAAGCGCCGCCGCCATCCAGGCAACAGAGAGAATCGCGCTGATCTTACGAGTCATTGGGCATCTCCTCCCGCAGGAAAAGGCCGGCCAAACGCCGGAGAAAACCTCAGACACACCCCGGCAAGGCACCGGCTTCAACGCGGCGAATTTACCAGAACCCGACATGAAGGCAACATGCAAAACGCCCGCTCCGAGCCCGCAAGCGCTTGTTGACACGGACAGGGCGGACGACTAACCTTGCGCGGCTTTTTGCCGGAAACGGTGTCCAGGAAAGGATCGCATGTACAACGCATCGGACTTGAGGAAGGGGCTGAAAGTAGAGATTGACGGCGTTCCGTACGCCATCACCGAGTTCACTTTCGTGAAGCCCGGCAAGGGCCAGGCCCTCTACACCTGTCGCCTGAAGAACATGATCAACGGCTCTACCTTCATGAAGACCTACAGGGCCGCCGACAGGATCGACCAGCCAGTCCTCGAGGAAAAGACCCTGCAGTACTCGTACAACGACGGGCACGGCTACGTGTTCCTCGACCAGGACTTCGAGCAAGTGACGATCACGTCCGACGTGATGGGCGACTCCCGCCACTTCCTCGTGGAAGACGCCACCGTGAGAGTCCTCTTCCACAACGGGAACCCGATCGAAATCACGATGCCGACGTTCATCGAGAAGGAAGTCGTTCACACGGAACCCGGCGCGCGCGGCGACACCGCGACCAACGTCATGAAACCTGCCAGGGTGGCAGGCGGTTACGAGCTGCCGGTGCCGCTTTTCGTCAACCAGGGCGACATCATCAGGATCGACACGCGCACCGGCGGGTATGTTGACCGCGTCAAGCGCTAGCGCGCCAGCCCTGGCGGCAGCCGCGAAATGACAGGTCCAGCGTCACTTGAGATTCTCCGGACCAGGTCCGGGGCCTGCCGCGCAGTACGGGATTTCTTCTTCTCCAGGGATTTCATCGAAGTCGACACTCCCGTCCGCATTCCCTCGCCCGCTCCGGAAGAACACATAGAAGCAGAACCGGCCGGAGACTGGTTCCTGAGAACCTCGCCGGAACTGCAGATGAAACGCCTGCTTGCCGCGGGAGCGGAACGGGTATTCCAGCTTGGCCCGTGCTTCAGGCGTGACGAATCCGGACCCATGCACAACCCGGAATTCACCATGCTCGAGTGGTACAGGGCAAACGCCGACTACCTCGACATACTCGCGGATACGAAAAGCCTGGTCGCCGCGGTCGCGACCGCCATAACCGGCCGAACAACCGTCAGCCGGCACGGCCGGGTGATCGAACTGATGCCCTGCTGGGAGATAATCACCGTCCGGGACGCCTTCCTCGAATGGGCCGGGTGGGATCCGCTGCGCGACCAGGACCCGGATCGCTTCGACATGGATCTCGTGTGCAAGGTGGAACCGCGCATCGCCGAACGGGATCACCCGGTGATCCTCAAGGACTACCCGGTCCACGGGGCCGCCCTGGCCCGGTGCCGGCAGGACGACCCGCCGTGCGCTGAGCGCTGGGAGCTCTACATAGCCGGGATCGAACTGGCCAACGCCTTCAGCGAACTCACCGATGCATCGGAACAGCGCCGCCGGTTCGAGACGGCAACGGCGGCACGGACGGCGCGCGGCATGGCCGAATACCCGCCGGACGCGGATTTCCTGGAGGATCTTGACCGGGGACGCATGCCGCGCGCGGGCGGAATCGCTCTCGGCATGGACCGGCTTGTGATGCTGCTGGCGGCGGCGCCGGATGTCGCGTCAGTCCGCGGCTTCGTCTGATCCGGGCCCGGCAGCTTCCTCGTTCGCCATGTCGGATATGCGGCGCTTTATCTCGGTCTTGACCCGCTCCGCACCGTCGCCGGTGAAGGCGGATATCGGAACAGGGTCCAGCCCGGCTTCATCACGAAGTCTCTTCAACCCTTCCGCCGCATCGGGAAGATCCATCTTGTTGGCGACCACGAAAAACGGCCTGTCCGCAAGCGACTCCTCGTGAAAGGTGATTTCCTTACGCAGGGATTCGTAGTCGGCAACCGGGTCTCGCCCGTCCACCCCCGCCGCGTCGAGCACGTAGATGAGAAAACGCGACCGCTCGATGTGCCGGAGGAACCGGAGCCCCAGCCCTACCCCGTCGTGCGCGCCTTTCACGATTCCCGGTATGTCCGCAACCCGCACACGCGTGAAATCGTCGAACACGACGGTGCCTATCACCGGGTTCAGGGTCGTGAACGGGTACGCCGCCACCTTCGGATGCGCGTCGCTGATGGCTGCCAGCAGCGATGACTTCCCGGCGTTCGGATAGCCGACAAGCCCGACATCGGCGACGATCTTCAACGAAAGCCTGAGCTGGAACTCCTCACCCTGAATGCCGTCGGTGTGCTGCATCGGAACCTGGTTCGTGGGAGAGCGCCAGTGCCAGTTCCCGCGCCCGCCGCGCCCGCCGCGGGCAACCATCAGCTCGGCGCCTTCCTCGACGATTTCGCCCGTCACTTCGCCGGTGCTCTCGTCGCGCACTTCGGTGCCGCACGGAACCTTGAGGACCAGATCGCTCCCGTCCGCGCCGTGCTTCTGCGCGCCGCGGCCCTTCCCGCCGTGCTCGGCCTTCTGCTCGGGCGCGTAGTGCAGGGCTATAAGTGAATCGGTTTCCCGGTCGGCCCTGAGGATGATGTGCCCGCCACGGCCGCCGTCACCGCCGTCAGGTCCGCCCTTGGGAACGTACTTCTCGCGACGGAAACTCACCGCCCCGTCGCCGCCGTTGCCGGCTTTGACGCGGATCACGACCTCGTCTATGAAGGTCCTGCCCTTCACGGTGAAACCCGCATGGAACCCGCGGCAACCCGAAGCGGGCTATGCAACGCGACGGACGGAAGAAAGGAGGCCGGGCTCAATTCGCCGCTGCCGGCTCCATGATGCTGATGCGTTTGCCGCCCTTGTCGAACCGGACCGTCCCGGCACACAGCGCGAAGAGCGTGTCGTCCTTGCCGCGCTTGACGTTCGGGCCGGGCAGGAACTTGGTTCCACGCTGCCGAACAAGAATTGAACCGGCCGTGACAAACTGTCCGTCGTGACGCTTCACGCAGAGCCGCTTGCCGATACTGTCCCGGCCGTTACGACCCGCACCGCTTGCCTTGGAAGCCATAGGATTCCCCTTTCCGGATCGCGCATCAGGCGCGGTTCAGGGCCTCGACCTTGAGCACCGTAAGATCCTGGCGGTGGCCGATCTTCCTGGCGTAGCCCTTGCGACGCTTCTTCTTGTACGAAACCAGCTTCGGACCGCGCTTGTGTTCGACAACCGAGCACGCCACGCTGGCCCCGCTGACTTCCGGCTTGCCGATGACGATGTCCTTGCCGTCGGAAACCGCCAGCACCGGCGCCAGATCAACCTTGCCGCCGGCCTCGGCCTCGATGCGATTCACTTCGAGGACGTCCCCGGCCTTCACCAGGTACTGCCTGCCGCTCGTCTCCACAATTGCGTACGATTCCATGGTTCTCTCTCTTCCAATATGCCCCGCCCAGGCAGCCGAATCTCGGGCTCGCCGTCCGGAAAAACCGGCGCACAATAGATGCCGGCGCTCCACATGTCAACACCGATCAGACTTGCCCCCGCTCCCGGCCCCGGCCGCAGCCGGGGCGTTCACGGCGCCGGGCAAGCCCCGTCAGATTCCCAGTATCGGATCCAGCTCGACCGCGATCTCGGCCATGTCCTTCGCGGCGTCTATGTCAGCCAGCAGCTTCCTGCTCGCGTAGAAGGAGATAAGCGGTTCGGTCTGGCGCCTGTACACCTCCAGCCTGTTCGCGATCGCCTCGGGCTTGTCATCATCGCGCTGAAGCAGGTCTTCCGGCTTCATGTCAGAAGTCGGGGCCGGGTAGCCGCCCGGGTTGACGTTGTATATCCGACCGGTCTTCTTATGAATGCGCCGACCGGAAAGCCGCCGGATAACCACCTCATCCTTGATCCTGAAATTGATCACCTTGTCTATCTGTACCCCGGCCGCCTCGAGCGCTTCGGCCTGCGGGATGGTGCGGGGAAACCCGTCCAGAATGAATCCCCTGGCGCAGTCCGACCGCGCGATCCGGTCCTTCAAGAGCCCTATCACGAGAGCGTCTGGCACAAGCTCGCCGGCATCCATGTAGGACTTGGCCTTCTTCCCGAGCTCCGTGCCGTTTTTCACGGCCTCACGGAGAAGATCACCGGTCGATATCTGGACCACGCCGGTCTTCTGTGTAACGTGATGGGCCACTGTGCCTTTGCCGGCGCCCGGCGGTCCGAGAAAGATGAGTCTCATTCGTGCCGTCTCCTTGCAGGTCGCTCCAAATCACAAAGGGCTGAAGCTTCGCACGTAACGCACCCGCGAGTCAACGCGCTGTTTAACGAGCCCGCCGTACTCGTGCCGCGCGAACCGCGGCAGGACAGCAAGCCGATCAGGCGGCGGGCTCCATTGGCACACCGCAGCAGAATGGTTCGAACTTCCCGTTGACGCGCTGGAACGACGCGACTTCGGCCTTGCAGATCGGGCACACGTAGAAACGCGCTTTCCTGCGCAGCGGCAGCATGTCGGTGTTGCAGCAATGCGGGTCAAAATCGCCGGCCCCGCCGTTCACCACGAAAAGCTCGGCTCCGCATACGGGACAGCGGTATACGGTTCCGCGGGAAGCAGGCCCGCTCACTGCGCCGCTCCGCCATGTCTCGCCGACATCGGTTCCATCGGCCTGCCGCAACAGGCGAGTTCCATCACACCCACCCCGCCCTTGCTGACCATCGCCATGGCGCCGCATTTCTTGCAGCCATACGCGACGCCGACGTTGATCGTCAACGCGCTTTCCCATTCGGTCAGGTCCCAGTCGGGCTGCTGTTCGTCAATAGGTTCGCTTTCCATTGCGCTCCTTTCACACCCATCCCGCGCCGACGCGCGGGATGAACTGCCTGCATGATAACCGCACCCGCCTGCCCTGTGAAGCCAGTATCGGAGAACCTGTCAACGCCGCCGGCACGCAAGGAATCCAGCCGGACGGCAGCCGTATCGTCTTGCTATCTCATGAAGGAATTCCTAATAAGACAGCCTGGAGCGGGAGGAGTGCCATGAATGCATTGATCGGCTGGTGGGCAGGCCTGACGGTTCTTAACCAGTGTTTCTACGGCGCGGCTTCCTTCTTCGCCGTGGTCTTCGTCTGGCAACTCGCTTCCGCCCTGATGGGGATCGGAAGCGAAGACGACCTCGACGCCGGGCCGGACGACGCCGCGGATCACCCGGTTGACGGCGACGCGCACGATACGGTCTTTGCGTTCCAGCTCATCAGCGTGCGTTCAATCATCGCCTTCTGCACACTCTTCACATGGGCCGTCTCCCTTCACCTGAATAACGGCGCGGCAGTTCGCCACGCGCTCGTGTTCGGCCTGTTGTGGGGCACCGGGGCCATGTTCATAGTATCGCTCATCCCGGCTGTAATGCGCAGGCTGACCGAAACCGGGAACCTGAAGATCGCGTCCTGCGTCGGCTCACGGGGCGCCGTGTACGGCGACATACCCGAGAGCGGCGTTGGCGAGGTGCGCGTCTCCTGCAACGGGGTCCTGACACACCTCCGCGCCCGGACCGTTGACGGCCGGCCGCTTCGCTCCGGCACTTCCGTAACAGTCGTCAGGGTTCTTGAATCGAATACCATCGAAGTGAAGTGCGACAAGCCCTCGGGCGCGAAGGAGGATCAGCAGTGAACCAGTATTTTATCGCATCTCTCGGCGCGGTGACGCAGGTGCAGGGCCGCATCCCGACCGGACTGGTGCTCGGCCCGATGCTTGCCCTCATCGCGCTCGTTCTCATCGTCACTTTCATCCGCCGGTACAGGCGCTGCCCGTCCAACAGGATACTCGTGATATACGGGAAGACCGGCAGCGGCGCGGCGCGTTGCATTCACGGCGGCGCGGCGTTCATCTGGCCGCTCATCCAGTCCTACGACTACCTCGATCTCGAACCCTTCGTCGTGCCGATTGACCTGTCGAACGCACTCTCGCAGGAGAACATCCGCGTTACGGTGCCGACAACCGTCACCGCGGCAATCTCGTACCAGCCTGGAGTCATGGAGAACGCGGCCATCCGCCTCCTCGGCCTGACCACTCAGCAGATACAGGCACAGGCGCAGGACATTATCATCGGCCAGATGCGCGCCGTCATCGCCACGATGAAGATCGAGGACATCAACCGCGACCGGCAGGCGTTCATGGCGAAGGTGAATGAGGCGCTCGCGGTGGAACTCGAGAAGATCGGCCTGGGATTGATCAACGTCAACATCCGCGACATTGACGATGAGTCCGGGTACATCAAGGCAATCGGCAGAAAGGCCGCCGCGGAAGCGGTGAACCAGGCTAACATCGACGTGGCGGAACAGGAGAAACTCGGACAGACCGGTGTGGCCGAACGCCAGCGCGACCAGAGAATCGCGGTCTCGGCCGCAACCGCGGAAGCCGAGATCGGCGAGGCCGAGGCCGCGAAGAAGAGACGCCAGAAAGTCGCCGCCGCCGTCGCCGAGGCGGAAATAGGCGAAGCTGCCGCAAGCCGCGACAAACGCCAGCAGACGGCAAAACTGGACGCTGAAGCGGTCGGTGCCGAAACCGCGGCAAATGCGCAGAAGGCCGGCTACAAGGCGAATCAGCGCGTCGCGGAAGAGGAGTCCAGGAACAAGGGCGAATCCGCTTCCCGCGAGGCGGACGGCGCGATCCGCGTGGCTCAGGAAACCGCCCAGAAGAAGGCCGAGGAGGCAAAGGCCCTGCGCGAACAGGCGCGCCTGAACGCGGAAGTCGTCGTCCCGGCGGAGGCCGAACGCAAGAAGATCGTTATCGCCTCCGAGGCGGAGAAGCAGCAGGCGGTTCTGATAGCTCAGGGGCAGGCCGAAGCAACCCTGGCGAAGATGCGCGCCGAAGGCGAAGGCACACAGGCCGTGCTCGACGGAAAGTCGGCAGGGTACAGGAACCTGGTCCAGTCGGCCGGGGACCCGAAGGTCGCGACATCCCTCCTCCTTATCGAGAAACTGCTCGAGATATCTCACGTGCAGGCGAAGGCGATCCAGGACCTGCCGCTGGAGAAGATCATCGTCTGGGACGGAGGCGCCGGCAACGGGCTCGACGGGCTCGGGAAGAGACTCATGGGCGTTCTTCCTCCGATGCACGAACTGGCAAAGCAGGCGGGCCTGGATCTGCCCGAGTTTCTGGGCCGGGTGGCCGATTCGGAAAAAACCGGCACGATCGGCCAGGAAACGCCGAAGCAGCCCGGGAAATGACCCGCGCACGCCGTATCCCGGCCTGACGCGCAGCACAAGGCATGAGCCTCAAGGTTCGCACAGATATCCCATACGGGAATGCATGCGCCGTGGAAGTGGCGTCCGGCGGAGACATGCCGGAAGTCCGGTTCGCGGCGTCCCCGCGCGGCGGACCGGAGTCGCTTTGGTTCTGCTTCCGCGTCGTCGAATCCAACCCGGCCGCCTCGCAGGAGCAAGGCAAGGTAAGGGTTACCCTCCGCTTTTTCGACAATGTGCTCGGCGCCGGGGCGGGCGCCGACCTCGCGCCGGTGTTCAGACCGTCCGGCCAGGGCTGGCACCGCATGTCCGGCGGGGTGACATCGCTTTCCGAAACCGGACACTGCGCCGTATCATGGACTATCCCGCACCCCGCGCCCGAAACGGATGTGGCCCTTTGCTTCCCGTACGGCGAGGAGGACGCGGCTGCACTGGTCGCGAAGTCGAAGGGATCCTGGAAGACCGAGGAAATCGGGGTCAGCACCGGCGGAAGGCCGATCGTGCGCCTGTTCACCGACTCCGGCGAACCGAACGGAACACGGCAGGGCATCTACCTGGTCGCGCGCCAGCACGCGGGGGAAACCCCCGGCTCATGGGTGCTTGACGGATTGATGCAGCAGCTTTCAAAAAGCCGGCGCTCGCCGTTCGTCGTCTGGGCGGTGCCGCTCCTGGATGCGGACGGTGTGGCCGCTGGCGAGTACGGCAAGGACAACTTCCCGTGCGACTTCAACCGCGCCTGGGGCCTGCCCCCGATGCGCCACGAAGTGCTCGCGGTGCAGCGCGACATAGCGCTGTGGCAAACGCGCTGCAAACCGGTGCTAGCCCTCGATTTTCACGCCCCCGGGGCATGCGAAACGGACGGCGTCTACGCGCTCCTCCCGAACGAGGAGAAGTTACCCGACGCCTTCAGGGCGGCCGAGAAGTGGGCAAACGTCATCCAGCAGGATCTCGGCGAATTCGCCGCTGGGAACTTCAAAAGACAGGCCGCTTGCCCGTCAAGATGGGACGGGGCGACTTTCACAACCTACATGGCATCCATTCTCTCGATCCCGGCCCTGGCGCTGGAAATACCCTACTCGCGCGCCGGCACAACCGTCCTGGCCCAGCGCCAGTACCGGGACATCGGCGCACGCCTCGCCACAGCGCTGATGCACAAGGTTCAGTAAACCCGCCCTGCGCGCGCGGCCGTGAACGCCAAGTCCGCGCTTGATGCAGGCGCGCAGACAACTCACACTCCCGAGAACATGCATTCGCGTCTGCCAACAGCGTTCTGTGTCGCGGCTTTTCTGCTCCTTGCTGCCGGCGGGTGCGGAAGGAAGCCTCCTCCGGAACCGGCGACTCTCGGCATCTTCGTGATGGATCCGCTCGCGCTCCCTCTCTCCTGCGAATGCATCGCCGGCTTCGCGCAGCGCGATTACTCGAGGCTCGCGAAGTTCCTGGGAAACAGGCTCGGGCTTGAGCCTTCCCTCGCGTTCGGCACTTCGCTGGATTCGCCGGCCGCCGCGTCAGCCGACCTGGTAATCGGCAAACGCTCGGTGATCGAGTCCGAGTCGGCCCGCATGGATATCCGACTCTCGCTCGCCGCGGCCTTGACAGACAATGACGGCGCCACCATGTTCCGGGGTCTCTTCATCGTGCGCGGGGATGACCCGGCCGTGGACCTGGCCGGCCTCGCCGGCAGGCGTCTCCTCTTCGGCCCGGCGAATTGCACGGAGAAACATTCAGCCGCGATAGAGGCGCTGACGACGGCGGGCGTCACCGTCCCCGCCACCGCCCGCACCGTCCGCGCCACTTGCACGATCGCGGCGATTGATGTCGCGGACGGAAACGCCGATGCGGCGGTCATATCCGACTACGCCGCGCCGCTGCTGCCGGCATGCGGAGCGATAAGGACCAACGAGCTGCGGGTCGTCGGCAGAACCGCCCCCGTTCCCTTCATAGGCGCGTACGTTTCAGGCCGCTGCAGCCGCACACGCGCGGCGCGAATCACCACCGCGCTGTTCGAGGCGGGCAGAGAACCGACCCTGCGGGTCGCTCTCGAAACACGCGACGGGTTCGTGGCGCCGTAGCAGACCTTCACCGTGCGGTCGGCCTCAACGATCATGCCGCACCTTCCAGGGCTCGTCGAGATCCAGCAGGGCCGCGCCGACGCTGTACCCCTTGACCGTGCAGTTCGGCATGATGCCGTGAAACGGCATCACTGTCATCCCGTAGGCAACGTTTCACGATCACAAAACCCCGCGTTTGCTGATGTTTTAGAATAGTCTGCGGGATTGTGATTCTTGAACTGTCCTTCGTAATCCTGATCGTAATCGTAATCATAGTCCTCTCTTTGGCAGATGATTACGATTACGATCAGGATTACGATTACGCGATGCCTGTGGGATGCCGTGAAACGGAATCAGCCATTGCCCTGCAAGCAAAAAGGGGGACATGCCCCCCGGCGATTCGGGCGCGGCCCGGAATTGGGCTTTCAGACGGAATGGGAAAATGTTTCCATCGCTCACGCGCTCTTTCCGGCAGGGACCCGGCAAAGACTCAACGGCGCCTTGTTTCGACAATCTTACCGCGGATGTTTCACTATGTGCGAACACAGCCCGCTCGCCGGAAAAACCGGATGCCCGGAAACAGCGCAGACCGTCTTCGATTCGGCGCACCGCCAGCCGCCGGCAATCGAAGAGCTTGTCCAGCTATGGCGCTACCGCGACCTCGTGGCGCAGCTCGTCATCCGCAACATCAAGGCCCGCTACAAGCGTTCCGTGCTTGGAGTCGTTTGGACGATGCTGAATCCGCTGCTGATGATGGCGGTGCTCTCGCTCGTGCTGCACGGGCTCTTCGGGCTCCGCGTGCCGAACTACTCCGCGTACCTGCTTGCCGGCCTTCTGCTCTGGCAGTTCTTCGCCCAGGCAACCCTGGCCAGCACAAGCGAGATCGTGTGGGGCGCAAGCCTCGTCAAGCGCATCTACGTGCCGCGGACGGCATTCGCCGTAGCCGCCGTCGGGAACGGACTGGTCAACCTGGCTCTCTCGCTTGTCCCGCTTGCGCTGATAATGGCCGTCCTCGGAATCCCGGTCGGCAGAGCGGCGCTGACGATCCCGGTTTCTGTCCTGCTGACGGCAATGTTCACGCTCGGCGTGGCTCTGTTTGTTTCGTCGGTGGCAGTCTATTTCGCCGACTTCATGGAGATATACCAGGTTGCCCTGACAGCGTGGATGTACCTGACACCCGTGATCTATCCGATAGACATCGTCCCGGAACGTTACCGATGGCTTTTCAAGTTGAACCCCATGTGCCACCTCGTCGACATCTTCCGCGCGCCGATACACATGAACGCCCTGCCGGCCATGGAGTCCCTCTGCGCCGCTGCCGGCGCCTCCGTGCTGGTCCTGCTGCTTGGCTGGCTGTTCTTCACACGGAATTCCGATGAAATCGCCTACCGCGCCTGACAACCGCAACACAACCGAGACAGAGACGCTGAGCCCGGACACGGCGATCAGGATTGACCGCGTTACCGTCCGCTACCGCCTCCCGCACGAACGAATCCACACGTTCAAGGAATACGTGATCCGCATGCTGCGCGGACAACTCAGGATGATTGACCACCTCGCGCTGCGGGACGTAAGCATGGAAGTCCGCCGGGGCGAGGTCCTCGGAATAGTCGGGCGCAACGGCGCCGGCAAGAGCACGCTGCTGAAACTGGCGGCGCGGGTGCTCCAGCCGACCGAAGGGCGGATCCGGATAAGGGGCCGTGTGGCGCCGCTGCTGGACGTCGGCGGCGGATTCCATCCCGAGCTGACCGGGCACGAAAACATCTTTCTGAACGGCGCGCTGCTGGGACTCTCCCGCGCGGAGATAACCCGCCGCCTCGACAGCATCGTGGAGTTCGCCGAGCTTCGGGACTGCATCGAATCGCCCCTGCGCACGTATTCCAGCGGCATGATCGCCCGCCTGGGCTTTGCGATAGCCACGGACGTCGAGCCGGACATCCTGCTGATAGACGAAATCCTCGCGGTCGGCGACGAGAAGTTCCGCGCGAAATGCGCCGGACGCATACGGCGCTTTCGCGACGCCGGCACCACCATCGTTCTGGTTTCGCACGATATGCACATGGTCCGCGAACTGTGCGGGCGCGCAGTCTGGCTGAACAAGGGCCGCGTCGAGGGCGAGGGCACGGCAGACGAGATCGTGACACTCTACAGCCGCGCCTGACCAGGCGTTGCGTTGCGCTGTTCGGCAGCGCAGCCGCCGGGTCCCGCGCACAGGAAACAGGCGTCTTGCATGGACGATGACGGAAACATCGAATCGCACTACGACCGGATATGGGACTCCGATCCGGTCCCGCCGTACGTCGAGTCCCTGCTGCCGGCCATGGCCGGGCTGGGCCTGCGCCACTCTTCAACGGTGCTGGACGTGGGTTGCGGAAACGGTGTGCTGGGCCGGCGGCTGATGGACCTTTACGGCTGCCGGATTTACGGCACGGACATCTCGCCGGTTGCGCTGAAAGCCGCGTCGGCACGCGGCTACGCCGGCGTCGCAAGGACAAGCGCCGACCCGCTGGCCCGGTTCCGGCAGCCGTTCCCCGGCCAGCGGTTCGACGTTGTGGTGTTGAGCGCGGTCCTTGAGCACGTCTTCGACCCGGCTGCATTGATTGCAGCGTCCCATTCGGCCTTGAAGCCAGGCGGGTTCATCGTTGTTCTGACGCCCAACGTCACGTGGTTCCTGAACCGCCTTCTGTTCCTGCTTGGCATGTGGGAACACCCTCTCCTGGGAGGAACGGACGGCCACATACGTTACCTGAACCGGCGCATGCTGCAGAAGCTGGTGACAGACGCCGGCTTCGGCGGCCTTGACTGGTCATTCTCTTCCATGGCCGCCCTGCCGCCGGGCCAGAACCTGCACGTCCGCGGCCGCCGCGTCCCGCTCGTCCGCCGCCTCGCGGGACGGCGCGCGCGTGTTCGCCCCTCGCTCTGGGCGGAGAACTTCATCCTTCTCGCGCGGAAACCGGTATCCGACCCGGACACCTCCCAATGGGCGGACCTGGCCGGCAAGACGGACCTCATGCCGTTGAAGATTCTGCACATCGCCGCAACACCGAACGGAGCCAACTGGATGTTCGAAATCACGCGCGACTTGCGATCAAGGGGCCACGATGCCGCCGCGCTGATCTCGCCCGGCCAGGGCGATCTTGCGCCCAAGCTCCAGCGCGCCGGCGTGCCGTATCACGTGTTCGACCTGGACGTCATGAGCGTCAACGACTACGCAGGCATCGTTCGCCGTGTACTGAAGCTTGCCCGGTTCCTCAGGGAACATCGCTTCGACGTGGTACACTATCACCTCTTCACTTCCGTTATCCTCGGCCGCGTCGCGGCCTACATCGCCGATGTTCCGCTGCGCTTCTCCATGTGCACGGGGCCGTTCTACCTGGAAGCGCCGGCAACGCGCGAGGTGGACCGCCGCACGTTCTGGATGGACACGAAGGTCATCCCGTCCTGCGAGTTCAGCCGCAAGCTATACCTGGAGATGGGGCTCCCCGCCAGACGGATGGAACGCATCTTCTACGGCGCTGACCCGTCCGCATTCGATCCGGCCAAGGCTGACGGGGGCAAACTCAGGCGCGAGTACGGAATCCCGGACAACTCCCCGATCGTCAGCATGGTTGCCTATTTCTACAGCCGCCTCCCGTACGGCAAGTGGACGCCGCCGCAGCTCCAGGGCCGCGCTGTGAAGGGACACGACACAGTGCTTGAGGCCGCGAAACTCGTTCTGCAACGCAATCCGCGCGCCAGGTTTCTCCTGGTCGGCAGGGGATGGGAAGCCGGGGGCGAGGAATTCATGCTGGAGATGAAATCGCTGGCGAAGTCGCTGGGCATAGACCATGCAGTGATCTTCACCGGCATGCGGCGCGACATTCCCGATGTGCTGGCCGGCTCCGATGTCACCATCCAGTCCTCGCGCAGCGAGAACCTCGGCGGAAGCATCGAGGCGCTGTTGATGGCGCGGCCCACCGTGGCGTCGGCCGTCGGCGGACTGGTTGATGCCGTTCGCCACGAGGAAACAGGCCTGCTCGTCCCTATGGACGATGCGCCGGCGCTGGCGGCGGCGATTCTCCGTCTTCTGGACAACCCTGAATGGGCGGCCACACTGGGGAGAAACGGGCGCGCGTTGATGCTGCGGGACTTCACCCTGTCCAGAACAGTTGACGATCTGGATCAACTCTACCGGACGGAGGCGGGAAAGATCATGCAACGCGAACGGCCTTCGGCGCCTGGCCCGGCCGCCCGCCGCTACCGGCCGTCGGTCAGCCTGCTGCGCCTGATGTGTGTCGCCGTCCGCCTGGGCTTCTTTGCCTTGTGTTTCGATCTGCCGGACATCGCCGCGGGCGCGATGCGCCGGAGAGTGGCAGGCCTCAAGCGGCCCGCCGCGCGCAACGCCGCCGCGCTGTTCGCGGGGCTGGGCCGGGATCTGATTCACTTGACGCCGCTTCTGCTCCCGGCGGCAGCGATCTCCATCTTCCTGACCGGAACGGCGCGCATGGTCTTCCTGGCCGCCCTGTTGTCGTCCGCGCTCTTCGTGCGGCTGAAATACGCCGGCCCGGCCGTCAGCCTGGTTCGGCTTGCCACAAAGCGCGTTTTCGATCTGCTGATCGTTGCGGTCATCGCCGCGGCCGGCTCGCCGCTGTGGATCGCCGCCGTTGTCGCCGCGAAACGTCTGCCGGGCCCCGCGCTCGTGCGCTCGCCGAGAATCGGACGATTCGGGATTGTCTTTGACATGTTCACGCTGCGGAGCCGGCTGCCGGACTCCGGCGCAGCCTTCTTCGCCCGGCTGCTCCGTCGCATCCACGCGTGGAACGCCCCCGCCATCATCAACGTGGCGCGCGGCGAAATGAGCATCGTCGGCCCCCGCCCGGTTTCACCCGAACCGGCTGCCGGTTCATCCGGAATCCGGCGCAAACCGACAGCCAAGCCCGGCCTGGTTGGCTGGGCTGAAGTCAGGATGCCCGCCGCTTCGGCAGAGGAAGAGATGCGCCTCGATCTGTGGTACGAGGAACATCAGTCCTTCTGGCTGGACGCATGGACCGTGTTGAAGGCGGCGGCAGGCTGCGTCATGCGCGGGAGCGCCGCGTCGGCAGCCGACCATTGCGGGCCAGGACGCGAGCCGCCGCAATGACGGCGGGCATGAGAAGACACACGTTCGTGAAGGCGTACAGCAGGTGCTGTCCCAGCGCCGTGATCAGGCATGGAACCAGATAGAAGAGCCACAACCTTCTGAAGTCTGACGCTTTCGACAAACGGAATGCGGCTGCAATGAGAGCCGCAAGCGCCACGGCCGCCGGAATCAGCCCGTACTCGAACGCCAGATCGAGGTACGTATTGTGCATGTGTGCGTAGTACAGCTTCGTTTCACGTTGCGCATGCTTGTGGAAACGCGCCCAGGTGCCAGCCCCGCCGCCGCGTACGATATACCCGTCCGCGATCTTCCCCGCGCCCAGCGTCCACATATCGGCCCGCGCCGGCTCGAATCGCGCCAGCCACGGTTTCGCGCGCGCCACAAGACGCGTTGCGCCTGATCTGTCACCGCGCTCCACGGGCTTCCCTGCGAATTCCACGGCCGACCAGGCCGCCAGCGCGACAAGGCATGCAATCCGGACGCGGCGATAGCGGACCGGACCGCGTCCGGTCAGCGACCCGGACAAACCTTCCGCCGCGCGCAGAATCAGCCAGGCTGCCGGCAGCACGACCATGACCGCCCCGAGCACAAGCAGGGCTTTCGGGATGAACGTGCCAACAGCCAGCCTTGCCACGGACAACACGTTCGGCAGCCCAACCACCGACGCCGTGTCCAGAAACCACAGAGTTGAAAGAACGACACCTGCGGCAAACAACAGGGCCGCCACGCGCCATGGCCGGGAGACCCGGCGCCGCGTGCCGGCCATGCCGCTCTGCAACCCGGCGCAGCGTGCCGGCCGGCAGAACATAAGCGCGACACCCGCCGCCGCGGCATAGAAAGCAATCTGGAGAATGAACAGCGCCGGCGGAAGCAAACCGCACAGCCCGGCAAACACACGCCTCGCACGGGTCATCGCGGCGAGAGCAAACCAGGGCAGCGCAAGCGCAACCAGGAAGGCAAAATAGCTGAGATTGTAACCGGCGCCGTGAAAGAGAAGTCCGGCAAGCCGCGCGTGATTGGTCGTGCCAAGGAAATGATGCGGGCCCTGCCACGGCAGCAACGCGCTCCCGAAAGCGGCCAGCATGGCCGTGACTCCCGCCGCAAACGCGGCGGCCCAGATCCGCCGCGACGAGAAGAAGGCCGGGAAACACACGACACCGGCGCAGATTGCCGCCGCAAGCGAACGCTGGACACACTGACGCAAAGGGAAGACGTACCAGCTTGCCCGGGCCGAAAGGAAATGCCCCACGGCCTCACGCGGCGGCCGGCCGAGAATATCCAGGCACAGTGCGCCCCCTTCCCTCGGCCAGGAAAGGAACAGCACGGCCGCTGCCGCCAGCGCAACCGGAAACAGCGCCTTGGGGTTGCGTCTGCCGGCTGCAAGAAGCCGCAACAGCAGAACCAGCGCCACAAGCTCCTGCCACCATGCCCTGTCGCTGCCCGAATCGCACATGAAGGCCGGGCACGTCATCACCAGCAGAGGCAGGCATGTGGCCGGACGGACGAGGACCATGCCGCAAAGAAGCCATCCCAGCGCAATCCACTCGAGCGGCCCGCTCCGGAACGGCAACACGATCTGGCCGAAGAGAAGAAGCAATACCCATCCGCCGAGGACAACCCTGTCCGCCGTTCCTCCCCGAACACGAGTCCATCCCGCCACCAGGTTCACAGCACCGGCACATTCTGCTGCACGGCGTACTCCGGCAGTATCTCGACCAGTTTCCGCCTGATTCCGGCGGCGTCGTGGCGGCCGGCAATCTCAGCCAGTTCTTCTATCGCGCCCATCAACAGTCCCGAATCCGGCTGAGAACCGGCTTCGCGCTTCAGGACAAGAATGCCCTTGTGCGAGGTCGGGGCAACTCCTTCCCCTTCGGTGATGAGTTCCTCGTGAAGCTTCTCGCCCGGCCGCAGGCCCGTGAAGACGATGCTCCCTTCCCTGTCCGGATCCATGCCGGACAGGCGGAGCAGGTCGCGCGCCATGGCGGCAATCCGCACCGGCTGCCCCATGTCCAGCACAAATGTCTCCCCGCCGGTCCCGAGCCCGCCAGCCTGCAGGATGAGCCGGGCCGCCTCGGGTATCGACATGAAGTACCTCGTCACTTCCGGATGCGTGACCGTGACCGGCCCGCCGCTCCGGATCTGCTCCCTGAAGATGGGGACAACCGAACCGGACGACCCGACCACGTTCCCGAAACGCACGGCCATGAAGACCGTGCCGTTCCCCGCCATGGCATGCATCGCCAGTTCGGCCACGCGCTTTGAGGCGCCCATCACGTTCGTCGGTCTTACCGCCTTGTCGGTGGAAACCAGAACGAACCTTGCGGCCCCGTGCTTCGTCGCCGCTCGCATGGTCGCGCAACTTCCGAGGATGTTGTTGGTGACGGCCTCCCATGGGTTCGCTTCGAGCATCGGCACGTGCTTGTAGGCGGCGGCATGGAATACGACCGAGGGCTTGTAGCGCTCGAAGACCCGTTCCATCAGGCATTCATCGGCCACACTGCCGAGGATGGCCACGTGGCGCGGGAACCGCAGCCGGGTCTTGAGCTGCAGCTCCATCGCAAACAGGTTCGCCTCCGAGGAGTCGAGCAACACCAGCAAGCCTGGCCGGAACTCTATGATCTGCCTGCACAACTCGGAACCGATGGACCCGCCGCAGCCCGTGACCAGGACCGATTTCCCTTCGATGTAGCCGCGGATGCTTTCCACGTCCAGTTGCGCCGGTTCGCGGCCAAGGAGGTCCTCATAGTCCACATCGCGCAGATCCTTAAGGCCCGCCTTTCCTCCGATGAGTTCACCGATGCCGGGCACGATCTTCAGCTCGACGCGCCGGCCTTCGCAGTCCTGTACGATTCTCCGCATGGTCGCGGCGGAAACCCCGCTGATGGTCACCAGCACCTTCCTGACGCCGTGCCGGTCTATGCAGCGGCCGAGGGCGTCAACCGTGCCAATGACGGGAATGCCGTGAACCGAGCGCCCCCGCTTGCCCGGGTCATCGTCCACAAACCCCACCACCGAGCACGCCAGTTTCGGATTCTCCTGTATCTCCTGCAGTATCCGCTCCCCGGCAATGCCGGCGCCCACTATCATGGTCCGTACACCGGAACGGAATTGCCCGCGCCAGTTCAGAACCCGCGGCAGCGCCATCGCCTGGAGCCCGCTTCGATGCAGGAACACTCCCCGTATGCCTGTTCGCAGCGCACCGGTGAGAAGAAACGATATCAGGCCGTCCAGGACGAACACGCCGCGCGACAGTCCGCTTGTCCCCTGGAACCACGCCAGCGTGAGGACAACGGCCAGCGACGCCACCGTCAGGGCCTGAAACAGACGGACAATGTCCTTGAGCCCCGTGTAGCGCCACATTCCGCGGTACAACCCGAACGCCGACAGGCACAGCGCTTTCACGGGCAACACGAGGCACAGCAACGGCGCTATCTGCCGGCGATAGTATGCCGGTATCGCAAAGTCGAAGCGTATCGCGTAGGCCAGCAACATCGACAACGCCATCAGCAAGGCGTCGGCGGCCAGCATGAGGTACAGCTTCGGGTTCCCGAACCGCGCGGCCATCGTCCTCATCGCCGTCATCCGACTTCCATCGCGCGCCGAACAGCGCCTATGACGCGATCCTGATCCGCGTCAGTCATGCCCGTTCCCGAGGGCAGGCAAAGGCCCAGCCTGAACAGCCGCTCGCTCACCGAACCGCCGTACATCCTGCAACCGGCGAACACCGGCTGCATGTGCATCGGTTTCCATACGGGGCGCGCCTCGATGTCTTCCTTCTCGAGCGCCAGCCGCACGGCTTCCCGGTCCACCGACGCAACCGCGGGCTCTATCAGGATCACCGTCAACCACCGGTTCGACCGCCCCCACGCCGCCTCGGGCATGAACGTCACGCCGGCGAGGCCTGAAAGGGCCTCAACGTAGCGGTCAAATATCTCTCTCTTCCGCCTGACGCGCTGGTCGAGAACACGCAACTGGCCGCGGCCGATTGCGGCAACAATGTTGCTCATCCGGTAGTTGTAGCCGATTTCAGCGTGCTCATAGTGCGGGTAGTTCTCGCGCGCCTGCTGCGAGAGCTTGCGCGCGTGCGCGATCAACTTCCCGTCTTCGGACGCGAGAAGTCCTCCGCCGGACGTGGTGATGATTTTGTTCCCGTTGAAGGAAAAGACCGCCATTTTGGCGCCGTTGCCTGCATGCCTGCCCCGGGACTCCGCGCCCATAGCCTCGGCGGCATCGGCTATGACGGGTATGCCATGCGGCAGGCACGTTTCCGTCAGGCGCTCGTAGTCCGCGCACTGACCGTACAGATCGGTGGGAATCACCGCCCTGGGCCTGATCCCGGCGCGGATGCAGTCATCCACCACTTCAGCCAGCAGTCCAGGATCCATCGTCCAGCTTCCCTCGTCGGCATCAACAAAGACGGGCGTCGCGCCCTGAAAGACGGCAGGACTTACGCTGCCGATGAACGTGAGGGATGACGCGATCACGGTGTCGCCGGCCTGCACGCCGAGAACGCGGAGGGCAAGATGCATCGCAGCTGTCCCGCTGTTCACGGCCAGGCAGTGCGGCAGGCCCACGCGTTCCGCAAACTCCTTCTCGAACGCGTCAACCATCGGGCCCAGCGGCGCGATGTAGTTCGAGGCGAACGCTTCGCGCACCAGGTCCAGTTCCTGCCCGGACATGTGGGGCGGGGAAAGAAAGAGCCGTCCTGCGCTCAAGAGCCGTTTCCCTTCCTCTTCACTATTCTGGCCGGAACCCCGAAGGCAACGCAGTCGGCCGGGATGTCACTGTTGACGAAACTCATCGCCCCGATGACGGCATTCTCGCCAACCGTCACACCGGGCATGATGACGCTGTGCGCCCCGATCCGGCAATTTCTCTTCAGAACAACGGGCCCATGCTTGTCGTCTATCGTGGAAACGGAGTAGATGGAACAGTGCGACCCTATCTGTACGTCGTCTTCAATGGCCACGCCGTGTTTTGCGTTGATGTAGGTGAAGGCGCCAATGTCGGTCCGGGTCCCCATCTGGAGCCCGTTCTTGTGCTGCACCAGCCAGTTGTACCTGGTGAGCTTGCCGTCCTCGATCACCGGCTTCTCCCATCGCTCGAATCGCTGTTCCATCACTGCTTCCCCGTTTGAGAACCGCCGGTTCCAGTGAACCGGGGCATTGTCGCACAGCCTTTCGCCACTATGCCGACGCCGGACAACACGCGCCAGACGGTCATGCACAGAATCCTCGCATCCAGCAGGAGCGAATGGTGATCAACATACCAGACATCAAGACGGAAACGTTCTTCCCAGTCCAGCGCGTTCCGCCCGTTTACCTGCGCCCATCCCGTCAGGCCCGGCCTGACCTCGTGCCTCCGCGCCTGTTCGGCCGAGTAGAGCGGCAGGTATTCCATGAGCAGCGGACGCGGCCCCACAAGACTCATGTCGCCCCTGAGCACGTTCACGACCTCCGGCAACTCGTCAAGGCTCGTCGCCCGCATGAAGCGGCCAAACCCGGTCATGCGCTCCGCGTCGGACACAGCCCCCTTCTCGCCGCCAGCGTCCGTCATGGTCCTGAACTTGTAAAGCGTGAACGGCCTTCCGGCCAGTCCCGCTCTGGTCTGCTTGAACAACGCCGGACGCCCAAGCATGGCCCAGACCAGCGCCGCAAGCGCCAGCCCCAGCGGCCAGAACAGAAGAATGATGATCGCGGCGGCAAGCACGTCCACGGCGCGCTTGAGCCGTCCGCCGTATCTTCCGCACGCACGCTTCATTGCCCCTGCCTCCCCGCCAACGCTGACCGATCATATTGGAACACGCGCCCCCGCGTACACCACGCAATCACTTTCCTGAACGGCAGAACACCCGGAACAGCAGGACCGCCCGGCCGGGCAGGGAGCCGGTTGCATTGCGGGGCGTCAACGTGTATGTTGCGCGCCGATTCACGCGAAGTTGTGCCGGCAGGGAGATTCACCGCGATGGAACAGACCGCAGTGCAGGCAATGAAAGCCAGGCGCCTGAGACCGGATGCGCGCCTCCCGGAATACGCGCACCCTGGCGACGCCGGCATGGACCTCTTTGCCGCCGAGAGGCTCGACCTTGCCCCCGGCGAACGCCGTCTGGCCCGGACCGGCGTGGCGATAGAACTGCCGCGGGGCACGGAGGGACAGGTGCGCCCGCGCAGCGGGCTCGCACTGAAGCACGGGGTGACCGTCCTTAACGCGCCCGGAACGATTGACGAGGGATACCGCGGCGAGGTGGGCGTGATTCTCGTGAACCACGGCGGCGAGCCCTACACCGTGGAACCGGGCATGAAGATCGCGCAGCTCGTGGTTCAGCCCGTCCTGCGCGTGCAGGTGCAGGAAACATCGGACCTGTCCGACACCAGCCGCGGCGCTGGCGGGTTCGGCTCAACTGGATATTGAAGAGGAGCCTCGACGTGGCCGACAACGAGTACGGCAGTATACTTGCTGGCGAGTCGCAGACGGTCCGCGATTCCTGGAACCGGTTCCGGAGTCACCCAGTGGACTGGGAATGGCTCGCGCCGGAACCCGCATGGCCCGCCAACGAAACGACGCTTGCACGCCCTTTCCAGGTCACCGGGCCGGGCACCTTCTTCGGCGAAGCGCAGCGCACGCTCCACTTCGAGCCGTCCGAGCGACGCGGCTGGTGGTTCGACCGCACAACGAGACCGGAATCCATGCCGATCCACGTGTCGGCTGACAACGTGTGGACCACGGTCCGCAACATCGTCCTATGCAGCGGCTCGCCGCACAACTACATGCGCATGGTTGAACACATCATCGCATTGAGGACCGGCCTGAGACTGGACAACGTGTTGATCCGCGTGGACTCCGGCGACCCGCCCCTCTTCGACCGGAGCAGCATGGACATGGTCGAGGGCGTCGACGCCGCCGGAGTGGCCGAGACAGCCACGCCCGCATCCTACTGCACTGTGAAGGAGCCCGTTACTGTCGGCGGCAGGAACGGCAGCTTCCTCACCTTCCTTCCGGCCGAAGAAGGGTCCCGTTCGCTCACCATCGACTGCGCAATAGACTTCCCGTCCGCGATAGGGAAACAGAGGATCAGGTTCAACGTGACCCCGGAGACTTTTCGTTACGGCGCCCAGGCCAGGACGAACACGACAATGTGGATGATGCTCTACTCCTGGAGCATCGGGAAGATATTCGCCGACACCCGCAACCTCGGCTACACGCTGCGCAACATCCTCGTCGCCGGTCCACGCCGCTACGTCAACAAACCGCGGCTCCACCACAACGGCAAATCGCTGGAAGCCGCATGGCACCGCGCCACGCTGGATCTGCTCGCGGTAATCGCGATGATCAACAAGGGTCGGTTCGTGGGCAGGGCACTGTCCTACAAATCCGGCCATGAGCTCGACGTGCGGATGATCCGCGAGCTTTACGAACGCGACCTGCTGCGGCCTGTCTGAGAACGGTGGCGCGGACGGCAGGAAGAACACAGGGAGAAGGAAGATGGATGTGCTTCTGGATATCAAGAACGCGCTGATGCAGGGCAAGGCAAACGACGTCAAGACGCTTGTTCAGAAGGCGCTGGACGCAGGAATTCAGCCGGGCGACGTCCTCGGCAAGGGCATGCTAGCCGGCATGAGCGTTATCGGCGAGAAGTTCAAGAAGAACGAAGTCTACGTCCCGGAAGTCCTCATCGCCGCGCGCGCCATGAAGGAGGGCATGAAGATCCTCCAGCCGAAGCTCGTTGACGCCGGCGTCGAACCGATCGGCGTGGCAGTGATCGGCACGGTCAAGGGCGACCTGCACGATATCGGCAAGAACCTTGTCGGCATGATGCTCGAAGGCGCGGGCCTGAAGGTCGTTGACCTGGGCATCGACGTGGACCCCGCGAAGTTCGTGGCCGGCGCACGCGACAACAGGGCTGGTGTCATCGGCGTGTCCGCGCTGCTGACGACCACGATGACGAACATGAAGGCGGTCGTGGATGCGCTGAAGGCGTCCGATATCGCCGGCAAGACGAAGGTGATGATCGGCGGTGCGCCGGTTACTCAGGCCTTTTCCGACGAAATCGGCGCCGACGGCTACGCCCCCGACGCGGCATCAGCCGCCGACCTTGCCCGGAAACTGATCGGCAAGTGACACGGCCGCTATCTCGACAACACGCAGCATTGTTCCCCACATGTTGACGCTCACCATGCCGGGCTCTTCCGTCCCGGTCACTTGAACGCGCAAACCGTGGCGCTTGAATGTCTCAGGAAGGTCGAGAGGTTCGTACTTGCGCCCGTCGTCGGAAACCAGGCCGTAGAAACCGGTTTCGAGATCAACCCACACAACCGTCCCCGTGAAGCGGACGATGGAGGCGGAATACGGCGGCTGCGCCGGAGAAGCGCCCCCGGCCGCCTCGCAACCCGCCGCGCCGACGATGGACGCCAGCGCGGCAAGCCCACAGGCCGCCACAAGGCAACGGCGAACAGGCGTCATTCTGAAGGCGGACGACCGCGCCGGTTGCGGCCGGCACGCACTCCCAGACGCGCCAGCTCGGCAAGCGCTTCCTTCTTGCCCATATCCCTCAGGCGCAGAAGCGCGCGGCGGGACGCTTCGCGCAGACGCAGCGGGCCGCGGGAGTTCTCCCAGTTGTACACCGACTGCGAAGTCGCGCCGACAAGCGCGCCGAATGTCGATCTCGAGAACTGCAGCTTCCTGCGCATGCTTCGCACGCCCTTGGCGGTCACCCTCCCGGCAGCATCCAGCTCCGCCGCCGGGGCGGTCGCGGACGCTCCTTTGGACACAATCTTCGCCAAGCGTTTTATCTCGCGCTGCGCCGCGGCAAGCTCGCGCCTCAGCGCGGCAACGCTCCTGCGCATCTCAGCCTGCATCTTCTTCATGTTCCTGGTCGCGGCCCTGGCTTCCTTCCGTCCAAGCCTGGCGATCTCATCGCGCAACACTTTGCCAAGATTGCTCACATGCCCCTCCTCTGTTAGTTGTCGGACGGTTCCCCTTCCGTCCGCTCTTGAGACTCAGCCCCCACCGCCATCGTCTGCTGTGCGGTCCATACCTCACGATCGCCCTTGCGAATCCGCACCCGGGTCATCGCCCTGGTCCCACCCGCGGTTCGCTGTACAAGCGCCGTGCACTTCAGCGAACTGTGATCATCACCGATCGTCACCTCACCCTTGCCGCCCTCGCTCAAACGAAGCCGGGGAGACGAGACAAGCCGGCTCTTGCCGCCGGCAAGGTTCTCGGAAATGTTGAACTCCACGACGAACTCGCCGCCGTCTGGAATCACCCGCGTCTCGGCCTCATAGCCTACCCGAATGGCAGCACAGCCCGACGCCAGCCAGCAGAAAACAGACAGCACAACAACACAGCCGCAGCGAACCCGATTCATTGACTGGCATTATCGCCTGCTGTACATTATTCATCAAGCCAATTACCGCCACCTTCACGGCCGGTGCATACGCAACAGGTTGCTCTTCAGCGCCGTCCGTCGCGTTGCGGGTGTCTTGCATGTAGTGTTTCAGCGCTTCTCTGCTTGAAGTAGCTGTTTGTGTTTTGGGAACGAGGGACTGGAATCCGCGATCGTTCTCTGCTAACAACTCCCGTGACGCGGACATTCTGTGCGCAACCCGGGAGACTGGCGCCATGGATAATATCCTGCTCGACAGACACGAGTTCAAGGTTACAGAAACCGCCGGAGGAACATGGCGTGAGTTCCTCTATCCGTCCGGCCTGGTCTACCGCGAATTCAAGTCGCGTGCGTCCTTCGGCGGTGTGCCTGTCCTTCACATCACCCGCGGCATCAATCCCGACACCGGACGCAGGACCGTGGCGCGCGGCATTGTGGCGATAGGAAGACTGGCCTGCGGCGTCGTGGCCATCGGCCAGGCATCGGCCGGTGTGGTTGCGGTCGGCCAGCTCTCGGTCGGCATACTGCTGGCAATCGGGCAGGCGGCGTTCGGCGGAGTTGCAATCGGGCAACTGGCGATCGCCGCCATTTTCGGAGCTGGCCAGGCGGCGACCGGGGCAGTCGCGATCGGTCAGTTCGCCGCCGGCGGCTATGTGATGGCCATGAAGGGCTTCGGAAGCCACGTGTGGCAGATCGGCGGGTCGGACCCCGAAGCGGCGCGCTTCTTCAGAACCCTTGCCGGCTGGCTGCTACCGTAGGGCGCCCAGCCGCACCGCCAGCAGGGCCGCCTGGACCATGCTCTCCGGTGAAGCACGACCGGTCCATGCTATGTCAAACGCCGTGCCGTGATCAGGCGATGTGCGCACGAACGGCAGCCCGAGCGTCACGTTCACGCCGCTTTCGAACGCAAGCATCTTGAAGGGAATCAAGCCCTGATCGTGATACATTACCACGTAACCGTCATACCGCGCTCTTCTGTCCGGCAGGAACGCAGTGTCCGGCGGCACAGGCCCATCAACGCGCCACCCGCTGCCCCGCGCGGCGGCGATCGCCGGCCCTATCACGCGCCGTTCTTCGTCTCCGAACAGCCCCCCCTCTCCTCCGTGCGGATTCAGCGACAGCACGCAGATGACCGGCTCCCGGCCCTTCATTCGCAACAGTGCGTCCCGGAGAAGCCGTATGGCGGCGGCGACGCTTTCGGAGTCAAGAAGCGCTGGCACCTCCGAAATCGCGACGTGAGTGGTGACCAGCGCGACCGCCAGTTCCTCGGACGCCATCATCATGCATACCCGCCCGGCCCCGGAGAGCTGCGCGAGCATCTCCGTGTGTCCGGCAAACCGTTCGCCGGCCAGTGAAAGGGCGGCTTTGTGGATCGGAGCGGTGACGATCGCACGCACACGTCCCGCAAGCGCCGCCGCGGCCGCCAGCCGTATGCAGGCGGCGGCATGCCGGCCGCACGACGCCGACACAACCCCCGGCTGCAGATGTGCCGCGTCGGCCCATGAAACATCTATGACCGCCGGGCCGGCCGGGTCAGCGCCATCTTCCCATTCCTTCAGCGAGACAGCGTCGGCAGGCACCTCAAGACCGCATTGCGCCGCCGCGGCCGCCAAAACAGCCGCGCTGCCGAACACGCGCGGGCGGCAGATTCCGGCCACGCTCCGGTCGGAGAGCAGACGCAGGCACAGTTCGGGACCCACGCCTGCCGGGTCCCCGATGGATACGCCCAGCGGCGGCAGGTCGGCGTCCTTATTGCAGCGGTGTTTCTTCATGTTCGGCCGGCGCTTCGCGCGACGTGGGAGGATACCCGACGCCTATCTCTATGCCAATGCCGTCCCATTCCTGCTCACGGTACATCCGGGCTCTGCGCAGGACAAGAAACACCACCGCCGCCGCCAGCACCGCGGCGATGAGGGAGACAAGAACGTGGCGCCGGACAACCCATTGCATCGCCGGATGCTCCGCGGCGCGCCGTATCCGGCGCTTCCTTTCATCCGACAGCATTTCCGGCACACCGGCCTGCCGCTGCGAGGCCCGCTTCAGCAGCATGGCGGCATCGGACAGTTCGGCCGCAGCGGATCTGCAGTCGGCGCATCGGCGGAGATGCTCGCGGACCAGCTCAGACCGCGCGCCGCCAAGCTCCCCGGAGAGGTAGTCGAACAGCACGTCCCTCACGTCCGGGCAGAGGCCGTCCGGGCCGCATTCCTGCCGTCGCGAGTCTCCGCAGTTGTTGTTTCCCGTCTTCATGTCAAACCCGACCCCGAACGGGCCGCACAGGCCAGTTTCCGCATCGCATGATGCAGAACGTAACCTACGTTCCCCACGCTCATGCCGGCGATCTCGCTGATCTCCCGGTACGACTTGCCCTCAATCACCTTCAGTATCACAAGCTGCTGCTCTCGAGGTTTGAGAGTGCGAAGCGCCGCCATGGCGCGCTTCTCGGCGTCGTCGTTTCCCGCGAATTCCGGCCCCGGCACGTCCATGCGCTCCTCCAGCGCAGATTGCTCCTCCGCGTGCCGCTCGTGCGCCGCGTTGCGGCGCGACTCGCGCCGCACGTGGTCAACGGCGCAGTTATGCGCAACCCTGTAGAGCCACGCTGAAAGCGCGGCAGAAGGCTCGAGCGCCTCGCGCCATTTCTCCAGGAGCCGGATGAAAGTCTCCTGCACAACGTCCTGGGCGGCATCGGGGTCCGCCACGATCCGCGCGGCGTAGCGCAGAAGGGCAGCCTCGTAGCGGGATACGATCCCGTCCATCGCCAGCACCCTTGCTTCAGTTCTTTTCCCGTGGCTCTCCATCCGCCCCCGCCAACCGCAAGCGCATTGCGGCTCCGCCCGCACTTAATACGCCGTCGTCGGCCCCGATATTAGCCTTGCGGCCCCGTCAAAGCCATCCAGTCCTCCTCACCGCGCCGCGGAGGAAAAGCCTGCCGCGCCGGCATGGGCCTGCTTAACACATCGCCGGCCGCGCCCTCGCGCGCTATGCTGCGCGGTCATGAGCGGGACAAGAGCGCTGATATGGGACTGGAACGGCACGTTGCTCGACGACGTCGAGGCGTGTATCGCGGCGGTGAACACCATGCTCAGCCGCCGCGGACTTCCGCGCACGGACGCCGAACGCTACCGCAGGCAGTTCGGCTTCCCCGTACGCGGCTACTACGAGCTGCTTGGCTTCGATTTCACCCGCGACAGGTGGAACGATGTCTGCGTCGAGTATCACGCGCTTTACGAGTCGCTCGCGCGTTCGTCCCCGTTGCGGACCGGCGCGGAGCATCTTCTGGATGACCTGCGGATCGCGGGCTGCAGGAATCTTGTTCTCTCCGCCTCCGAGACCTCGCTGCTGAAGCGGATGGTCGAAGCGCGCGGGCTGGGCGCGAGGTTGAACGGGCTGCACGGGCTGTCGGACCTTCACGGCCGGTCAAAGGCGCACCTGGGACGGAGTCTACTCCGGGAACTGGCGCTGCCGCCCGGACACGTGCTGATGATCGGCGACACAGCGCACGACAGCGAGACGGCGGCGGAGGCCGGCTGCGGATGCGTCCTGATGGAGGGCGGCCACGCCTCGACGGAACGCCTTCTGTCACTAGGCAGGCCGGTTCTGCGCGACATTCCGGCGTTGCGCGAATGGCTGGCCGCCAACTTCCTCCCCGGCCTCAGAGCGACACGCTGAACGCGGCGATCGCCTTGATCTCGCGGCTGATGGCCGTCACGACGTCTTCAGGAACGACCCTGTTCACCTTCATGATGGCGAGGGAACGGTTGCTCTTCGTGTCGTGCGGGTTGCGCATGTCCTCGATGTTGACGCTGTGCTCCGCAAGCATGTGGCCGATCGTTCCGATCACGCCCGGCCTGTCGTCGTAGATAAAGAACACGGTGGGGCCGGCGGGTTCGAAATACAGCTTGTTGAACTCGTTTATCCGGGAAACCATCAGGTTCCCCTCCGCAACAGTACCGCGCACGCTCAATCGGCGCAGGTTGTTCGATCCGATCTCGGCGGTTATGTCCACGGTGATGGACTCCCCGTACCCCTTCTTCGGGTCGGTCTTGCGGTTGACGTACTCTATGCCCATTTCCTTCAGATACGCGGCGGCGGCGCGCGGATCGGCGGACCGCCCGAAGTCGTCCCATATCCCCGCCACTATCGGAACCACGAGCCAGTCCGCGTACTTTTCGAGCGAGCCGTAAAAACTCGTCTCGATCATCTTGAGCGAAGCCTCTCGCCCGACCAGGCACCGGGCGAGCCGGGCGAGCGTGTTCGCGAGCTGGCAGTAGTTCTCACTGAGACCTTCCGGTATGTCGCGGTTGACCACGAAGCTCGTGATGCCCTTTTCATCGAGGTCTATCAGTTCCTCCGCGGCCCTTTTCGCCGCGTTCCAGTTGGCCTCAACCGTGTTGGCGCCGAGATGAGGAAGCATCAGGTCGGCCACGTCGGCGACGCTTTTCGGACCCTCTTCGTCCTTGGGGTACACGTCGTTGAGGTAGCGCAGCCCCTTCGCAGCCTTCGCCTTCCGAAGCGCAGTCTCATCCACGACCTCGCAGCGGGCGCAGTTGACTATCGTCGCGCCCTTCTTCACGAGAGAAAGCAGCTTCTCGCCGACAAGCCCCTTCGTGTCGCCGGTGGCCGGAACGTGCAGGGTGATTATGTCCGATTTTGAGAACACCGTGGCCAGATCCGCAAGCTCCACTCCCATATCGCCCGCGCGCTCGGCGGATATCACCGGGTCATAGCCGAGCAGCGTGCACTCGAACCCGGAAAGGCGCTTCGCCACAAGCCGGCCGATGTTGCCGAGCCCGACTATGCCGACCGTCTTGCCTGCCAGTTCCCTGCCCATGTAGAGGTTCTTCTCCCACTTCCCGGAGCGGGTTGAGGAATCGGCGGCCACGATGTGGCGGGCATCCGCGAGGACCATCGCGATGGCTTCCTCGGCCACCGCGTTCGCGTTCGCGCCCGGGGTGTTCATCACGTCAATGCCCTTCTCGCGCGCATGCCTCGTGTCGATCGTGTTGTAACCGGCGCCGGCCCGCACAATCACCCTCAGCGACGGCATTGCGTCCATCACCGCGGCATCAACCTTCTCGCTGCGCACGATGAGGGCATGCGCATCGGAATGCGCCCTGGCCTGGTCGAGCAGCGGGGTCTTGGCGTCCTGGACAACCTTGTAGTTGCCGTTCGCCTCGAGAAGTTCGCGGGCTATGGAATCCAGCTTGGTGGGGATCAGTACCTTCTTCACTTGCTTTGTCTCCGGTTCCTGCTCCTGTTTCGATGTTCAACGGAAAGCCGCAGGTTATCCCGCCGCCCATCCGAACGCAACCGCGTTCATCGGTTCCCGCGCACGCCGCCGTCGCCCCGGGAGCGTCCGCGCGACCCCGCCATGCGCGGTCCGCCGCCGGTGCGGCAGGCGGAAACAGCCGTCGCGCGGGGAATCCGCTCTTGACCCCGTCAAGCCGCGGCCGATACGCTACGCGCCCGTATGAGGCTTCCTGTCTTCCTTCTCATGTTCGCCGTCCTTGCCGGGTCCGCCGCCGGACAGGGCTTGCCGCCTTCCTCGGGCGACATGCCGGACATGCCCCGCAGTGTCGCCAACGAAGACCTTCGGAAACGGGAGCCGTCGCTTTTCCGCCGCCCGACATGCGCCACCCCGGCCGCACAGCTCGCCTACGCGAAAAGCCTCCTCGGAGCCGGCGAAACCCGCGCCGCGTCCCGCGCCTTCCTCGCGCTGGTGCACCAGTGGCATGAGTCGCCCGAAGCGGCCGCAGCCCAACTCGAGTACGCAACACTGCTCTACGATTCAGCCCGCTACGAAAAGGCCTTTTCGGAGCTGCAGTACCTTGTGGACTACTTTCACGGCAGGTTCCCGTTCGAGAAGGTGACGGACATGCAGTTCCGGATCGCCAACCACATACGCACCCGGCAGCACGGCGGGTTCCTCTTCATCCCGACCTTCCAGGCGCCGGAGCGCTCGCTTCCGCTCTACGAGCAGTACGTGCGCAATGCGCCGAGCGGCGCGCATACCGCCGAGGCGCGATTCGCGATGGCCATGATCCGCGAGGAGGAAAAGGATTACGGGGAGGCGGCCGCCGACTATGAAGCCATCCTGCGCCTTCCGCGGAGCGATTTCACCTCCGACGCCGCATTCCGCCGCGCCCGCTGCTACCACCGCATCGCGCTCGCCAGTCCGAGAGATGAACTGGCCGCCAGAACGGCGCTCGACGCGCTTGCCTCGTTTCTGCGGGGCTACCCGGGACACCCGAACGAGACCGAGGCGCGGGCGGCGCACGAGGATCTGCGGGACCGGCTTGCGGACATGTACTACGGCCGGGCGGCGTTCTATGACAGGAAAGGCGACAAACCCCGCGCGGCGCTCCTCGCCTATACCGATTTCGTGAGGAATTTCCCGTCATCACCGCAATCCGACACGGCCCGGGCCCGGATAGCGGAGCTGGAAACCCTCGTCAAGGAGGCCGAATGAAACCGTTGCCGATTCTGGCCGCAGTGATACTCTCGGCGGGATGCGCCGGGTACAAGGTTGGATCGGTACTGCCTCAGGACCTGCAGACAATCCACGTCGCGACGTTCGTCAACAAGTCCGGCGAACCCGGCATCGAGGCCCGCTGCACCGCGGCCACGCTTCAGGAACTGCAGATTGACGGCTCGCTGCGGATCGTTCCGAGCGAGGAAGCGGACGCCGTTCTGACGGTGAATCTCGTCTCCTACCGCCTTGAGCCGCTGCGGTACGACACCGACCGGCCGAAGACCACCCGCGAATACAGGGTCTGGGTTGCCGCCGACATCAGCCTCAGGCGCGCCGGCACGGGCGAGGTGATCCTGGAACGGAAAGTAACCGGCGATACGACCTTCGATACCGTCGCCGGCCTGGATCTCTCCACGGCGAAACAGGCCTCGCTCCCCGCGGCTGCCAGGGATCTGGCGCGGAAGATAGTGGAAAGCGTTGTGGAGTGCTGGTGAACCGAGAGCCCGGTTCAGCCCTTCAAAGCCGCCACCTTCAGAGTCATGCGCGACTTCCGGCGGTCGGCGGCGTTCTTCTTGATCGCGCCCTTCTTCGCGGCCTTGTCGAGCGCGGAAACGTACTTCGCAAGCAGGTCGCGGCTGAGAGACGCGTCGCCCTTCGCTACCGCCTCGTCAAGCTGACGCCTGAGCGATGCGACCGGCCCGCGTCTTTCGCGGTTGGAAATTCGGCTCTTGGCCGAGGTCTTCATTCTCTTGAAAGCACCCTTGATCGTCGGCATGTCGTTCGTGACTCCTTACAGGTCCGTTCAATGCATCAGTCTGCCAAATGCGCGGATATCATATGGGTCAACCGCCGCCGGTCAACCCATTTCTGCCGCCTCCCTCCACGGAACACCTGCGCGCGGCAGGTTCCAGGGCCGGAGCGCAAGCGGTGAGGGCTCTGCGATTCCTGGCGGGCATGGTCATGCTGCCGGCCTGTGCGACTGTATCGCTGGTGCTGGCGGACCTCCTGCGCACGAGCGCGGAAACAGGACCATGGTGGCAGGATCCGTTCCTGGCAATGGCGTCCGGCTTCGCGCTGTGGCTCGTATCGTTCCTCGCCCTTCCGAAGCCCGCACGCGCCTACATACTGGCCCATGAACTGACCCACGCGCTCTGGGGCGGCCTCATGGGCGCAAGGGTGTCGAACATCCGGGTCTCGGAGAAGGGCGGCTCGGTCATGCTCTCCAAGACAAACATCTGGATCACGCTGGCGCCGTACTTCTTCCCCCTGTACACCGCCATCGTCATCGCCGCCTACTGCATAGCCGCCGCCTTCGTTCCGATGGCAAGGTACGCGCCGGCGTGGCTTGCGCTTGTCGGCTTCACGTGGGGATTTCACTTCACGTTCACGCTTTCCTCGCTCCTGCGCCGGCAAAGCGATATCCAGCGGTACGGCTACCTGTTCTCCTACACGGTCATCTACCTGCTGAACGCCGCCGGCCTGTGCCTGTGGGTCGTGGCGGTAACGCCGGCCAGGAAAGCCGACCTGCTTGACAGCGCCAGGACACGTTCCGCCCAGACAGCGCGCGCGGTCAGGTCAGGATGGAAATGGGGCGCGGCACGGCTCGGCGATTTCCGGCGCGCGCAATCCGCGGGAAACCAGAATAAAACCCCGCACGCGGACGTTGAATGAGAAGAAATGCGGAAGATACCGGGGATGGAATGGCATCGACGATGGACGACAGGGAATGCGTAGGCCGGTATCTGGCCGGGGATGTTTCAGCCATGGAAGTGCTTGTACACCGTCACGAGAACGCTCTCTTCGGGTTCATCCGCGGACTGGTTCAGGACGCGTCCGAGGCAGACGACGTCTTCCAGGAGACATGGACGAAGGCGATCCGGCACCTCCACAAGTACCGCAGCGACAACTTCAGGGGCTGGCTGATCCGCATCGCGCACAACGTGTTCATAGACCGCCTGCGCCGCCGGAAGCCGTTCCTCAGCATGGACACGGCCGCCCCCGACAACCAGCCGCTCATGGCATCGCTGCCTTCTCCCGCGCCCGGACCCGATTCGGAAACCGACTCGGCGGAACTCGGCGCCCGCATCGCCCTTGCCGTCGCAGCGCTCCCTCGCGAACAGAGAGAGGTGTTCCTGATGCGGGCTCACGGCGGCCTGGCGTTCCGCGAAATCGCGCGTCTGCAGTCCACTTCGATCAACACGGCGCTTTCGAGAATGCAGTATGCCCTGAAGAAGCTGAGGCAGGAACTGAAGGACGACTACACCGAATTGGCCGGCAAAGCGGCATCCGCCGCGGGCTCAATGGAGGAATCCGGCGATGAACTGTGAACAGGCAAGGAATGCGATCCTCCTGCATGAGACGGGCGAGCTGGGGAGATCGGCGTCACGCCGCATGGAAGACCACCTCGCAGCCTGCGCGGAATGCAGCGAGTTCGCAAACGCCTCCCGGATCCTGGTCCCGGCCGCGGCCGGCGCCACCGCCTGCGCCCCCGGCGCGGACACGCACGCGAGCGTAATGGACCGGGCCGGCGATCGGCGCCGCCGCTTCCTGGCCGCCTTCCCGCCGTTTGAACTGCGCGCCCCCGCGCTTGGGGCAATCGCGGCCGCCGCGTGTCTTGCCGTGGTCGCCGCGGTGTGGGTCAACGGCCGCAGGGCGGCGCCGGCGCACGACCCTGTACAGGTCGCCAGCAGCCTTGTATCGGTGATCTCCGGCTCCGAAACCGAAGACGAAACGGGGAACGGGAACACGTTGCGCGCGCTTGCCCGGGACCTGCTCTCAATGGAGGGTTTCTCGACGGACTGGAGCGACGAGGACCTGCTTATTCCACCCGCGGACAGCCCTGCCAAAGATCCTCTATCGCATAGTATTCCCGGGCCTTCTTCTCGAATATGTGGATGATCACGTCCACGAAGTCGAGCGCCATCCAGCCGCTCTCGGGAACGCCGGAAGCGCCGTGGGGCACAACCCCCCGCTCCTTCATGGCAAGCCGCGCCCCCTCGCTCAACGCGCGCAGGTGCGGAGGGCTGTTCCCGGTAACCACGATGTAGAAATCCGTCACACTCGAGCGGCCACGGACATCGACAAGGCTTATGTTCTCGCCTTTCCTGTCGTCCAGAACCGTCCGTGCGATCCGTGCAGTCTCGATCGAGTCGATGTCGCGCCTCCGTTTCGTGGCTACAGGGAAGAACCGCCCCCCCGGTAAAGCCCGTGCTCGGCGATGTATACCTCAACCGCCTGGGGAACAAGGTACCGGATGGAGAGGCCCTCCGCAACCCTGTGACGGATCTCCGAGGACGAGACGTCTATGCGCCTGCCGCGCACGTAGCCGGCGGCAAGCTTCTCCGGCCAGGGCGGATTGAGCTGTATCTGCTCCGGCCTGGGGTCGTCCAGGGCATTCCCGCCGCGCCCGAAAGCCGCGAACTCGCAAAGCTCAAGAAGCCGGTGAATGTCCTTCCACAGGTGAAGCTCAAACAGTGAATCCACCCCTATGAGGAAGTAGAACTTCGCGGACGGGTTGCCTGCGCGCAGTTCCTTCACCGTGTCTATGGTAAACGAACAACCGCCGCGCCTTATCTCGATGTCGCTTGCCTCGAAGCGCAGGTCTCCTTCCAACGCAAGGGAAAGCATCTCGAACCTGTGCTGCGCGGATGCCAGGCCGGAATGGCTCTTGTGCGGCGGCAGGCCGCACGGCACAAACAGCACGCGCGAAAGCTCCAGCCGGTCCGCGGCGCTCTGGGCAAGGAGAAGATGCCCGATGTGCACCGGGTTGAAGGTGCCCCCGAATATCCCTATCCGTTCCTGCAACACCCCCTGCATGCCGCTTCGGTCCTCCTGCGGCGATTATCCCCCGCCCCGCCGTCGAGTCAACAGGTTTGATGCCACCCCATGCGGCGGCTGAACCGGAGGCATGACCCGTTCGGGCACAGCGCCAGCGGAAAGTCCCCCGGCGTCACGCGCCGGGCGGATCCGCACCCGGCCATTTTCACGGCGCCTTTTTTGTGCTTGCCGTGCGCGCTGCGCACGGGTAACTTTCAGCGCTCGTTTCTCAACCATGGGGACGTTCGTAATGAAAAAGGACATCCATCCCAAGTACGGCGACGCAACCATCACCTGCGGCTGCGGGAACGTGATCCACACGCGTTCCACGGTCAAGGAGATGCAGATCAACACCTGCTCCGCCTGCCACCCGTTCTACACGGGCCAGGCGACGATGATTGATGCCGAAGGTCGCGTCGAGAAGTTCATGAAACGCTACGCAAAGAAGTAGCTTCACGAACCACGTGGGCCAGGTCCGCGCAAGCGCGCCCTGGCCCTTTCCGTCTCTTCTTCCGGCGCGCAGCGCACCCGGAGCGCTGCAGGAACGGCCATGATAGACCCAGCCTACATAGACAAAGTGCTCTCGGCCCTGCCGGAGGTCGAAGCGAAGCTGGCCGATCCTGCAAGCGTTGCCGACCGCAAGGCCTACCGCAAACTGGTCATGGAACACGCGGCCCTGCGCCGGGTTGCGGACCATGCGGCGGCGTACCGCCGCCTGCTGCGCGAACGGGACGGCCACCGCGAACTCATGGAGTCCGACGAGGCGGAACTGGCGCAGATGGCGCGCGAGGAGATCGCGGCGATCGAAGAGAAAATCCCCGCCGCCGAACAGGCCCTGCTGGCCTCGCTCCTCCCGCCGTCGGAGACCGACTCGCGCAGCGCCGTCGTCGAAATCAGGGCCGGCACCGGCGGCGAAGAGGCCGCCCTGTTCGCCGCGGACCTGTTCCGGATGTACAGCCACTTCGTGGAAGGCCGCGGGTGGAAAGTGCGGCTGGTGGACCTCAGCTCAAACGACATCGGCGGCTACAAGGAAGCCATCTTCACCGTCGAAGGCGAGGGCGCGTACGGAGCGCTGAAGTACGAAAGCGGCGGTCACCGCGTCCAACGCGTGCCCGCCACCGAGGCGCAGGGCCGCATTCACACCTCCGCGGCAACCGTGGCTGTCTTCCCGGAAGCCGAACCGGAGGACGATATACAGATTCCGCCGAACGAAATCCGCATAGACATATTCCGCTCCTCCGGGCCCGGCGGCCAGAGCGTGAACACGACTGATTCCGCGGTGCGCGTGACTCACCTGCCCACGGGCCTGATAGTCCAGTGCCAGGACGAGAAGTCACAGCACCGCAACAGGGAACGGGCGTTGTCTGTCCTCAAGGCGCGCCTCCTGGAAATACGCCGCCGCGCGGAGCAGGAGAAGATGGGCCAGACAAGGCGGACGCTCACCGGCTCCGGAGACCGCAGCGAACGGATCCGCACCTACAACTTCCCGCAGAACCGTTTCACCGATCACCGGATCGGGCTGACAGTCTACAGCCTCGACCGCATCATCGAAGGCCACCTCGACGACGTGCTCTCGGCCCTGCGCGCCCACGACACCGAAATGCGGCTGCAGGACGAGATCGGCCGCGCACCGGCCGCCAACCCCGCACCGGAAGACTGAGAAGCCCGACACGCCCTGGACCGACAGGCCGGGGCACGCCCCGGCCCGCCCGGATCCTGCCGCTCACTCAACCACGATGGCCGTGTCCCCAGCTATGCACACGATGACCTTCACACCCAGCGCGAAACAGTCCTTCAACTCCGGCTTCTCGTCGATCAGCCGGAAGTACTCCTCGCTGGCGTACGCCACCTTCCGCTCGGTCATGCCCTTGCGGTAACCGCGGTCAACCCACACGCCGTCAACCAGGTAGAAGAACCGCTTGCCAACGGAACGGAACGCCGAGGCGGCTTCTTCATCGACACGGTCCGCCATCTTGTACTTCCGGATCGCCTCGCTCTGCGTCACCGCCGACTCGCCGGACTCGCGGGCAAAATAGCCGCGCCGCCGGGCCTCGTCCGCCACCTCAAGCCGCGGACGCGCGCCGCCGGCCACGGAGAGCCCTGGCCCGAACGACGCGTACGCATCCGGGGAGGTCATGCCTTCGGCTTCGAACACCGGCATCGCGGCCCGCGCCACACCTGCGGCACCTTTGTCGTCCCTGCCGCCCGCCACGCTCCGCTCGGCCCAGCGCGTCTCGGCCGGCTTGACCGGATCAGCGGCGGCAGTCCCTCTCAGTCCATGCGTCACGTAGTCACCGTCCGACTCAAGCACGAGATAGGAGGTGTAGGGCGTAAGTATGCCGTATTCCCGGCTGAGCTTCAGGACCTCGTCCTTCAACTCCTTTTCCTCGCCGTGAAGCCGTATCTCCTCAAGCAGGTGCCCCACCCTGCGCGTCGCCCACAACCTGGGAACAAAACCGTTCTCGACGTTGCGCTCCTGAAAGGTCGCTTCATAGACGTATTCCTGCTTCTTCCCGTTGATGTCGCCGGTCAGGCGGATCGCGACATGTCCGTCGCCGCGGTATCGGCCGAAGACGGTGATCTGCCCGCCGGCAAAGAGATCGCCGATCCGCGCAGGATGCATCCGGGAGACCTCAAGCTTCTCGATCTTCAATTGCGGGTTGGCGAGGACCGGATGACTCATCTTGTCCTGGAAAGATGAGACGTGGACCTCTATGTCCTCATCGGGCCGGACATACTGCGACAGCCCTCCGTGCCCGCCCGCGAGCCGGTCCAGAAGGTGGGTGTTGACCTCGTTGCCGACGCCGAACACGAATACCCGGACGCCTTTGGCGCAGGCCCCGTCCACGTTCTTCAGTATCTCCTCCGTCTCGGTCGAGCCAATCGTCGGCCTGCCGTCGGTGAGAAAGACCACGAAATGCGGCCTGCCCTCTTCCCCCTTCGCCGCGACCGCGCGCACCAGCGCCCCGTTGATGTCCGTGCCACCGCGCGCCTCGATCCCTTCCACGAATGCCAGGCCGGCTTTGCGCTCGGCGTCGGTGGCCTTCACCAGCCCGTCCCGGAACGCCTCAACATCGGTGCTGAAACGCACGATGTTGAAGCGGTCGCCGTCGTTGAGCTTGCCGACACAGTACCTCAGGGCGCTGCGCGCCTGTTCGATCTTCGCGCCGGACATGCTGCCGGACGTGTCGAAGACAAAGGTCACGTCCTTCTCGATCCTGTTCGATTCCGGCGGCTCGACCGAAGGCGAGATGAGCATCATGAAGAACCCTTCGTCCTTCTTCTCGCAGTACGTCAGAAGGTTGAGGCCGAAATCCTTCCTGGAGACCCCGTAGTAAAGCACGAAGTCGCGGTCGAGAATGCTCTTGTCCTCCTCGAACCCGATAACTGCCTCGTGGTCGCCCTTGCGCGAAATTCCGACCTTGTGGCTGGGGGAGTAGACCGTCCTGATCGGCACCGAGGAAACGAGCTTCGCGTTCACAGTAAAGTCTTCAAGCGTGCCCGACGCCTGTTCGCCGGTTTTCAGCGGATAGACAAGCCGGTACAGCCCGCCGTCGAACTGCAGCGTCTCGGCATAGGCGATCTCAATGCGCTGCTCGCCCTTCTTCGGCACGGGATAGACGCTCGCGCGGAACAGGTTTCCGGAAAGGCGTTCGAGCAGGCCCGGATCGCGCATCCGCCGCACTATGTCCTCATACACCTTGCGGGCCTTGTCCTTCTCGACGATCTCGCCGCTTACCCGCTTGCCGTTCATGTACATCGCAAAGTCCGCAACGGCGGCGCCTTCAGGCAGCGGGAATACGTAGACGGCTTCAAGGTCGCGATCCACGCTGTTCTGGAAAACCTGCTCTATCTTCACCGTGGCCGCGCCGTCCTTGATCTGGATATCCACGCGCTGGTGCTTGATGGCCAGCGGCGGAACGGACCCGTCCTTCGGAATCATCATGCCCGACCCCATCGCGGGCAGAGCTGCAGCCGTCAACAGCGCGGCCAGTGCGAGCTTCGTGCGTTGCATTGTTCCATTCCTCCTTCTTTCGCCTCGAGGGCTTTTCCCCGTCTTCCACCCCGTCCTTCTACATCGTGAAAGGTCTGACTATCGGCGGATCGGGCGGAGGAGGCGGCAGGCCGCGCCCGAATAGCGCGAGGTGCAGGACGCTTCCGCGCCACACCAGCGCCGTTCCGTCAACAGAACCCGTAAGACGCAGGTGCGCCCCTTCGCCGGGCGCACTCTCTTCGTAACCCCGCGCGGCGGAGGCGGCCCGCAGATACCGCTCCGCCTGCCCGACCGTCACCTGCCTCCAGCGCATCGCATCCCGCCTGCATACCGCGTTGAGCGCGTAGGCCCTCAACACCCGGTCGCGCAGTCGGGCGAAAAGATCTTCATCACCGAACGCGTCGCAACCGAGTATCTCGCCCCCCTCGGCCGCTATCAGGCCCACGGCCCCGGGCGGCCAACGCGGCGGGAAACCGGCTACGCACGAGTCAATACGCCGCCTCACTTCCGGATCGCCGTACACGCGCTGGTAGTCCCTTGTCGGCGACTCGACCCCGGCCCTGCCGGACTGCGCGTCTATTTCCGCCCACACCGCGTCCTGCGAAGCGCCGGTTGCGGCATGCCTGCGCAGGTATGGATGCGCCATCTCGCCGGCGGCGCCGAATCCGCTGCCTTCGCCGGACCACCGGCCCCTCTCGCCGCACACGACCGGCACAGCCGTGAACCCGGAGCCCGGCGGCAACAGCACGTCACACCGCAGAATCCTGTTCTGCTTCCCGCCCACCAGTGATTCGCCCGCAAGCATGAGCACGCTCAGCCCGGAGTTGTTTCTCACGAGGACCTCGGAAACGATCGATGTCTCTCGTTCGCGCACCTCGACCCGGCCCGACGAGAACGCCTCCGCCAGCGTAGCCACCGGCGGCAGGCCGGAATGCCCGCGACGCAGCAGCGGGAACACCGTCAAACCGCCGGATGTCCAGGGCGCTCCGACTGAAAGCGACGAGAAGAACGCGGCCGTCTGCCCGATCGGCGCCGGCCGCACGACATCCGGCGGATGTAGCGGCGCTTCGCTGTCCCGCGCGGTTGGATCGCTCTCAAGGTAGGCCCCCTCCGCCGCCACGCATCCGAACAGCAGGGCCGCAACAAGCACCCGCACCCAGGCCGAACCCCGCATCATCATGGCGCAACCTCCGCGGATCCGATCCCCCGCTCCATCCAAACAGACGATTCCCGGCCCGCCGTTATTCAGACTGATTCGCCTTCACAGTTGAGGTGACACGCTTTCCGCCACGAAGCCGGCGCCTTTCTGCTGGCCGCGGCACGCAGGGCCGAGCCGCCAAAAAGAAAAACGCGCCCCCACATGGCGCGGCTACAGAAGAGGGTCTCTTTTCTGGAAGGCCGAGGATACTGAGGTCGGGGGATGCGCCCCCTGCGGGCTTGTCACGCAGAAAGAGGAAGGCCGGAGGAAACGCCGATCTCCCCGTTTCCCGACAGCCGACTGCTCTTGCCGGGTTCAGACTCCCTTCCGTGTTTTTTCATCGAGTTACACGACGGAATGTCGTAGGAGACCGACGCCCGGCTGATCCGGCAGGGGAGGCAAGGATGAAGAGGACCGCTGGAAAGAAACGCCCTGACTTTCCGCTCGCTGTCGCGGACGACATGGGGTTCTCTGACGCCGGAAGAACTGCCCCCCGCTTGTGGAATACGAAATCCAGGCAGGCATGAAGCGGGATTGACGGAGGCAAACAGTGGGAATCTCCTTTTCCAGGCGCGCGCCGGGCAAAGCCAATCCTGTGTTCCTGATCCTGTTCGGGCTGCCGTTCGCCGGGGTCGGCGTGTTCATGGGATGGATGGCCGTTTCACACGTGTCCAGGGCGGCGGCGGCCGCGCGCTGGGATGTGGCGCAGGCAAGAATCGTGGAGGCGCGCCTGAAGACGAACACCGGCGGCGATTCAACCACGTACCGCGTCGAAGCCGTATACGAGTACGACTACAAGGGCCGGACCTTTGACAGCGACCGCGTTGGCTTCTCATCCGGCTCGGACAACATCGGCTCGTATCACCGGCGCACGTACAGTCAACTTGAGACTGCGCGCAAAGAGGGGAAAACCGTTTCCTGCCGCGTTAACCCGCTGGATCCGACGGAGTCTGTTCTGTTCCCCGATGTCAGGCCGGAAATGCTGGCTTTCCAGGCGTTCTTCGTCCTCGCATTCGGCGGCGCGGGGATCGGCATGATGATAGCCGGCATCGTCGGCGCAAGGCGCGGAGCGGCCGAGCTGCGCGTCACCCGGGCGGAACCGGACAAACCATGGCTCCGGAACGGCACGTGGCGCGGCGGCTTGATCACGTCATCCAACCGCGCAACTGCAATCGCAATGACCGTCTTCGCTGTTTTCTGGAACCTCATCTCATGGCCCCTCGGAATGGTCGTGTTTCTGGACAGGACACACCGGACTGACAAGGCCGCATGGTTTGTGCTGCTGTTCCCGCTCGTCGGAATCGGCATCGCAATCGCCGCCGTCTACACCTGGCTGCGGTGGCGCAAGTTCGGAAACTGCGCATTCCACATGGCATCGGTGCCCGGCGTGATAGGCGGCACTCTGGCAGGCGTCGTCAATGTGCCGGCCTCGGTCCGGCCGGCGGACGGATTCCTCGTGAAACTCACCTGCTTCCACCGCGTGGTTACGGGCTCGGGGAAACATCGCCATGTGCGGGAAGACACGGTCTGGAAAGACGAATACAGGCTCAGGAAAGGCATGAACGAAGGCGATTTCACGCGCACAGCCCTGCCCGTCCTCTTCCACGTTCCGTACGGTTCCCCGGCAACCGAAACGGACGGCAACGACACCATCCACTGGCGCCTGACAGCCAGCGCCGCGGTGCCGGGCATAGACTTCGCCGCATCGTTCGAAGTTCCCGTCTTCGCTACCCCTGAAAGCTCACCCGACTTCGTACCGGACCTGTCGCCGCTCACACCGTATCTTGCACAGCCCCGACCGTGAAAAAAGACCGTCCGATTCCGGACGCGAAACAGCGCTGCGGCAGCAGACATTGATCACCCCCGCGGTCCGTCCGTAAATCCTTCGGTCCCAGCGCCTTTTAAGGCCCCCCTCCGGTCACCCTCAACACCCCGCCGAACACCATATGTTGGGGGCGGTTGGGCGCCCATCCACAATATGTGAGGTTAGTGTTTGACTTGGATCGGGTCGGGGAGTAAGACCCTACACGGGCGCGTGAGTGGCTGTTCGCGCTGTGAGTTGATCTCTTTTCCGGTCTTCAATCTGGGTCCTGCTGCAACGGAGGAATGTCCGCATGTCCAATGAAGAAACCCAAGATGCCAACGCGTCGAACTGCGGGTTCGACGGTTTCCGCAAACGGTCCGGTCTCGTTGTCCCCTTCCGCCGCGAAAAGATCACTTCCGCGGTTCAGCGCGCGATAGAAGCGGTTGCGCGCAACCTCGAGGTGAGCCCGTGCGAGGAGCTCGCGGGGCGCATCGCGGACCGCGTGGTGGAACACCTTAGCAGGCCCGGCAGCGAATACTTCGTTTTCCCCGACGAACAGAACCGCCGCGTGCCTAACATCGAGGACGTGCAGGACCTGGTCGAGATCCTCCTCGCCGAGGCCGGCGAAACCAGCGTTGTGGCGGCCTACAAGAAGTACCGGAAGCGACGTGAAGTCGCGCGTCGCGGCATCCGTGTCCGCGGCAACGGCACGAAAGGGCCGGCGGACGTGACGGACGCAGGACTGCTGCTGGTTGAGTCGGCAACGCAGAACATGACGCTGCCCTGGGAACGGGACAGGATCGTAAAACAGATCATCGACAAGACCGACCTCTCGCCGGAGGTTGCCATCAGCGTCGCGAAGGCGGTGGAAAACAGGCTCATAACGAGCCAGATCCGCAGCGTGAACACAACTCTCATCCGCGAGCTTGTGAACAATGAACTCGCCGAACGCGGCTACCGTAACCAGCTCCGCGACCTCTCGCTCTACCGGATTCCGAAAGATTTCCTCGAAGGGCTCATGTGCACGAAGTCGGTCGAGAACAGCAACATCGTCAACAACAACGCCGAAGCCGTGAATCTCGGCATCGCAGAGCTGGTCCTCAAGCAGTGGGCGCTGGACACGATATTCAGCCCGGAAGTCAAACGCGCGCACGACACCGGCGCCATACATCTGCACGATCTCGGATACCCCCACCGCGTGTACTGCTCTTCCCACTCGCTCGAATACGTGAAGAAATACGGGCTGCGCGGGTTGGCAAACCTGAACACCGAGTCCAAGCCGGCGCGGTCCGCGTCGGTCCTGACCGGCCACCTGAACACGTTTCTGGCCTCGATGCAGGCGAACTACGCCGGCGCGCTGGGCATAGCGTACCTGAACATCCTGTACGCCCCGTACCTCGAGGGAATGGGGCCGAAGCAACTGAAGCAGGTCGCACAGGAGCTCATCTTCAACGGCGCCCAGAACGCTTTCTCGCGCGGAGGCCAGACGATCTTCCTGGACTTCAATATCCATTCCGGGGTCCCTCGCTACCTGCGCGGCGTCCCGGCCATCGGACCGGGCGGCCATTACATGCTCCGCCTCGCCGACGGAACCAAGGTGGCGCTGGAGGAGGAGAATCGCCGCGAGACGGACCCGAACGGCTACCCGCTGATGGACCTCTACCACGCCGGCCCGGATGGCCGCCGGCTGGTGCTGCGCGAAATCCAGGACCAGGCCGACGGATTCATTCTGGATCCGTCCGTCCAGGCCGACCTGAAAGCGCGCGGCGAGGCGATCGTCACCTACGGCGACTTTGAACGCGAAGCCCGGGAATTCTGCCGCGCCATGCTGCAGGTGTGGGGAGAAGGCGACAGGGCCGGACGCGTGTTCGAGTTCCCGAAGTGCGACTTCCACGTCTGCGATGAAACCTTCCGCGATGCCGAGCAGTACGAGCTGTTCATGGACGCCTGCCGCCTCGCCAGCCGCAACGGGTCAACGTATTTCATCTTCGACCGCGACGAGGTGACGCTCTCGGCCTGCTGCAGGCTCCGCACCACGATTGACGACAACCGCATGCTGAAGCATCCGGAATGCATGCGGTTCTGCGGATTCCAGAACGTTACGATCAACATACCGCAGGCCGCCTACCGCGCAACCCGCCGCGAGGGGGAGGTTCTGGAGAACTTCCGCGACGAGCTCGACCGCATGATGGATATCGTCGTCGAGGCGCACCTTCAGAAGAAGGCGAAGATCTCGGAACTGATAAGCGGACCCGGCCGCCCGTTGTGGCAGATCGGCAAGCCATGCAACGACGGCAAGCCGTACGTGAACCTGGAGACGTGCACCTACATCATCGGCCTGATCGGCCTGAACGACGCGGTGGAATACCTGATCGGCGAGGAACTCCACGAAAGCCGCGAGGCCCGCAGGCTCGGGCTCAAGATCATCGCCCACATGTACCTTCGCGCAAAGAAGCTCAGCCGCAAACACGGCCTCAAGTTCACTCTGGAGGAGTCGCCCGCGGAAAGCGCCGCGCGCCGCCTGGCCAAGACGGACCTCGTCTACTTCCCCACCGAAGCGCGCGAGGTGATCCGCGGCGGGTCGGAGGACGTGGCGTACTACACGAACTCCATCCACCTCGCGGCCGATGCGCCGGTGTCGCTCGTCGAGCGCATCCGCGAGCAGGCGAAATATCACAGCATGATCGAGTCCGGCGCCATCACCCACGCCTTCGTCGGCGAGGAGCAGCCGTCCGCGGAGTCAATCGCGCGCCTGATGAAGGAGGTCTTCTTCCTCACGCAGTCGGCGCAGGTGACGATTTCGCCCGAGTTCACGTACTGCGAGCAGTGCAACCACGTGATGCGCGGGCTGATCGAGAAATGCACAAAATGCGGCTCGGAACATGTCTGCGGCGAAACGCGCGTGGTCGGCTACTTCAGCAAGATCCAGAACTGGAACAAGTCGAAGAGATTCGGCGAACTCGCTGCGCGCCACCGCGGCCGCTACAGGATTGAGACGGCGGGCGCTCCGCAGGCGCGCCCGCGGGCAAAATCACGAAACACCGCGGGGTGAGGGAGAAGACCATGCCAAAGACATACTGCATCCGCGTCTTCGGTAAGAGCGGCTGCGAAAAGTGCACGGTACTGCAGCAGCGGCTCGACAAACTGCTCGCGCAGGAGGAATGGAAGGAGTTCGACAAGGAGTACTGCCCCGTGGATACGGAGGACGGCCTGGCGTCGTTCGCGGAAGCTGAGTGCGTCAACCCCAACCGCATCCCTGCCTTTGTCGTCATGCGCCTGAACGCGAAGTCCGGCGAGTACGAGCCGATCCCCGCACGGCGGGACCCAGCAGCCGGAGAAGGCAACGCTGCACGGCTGACCGCGTGGATCGGCCTGCAGACCGACTACGGCGAGGCGGGCCGCGGCGTTCTTCCGCCGCGGCTGATCGAGGCCGCGCTGCGCGAAGCGCTGAACGGCTAGCCGGATGCAGCCGGTGGATACGGAAGCGCCATCGCCCGTCGTCGCTTTCCTCGACAAGGCGTCGCTCGTTGACTTCGCGGGGCATCTCTCAGCCGTCTTCTTCGTAGGCGAGTGCAACTTCACCTGCGGCTACTGCCACAACGCCGCCGTGCTGCGAGAGTCGGGTGAACGCATAGCCTGGGGCCGGATCAGAGAGGCATGTGACCGGTTCAGGCGCGACTGGACCGACGCCGCGGTCGTCACCGGCGGCGAACCGACCGCCGTGCGCGGCCTTGAAGAACTGCTCAGGTTCTTCCGGAGCCACTGCGGCTGGGCAGTCAAGCTGGACACCAACGGTTCCGCGCCGGACCGGCTCACGCGATGCCTGCCGCTGGTGGACTTCGTCGCGATGGATGTGAAAGCCGCGCCGGCACGCTACGGCGAAATCACCGGGTTCCCCGACGCGGAGAAGATCAGACAGAGCGCGCGGCTGCTGATCGAGGGGGCTCCGGATTACGAGTTCCGCACGACAGTGATAGAGAGCTTCCACGGCGAGGAGCAGTTTGACGCAATCGCCGACCTCCTGCGCGGCGCCAGGCGCTACGTTCTTCAGCCGTTCGTGCCGAGGGATGACCTGCCCGACCCCGCCATGCGGTCACTGCCGCGCACGTCCGACGCGTACCTTGAACGAATGGCGCGCCGCCTCGCCGGCAAACTCCCCGTAACCATCCGCGGCGCGTGAGCCGACAAGGATGCCGGGCCGAAACCAGAGGAACCACCGCAAGGCGCATCCGCAGGTTGGAGCCGGGGCGACCCCGCCCCGCTTCTTCCCGGCCCGAGGTCGGGCCGGCCCCACCCGAAGACTGGTGGGCGATACAGGAGTCGAACCTGTGACCCCTTGGGTGTGATCCAAGTGCTCTGACCAACTGAGCTAATCGCCCGCCACGGGAAAAGCGCACGCATACTGCCAGAGCCCTGCGCAGCGTGTCAACCGTCACGGCTTCATTGCCCGGACATTGCGCCGGCCCGGCAACAGCGTGTTCAGAGAACCAGATTCAGCCCGGCACGGACCATCCCGAACGTGTAGTCATCGTCGAGTTTGATGAAGTCCACTCCGGCCATGATGTCGTCGGCGTCGAAGGCTTCCGTATCGTACTGAACCATGGTGTGCCGGTACTCGACGAACGCCTGGAGCACGTCGACGATCGTGAACGCCAGTCCGGCGCAGGCGTGGAACCCCACCTGGTCATCGTCGTCGTAGTCCAGGTCGGCCTTGGAGTCGAACGTGAACCTGTTGTAGTTCACACCGCCTCCCACGTACGCCCGGCACCCGCCGCTGATGTTCGCGCCGAGGAGCAACGTCAACGCAACGGAACCCACCTCGAATTCGGTGGCGCCGCCCGCTGTCGCCGGATCTTCGTCTTCGATGAGCGTGCCGGAAAGCTCGAGCCCCAGGTGCTCGCCCACGACGCCGATCTGAGCGCCGTAGCCGAACGATTCCTCTTCGACGTCGCCGCCCACGGTGTAGGCCCCGTGCGCACCGAAGAACAGCCCGCCCGCGTTGCAGATGCCACCGAAGGCCAGGACACCCACCGCCACCGCCAACAGCTTCTTCATCGGCCACCCCCTATTCTGGTTTCCCCCGTGAACCAACCGCGACAAGTCCGAACCGGCAAACACCCGCCGTCCGCGCCCGCCTCCCCTCCCGGGCAGCGAACCGGCCAAAGCCCCGACACGGGGCGAGCTTAACAACGGCTGGGAGACCCGTCAATGTTGCGGGCCCGGTTCGGCTGGCACGTCTTCCCCGCTTTCCGCCGCTTCTTCGCGGGCGGAAACCGACGGCACCACGTCGTCCGCCGTGCCAGCCCGGCGGTCAGGCCCGCCGGACCTGACCGGCACCCCGCCGTCATTTGTGTAGATATAGCCGCGGCGCCACGGATCGGGCTTCACCAGCGTCACATAGGGCCCGCGCCAACCATCAACTCCCGGGTCGCGCACCAGCGCAAGAAGTCCTTCCCGCGCGGACGGGAACCGCCCGCAATCCGCGCGGAACCTGTGCAGGGCAATGAAGAGGTTGTCCACCTCCTTGGCAGCCTTGGACAGGCGGTAATCCTCGTGCGAGCCGGTCGCGACCCGCGACCTGAACACCAGGCCGCCACCGACGAGCAGGAGGGCCATGACCGCCGCGGCAAGCCAGCGCGGGTTGTTCACCGAGGCAAGGCCCGCCGGAACCCGCTGCCCGTCACGATGCATCTCGGCTTCCCTGCGAATGCGGCGCTTTTCGGCGGCCCGTTTGCGGCGGTCGGAATAGCCCTTCGATAGCTGCGCCGGCACGACCATGCCCTTCCGGCAGTTCGGGCATACCGCCGCCGGTTCTTCGCCAAGGTCATGCCTGCAATAGGGACACCGGAATCTCATGGTCTGTCCTCAGGCGCGGACATCGGACAGGCAGCCTACGGGTCGAGGTTCTCAAGCTTGAGGTCGTCGAACCCGATACGCCTGTAGTAGCAGTTCCTCGGTTTCCCGCCCTGGTTCTTCGTGTGACAAATGCCGTTCCTGCGCGGCCGTACCCGGTACAGCAGCGAGTTCTGCTCGCAGTTAACGCGCGCTTCGAGGATCTCGAATGTCTCGCCGGATGTCGCCCCCTTCTCCCACAACTCGTTGCGCGACGTGCTCCAGAGCACCAGAGAACGCCGCTTCATGCTCTCGAGAAACGCCTTCTCGTTGGTGTAGGCCACAAGAATGACTTCGCCGGTGTCGGCATTCTGCACCGCCACAGGAACAAACCCGCCGCAGTCGGCAACTTTGCCGATCTTTCCGAAATCAAGCCTCAGAGCATCGCCTTCTTCAAGGGAATCGGACATCCACTCCTCCAGACCGCCGCGCCGCGCGGCACTACTGGTATTTCCTTACCACACCGCGGACAACCCCGCCAATCTCAAGCGAGTTCCGCGGCCGTATCGGGCGGTATTTCCCGTTGGCGGGCTCAAGCCGGATGCCGGACCTGTCGCGCATGAAGAACTTCATCGTCCATTCACCGTCAACGTTGGCTATCACAATATCGTTCGGCTTCGGCGCGACGCCCTTTTCAACAAGCACCATGTCGCCCGGATGTATTCCCGCGTCCACCATCGAATCCCCGGTCACCTTCAGCATGAACGTCCTGTCCGGATGCTCAATCAGCATCTCGTCAAGACTGACGGTGCCAAGCAACTCCTCCTCCGCGGGCGACGGGAATCCGGCCTGGACTGACCCCAGCAGGCGCAACGGCCCGGCCGCGGTGTCCGTCATCGCTATCTTCCCGTGTTTTTTGACGATGATGCCCTTCTCCTCCAGCCTCAAGAGCAGACCAAACACCGCGTTTTTCGACCTGTACCCGAACATTTCGATCATCTCGGAATAGGTCGGCATCCGGCGCTCCGTTCTGAAGAAACGCCTCAGAATGGCAGCCCTCTCGTTCAGCATCATGTCACGTCGCATGGCATACCTCCGTTGGAAGTACTCGCACTCTACAGGAACGAACGTTCCGCCAGCCAGCCAAAACACGCCGACACCCCCCCGCGTTTCGCCGCCCCGCGGTTTTTCACAACGGCACTGCCTCGCCTGCGAGCCCCCGCCATCATTGTCTTCCTCATGCGCCCTGCCCACAACCGCGCCGGATTGCCGGATTGAGATGCTCCGCGGGCTCAGCTATGCTCACACGCGACATGACCGAATCACCTGCGCCGGGCAAAACCGGCGAAACCGCCCGGCCGGTTGTCCGCAACCGGCTGGAACACGGGATATCTCGCGCGGACATAGACCCCGACGCACTGGAGGTGCTCTACACCCTCAGCCGCGCCGGCTACACCGCGTACCTTGTGGGCGGCGGCGTGCGCGATCTCCTGCGCGGCGCGCACCCGAAGGATTTCGACGTCTCCACCAACGCGCACCCGCGCGCCATAAAACGCCTGTTCCGGAACTGCTTCCTCGTCGGCCGCCGTTTCCGGCTCGCACACATACGGTTCGGGCAGAAAGCGATAGAAACCAGCACTTTCCGCAGACAGCCGGAACCCGGGGACGACGCCGAAGACGCACAGGCCGAACTTCTCCAGCACCACGACAACGAGTTCGGCACGCCGGAGGAAGATGCACATCGCCGCGATTTTACGATCAACGGTCTCTTCTATGACATCCGCACATTCCGGGTCGTGGACTACGTGGGCGGCCTGCAGGACCTCGACAGGAAGCTCATCCGCTGCATAGGCAATCCGGACATCAGGTTCCGGGAGGACCCGGTTCGCATGGTCCGGGCGGTGCGGTTCGCGTCACGCCTGGGCTTTTCGATCGAACAGGAAACGTGGAACGCCATCCGCCGGCATCACTCGGAGATAGCCAAGGCCTCGCCGCCCCGCCTTGTGGAAGAAATCCACCGCCTCTTCGGATACGGCGCCGGGGCCGCGGCATTCCGGCTGCTCCACGAAACAGGCCTCATGGAAGACCTGTTCCCGGAACTGTCCGCCATGCTCGAAAGCGGCGCCGACGCGGGCCTGTTCTGGCGCTTTCTCGACGCCTACGACGCGTGGGAGAAGAAAGCCGGCGCATTCTCGCCCGCACTGGCATGGGCGGCGCTTTCGTATTCCCTGTTCGAGATCTGCGTAACCGAACACCACCGCACACACGGCATCGCGGTGCACGACGAATGCGCGCACACCACCGTCTCCCAACTGGCGTCCCGCCTGCAGTTGCCGAAGCGGATCGCTTTCGAGGTCATTCACGCCCTGGCGGCGCAGGCCAGGTTCGGTTCGCCCCCGCGCGGAACTGTCCCGCCACGGTTCATGCTGTACCCGTCGTTCCAGACGGCGCTGGACCTCTATGAACTGGTCGCCGTCTCCACCGGCGGACCACTTGAACCCGTTGCGCAATGGCGCCGGATGGCTGAACAGCTCCCGCAGCACAGGCAGCATGATGGGGACGCCCCGCCCCGCCGCAGCCGCAGTGGGCGCGGCAGACGCCGCAGAAACAGCCGGCACACTGCAATAGACAGGCGTCCCCGCGCGTCTGGTAATGGTTAGAGAGTTGCCCGGCGACGCCGGGGATTGGGAGGAGCGAGTGAAATCACGCCTGTTTCCCGCCTTTGTTGCCGCCGCGATATTGACCGCGCTGCCCGTGCTCGCGCAGCGTCCGCCCCGCACGCCGCAGCGCGACGCGGAACTCACCGCCAGATACGACACCGACGGCGACGGCAAACTTTCGCCCGCCGAAATAGAGTCAGCCCGCCCATCCCGCCCCGGATCCCGGCAGGGGAACTCCGCCGGCGACCGGGGCAAACCTTCCTCCCGGTGGACGCCAAGAAGCGACATCGCGAACGACGCGGCCATCCAGGCGCTCCTCGAGGAGTTCGACCGCAACGGCAACGGCTCGCTGGATGAACAGGAGATGGCTACCCTTCGCGAAACGATGCGGGCACGGCGCGAGAAGCCGGCCGGCAACGGGGCAAAACTGGAATGACGCGCGTTACACAGGCTGTCTTCTGCCTGCTATCCGCATCCGTTCTCGCGGCCGCGGGCGCCGACACCCTTACGTGGGAAGAGTGCGTATCGCTCGCCGCCGACAACAGCCCGTCGCTCGCCGCGGCGCGCGCGCGCGTGGACGCCGCCGACGCGTCGGTCGGAGCGGCCCGGTCCGGCTACCTGCCGCAACTGTCGGTCGGGGCCTCGGCCGACCACTCCGGAAACAGCTCCGCGGATTCGGAAACCGATGTGTCCTACGGGGCGTCGTTCGACGCCAGCCAGTCGCTCTACAAGGGCGGCGAAACCAGGGCGCGCGTGGATTCCGCCCGGTCCGCGCTCAACAGGGCCGCGGCGTCAGCCGCGGGCGAAGCCGCCACGGTAACATTCAACCTGCGCCGCTCGTTCGTAAACCTCCTCCACGCGCAGGAACAGCTCAACCTGACACGCGAGATCGAGGCGCGCCGGCGGGACAACCTCGAGCTCGTTGAGCTCCGCCACGAAGGCGGCCGCGAACACAGCGGATCTCTGGCCATGAGCCGCGCCGCCCACCACGAGGCGGAAGTGGATGTCGTCCAGGCTGAACGTCAGGTCGCCATAGCGCGCGACTCGCTTAGCCGCGAAATCGGCTCCGCGCTCCTGCCCGCCACCACGCGCGCCGAAGGCAGTCTGGATTCCAGGCCGGTTCCGGACGTGGCCGACTGGACCCGCCTGGCGCGCAATACCCCTGCGCTTGCCGAGGCAACGGCATCGCTCGCCGCGGCCGAGGCGCGCCTGCGCCAGGCCCGCGCCGGCTACCAGCCCGACCTCGCGCTCTCCGGCTCCGCCGGCAGGTACGGCAGCGATGGCGACTTCGAGGACGACCGCTGGTCCGTGCGCCTCAGGCTGAGCTACCCGTTCTGGCCCGGCGGCAGCACCGCCCACGAGGTAAGGCAGGCCCGCGCTTCGCTCGATGAATCAACCGCCGCCCTCGATCAGACGCTCCGCAAGAACGCCACGGACATCGAAACCGCCCACGGCGCCTTTGCCGACGCCTCGGAAGGCGCCGAAGTCCAGCGCCGCTACCTCGAAGCAGCGGAAGCGCGTGCCGCGATCGCGCGTCAGCAGTACGAAGACGGAATGCTCGGGTTCGAGAATTGGGACATCATCGAAAACGACCTGATAGGACGCCGCAAGCGCCTGCTGGACAGCAGGAGGTCGCTGGCCCTCGCGGAAGCCGCGTGGCAGCGCGCGATAGGAATCAGCGCCTTCGGCGGCTCGTTCGCCGGAGAGAGACACGGGGAGACAGAACGATGAAGATGATCCGCTTCGCGCGGGCCGCGGCAGTCGTGGTCCTTGCAGTATCCGCCGCCGCATGCGGCCGCAGGAAGGCCGCGGCGCCGTCCCACGAGCCGGCCGAAGTCCGGCGGGAAACGATCGAGGTGCTGGTCGAGTCCACCGGCGTTGTCCGGCCCCGCAACAGGCTGGAGATCAAACCGCCGTTCGGAGGGCGCATCGAGGAAGTCATGGTTGAGGAAGGCGCAGCCGTGAAGACAGGCGATATCCTCGCGCGCATGAGCTCAACCGAACGCGCCGCGCTGCTGGACGCGGCAAGGGCAAAGGACGAAGCCACTCTCAGGAAATGGGAGGACGCATACAAACCGACCATGCTGATCGCCCCGCTCGACGGCACCATCATCGCGAGAAACCGGGAACCGGGACAGACGGTCACCACCCAGGATGCGATTCTCATCATGTCGGACCGCCTCGTCGTTGTCGCGCAGGTGGACGAAACGGACATAGGCCGGGTGAAGGAAGGCCAGACCGCCCTGATCGGGCTCGACGCGCATCCTGACACCGCCGTGCGCGGAACAGTGCGCCGCATCGCCTTCGACGCCAGGACCATCAACAACGTCACCGTCTACGAGGTGGAGGTGGAGCCGGACAAGGTGCCGGACTGCATGAAGAGCGGAATGACCGCGTCGGTTTCCTTCCGCGTCACGCGCGTCGAAGAAGCCGTGACCGTACCGGCCGGCGCGGTGTTCGTAGAGGACGGCAGAAGCCTCGTGCTGACCGATGACGGCGATCCAAGAACCCCGCCCGCCCGGGTCCGCGTCCTCACGGGCATCTCCGCACGCGGCCGCACCGAGATACTCGCCGGACTGGACGGGTCCGAAACCGTCGTGCGCGAGGCGTTCAGAATGCCGGAACGCAAACCTGAAACAGGCTCGCCATTCCTGCCGTCGAGAAAGAAATGATCGAACTCTCCGATGTACGCAAGAGCTACCGGATGGGCAAGGTCCGCGTGGACGCGCTGCGGGGCGTCAGCCTTTCAATTGCGCACGGCGACTTCGTCGCGATAGTCGGCCCCTCCGGTTCCGGCAAGTCCACGCTGATGCACATTGTCGGACTCCTCGACACTCCCGACCACGGCAGCTACCGGCTGGACGGCCGCGAGGTGCGCGGTCTGTCTGAGGACGAGATGGCCGCGGTCCGCGCCCGGCGGATCGGGTTCGTGTTCCAGCAGTTCAACCTGCTCCCGCGCGTCTCCGCCCGGGCCAACGTTGGGCTCCCGCTCATATACGGCGGCTCCGACAACGCCGCAGACCCTTCGGCGCTGCTGGAAAAGGTCGGCCTCGCCGCCCGCGCCGGCCACGCGCCGAACGAGCTCTCGGGCGGCGAACAGCAGCGCGTCGCGATCGCCCGCGCCCTGGTTAACTCCCCGTCCATCGTGATGGCCGACGAGCCGACGGGCAACCTGGACTCCACCAGCTCCGCCGAGATCATGCGCATACTGCGCGACCTGCACGCCGGCGGAATGACCGTCATCCTCGTCACCCACGACGCGGAAGTGGCCCGCAGCGCCGACCGCGTGATCACGTTCAAGGATGGAATGATCGTCGGCGATGAAAGACACGCCGGCTCTTCCGGCGCAGCGGGCGGTGCCGACCGCCGTGCCGGCGGCACGCCGGCGCGCCGCCGCTGGAGCTTCCGACGCCAGACGGCGGCGCTCTCGGCCATGCTGGGCCAGGCCGGCCGGTCGCTGGCGGCGAACAAGACACGGACCCTTCTCTCCATGCTGGGCGTGCTGATCGGGGTGGCCGCGGTGATCGCTGTAATGTCAATCGGCCGCGGCGCAAAAATCGCCGTTGAGGAACGAATCTCTTCGATGGGCGCAAATCTCCTGATCCTGATGCCCCAACGCTACAGGTCCGGCGGCGTATCGCTGGGAGCCGGCGCGGTGTCGCGCCTCACAGTGGACGACGCGCTGGCGGTGGAGGCGGAGGTGGACGGGGTGGCGCACGCGTGCCCGACGGTCCGCGGCAACGCGCAGGTCACGTTCGAGAACAGAAACTGGCGCACCTCCGTCACCGGCGTCGCGCCGTCATACGAAGAGATCCACTCGATGACACCCGCGGCCGGCAGGTTCGTCTCGGACGCCGACATCGCCTCAAGATCGCGCGTCGCCGTGATAGGCACAACCGTCGCCTCGGAACTGTTCGGCGACACGGACCCGATCGGCAAGACCATCCGCATCAACAGAATCGCCTTCGATGTCATAGGTCTGCTGCCGGACAAGGGGACCAACCCGTTCAGCGACGAGAACGACCGAATCGTCGTGCCGATCAGCACGGCCATGCGCCGGCTCCTCGGCAGGGACTACATCGACATGATCGAGATACAGGCGAGCTCGGGAAAGAGCCTCGACTATGTCCAACTGGCCTCCCGGGAGCTGATGAAGAGACGCCACCCGGCCACAAAGAACAATGACGACGCGTTCCAGGTGCGCAGCATGGTGGAAATACAGGACATGATCACCTCGACAAGCAGGACCATGTCTGTTCTGCTGCTTGGCATCGGCGCCATCTCGCTCCTTGTCGGCGGCATAGGGATCATGAACATCATGCTCGTCAGCGTCACCGAACGCACCCGCGAGATCGGGATCCGCAAGGCCGTCGGCGCGAGACGCCGCGACATTCTCGCCCAGTTCCTCGTCGAGTCCGTCTTCGTGAGCGTATGCGGCGGAATGCTCGGGCTCGCGCTCGGGATCGGGGCCTCGCTCGCCGCAAGCCGCATCGCCGGCTGGACGGTCGCAGTCACGTCAGGAACGGTTCTTGTCGCGTTCGCGTTCTCCGTGGCGGTTGGAGTCGTGTTCGGCCTGTGGCCGGCGAGAAAGGCGTCTCTGCTGCAGCCCATCGAGGCGTTGAGATACGAGTAGGCATGAAGCGATGAAGCCATCAGGCCGCAAGTCAGTCCGGCCGCTGTACCTGCTGTTCGCCGCCACCGGCGCCGCCGGCCTGATCTACGAAGTCGTCTCGTTCCGCCTGCTGCGCCTGACTCTCGGCGGCACCGCCCACGCCGCCACGGCGGTGCTCTGCGCCTTCATGGGCGGAATGGCGGCCGGCAGCTTCGCCGGCGCGGCGCTGGCCCGCCGCTCGAAACGCCCGGCCCGCTCGTTTGCCATGCTCCAGTGGGGCATGGCGGCAATGTTCGCCGCGCTTCCAGCGGCCCTGGCCGCCATCCGCCCGCTGAACCGGGCCGCCTTCCTGCGGTTCGGCGCGTCCGCCGCATCCATGCTTCCGGTCCAGTTCATCCTCTCCGTCATCATCCTCGCCGCCCCCTGCGCGCTGATGGGCGCGACTCTCCCCTTCATCACCCGCGCCGCGAAAACCGGCGGCCAGGCCGAAGACCGCGCCATGGTGGCGCGCCTCTATGGTCTGAATTCGCTCGGCGCAGCGTCCGGCGCGCTTCTGGCCGCTTTCCTGCTGATACCTTCGCTCGGCACGCACGGAGCACTCTACGCCGGATGCGCGCTCGGCGCGGCGGCAGGCGCCTTTGCCTGGCGCCTGCACCGCGCGCCGGTTCCGCCCGCAGGCGCGGCAGCGGAATCCGGCCGCTCATCCGGCAATGCCGGACTCCTGCTGCCGGGCATCGCCTACGCGCTTGCAGGCGCGGCGACGATGATCTGCGAGGTCGGATGGACACGCGCGCTGTCGGCGATGATAGGTTCATCCGTCTACGCGTTCAGCCTCATGCTCTCCGTGTTCATCCTCGGCCTCAGCCTCGGCAGCCTGGCGGCAGTCCGGCTTGCAGCCCGCCGCGACGGCGCGGCGTCCGCCCTCGCGGCAATCGAGGCCGGCATCGCCCTTGCCTGCCTTGTTTCCATGCCGGTCTTTGAGCGGCTCCCTGTCTGGTTCATGGCCTGGATCGCGGACCGCACACGGTCGTTCTGGCTCCTCCAGTGCGCCAGCATGGGTGCCGCCGCAATCGTCATGCTGCCGCCCGCGCTGCTGATGGGCGCAGCATTCCCGCTTGCCGCCCGCGTCATCGCGAACCGCGGCTCAGCAGCCGAGGAACAGGCGGCCGGGCTCGCCGCCGGCTTCGGTACGGTCGGCAACGTGGCCGGCGTGCTGGCAGGCGGACTGGTCCTGCTGCCGTGGATCGGGGTCCGGAACACGCTGCTAGCCGCGGCGGGGGCAAGCGCGTTGTCGGCATGCCTCTTCATCGCCGCTGCGCCCGACCTGCGCCGCAAGCCGCTGCTCATCCCGGCGCTCCTGGCGGCGGTTGCGGCGGGAATTGCTTTCACGCCGCCGTGGGATGCCTCGGCAATCACGTTCGCGCCGCTGGTGCGCGCAGTCCGCCATGCCGGCTCGGGCGGAGATCCGGCAACCATGATGCCCGGCCGCGACGGACTACGGCCGCTGTTTCACAGGGAAGGTGTCTCGGCCACCGTGGAAGTGAAGGAAACCGACACCGGCGAACGGGTGCTGTTCGTTGACGGCAAACCGGACGCTTCCACCGCGGGCGACCTGCCGACACAGGTGATGATCGCGCACCTGCCGCTGCTGCTCCACCCGCGGCCGCGGGACGTGATGGTGCTCGGCCTCGCAAGCGGAATCACCGTCGGCAGCGCCGCGACTCACCCGGTCGAGCACATCACCTGCGCTGAAATCGAGCCGGCTATCGTGGACGCCTGCCGGTTCTTCGACGAACATAACCGCCATGCCCTCGACGACCGGCGCCTGCGCCTGGTCGTGGCCGACGGAAGAACGCTGCTCGACGCCGACCCGCGCCGGTACGATGTCATCATTTCACAACCGACAAATCCCTGGATCGCCGGCATGGGCGACCTGTTCTCGCTGGAATTCTTCCGGCTCTGCCGTGAAAGGCTCAACGATGACGGCATCGCCTGCGTGTGGGTGGACTCCTACACGCTCGGCCCGGACATGTTCCGGGGCGTCGCCGCCACATTTGCATCGGTGTTCCCCCACATGCAGCTCTGGAGCTTTCTCCGCTCGGACTACGTACTCGTCGGGTCCTGCTCCCCCATCTCGGCCCGGGCGTCGGACCTCGCATCCGGAATGACCGTGCCAGTGACTGCCGACCTTGCCCGCGCCGGTGTTGCGTCGGCGCCCGACCTGCTTGCCGGCTACGTCGCCGGCCGGGCAGGACTAGAAGCGCTGGCCGACGGCGCCTCGGTTCACACGGATGACAGCGCCCGGATCGAGTCGCTCGCACCGCGCTCCATGCTCGATCCGGATGGACGTTTCCGCATTCTCGAGCTCGCCGAGAATGTTCGGGATACCGGCTTCCCCTTCGTGGAAGACTCCGGCAACGGACTCCTGCTCGAACAGGCGGCAACCTTCAGCCGTGCGCGCGCGCTCGTGCTTTCCGCAGCCTTGCGCGATTGGCGCGGCGAGCCCGACTCCGCATGGAGCGCGCTGCGCGAAGCGGCGGCGCTCAACCCGAACGACTCCTTCCTGGCCCGCGCCGTCCGCTCAAAGCTGCGGAAAGCATCGCGCCAGGCGCGCCGCGGCGCATACGCCGATTCCGAGACCACCCACCGCCGCGTGCTTGAAGCCCGGCCGGACTCGGCGGCAGCGCACTACGGCCTGGCCTACGTGCTTGACCGCACCGCCCGTTCGGCGGAAGCGCTGGAACACTACCGTGCCGCCGCGCTGATTGATCCGGCGAACGCCGTTTACCAGGCCGGTCTGGGCGACAGCGCATACCGCTTGAGACGCGCGGGCGAAGCGGCGGCCGCATACAGGTCCGCACTGGCGGCAAAACCAGGCGACCCGGCCGTGCTCAACAACCTCGCGTGGCTCCTGGCATCGGTGAGCGATTCCTCAGTCCGCGACATACCCGAGGCGCTGCGCCTGGCTTTACACGCCTGCGAAACAACACAGTGGCGCAGCGCCCACGTGGTGGAAACCCTCGCGCGCATCCGCCTTGTTGCCGGCGACTCCGCCGGCGCAGTGGCCGCGTGGGACCGCGCAATCGCAGCGGCCGGCCCGGAAGCAAGGCCGACGCTCGAACAACGCCGCGAAGAGTTCAGCGCCGCCGCGCGGAAACTGGAACAGATACGTACCCCGTAGCGCTGGTCTCCCGCATCACTCTTCCTAGCGCCCCTTTGTGGCGCTGCTACAGCAAAACCGTTCCAACCGCTCCCGTTCTGTAGCCGTCGGACGCAGGGCGACGCTCTCTACCCATCCCGATTCCCTGAACTCGGCATGGAACACCGTACCTGCCATGCGGACACATCCCCGTCGCGCGGCTCTACATCGGACCGGAGCGACAGGACCGGGGCCGCTGCGTCTTTCTTCGCGATTATCCCTGCTGCTCCATGGCCGCCGCCCTGGTCTGCGCGGCGCGGATCCTGGCCATATCGAACTTGGCGCGCCGGTCGAAACGGTAGATGCCGTTCTGCTCCTGAAACACGTCCGTAAGCTGCGTGTAGCAGTAGCCGAACATGTGCGGGTTGTCGAGCAGGGCGGCGCAGAGCCCTTCGAACCTGGCGTAGAACTCGTCAGGATTCTTCGGGCGCTGGCCGTAACCCCACGACGACTCGTCGGGCCGCACGTCAGGATTCCACCAGATGCCCCCGAACTCGCTCACGAAATACGGCTGACCCCGCCACGGAATGGAGTCGAAATCCGGACTCGTGTTCACATACGGCTTGCCTTCGCCAAGGCCGGCATGCCGCTCGCGGAATGCGGCCGGATCCTGGTCATAGTCGTGCGAGTCATAGACGTCAGCCTCGGGAACACGGTGGGCGTAGCCGGATGCGTCGAGCACCGGCCTGGTCGGGTCGGCCTGCTTCGCGGCAAGGAACATCGCGCGCATGAGGTCGTCGTGGACGGCTATCGAGTCCGACACCTTCGAGTTAGTCTCGTTCAAAGGGCACCAGCCGACTATCGCCGGGTGCGAAACATCCCGCTCCAGCGCCTCGCTCCACTGCGCGAGCACCGCGGCCTGGTTGGGCGCCACGCCCGGCCGTCCGGCGGACGCGATGGCCCAGTCGGGAAATTCGCCCCAGACCATGTAGCCCATCCGGTCGGCATGATAGAGGAAGCGCTCCTCAAAGACCTTCTGGTGCAAACGCGCGCCGTTGAACCCGGCGGCAGCGGAGAGCTCTATGTCCCTGCGCAGGGCCTCGTCCGAAGGCGCGGTAAGAATGCCGTCGGGATAGTAGCCCTGATCCAGCACCAGCCGCTGGAACACGCGCTTGCCGTTGATGAGCACGGCCATGCCGTCAATGCCCACCGAACGCAGGCCGGCATAGGACCTCGCGCGGTCCAGCAGGCTGCCGTCCGCGTCCAGGAGATCCAGCTCGATGTCGTAGAGGCGCCCGGCGCCCGGCTCCCACAGCCGCACTTCGCCCTCGGGAATGGAAAGGGTCAACGCCACGCCGAACCCGTTCCCCGCCGCGGCCCCGGCCGACGCGATCGCCCGGCCTTCGCTCTTCAACGTCGCGCACAACTTCTGCCCGGCGCGCGCGTTGCGCAGCGGCACGGTGATGTGAAAGGACTTCCCTGGCAGGTCAGGCAGAATCTTCGGGCGGCCCATATGCGTCTTCGCAACCGGCTCCAGCCAGACTGTCTGCCAGATCCCGGTCGTGCGGGTGTAGAGACATCCGTAGTTCCCGAACCTGGGACTCTGCTTGCCCTTGTGCTTCAGCTCGCGATGATCATCGCGCGCCCGCACGACAATCGTCACTTCCTTGCCGGCCGCCGCATCGGGCAGCGGGACCGAGAACGGGGTGGCGCCGCCGCGGTGCCGACCCGCCTCCGTGCCGTTCACCCACACGGTCGCATCGTCGTCAACAGCCTGGAAATTGAGCATCACCTGCTTTCCAGCCCACGCGGCCGGAACGGTGACCGCGCGGCGGTACCACACGGCATTGAGGAAGTCCGTGTTGCCGATCCCGGACAACTTCGATTCGGGACAGAAGGGAACAAGTATCCTGTCCGCAAGCGGATGGTTCGTCAGACCGCGCTCCAGTCCGGTGTCGCCGGCATCCACCTCAAACTCCCACTCGCCGTTCAAGCAGAGCCACTCGTCACGGACAAACTGGGGACGCGGATATTCCGGGCGCGGAGTGTTCATCTGAAGCAGTTCTCCTGTGCTTGGAAAGGCGTGGCGAATACTAGTTGGGTCCGGCAACCAATGACAAGCGCAACGCAGGAAGCCCGACGTCTTTCAGCCCCAGGGCGGGTCTGCGGGTTGGAGCCGGGGCGACCGCGCCCCGCTTCTTCCAGCCCGAGGGTTGGAGCCGGGGCGACCCCGCCCCGGTTCTTCCGGCCCGAGGACGGGCCGGCACCGTCCTCTTCCGTGCGCTCCCGCATGGCGCAATCGCACCGACAAGCGAAGGTTGGTTGCCCGACATGGATTTGAACCATGACAAACAGATCCAGAGTCTGTTGTGCTACCATTACACCATCGGGCAGCTTGCCTGATTGCGGGGGGCTGTTTACCACAGACACCGCCGCCGGGGCAAGGTTTCGGTATTCCCCGCCAGACACATTGCGGCCGGGACGGCGGTCTCCTTCCTCT